>JAABUJ010004623.1_pt1 | contig 14325 bp, 17 predicted proteins | sample 5559131 | NCBI WGS metagenome assembly JAABUJ01 (sample SAMN10711875, study PRJNA513366) | rock metagenome | isolation source: Antarctica rocks | place: Antarctica: Victoria Land, Mt New Zealand nord | collected 2016-01-07 | reverse complement strand
ATAAACTTATAGAGCAATCATAGCATGAATTTGGCTAATCCCGATCATGGACACAACAGAAAGCGAGAGTCTACCGTTCAGACTCAGAAAATTGAAGTACTGTACTTTACAACACTTCACTCAAGCTATCCGTTTTGCTTCACCCCCAAATCGTGCCAAGACCTAGGGCTCTTCCCCCCTGTCTCGCTTACCCCTAGCGCCCATCCCACAGCGCCAAGCCCACGTCCAACATCCACCCCATCCATTCTCCATCCTCATCACCCATCACCATCCCTTTCCCCCAACAATGGCGGTCAAAGGAAAAAGCGGCATCGCTCGCGGCCTCAACTCCGGCCACGTAAGCCCACCCCTTCATTATGAGCAACCAAAGAGCGATGAACCATATCTTCACACAGACAGAAACTGATCAAAGAATGTGCGATAATAGAAAGTCACCCCCCGCGAGTCCAAACCCCGCATCTCGCGCACCAAGGGCCATCTGAGTAAGCGGACGGCGTTCGTGAGGGAGATTGTGAAGGAGGTTTCGGGGTATGTGGCCCCCCATCTGGTACCGAAAATGGTTTTCGCGGTCTGGGATGGTCATATCCCTGAGCGAGAATAGGGCGGAAGGGCGCAGAGAGATGTCTGGTGCTGAGCAGAGGGTTGCTTGTGGGGGTTTTTGGGCAATGGAATCTTGCTGACGCAAAGGCTTTGTGTAGGCTCGCACCGTACGAACGTCGTGTCATCGAACTTCTACGTAACAGCAAGGATAAGCGCGCGAGGAAGTTGGCGAAGAAGCGGGTATGTTACTGCTCTCGTCCATAACACTCCGGTTGCAGCTTGAGAGCTTCGTCTCTTCGAACCATTTTGGGCAGGAGGCGGAAATCTATGGCACAGAGCAGGATAGCTGTTGTGGAGACAGGCTTCTGAGGATACGATGGCTAATCTCTGTGGTTGTAGCTTGGCACGTTCGGCCGCGCGAAGAGGAAGGTTGACGAGTTGCAAGGCGTTATTGCTGAGGCGAGGAGGGCTGGGCATTAAGTGGTGGCATACAGTGGGAGACGGGGGGATGAGGGAGAGCGGTTGCAATAGCAGAGCTACACCAACTATGTAGCAAGCTATTCTGCTGTGCAAGGCTAAGAGGATGAGATTCTATTGAAATCACGTGCTCGTTCATGCTATCAACTAATGCTCCATAATAGTGCCCAGCTAAGGTGAGTCGATCGATCTGCTCCCGTCCAGCGCCTCGCTATGCTCAAGTCCGCGTTATGCCAGATGCCAGCAACCCCATGAGCCTCATAAATTCATATCTACCATATCGTGTACATTCAATCATAGCCGTCCCCCGTTATTTCTTGCCCAAGGTCTTTTTCATCCACGCGGGCATGCCTTTTCTCTCCCCAGTTCCAGCTTTGGTATTGCCAAGCGGTTTATCTGGAGCCGAGGTATCCTCTTCATCTTTGCCTTGAAAGGTTTGCACTTGTATTTCCTTGGCATTCTTTGCGTGTTCCACCTTCAGGCTCGGATCTTTGCGCGCGTCCGTACTGGCTCCCTCCTCCCAAATGAAGGTTACGAGAGTCCGATCAACTATGCCAAGGTCCGCAATCAAACGCTGCGTGCTCCCTGTAGGCACCTCTTTCGGTTCTTGCGGTATAGAGTACTTAGGTACCTCCTTCTGCCCTTTCGAACCATTATATCTCAACGAAAATGGTGCATCTTCGTGTCTTAGTAAGCCTCGTATGCATTCGTACAGAGTTGCCGCTGTGTCGAGATTCGTGAATTGTGTGTCGACCATAGTTTGATCTGGGAACCGTATCCTCAAATCCAGCGCTTTCGTATCGGCAAGTCGCTGCGCTTTCGCTTTTTGCTGGTTTTCGTCTTCGGCATATGAGGCAAGGCGTTGATTATGGGTGCTACCTTGAAGGCGATTTTGATGTAGTTTCGCGTGTGCGATGCTCGGTATGTAGTCGCTCTCGTTGTGTGCTTGCTGAGCGGCGCGGAGTGTGGTCGACGAGGAGGGAGCGTGGACCGATATACGCCGTTGATTTGGGCCGGTCACTGTAGGCTCTGAGGATGCACTGGGTGCGGAATCTTTGGATGTTTGGCTTGCCTCTTGCTCACCATTTGGATATGTGATGGAAGAACCAGTGACAGCATCGTTAACGGGAGACGGCACTGGCTCTCCGGCGGATGTTAATGGTGGTGGGGATGATGATATCAGGTGGGGTACTGATCTGATCTCCGAGTCTCCTTCCGCTGATGTAGCCTGTGATGCATCCGGTACTGACGCTGTGGTCGCAGCACTTGCAGCATGGGCGCCTTCGTTGCCGTTGCGGTCTGCCTCAACAGATTGGAAGTATGCCCCAATGTTCTGCATTGCCTCCTCAAGTGGGTCCTCTGTGGCTCGGAAACTGAGTCGCAGAAGAATGCTTCCACCATTGAAGCCAAGGCGGCCGAGTGACTTTTGCAGGTCCACGAAAGACGATACTTCTCGTCCCATGTATTGTAACACCGGGGTCTCGTAGTAAAGCCTTCCTGCTCCTTTCTCTCCGTTGGCAGTAGAAGGTACCCCTCGAGCGGTGAGGTTCTTTTGCAACGCCAATCCCCCAGCAGCGCCGGATTCGAACCTCCGTAGAATTTGCCAAAGTGAAGTGGTACTCGAGAATTTGTCCGTCATTCGGCCGTTAACTACACCTTGATTTTCAGACTCCGGTAGCTGTAAGGCTACAGATACGATGTTTGCGGATCTAGAGAGTTTGACGAGTTCCAGTCTTGCATTCGGAGAGACGCTTGTTAGTCGAACAGGATTCGACAGGTCGAGGGTCTTGTTATTGTGCCTAAGAAATGAAACTTTTGTCAGTAATCTCGCACAGTCGAAAAAGAGTATCCATCATGAATGCCCGCGTTGTTGTAATCACTCACTTGAGGCCGTGTGAACTTGGGTCTCTGCCTAATTTGGCACAAGCTTCTCGCAGGACATCGCTAAGGGACGTTCCTGGTGTAGCATCGATCTTGGCCTGCCGTGCTGTAGAATCGACTACAACAAGCTTGAACACCATGGTGCGTATAATAGGCCTTGTTCGTGGGGTTCAAGCTCGTTTTGCTCGCAACTTTAGCTGCGTCCCGATACGTGTGATCAACGCGAGGTGGACATTAAATAGCTGATTGGAGAAATCACCTGGCACTCAAAGAGCCATGACAAATCGAAGGGAAAACTTGATCTATCAGGTGAAACTATGGGTGTCAGTGAGCTTGGGGTTTGCTCCATAAATTAGCCGAATATAAGCCGGCTCTTATGAGCTAACCCCAATGGAGCAGCTCTCCGCATTGCCTTCCCTCCAACTACCCACTTGTTACCGTTACAAGATGCGTTGATAGAGCACGATAGTCGAGAGCTACTCCTATCGCTGCTATTCTACTCAAAATGTCCGGCCCCGAAGTCCACCATCTTTTCCACCACCCAATCGCCGACCATTCGTTCTCTGCCGATAGGCAGACTCTCGCCGTAGCTCGGGATAACAATGTCGAGCTCTATGGCCGATCAGGCAACAAGTTTTCCCTGCAGGATGAACTCAAAGGCCATGACAAGACTGTCACAGGTGTGGATATAGCGCCCAGCAGCGGCAGGATTGTCACATGTTCTCAAGGTGAGGCAAACTTCGTAATGGAGCTTTGCTCTGAATCGATATACAATCTTTCTGATCAATTTTCGCTCGCCAGATCGCAATGCCTACGTCTGGGAGCCGTCACCAACAGGCTGGAAGCCTATACTCGTCCTCCTCCGAATCAACCGCGCCGCTACCTTCGTGCGATGGTCCCCCTCTGAGAAGAAATTCGCTGTCGGCTCCGGTGCTCGTGTTATAGCCATCTGCTATTTCGAAGAAGAAAACGACTGGTGGGTATCGAAACACCTGAAGAAGCCGATCCGAAGCACGATCACCACTGTCGCATGGCACCCCAACTCAGTGCTTTTAGCAGCTGGGTCTACGGATGCGCATGCGAGGGTATTCTCCAGCTTCATCAAAGGCGTTGACGCGAGGCCGGAAGCTAGCGTGTGGGGTGAACGACTTCCATTCAATACTGTCTGTGGAGAGTATCTGAATAACTCTGCTGGTTGGGTTCATGGCTGCGCTTTTTCACCGAGTGGGAATGCTCTGGCGTTTACAGCGCATGATAGCAGCATCACTGTGGTATATCCGAGCGGTCCCGAACAGCCGCCTACTGCTGTCGTCAGTATCAGCACCCAGCTGCTGCCGTTTCTCAGCCTGATATGGACTGGTGAGAACGAGATCATCTCCGCTGGCTACGTGAGCGGGTCTTGCACGGTCCAAGCCAAATAATCACTGATTCGCGCAGGACTGCGAGGCCTATAGGCTCCGAGGCAACGAGCAAGGCTGGCAGATCGTGGGTTCACTGGAGTCCAAGGGCAGGCCAGGCATGGGCGAGGCACGTGAAGAATCTGCCTTGAACATGTTTCGGCAGATGGACCTTAAAGGGAAGTCTAGTAAGGATGACACGCAGCTGAAGACGGTACATCAAAACACTATTGCGACGATACGAAGCTATGATGAATCAGGAGGAAAAGTTAGGAAATTTAGCAGTAAGTCCATCATGCTCAACGATAAGACAGCAGCCTTTGACAATACACAGCAAGCGGTGTCGACGGCAGAGTGGCCATTTGGTCAGCCTAATTAACCACGAAAACAAAATGACATGGTATCAAGCGGAGAATTCTTTTGGAGTATAGCTTTCTAAACCTTGTACGCTTTACACTTCAATGCCCATAGCACGAATGAAGAATTCACTCGGGCCTCGCGATCCGGTATTCTCGAGTCTTGAATGAGTGGAGTGAATCTCTCGCACTTCCCTACCACTTTAGACAGCTAGATTTGCAATAAATGGGCGCTGCTTACTCTCCCAATGCTGATCATCAGCTACTCTAAAGTGCAAACAACACCAGACTAATTGACCTGTGCACCGTCCTCTCCTCCTTCCCCCGCCATCTCTTCGTGAAGAAATTCCCTGTCGACAACCAGGGCTGAAGCTTGTAGCGCGTTCTAACCGAGGAGCACGGCACTATCCCATGCACCAGCAAGAAATGGCTCACCCTTATCTTAGCCCTTTCCAAAAGCATGGTTCAACGAAACGATGATGGGTCGATTAATCAACGAAAACCCACAGCGAAAGAGGCAAACCGTCAAAGCCATGTGAGCTCTGCCGGTGCATGGAATAAATTGGTATGAAGAACTTGAAGGTACTGTACGCCCGGTGTACAACAATAGTGTCTAGGAGTCTCCCACTAGCTGCTGGTCCTCTGCCTCCATTACTTGCTTGAGCAAAACTTCACATTACATTTCCTCCCACTTGTCTCTGAACAGGAGTGGGCGCACATTCTTCTTCCTGACCGTATGCTCGACACGTTCCACACCGGTCGCCTCCTCTTCCTGCATAACACCTTATGCTGCCAAACCAAGCTCTCTTCGAACACGCCGAACAAGAGCACGATGGCTCGCGGCCACCCGTGTGCGATAGCTTGCCAGTCGTCGATGCGTGTCCGCGCCGGGTTGTAAAAACGCAAAATCATCAGCAAGACCGACATGGGCGAGATACTCCAACAGAGCCTCGTACTCGTAGGGTCCCTCATGGACCCGATCTTGGTCACCAACTCCCAGTGTTCCTTCTTGCCTGGCAATCCAGAATTCTCTTAAAGTCGGAACTTCGCAGATGCGTTGAAACATTGGCAGCCGGTTACACAGCCAACTCTCCATATCGAGCTCGGCCTCTAGATTCCTCACGACCCGTTCGCGGAGAGCTACCCAGAGCCGCTCTCTGAACGGTACCTGGGTGGTGGGCACCTGTGTCTCGCCTGACATCAAACGAATCTTTGTTGGAGACCACTTTTCTAGAGCATTGAGCCAGTACCGTGTCTCTTCCTTTCCCCATAACGGCTCCTTGTTAAGTGTCATGCGGGAACCTAAATGATCCTGCGGGTCGTCATGGCGGATTGGAGGCGTAAGACGCTCGGTTGAGGGTAGTTGGGGCTGCGATAGTGCTCCGCCCATGGCTATGGGAAGTGGTGTTGTGGGCTGGTTTGTCACCCTGGATTGTTCAGTGCTGCCGTTGATGGAATGATAAGTAGGTCCTTACTAAGACTATAGCCAACCCCCATCAGAGAATATCGATTGAGTCAATCCGACCTGGAAGGATAGCTGTCGGACCGCCGCCCAGAGAATGCGGGCTCAGAGTTTTGAGATGGAAGCTTGTGCAAGCAAAACCAGCCATGTTGGTCCCTTATTGTAGAAACTCGCACATGCCCAAAACTTCGCGCGTTAAAGAGAACAAAGAAGATCAGTGCCGCCCGGCAGCATGCAGTATTTGGGTTCCCTAGTTGGCTCCTTTAAGAACCTTACTTGGCTCAATATGGTCCTCTCGACCGCCTTTCTTCCTTATTGAGATGTATATCAAGGACTGTAGCAGGAAAGGGACCGATTTGAATGGTATAAGCGTAGGGGACAGGCACAGCACTACACAGGATTAGTAGTCTCAAGTCTCCTACACTGAAGATTCATCTCTAAAACGGAGTCTCCCACTGAAACTGCGCGGCGGCTTTATGTGGGCCATTCAAAATGTTGGTTGATCCTCTGGACGGTTTTCCTACAGAGCCAGGCCCACCTGCCACCATCTGCGTCCTGAAAATACGTGGAGCCCGTAGTCGAAGCCAAGTTGGCGAGCTCTCGAGGCGCTTCCAAGCCCCAGTACTTGGAGCACACTGATGGGAAACGGTTCTGTAAGCCAAAGCGCATCTTGTGCGGAATTGTCGGCAAGCGAAGGAAACGTATGCAGAAGCCAAAATACTGTAAACAAGAAATTGACTGCTTTGCGGACATGAGAAGAGACTTTGATCCTCGGGTTGTGCTTGCTGAGGCTCCAATAGCCCAAGATTCGCCGGGCGATCCTTGCTGGGCGCAAGAGGAAGAAGAGGCATGAGTTGAGAGGTTTGGTATCTCCCCACATGATATGACTACCAGCAGCATGGATGGCTGCACTGATCGAGAAGGCGATGACAAGCCTGATCATTCTCGTAATGACGCCTTTTTTTGGAACCTGAATCTTGTTGATCACAGCGTCTGTGGGCGAGACGAGGGTAGATCGGAACTTCTGATGCCACCATGTCCCCCGAAAGCCCTGTAGGCCTCTCGTACAGATGGATTCAAGATCACCCTACTGCGGAGAGTATGCCCATCTTAATCTCTCCAAGTCCCTGCAAGAGATGGCCCAAGGATATTGACGAATAAGAGCACGCCAACCGTGGAGATGAGTTCTACTGCGACGTGAAGAACGGCGAAGGCAACACACATACGGTAGGTTCGAATTAAATCTATGCCGGGTAAAGATAATTTACTCGGCAGATAGGTTCTGATGTAGTTTGGAGGGTCGTAATCTGTATGACCCCAAAAGTAGGGGTCCATAGCGATGATCTCCTTGAGGCCGTCAATGCACAGGTAGATGCGAAGGAGCTTGCCAAGGTTCCTTCCAGAAGATAGACAATTTTCTAGGTGCTTCTTGCCGAAGGCGCCGAAGGCGCCGAATTCTGTGGCTTGAGTATGCCCATGATATCGTGCCAAGCAAGTTTCTGTGCCGCAAGCGAAAAAGTAATTATCTATTTGGCCCGCGAAAAAACACCCAAAATCTCACTCTACAGGTTTATCACCAACGCAATTGATTACTATACGACGTCAAAATAATGGTGTCAACATAACTTGATATGCTCTATAGCTTCTGCGTAATTTTGAGATGTGTAAGTATGTGTTGATGTAAGTTCTAAAGATGCGATTTGAGATGCTGTTCAATCCGACACGTTTTTTAAAAGAAAAAAATTGCAAAAAAAATCCTTAGGGTTGTTAGGGTTGTGTGCCAGAAAGCACTTTAAGCAACATTTTAGAATTCTCAATGCTACAACGCACGCTTGAATTTTATATCTTGAAATTACGCACAAGTTGTAGAGCATATAAAGTTGTGTTGTCGTCAAAATTTTGACGCTGTCTAATAGTCAATTGTGTTGGTGATAGACCTGCAGAGTGAAATTTTGAATGTGTTTTCGCGGGTCAAATGGATGATCACTTTTTCGCTTGCGGCACAGAAACTTGCTTGGCACGATACTAGTGCAGGGCGCGGAGACCAAGGATCCCGAAAGAACCTTGCATGACGAAAGTGGCATGCTTTGCCCTTGTGTCGTACCATCGATACTACGCTTGGGGTAATCCTTATACTTCAGGGAGCCGCTGCACGAAATCATCCGCTAGTGCTTTTCCCCAGGTTCATGAGGTTCACCGACAATGCAACACACCAGGCACTGCTAACGCCAACAAGAATACCATACGCCAGACCAGGTGTACGACTCGTCCGCAAGATGAATATGGATGTAGTCACAATTGCTGAGAGGACCGGGGTTCTTGAAGTTTTAGACAGTCTCTGCCTCAACGTCAACTAGGCAATGAGTAGTATGTATCCAAGGATGTCCATGGGAACGACAAATGGTGCGATCCGATGCTGTCCTAATTGCTGATGATAGTCAAAGCGGTACCAGCCTATCGTGCCAGCATAGGTTGAATGTGACATTATTTGCGTTAGCTATCTCTGAGCAAGGCGTGGACAGCCTTTTGGCTTTCAAAGCATCCTTCGCAGGCTAAATTTTACCCATGTTTTGCTAATCCAAAGTCTTCTCGAATCAATGGAGCTCGCCCGAGCTGTCCAGGCAAGGTGGGCGTATCTATACATGGTCAGGAGGACGAAAGTATAAGCTTCAATTGTTCTCGCGGAAGTGGAAGAGGATAAATAAATGCATTGAAAAACAGAAAAAGTGATCCAGTCTCCGTAGATGTGTTCCAAGCAGCTTCAAAATAACATCCTCAAAGTCACGCATGCAATTAAGTTGCAGTGAGCCCAATATAACGACGAACCGTGTCCATGTCCTCGTATAAACCAAACTGGTCAAACCGCGTGTACTTCCACTGTTGGGGGAAAATAACCCGAATCCTCCCGGTCAAACAAGGTCTTGACCTCCAGCGTTTGGGAACCAAGCACGATATTGTTGGCCGTCAGGTCAATGTGACTGAATACATATTCGTCTGTGCTCGACAATTTGGAGGGCCATTCCGTTCTCTTGTCATGTTCCAGCACCCAGGGTGGGGGAAGCACAAACCCATTCAGGCCCGTGGTAATGCTTTTCAGACTCCGAAGTTGAGGAAGTACCGTCTCCCGGACAAACTTGTTGGCGGGTGAATAGGCGATCTCCCAACAATCTTCGCATGGCCCATCGGTGAGATGGAACTGCGGCATTCGGCATTGGTCCCCAGTCTGATCGCATCTGACCCATCCCAACACTCGCTCTGTCTCGAGGTAGCAAAGCCCATTTCGGTCGCGGCTCCAGCCTTTCAATCTCGGGACTGGGATGGTTGTATAGGTGCTGATAAAATTGAGGGCGGCGGCTTCATTGGCGAAGCGCTCAGCGAGCCAGGACAGCGTGACGGGGTTGCCATATTTGTTGGGACCGTGTTTGTTGAGATGGATTTCACGTTTGATGAAAGAATGTGGGGTGTAGTCGTACTTCAGTACCTTACTTCAGACTGAGCAAGGGTTGCTTCGCCGGGGTAGTATTGGGCCATGGTGGGATGTAGGTTTCGTCTGAGCAAAGGAATAAGAGCAGTGGTGATCACTGAGCAGCTGTGGGGGCTTTATGGATAGTTTATGATTTGCTATACAGCTCGCTGTGCTCCCCGTGAAGCGTGGACCAGGCTAGGACGGGCTGAAACATCAGAGAAAGCACGAGTCGTCAGCGATAGCATAGAAATGAGATCCTGCCATGGAGAGAGTATTGAGTGGTTACCAGGTCAGCAGATCTAGAGGGGGCTTATCGAAGAGATTTATGAGAAGAGCACTTTGTCCGACGCTCACTACTTCTATCGACTCACGCGTCTGTAAATTATGTGGTGTGAGCATCTCGGAAATTCAAGTCGATAAACCAAACTCGTTCTTCAGTTCCGGCCTGAAAGTCCGACAATACTCCGTACTGGCCCTAGGATCAAAATAGGGACCGAACCAACCCCTGAGGAATCACACCCAGCTTTTTATAGCCTACCCTTGATCAGTGAGACTATCAACAATTCAATAATGCGCTGATCAGCTTCGCAGTGATTCGTGCCCATCCGCTGTCTGTCAATCCACGATTGTCCCAAAATCATCGTACATATCATATTGAAATCAGCGCCTGCGTGCGTCAGTATGCGCCCTTTGAGCAACACCTATCAGCGCCAGTAAACCACGAAGATACCGTGAAATGCTCTCCTGTGGAAAGCCTTAGAGTCTTACTTAACAACACTCTGTCCGATTCTCACGCGCCTCTGTCACATATCTACCGATACGACCGCACCGCCGCAGGCTTTTTGTCATTGAGCCAAGGTGAAAGCTGCTTCTCCCCCAGTTGGCTCTGCTGTCCGAAGCGATCTTGTGCGCGGCCCTCGCGGTGCTGGCGGTCGGCTCCGTGGCGTTGGAAGTCGCTATCGCTTTGCCGGTCCTGGTAACGGCCTGAGGTTGACAGGGCGTAGGAGGATGACGGTCTGGTACTCATCGTATTACTTTTTGAGGGTGAGTGACTCTGGTGTACCTTAAGTGTGCGAAGGCTGGTGGTGATCGAAAGTTTCAGTAAGGTAAGGCGGCCGAAGGTGGGGTCGTGGGCCAGGAAAGCTATCAGTGTGGCTGAGCTTGCCTCGCCAGATACTTGATGATTTCTTTGGTAGACTATGAGCTGAAACAGACAACTTACGTGAGAGCGGACTGGGTGAGATGACAAGGCCTGTTACCGTATTCAATCGGAGGCTCCTTCTCCACAGTTTTTCCAATATGTAGTTTCAGTTGGAACATCGATCATATGGCCTGAGGTACCCTGTTATGAGATCCTTTCCCCTCGAGATCGAATAGATAGCAATGACCATTATAGTATAGTGCTGTAGACTTGCTATTGCTTAAAAACCAAGGCTTAGAGGTGAAATGAGCCTTTCCGAGGAGCGTTAGACATCATCTACTTCAGGACGTTCTGCGAAATCTATCTCTTGAAACACTTTGGAAATTTCCTCTTCTCTAGGCTCAGCTGCTATCACATCTAATATGTCATATTCCATGCGCTGGCACAGTGAGTACTCATAGCTTGGCAATTCTCATGGGAAACCCTCTGCTTTTGTTACTTCCTTAGATCCTCGACAATGCTGTCGATACCCGTTGACGTCTTGCCGCTTTGGCGATGGACTATCACTCGTCGTTCTGTCCATCGCTATTTCGCCAACACGCCATTCAAGGGTGCAAAGCACTTAGTTCTTGGTTCGGTCAGCCCCCGATTTGGCACCCTTCCGGACGCATGGGATATAAAGCGAATACTTGACGCAATCGGTTACTTATGCCTCCGGGACCTTGACATCTTAATGGATGACCGATCGATATCCAGTCCCAGAGGCTCCCCGGCTCTGGCCATGGAGCTAGAGTACTTCGATCATCCTTGCGGATTCATGGTGCTACCTGTGGGTTGTTCTCTATGGGAATCATTGGTGTTGGTCTTTGCACTGCCTTTGCCAATGTACGCCAATGCTTGTCGATGAAGAAAAGCGACGCCCTCCCAGAGGCCGAGAATGAGCTTGAGCGTCATATTGACAAGAAACCTAACTATCACGTCGATAACTAGAGGGTTCGGGGGTCGGTCACCTTGTCGCTGTCTCCCCTTAGGACTCACGTCCCAACTCAGGACGAAGATTGTGATCGCTAGCAATATGAGTCCAATAAATGCGAGTAAGTTGATGTTGGTGTATTCTGGAGTCTTGAACTTGTATTGCTTACACAAGCGACCTTTGGCTTCGTCTGGGGTTACCTCGACATATTCAGGTTGGTCGTGATCTTCGCCGTTGGCAATCTTCCAGGCATCGTACTGAATACGAGCAAGAGAAGTAGCAAATAACTGGCTTGCCTCAAGCTGCCATTGGTCAGAGCTCAAAGGATTGGACACTGACTGACTGACACTTTCCTGCGCGAGAAGTGCAGAGCCTAGACGCCACTTTATCGAGTCATATGTGTTAGAATTCTCCAGGGACCATTTCATCAGCCAGTACGCTGGGGAAGACGGAACATTCGGTGGCACTGGCGCAGTCATCGACCAGCATGTAGCCTCACCAGGAGAGCAAAGCTCAGTCGCATCGACACAAGCGAAGGCTCTAGCCCGAGGGTCGGAATTGTAGTAAAAGGGTTCGCGAAGACCCTCAAAATAGTGAGGCTCTTGAGCGTTGAAGATCGGATCAAAGCTTCGTTGGACGTGGTAGATGTGCATAGAGGACACAAATATGATTGTGAGCGTGCTGCCGTCCTGTCTCTGGAGCTCATCGATTGGATGCCAGTAATCGTTTTCGGGGTATAGTGAAGAGAAGTATGTACTGCCAGGAATTGGTCTCCAGTACTGTGGTAGAGGGGAATATTGACACATAGGACTGTAGACTCACTATACTGAGTATACTGGTACAAGCCATTCGAAGGGATAACCGGAGGTCCTGAAAGTGTAATCTGTATTTTCCTTTGCACCATAGTAGTACTGGTATACTGTATCGTTCGCATCCTGTCTTCTCTTTCTAACATAAGGTTCACTCATGTTTAATGGTGAGCAGGTTGTCACACGACGGAATTTATGTGTTTGGGCGGCATTGATCCCAATGACACTGGCGTCAATTAAACCAGTGTCAAACGTCGTGGCAGAGTGTAGATCGCCTAGACAAAGCTCAACGGAGGAGAACGAACATTTCTGACGAGTCGATGTGCTGAATGCGATACTCTGATTATAGAAAACCCTGCAAGATAAGGTGCTGGTAGGTTCTGGCGAACCGTAACAACTCCGTGCGTATTGACTTGCTCGAGCTTCGTCGTGGTAATTTTTCATATCAGCACGATCTGCGGCCTCTCCACCAGACTTGGGGTCGAATTGCCAAATGCCACAATATGTAGACGAGGACAGTCCGCTCTTATCTGACGCGATTTTGGCCGAGAACACCCCGGCGACTGATTGTGCCACAAAAAGACCGAAAAGAACAGTAGTAATCACAATTGCTGGCGTCGACGGAGACTTGATCTGCTTCTTACTGCCGCGTATAAACACTTTTACGTATCTCCATATCGTCTCCTGGCTGTCCCTAGCGCTCTCCAGTATGCCCACGGCATCGTAATCGCGCTGCGACTGTCGTTCCAGATCTGAGCTTGTTCTAGAATGTTGTGAAAGTGTTTCCTCTTGGGTAGGGCTTGTGGACGTCTGAGGTGCTTTTTGATGCTGACCTTCAGAGTGGGTCGAAGATACGGTTTGTTTTGCTGTCGATGCTTGGTCTTCAGGTCCATCTCCAGAGGTATGGGACGACTTCGGCGACGATGACCCTTTACCTGATTCCGCGGCGCTGGGTTTTGGCGATTCGAGGGCCTCAGTGTCTGGTTCTCGAGACGCTTGAGGGGAGCCAACATCTTTGACGTGGTCTGGAGGCTGAACTTCGGAGCTGTTGAAAGGCGGGGGATGCGAAGGGCGGCTGTCCGCCTTATCCACACTCTTCGATTCGAGTGCTCCGTATGCTCGTTGTTTACCAACGTTCAAAGGGGTGGATTCTTCGGGAATACGAGCGGCAGGCGGTTCTGAGGGCTGTTCCGCCTCGCCCGTTTTCCTCCACTCCGCAGCAAGCCTTTCGATAGCACGTATGAGGAAGACTAGAAATCTCGCCGCGATTTTGAAGACGTAAGGATTCGTCAATGTAAGACATACTGCAACAAGTGCTGTCATGCATTGAGCCCAGAAGTCGGTGGCTAGGACCTGCCATTCTAGGGAGATTGATGTCAGCCTCCCCAGTTTGCGCTGGCTTGAAGACTGAATTGAACTTACGGTCGAGAAACCGACGACTGTGATCGGTCCATAGACCCAGTTGAGCTTCGCTCATGGAGGCCATTTCGACTACAGATAATTCAAGGTTCACGCGTTGCCGTCTTGCCGTCGTTGCCGTGGTGCAGCCTCAGGCTAGCCCTTAGCTAAATTGCCCCTGCATTAGCCACCGCGTGAGTCCCTGCTTAGGCGTTCCCGCAACCCCACAGGAAGCCCCACCATCATTCTCTCCAGGCACCAATTTTGCATACAGTATGTTCATACCTGGCCTTCCACTTCTCAGCCTTTATTCAGACTTCATTTTACTTGTCCGATTCTTTTCCTAAACTCGATCGCCCAACTCATCGTTTTTCTCCCAATACTGTCAACATGACCGAAGCAGCCGGCATCTACCCCCCCTTAGA
>JAABUJ010004621.1_pt1 | contig 14327 bp, 11 predicted proteins | sample 5559131 | NCBI WGS metagenome assembly JAABUJ01 (sample SAMN10711875, study PRJNA513366) | rock metagenome | isolation source: Antarctica rocks | place: Antarctica: Victoria Land, Mt New Zealand nord | collected 2016-01-07 | reverse complement strand
ATACATCTATCGAGCATCATTTACCCCAACCACCCTGAAAATGAGCGAACCGAGAGTGTCAAGCTAAACTTTGGCGATCATGCGGGTCGTGCCTACCGCTTCTATATAATAAAGCCCCTAATAATAAAGCCCCTACAGCGACACGTCGCCGCTTGACCACCTCATGCGCCCGCAGCGCCGGCTCCACTGTGAAACAGCGTGGAGCCTTCTTCCCAGCCTGGCGCGCGCCCGATCGCGCGCCCCACTGCCCGCATCGTCGGCGACGTGGCCACCCAGCGCGCCGTCAGGCCAACGCGCCACCGGGCCGAGGCCCTCAGCTCCCCCCAGCTTGCCCCCCTCCCGCCTGGCCGTCACGAGCGCGCCGCCGAATTGGAGAAGGGTCACACGGTGGTGTCACGCGGGACGTGCGAGACTAGATGCGACACCGCGTATGCAGATGTGAGGACGCCCATGTGTTTGGCAAGCACTTCTTCCAAGGCTCATGCACACATTTGATGATGCTTTACCCTCCGTCCAGCATCCGCTCGCGGAGCAGATCGAGGCCCGCACGGCCGAACATTTGGCGCTTGAGCGTCTTGAGCTTGTTCACAAACCCCTCGGTCTGCCCCTGGCTCCAGTCGCGCGTCAGCCCCGCGTCCACCGCCGCGCGGTCGCGCCATATCCCCACGGCGAACCCGCCCATCTCGGGCAGGTCGCTTTGCTCCGCCTCGTCGAGCCACCCGTCGAGCGCCGCCGCGTCACGGGCGCGGACGAGCGCGAAGAAGGCCTGGGCGAGGCGGCACGCCATCGCCGCAGGCGCGCACAGGCGTAGCAACGCTCCCAGGTAGGCCTGCTCCTCCGCGTCCAAGTCTGCAGGCTGCCGGAGCATGAACCATGTCGCCTGGCGCACACAGAACGTGCGGACGGCGGGCGGGGCCGGCGGCGACGCCCGCTTTCGCAGTGGGTGTTTGGGCTGCGGGCCGCGCCGCGCCGGTTCCGACCGCCAACGCGCCACATGCCCCCGCACGGTCCGCATTGACCCCGTGAACCCGCGCGCCCGCAGCTCCGCCCATAGAGTGGGGACGTGCTGGCACCCGGCGTCCCACCGTTCGCGCAGGTACGGATCGAAGGGGGTGAGGATCGTGCCGCTCGTCGTGCGCGCGCGGCGTTCGGGGAACGCGCCCGTGCGCAGGAAGGTGCGGATCGTGTGGCGGCCCACGCCCAGGGTCCGGGCGATCGCGCGCTGGCCAAGGCCCTGTCGGTGCAACACCATAACCTCCTCATACCGCGCCTGCCGCCGGACGCGGCGGACGCATTGCTCCTCCTCTGGGCGCGTGCGGCGGGGCGCGACCGCGGCTGGTCGCCCCTCGCCGGACGGCGCGCTGGCGAGCTCGCCCGTCTCATGCCCCGCCATCGGGCCGGCACCCTCTACCTCGAGCGCCGGGCGAAGCACCGTGGCGGCCGCGCGCGCGCTCGACCACCTCGCGCATATTGGCGAGGAGATGCCAGCGGTCAGCGACCTGGAGCGCCTGCGGCGCTCCCTGGCGCGCCCCGTCGGCATAGGCGCCGGCGCGGTCGCGACTAATGACCTCGATGCCGGGATGCGCGCGCAGCCAGGTGGCGAAGGTCTCCGCCGTGCGGTCGGGCAGCAGATCAATCGTGCGGTGGCGCTCGAGGTCGACGACGATGCTACCGTAGCGCCGTCGGCTCCAGTCGTCGATACCGATGACGCGGGGCGGAGGTGTCTCTGCGGCAGGGGCGGCGTGGAGGAGGCGCAGCAGCGTCATGCGACTCACGCCAATACGTTGGTGCGCCGCCAACCGTGCGCCCGCTTTCCCGCCAAGCGCGCGGACGATGCGCTGGAGCACCGTGCGCACTTTGTCCGTCCGCCGCCCGTAGACGGCGACGAACTGCGTCAGCCGCTCGCAGAAGATCTTGCGCTCACAGGACTCGACCGGGCAGGCGAAGCGCCGCGTCTGGACGCACAGGGACACCGTCATACCGCTCCACGGCAGGTCCACGACCGTCCGCGTGTACGACGAATGCACCGTCTTGGAACGGTGCTGGCAGAGTGGGCAGGCGGCTGTGGCGCGGACGGCCGTGACGGTAAGGGTGATACGGTGTTCGCCGATCTCGATGTGATCGAAGCGCAGACCCTTGAGATGGGGCAAAAAGTGGGCGGGGTTGAGGTGCATGAGCGGACTCCGTGGGTAGGCCATCAGACCGCGCGGGCGGCGTCCCCTCATACTCTGCCCCTCACCCCCCATCATCAAATGTGGGCATACCCCGTTTCTCAGTGCCGAATACAAGCGCGATACCCATCCTCTTAAACAGGCTGCGGTTAGATGATGGAGCGGCGTGTTCCGGCCGCCGCGACGGCAGTTAGGCTCATGAACCGTTGGAAACGAGGGGCAGCGTGCACATGGAGCGTTCGTCAGCATGGCGGCATATCCGAAAGGCAATGGTTGGTAGCGTATTGTAACATTCATGAGAAAATTAGACCTACAAACGCGGCACTGTATGGTACAGTGAAGGCACATAGAGTTAGAACGCTTGTCCAAGATTGGAACCCCCGTGAACCAATTGTTCTCGCGCGACACGACCTCGACATATCTGTATCAGGCGATACACAACCTGAACGTCGCCGCCGACCGTCTCAGCCCCGAGGCGCTCGACGGCAAGAACGATGACGAGATTATCGACGACCTCGTTACCTTCCTTGGCCCACGGCCGGTCATGCTGCGCCGGGACCAGGAGCACATCGACGGACCCGAGCAGGTCCAAATCGATGTCGGCAATAACTTCGGCTATGCGCCCACATTCGGCGGAGGGCCGCGCCTTGTCTTGGGCGCGCGGTTTACCCTCGTCGTGCCGTTCGACGGCTCACCAGAGTTGCTCGACCTGAGGCCGTCGACGTACACCCTCGTCGTGCCAAGCGCCGACGTCGTCGGCACGAGCTTGCGGTTCACGGTCGAGGAGACGACGCCCGATGCGGCCAGGATCAGGGGCCGCTTCGACGGCATGGTGCAGGCCGTCCAACAGTGGATCGGTAACGTCAACGCGGATGTCGCGCGCGATCTCGACGGATGGCGCCGACAGGCCGTGGCCCGTATCGCAGCGCAGCGGACCCGCCTCGTGTCGTTTCGGCTCGCCGGAGAGGGACTGCGCGGTGCCCCCAACGTGTAGAGCACGCCGCGGAGGGGGTCCTGCAGACCACAGGGTGTCACGAGACATGTCGTCGATTAGGCACGACCCGGTAGCCAATACGAGCCCATTCTATGTGATAAAGCCAGCCGCGCGACGGCGTTGTGCCTCGGCGGGACATGTTTCAAGCAGCGGGAGATGAGATGCAGTTTCGCGGTCTCTTCGTCGGCATCGACCGCTATGCGTCGCCCGGTATCAAATGGTTGAGTTGCGCGGCGCGCGACGCAATCGCCCTCCATGCCATCTTCGGCGACACGTTGGGTGAGGGGGGGGAATTGCTCGTCGACGAGCAGGCGACGCGCTCGGCCATCACCGAGGCCATCGATCGACTCGCGGCGAGTCAACCCGACGATGTCGTGGTGATCGCATTCTCCGGACACGGGAGCGAGACGCACGAACTGGTGACGTACGATGCGGACGGCCTTGACCTCGCGGCCACGGCCATCCCACTCGACACGCTCGGCGCCTGGCTCGATCGTATCCCCGCGCGCCAGGTTATCCTGCTGCTGGACTGTTGTTTCTCAGGCGGGATGGGGGCGAAGGTCTTACAGGTCGCCTCGGTACCGCGTAGCATGGGGTCGGCCACGCAAGCGCTCAACCAACTCTCCGGCGACGGGCGTCTGATCGTGACAGCCTCGACGGCCACGCAGGAGGCATGGGAGAACACCCCGCTCCGGCACGGGCTGTTCACGTATTACCTGCTGGAGGCGCTGCAGGGCGCCGAGGAGGTACGCCAGGCAGGCAAAGTCTCGATCTATCGCCTGATCGAGTACGTCTCTAGACGCGTGACCGACGCGGCAGCGCGCCTTAATAAGACGCAGCAGCCAACGATACGCGGCCGGATCGATGGTGAGCTCACATGGCCGATTTTCCGGCCGGGCCCGCGCTATCGCGCCGCGTTCCCTGAGCGTAGTCGCGCACCCGTCACGGCCGCTATCGCGAGCCTCGCGCCCCACGGTTTCCCGCCCACTATCCTAGACGCATGGGCCGGCGCAATCCCGTCACTCAATGCGCTCCAGCGGGACGCTATCAACGACTTCGGCCTCCTGGGGGGTGCGCACCTCGTCGTCTCGGCTCCGACATCGTCGGGCAAGACGATGATTGGGGAACTTGCGGCGCTCAAGGGTGTCCTAGAGCGCCGGCGCGCCCTCTTCCTCTTACCGCTCAAGGCGCTCGTCAACGACAAGCACCAGCAGTTCACGCGCACCTACGGACCCTTTGGGCTGCGCGTCATCCGGGCAACCGGCGAGATCGCCGACGATATCCCGGCCCTCATGCGCGGACAGTACGACGTCTGCCTGATGACGTACGAGAAATGCGCCGCCCTTGTGCTCGGGAACCCCTACCTCCTCGACCAAATCGGGACCATCGTCGTGGATGAGGTGCAAATGATCGCCGACCCGTCGCGCGGCGCAAACCTGGAGTTCCTGCTGACCGCGCTACGCGCGCGACGGGCGGGCAGTGCCGGGCCGCAGCTCATCGCGCTGTCGGCGGTGATCGGCGACACCAACGGCCTTGAACGCTGGCTCGACGCGCGCCTCTTGCGGCGCACAGAGCGGCCTGTCCCCCTCGACGAAGGGGTGCTGCGGGCGGACGGCAGCTTTCGGTATCTCGATCCGGGCGGCGTCGAGCGGGTCGAGCCCTGCATCCGACGCGAGGGCCACAAGGACAGTAACCAAGACTGGGTCATCCCGCTCGTCCGCAAGCTTGTCGGCAAGGGCGAGCAAGTCATCGTCTTCCGCGAAACGAAAGTCGAAACCGTGCGCGTCGCGCAGTACCTCGCTCGCGCGCTCGCGCTGCCGCCGGCCCAGGCAGCGCTCGACGCGCTCCCCGGCGGCGACCCGTCGGGGGCGTCGTCCGCCCTGCGCGCGGTCCTTGCGAACGGTGTAGCCTTCCACAATGCGGACCTCGATCGAGAGGAGCGCCGCGCCGTCGAGGAGGGCTTCCGTGCTCAGGGAGCAACCATCCGCGTGATCGTAGCGACCACCACGCTGGCCATGGGCATCAACACTCCGGCCGAGGCCGTCATCATCGTCGGCCTGGAACATCCCGGACCCCCCGGACCCCAACCATATACCGTCGCCGAGTACAAGAACATCGTGGGTCGCGCCGGTCGATTGGGCCTGAGCCAGCGCGGGACATCGTACCTGCTTGCCCTGACGCCGAAAGAGGAGCACGACGCATGGACGGGATACGTCCACAACGCGCCGGAGGATCTGCGGTCACGCTTCCTCGCCGAGGGGACCGACCCGCGGTCGCTGGTCGTCAAGGTGCTGGCGGCTGCCGCGCGGACGGGCGGGCAGGGGCTGGACCCCGAGGACGTCATCGCCTTCCTGGAAGGCAGCTTCGGCGCCTTCCAACAGAGGCAAGCCAATGGACGCTGGGCCTGGGACCGCGAGAGCCTGATGCGCGCACTCGACAATCTGGAAACGCACGGGCTGGTGGAGCGCGCCGCAGAGGGCTGTTACGCGCTGACGCCGTTGGGTCGCGCCGCTACGGATGGCGGCGTCGAGGTCGAGACCGTCACCCGCCTCGTCGATGCGCTCAGGCCGTTGGACCCGGCCGCGATCAAGGACGCGACGCTCGTGACCCTCGCGCAGCTCGCCGTAGAGTTCGACGACTTCCTGTTCCCGTACAACAAGAGGAGCACCGCGAAAGAGCCGCAGGAGTGGCCGCGGCAACTGGCGCGGCAGGGAGTCCCCGCCACACTGCTGCAACAGTTGCGCCGCGCGGTCCGCGATGAGCACACGGCCACGCTACGGGCGAAGCGGGCGGTCGCCTGCTTGCTCTGGATGACCGACCAGCCGCTGGCGACGATCGAGCGCGCGCTGACCCAGTTCATGGGCGCGAGCGAGGCCGCCGGCCCGATCCGGGCAGTGCGCGCGCGCGCACGGGCGACGTGCTCCCGGCCGTCATCCGCGTCGCAAGCCTCCTCCATCCGAGCCTCGACCTGACGACACGGCAAGAACGCCTGCTCGTGCAACTTGAGCTCGGCCTGCCACCCGCAGCGGTTGACCTCGCCCTGCTGGCGGGCGATAGGTTGGCTCGCGCCGACTATCTGCGCCTGTTACGGGTGGGGCTCTGCACGGTGGACGCTATTGAGAGAAGAGAGGACGACGCGCTACTGGGGTGCGTCGACGGCAGTCGAGAGAAGCTCTGGGTACTACATCGCGCCGTGCGAGACGCGCACGAACGAGAGGGCGGGGAGATATCGCTTGATGCGTTGCTGCCGATGCCGGGGAGATAGATCGGACGGGGGCCGACACACCAGCGCTGTCCCGGCCGTGGCCGCGACCGGAACAACCGGGTGCTGCTAGGGCGGGCCGTGTGCTCCGATTAGCGGTGTACGTCGCGGCCGTCACGTCGTCGTCGCGAAGGACTGGCGGCGTCGAGGGGTTGACGACGTGATGCGATGTTTCGGTTCCCGCGCGAGGACGATGTCGTCGCCAGCACGCTACGGTATGCTACTGATGCGCGAGACAGACACGTGATGCGCGAGACAGACACGAGCATCCGCCAACCGGGATGTGGGCAACGCGTTAGAACGATGGAGGGGTGATGCATTGGTATACAGGAGGACGTCCACGCCCCGTGGCGGCGGCACCGGCGGTCTTCGCCGCGCTGCACACGGCGGCGACGGGTCGTGACGGGACGGGAGCGGTACAAAAGCGCGGCCTATCCCCGGCCGCGCCGATGGGAGAGCCGCACAACATCCTAGGGCTGAACGAAGGCGTTTTCTACCCGCCCGATACGACCTCGCGAGGATTGCAACCAGCCCCGAGCCCAGTGACGCGGCGCCGCGCAACGATGGGCGCTGTTCGTTGCCTCGTCCTGTTGGTCGACTTCGTGGACAAGCCGGGCACCCGCCCGCCTGCGGATATTCAGGACCTGCTCTTCTCGCGGGGGACCTACCCAACGCGCAGTATGCGCGAATACTACCAGGAGAACTCGTACGGGCAACTGGATGTCGACGGCCAGATCCTCGGGTGGCTGCGCATGCCGCAGCCATACTCTTACTACACAAATGGGCAACGCGGCATGGGCACGTACCCGCGGAACGCGCAGAAGCTGGTCGAGGATGCCCTCGCCGCCGCCGCGCAACAGGTCGACTTCCGGCACTTCGACGCCGACGGCGACCTGTTCGTCGACGGACTCTTCGTGGTCCACGCCGGGAGCGGCGCCGAGGTGGTCATAGACCCGACGGCGCAGGCGGCCACGATCTGGTCGCATCAATGGAATGTTCCCCAGCCGTTCGTGTCGAATGGCGTCACGGCGTACGCGTACTGCACGACGCCGGAGGACGGTCAGATCGGCGTGTTCTGCCACGAGTTCGGGCATATGCTGGGGTTGCCCGACCTGTACGACACCACGTATCGCTCGACCGGCGTCGGGCAGTGGTGCGCGATGGGCATGGGCAGCTGGAACGGCGGCGGACGCACGCCCAGCCACTTCTGCGCTTGGGCGAAGGCGCGCCTGGGCTGGACCGACCCCTCCATCGTGACCGGGGCGACGACGCTACAACTCGTCGCGCACGACAAGGACGGGGTGCATCGGCTATGGACGGGGGGCACGGTCGGTAACGACTATCTCTTGATTGAGTCGCGGCAACTCACAGGATTCGACGGCGCTCTGCCGGGCGGCGGTCTGTTAATCTGGCGCATCAATGAGACACAGCGCGACAACACGCGTCCTGGGGCGTATCTGGTGGGGCTGGAGCAGGCGGACGGCCGGCATGACCTTGAACTCGGGCGGAATAATGGCGATGCCGGCGACCCCTATCCGGGCGGTACGGACGCGACGCGCTATGACATGGCCACGGCACCGAGCTTCGATCCCAAGCGCCCATGGCCGCGGGGCGTGACCGTGACAGACATCAAGGATACCAAAATGACGATCGCCTGCCAGGTCACGGTGTAGGGCGCGGGTCACAGTCCGCGTCGGACGCTGCGTCCCCGCTAGAGCTTGTGGATGTCGTCGTCGATCAAGACGAAGCGCCCCCCGCGCGCGTCGCCACGGAAGGCGACCCGCGCCTGCACCTTGTCCTTCTCCTGGACATCGGTCTGCAGGCGCGGGTGGATGTACGTCTGGATTGTCGCGCCGACGTAGGGCTGCGCGAAATTCGGCATCCCGTCGACGTCGCGCGTCTCATCGACGGCGATCTCCCACACCGACCCGCACCCGTCGCCCTCGGGGGTGACGTGTGCCAGAGTGCCGCGCACTTGGCTGGCGTTCGGAACGACGGGGACGCCCGTCGGCAGACTGTGGAGCGTCATAGCGTCCTCCTTGGCTATGTCTGGCGGGCACAACGCCGTAGGTGAGTCCTCGTGCCGTACCTCGGTATCTATATCATAAACATGTAGACAGAAACGCGTCCACTACAACGACGGAACTTTTAGAATGAGGCTATCATGCGGAACGTGTCATCTTACACGACACCGACGAAGCTTCGCGCCCCTATAAGCGTAACGGCAGATAGCTAGCAGACGCTCTCGCCGATCCTCTCATCCTCGTTGTCGTCCTGAGCGCAATCGCTCGCACATGTCCGGACCATCCCCTCGTTCTCAAAAAGGTCCAGCTGTGGCTTGCCCAGGAGGGTGTTTGGCGTGTGCCCAAGACCATCGATCCATCCCACAAACCGCTCGACGTACGGCGCGTTGCTGTTCGAGCGATGTCCTTGCCCTTGCCGCACGATACCCTGCAAATCCTGCGGCAGCCGCACGGGCCGGTCGCCGAAGTAATAGAAGTGGTCCGACAGTAACGCGTTGAGCCCGCCAAGATCTGTGTTCACGTTGCCGCTGACGTGCACTCCCTGTCGTTGTGCCGGTGGACTAACCGAGTAATCGTAGAGCGCGTCGCCCAGTCGGCGCCGCACGTCTTGATGCCGCCACTGTGGCACTTTCTCGGGCACATGCTTCGCCGCGTACCCGTCGTACTTCGCCATCGTCATTGTCCGTGACACCCGCATCGCGTAGACCACGCATCCGCCGATGTCACCGATTGGTGAATTGGTCGATCCGGTGCCGACGATCCAATCGCCGACCTCGGCCGTCCGCCGTATCACTGGCTTGCAGATGACGAGCGTGCAGATCCCCCAATACGGGTTCGGCGCCGCGCCATCGTCGTAGGGTATGCAGTAGATGTACAGCGTCGGCATGTGCCTATCCTCCATAATTGGCCTGTCGCACCCGCATCACGCCGGGGTGCTGTCAAGTAAACACCTCAGTTTAGGCTTAAGTGGATTGTCGATCATCGATCTCGCCACCTGTGCGCATCGCGATTTTCTGCGCTATTTTCAACGGCCTCAGTAAAGATGCATACCTTATGCTTTGGCGTCGTGGTCTCCCATATGATGTGCTCGACCCCGACGCCACGTAGCACGGTTGATGTGTCGTCGTAAGCCGGCCAGTTCGCTGGATTGATGATGTCGCCTGCGTGGATAGACATAAAGGGGAGCGCGGAGCTGAAGCGGACGAGGGTGTCGTAGAAGCTACCCGGCTCGTAGATCTCCAGGATGTATGGTCCCTCACTCATCAATTGCCTCCTCAGCTGGTGGCATTCTACTGTTGTTCGACAGGAAACGCCTCCAACAATCTTTCGATAAACGATCAGTCTTCGGCGTCGACCGGCGGCGCGGGCGATGTCGCCCGGTGGAAGTCTTCGAGCCACGACAGGACGTCCGCGAATTGCTCCTGCCGGATGCGCCGGTACCCGGCCACGTTATACCGCTTGTAGAGCGTTCGGTAGATCGACCCGTACTAGTCGCGCGGCGCGGCCCCCGCCGCCACGTCCCGCGCGGTCAGGGCCTCGGCCACTGTCTTGACCTGGTCGCTTACCTCGGCCGCCTACTCCATACCAGGCGCGCATGCTGCACGCCCATTCAGCGCGTCGTCGTGATGTCGTCGTCACCCATGGTCGCTACACCACTTCATGCGTCCGTCCCTACCGCAAAAGAGGGCCTCCGACGTGATGAGATGCAAGGAGATCTATAGAGAGTCATGAGAGGAGCTATCTGTTCGTACGTGTCATATCTTATCCTCTTTCATCCTCCTTCCTGTATTCCCATCCTACTGAATACGCTTACGGTCAGGCAAAAGCGCGAATTCCGAGTTCACCTCCGCACGATTCACGGATCATCAACGTTGCCCGCAACGTTTCCTTGCGAACCGGAATCGCAGCGTCATGCGTGTGCGTAAGGCGCTGCATGAGCAATTCTGTCGCCCGTTGACCGAGAGCATAGGCCGGTTGGGCTACCGTCGTAAGAGCAGGATGGAAAGCTCCTGCCCAGGCGAAATCATCGAAGCCGACGACCGCGATATCCTCTGGACACCGGAGGCCCTGTCCAACCAAGGCGTGCATACACCCGACCGTGACCAGGTTGTTTGTTCCGAAGATAGCGGTCGGCCGGGGATCCTGCGCCAAGAGTGCGGTGGCCCGCGTCCGCGCCGCCTCGATGTTGGACCGGCTCTCCGCCACGTATTCAGACTGGGCAGGAATGCCAGCGTCGTCAAGAGCCCGGCGATACCCTTCTACTCGCTCCATGATAGCGCTTGATTGGAGACTGGCGACCATAACGGCGAGCCGGCGATGACCGTGGCCGATCAGGTGAGTCACCGCTTGGTGGGCGGCCTCGACGTTATCCACCATGGCCGTATCGACCTCTATGCCAGGGAGCCAACGATCGACGAAACTGATCGGGATCCCCGAGGTAATCAGCTCCCCGAAATACTCCTGGTTGCCGCCGGACGGGGTAACGACGAAGCCGTCGACCCGCTTGTCTAGCAGCACGTCAAGGTAGTGGCGCTCTTTATCGGCATTCTCGTCCGTGTTGCATAGGATGACACTGTAGCCATGAGCGCTAGCCACATCCTCGACACCGCGCACGACATCCGGGAAAAAAGGGTTGGCGATATCAGAGATCAGGAGCCCGATGGATCGTGTTTGATTGCTACGCAGCATCCGGGCGAGTCCATTGCCCCGATAATTCAAGGCCGCGATCGCCGCGAGCACCCTCTGCCCGGTCTCCTCGGAGACGTACCGCGAGTTGTTGATGACGTGGGAGACGGTCGCCGTCGAGACACCCGCCATCCGCGCGACGTCGATCATGGTAGCGGCCGCGCCGCTCTTGTGCTGTGGTCGCGCGCCGCGGGGGGCCTGTGCCATCGTGCTCTCTCCTCGTTCTGTCCTATCTCAGTGCTACCTATATCTACCGATGATTTGCCGTACACGGCAATCAGAGAGATAGAGCGCGACAGCGCGGCGCCTCCTTGACAACGACGCCATCCACCTCTATAGTCATAGTAACGCATTACGTAATCCATTGCGTAAGCTGATGGGGCCGGCAAACTACCGGTGATGGGCGCAGTCGCAGGAGGTGATGGCATGTCTGAAAGAAAACTTACGCGCGGTGACGTGATCAAGGTCGGTGCGGGAACGGCCGCGGGGCTTGCGCTGACATCGTCCGCGCCCGCTGTCTTCGCAAGCAGCGGGTCCCGTGCCACCAGGCCGTCCACTCTCCGCATGCTCTATGCCGGGGTCGAAGCCGATGTGGCCGCGGTGCAACTGGTGTCCTCGGACTTCAAGCGCGACCTGGGTGTCACGCTGCAGATTGACTCGATGCCCTACAACGCGCTCCAGCAGAAGGTCTTCGCGGAGTTGGCGTCGTCCAGCCCCTATTACGACATCATCATCGTCGATACCCCGTGGATGCCCGCGCTCACGCACAAGATCCAGCCGTTGAGCTCGTACATCACGAACAAGCGCATCGCGACCGGCCGTCTCAACCTGTCGGACTTCATCAGCAAGGTCTTCTACGACACAGCGGTCTACCATCCGTCGCAGTCGTACCGGCACTTCGGCGACACGGGTACGATCGACGTGGCGGCGATCAAACGCGCCGGGTTCGACATCTTCGGCCTGCCCATTCAGGCGAACGCGTTCACGCTATCGTATCGCAAAGATCTCTTCGATAATGGGGCGAACAAGGCGGCGTTCAAGAAGAAGTACGGCACGGCTCTGAGCGTGCCCACCACCTGGGGCGAGTTCACGCGCGTTGCCGCGTTCTTCACGCAGCCAAGCCAACGCCTGTACGGGACGACACTCATGCCCGGCGACGGCGACTGGGCCACGGATGACTTCAAGTCGCTCCTGGCGGCCTGGGGCGGCAACGGGCACCTCGTCGACGACAAATTCCAGCCCGTCTTCCATTCGCCCCAGGGCGTCGCGGCGCTGACCTATTACGTGGACCTTATCAACAAATACAAGGTGACACCCCCCGGCGTGACGGCATTCAGCTGGGATGACGCCGCGTCGACCTTCGACGCCGGACTCACGGCGGTCAGCATGAATTACCACACGGTGGCGCTCAACGCGAACGTCAAAGGACAGATCGACTATGCCATGGTGCCGAAGCAGGCCGCCTACGGCCCGCACTTCGGGACCTGGATGCTCAGTGTCAACCCCTACTCGAAGAACACGGAGTGGGCGTACCGCGGGATCGAGTGGCTGACCAGCCAGGCGGCGCAGACGACGATGCTGCAGGCGCAACTCCATCCAACGCGCCATTCCGTGTACACGGCCGCGCTCACGCAGCCAGCCACCAGGAAGTTTGGCTCGTTCTACAAGGTCCTGGAACAGTCGCTCAGCGTCGGCGTCGGGCGCCCGCGCCTGAAGAACTACGCCGACGTCGATCATGCCGTCTGGGTCGCCGTCAATGACGCGGCCAGGGGCAGCGCGACGCCGAAGGTGGCGTTGCAGTCGGCGGCCGGGCAGGTCACGACCCTGTTGCGCCAGGCAGGGTATCGGTAGCTCACGCACCGGGGGCGGGAGGCGCGACACCTGCTTCTCGCTTGTCGGAGAGGGGTGCTATCCCTCTCCCGGATACGCCCCCGGCATCGTTCTATCGCCTGGCGATCGTGTGACAGTATGCATGCATGGTTGCCCACGATTACGTCGCTCCTCGTGCCCTCGAACGGACTATCCAGGGTGACACCATGAAAGCTATTCCGCACCAGCAAGCCCTGTCGCGCGGCGCGGTCCGCGACCGCCCAAAACGGCGACGATCGCAAGCGGCGTTGGGTCTGGGGTTGCTCGCCCCGGCCCTTATCATTCTGCTGCTGCTGACGATCGCGCCCGCGATCTACATTTTCGTCAGTAGCTTGTTCAACACCGAACTGATGAATCCGGGCGCCGCCCGCTTCGTCGGGCTCGGCAACTACGCGCAAATCGTGAGCGATCCCAACGTCTGGCAAAGCCTCGGCGTGACCGTCCTGTTCGTCGTCCTAGCCGTGGCGGTCGAGTTGGGCCTCGGGCTGATGCTGGCCGTGCTATTGACGCGCAAGATGCTCGAAAACAACTTGCTCTCGGGGCTCATCATCCTGCCGATGGCCATGACGCCCGCCGTGTCGGCCTTGATCTTTCGTGAGCTCCTCGACCCCAACTTCGGATGGGTGAGCTATTACCTACAAGCCTGGCATCTCACCTCGCAGCCGATCGCGTGGCTCAGCGACCCCACCACAGCCTGGATCGCCCTCATCGGCCTAAACGTCTGGCAATGGACGCCCTTCGTGGCGCTCATCCTGCTGGCAGGATTGCAGGGCATCCCCCAAGAGCCGCGCGAGGCCGCGGCCATGGACGGAGCGAACGTCTGGCAATCGTTCTTCCACATCACGTTGCCCCTGCTGCGCCCGTTCATCGCCATCTCGTTGTTGCTCCGCGTGATCGACGCGTTCAAGACGTTCGATATCATCCAGGTGCTGACGGGGGGCGGACCCGGGACGGCGACGGAAACGGTCAACCTCTCGATCTATCGCGTCGCCTTGCAGGATTTCAACGTGGGCGCCGCCTCGGCCCTCGGCGTTTGTTTCCTGATCCTGCTCGCGATCGTCGTGGGACAATTGCTGCGGCTGTTCGCCCGCTTCACCGATGTCATGGAGGACTGAGGCATGAGCATGCGGATCTTGCAACGCGCGGGCGCGGCGATCGGCGCCCGTTTCATCCTGTGGCTCTACGTGATCGCCGCGCTGTTCCCAATTCTGTGGATGGTCCTGTCATCCTTCAAGCCGCCCGACGTGGTCCAGGCTATCCCGCCCGTCTGGTCGTTCACCCCGACGCTGCAGAACTATAACGACGCGCTTAACGGCACCGCC
>JAABUJ010004619.1_pt1 | contig 14331 bp, 11 predicted proteins | sample 5559131 | NCBI WGS metagenome assembly JAABUJ01 (sample SAMN10711875, study PRJNA513366) | rock metagenome | isolation source: Antarctica rocks | place: Antarctica: Victoria Land, Mt New Zealand nord | collected 2016-01-07 | reverse complement strand
GTAGACATGGATGTTCCTGTTCTCGGTGAAGACTGGCTTTATGCGGAATTTCGACAATCTGCCTAGCTCAAGTTGAAAAGCGAGGGCGGGCTCGATATGTCGGATGCTGTCATCTTCCTGGTACAGCGGACCACGGAAAGTGAAATAACCTGGGTAGGTTCCATCTTTGTGTCCACAAATGAACGTAAGCCGGCGAACTTTCTTGGAAATAAGGTCCGATTTGTAGTCGCTGATGATGTCTTGGATTCTCTCTAGGATTTCATTATCATCCAAAGATTCAGCATCTCGGACGGCGATGTTTATTACACTGGTCAGTTCGTCGCTAGTCCGGATAGGAGCCGGTGAAGGCGCTCTACGCTGCTTCATGGCCGGGAGATCCAACGAAGAGGCAACAGGCCTCCTCCCGGGTTCGGCGGACGGGAGGATCTCGAGAGCACGCGGGAGGATTTCCTCCGCTTCGTCAAGATATTGGACAGGTAGTAGAACACCTTTCCTTATTGGCTCCTCCGCCGTTCTACCCGCAAGGTAGGACATGTCACTTATAGAGCTGATCTTCTTGAAAGGATTAGCCCCTTCGGTGGCTGGAGTTGCTGGTGTCGATGGAAAAGAGGACGTGACAGGCATCCCGAACTCTGACGATCCGACTTTGCGAAGTAGGAAATCCCATGATATGAGATACGGTGGTTCCGACCCGGTGTGGTACTCCACAGCCTGTACGGTATAGGCACGGTATGCTCGCCGAACATACACCTCAAGTGCGGCCAGAGAAACCCATGGGTCGGCATGTGCAAAGAATTTTGGGAGGACGTCAAAGACCGTGTACCTTGAGTCTACGACCTCTCGCAAGGCGTCGAAATCGGGCTCTCTGTGTTCCCAAGAGGACTCTCCATACCTCGACTCAACGACAGATGTTCGGAGAATATGCTCCATCTGTGCCTCACGTTCCTCCAAGGACGGTAGCGCACATTGAATCAGCACCTCTCTAGCTTTCAGGGAGACTTTGGCGGTTGCTCTTGATTCCAGCTCCGTCAGTCTGCGCAGAGATGGCTTGAAGTATTTTGCGACATTGCCAACGTTGGGCAGATTCGGGCGATACATGTCCAAAATAGCAAGTATCAGATTGTTCTTTGCGCCAATACGGCTGTGAGAGAGAACAGTGTGGACGACCTTGGTGACGTCGTCCTTGTTCTCTTCGCGAAGCTTGAGAACCACATCCTCATCTCTGGCATTCCGGCTAGAGAAAAGCTTCTCGACATCGTAGTATGTATCCAACAGCTTACAGAAGACGTGCAGTTCATGGACCTTCAAACCATCGCTATAACGATTCATAACATCGATGAGCGGCTCCAGTGCTGATTTCAGAAGACCTGCATCACCTGGGCTGACGTGCTCTTCGATGAAGCGAGTGAGCGTTTTCAGGAGTTGCTTCGCGGGGAAATCAGCCTTCCTCGCTTTCGACCTATCCACGATATGAGTGAATTGGGCGTCGAGTTTGCTTGGCATCCGGGCGTGCAGAGCAGATGCGTGAGCATTCCACTCGCCGTAAGGTAATTCTGGATCTCGCAAGACCTCAACCAATTCTTTGAGCGTGGAGGCCATAATCACTTGATTATCGAAGCCTTGAAGGATATTGGAGAGAATGCTGTGTAGTAGGGCGAAGCGTTGTGGTGGTTTGCTCCCAACAACCTGAGGAGGGCCGAGATCCGGAAGCTGGCCTGAGAACGGATGGGCATGCTTGACTCTCGAGGGATCATCTAGAGCTATGATACCCAGAATGTCTCCAGCATCTAATGTGGCCCCTGGCTGCTTGATCAACGAGATAGTACCGGCTTCTTGTGTGATCAGAGGCATGAACATCTTCATGACCTCGACTTCGGCGAAGGTCTGACCAGCTTTTACATGCTCACCGTTTTCGACGGTGAACTTGACAAGCTTGCCCGGACTTGGGGTACGGAGCTGGGTGGGATCGTTCTCCTGCTCTAAAAGACATGTTTTGCTATCAACGCTGATTCGAGTGGCACCAACTTCCTCTTTCCAATAGATGCTGTGACTTCGGCCACTGATTAGAAGCAGCAGACCACCATCTGCGAGTGCGCGTACGCCCACAGCACATTTAGAGCCGTTGATGAACAAATGATAGCTATCGAGACTTGATCGGGTGGCTGTAAACTTATAGCGCACCCCCTCGTAAATGAAGTCGACTGGGAAAACAGTCTTGAGGACGTCCTTTGCTGGGACTTGTCCCTTCTCCACCCCTCGCTTATATTCTGCTATGCAGGCTTCGCTCGCGGCTTGAGCTTTCGTGACTGCGCCGCACACCACCGCGAGCATAGTATCAGGTCGTTCGGCTGTCAACTTGTTGGAGATCAGCTCGTCAAGCCAACCGGTAGTGATGGTGTTGTGTTCAAAGGCAGGCGTCTCGAGCAGTTTGATCAGATATTCCACTGTCGTTTGGAACTCGCCCCGAATGCTAAGCTCCTTCAGTGCTACAACCATATGCTTTCTCGAAGCTGACCGATTCTCTCCGTAAGCGAAGATGTGACCGAACTGGCTGTCTGAGTAGCTGTGGATCCCTCCCTGGGTCCCAACTGAGAAATATCCCCATACGTTGGAACTGCTCCGGAAATTTAATTCGTGCATCATACCACTTGAAGGCTTAAAGCCTTCGCCTGGGTCCTCAGACGTGATCCGGCATGCGGTGGTATGGCCTTTAGGAGTTGGCCTTCTTTGTGACTTCAAACTATCCTCTTTCGAGAACGAGAAATCGATTTCCGAGGCAGTGTTCGGATCGGCGCCGTATAATAGGCGAATGTCCCGGATACGGTGCAGAGGAAGTCCCATCGCAATCTGTAGTTGTGCGGCGGGGAGGTTGACTCCCGTGACCATCTCAGTTGTCGGATGCTCGACCTGCAACCTAGGATTCAGTTCTAGGAAGTAGAATTTGTTATCTGAGTGCGAGTACAGATATTCAACCGTGCCTGCCGATACGTATCCGACTAGCCTTCCAAGGCTAACGGCGGCCTTCTCCATAGCATGGAAGGTTTGAGCATTCGCGATCGTGACGGGTGCCTCCTCAATAATCTTTTGGTGCCGTCGTTGGACGGAGCAATCACGCCCAAACAAAGAGATGTTGTTACCATACTCATCTGCCAGTAGTTGCACTTCCAGATGTCGCGCATTCCCAGCCAATTTCATGATAAATATCGGTGACCCCGGAATTTCACTCGCTGCCGCATTGTATAGAGCTGTAAAGTTCTCCTCGCCGACGACTTTCCGAATACCTTTACCACCGCCACCCTCCGAAGCTTTTACCATGACCGGAAAGCCGATCTTTCGGGCCGATTCCAACCCTTCTTGTGGGTTATGTGTGCAGCCCTTGTCGTAGACATCATCTGGTACCGTAACGATACCTTCCTTGTCGACTTCCACTTGGTCAACACCTTCGCCTGACCATGGTATGCAGGGAACTTTGGCATGCTGAGCCACGATGGTGGACGAAATCTTGTCACCAAGAGACCGCATTGCCGAGCCGGGAGGACCAATGAAGACGATCTTTTTGGGAGATGCTGCGAGAGATTCGGGCAGCTTTGGATTTTCCGAAGCGTGTCCCCTAGAAAAGCTTAGCCATGTCCAATCAATCGCATATCTTGCTTCTGCTTACCATCCTGCCCACACTGCATGTACGTTCATACGCTCCGCGATGTCGACGATCAATTCCACATTGGCGTAATTATTGTTGTTTGTGCCACCCGGAACCTATACAATGGAGCTTAGCTAACTCGTTATACACTAACAAGTTGAGAGAATTATTCAGTCGGTGTTGCTGTGGTGCCACACACCTCTACATATTGGTCTGCCATTCTTATGTAGTCTGCATTGGCCCGTAGATCTTCCGGTGTCGCCATGACCGTGAATTGAATTGCCCGCTCGTCTCCGAATGTCTCGTATGCCCATTTTCGTACAGATCTTATCTCCTTCACCGCTGCAATGCCATTATTGGCGATTAAGACCTGTTATGCAAAGTCAGAGAAGTTCGGCTTCCGGCAGATTGCCAGAGGTGAACAGACGTACCGATGTGATTACAGTGTGTCCATCATGCTCGGCGACGAAATCCTTGACCTTACCAGGAGCAGCTGCATCCAGGTGGTTGCCCCCGATGAAGTGGGCGGGGAGGTTATGTTTCGCTGAATGAGACTTCTTGAGCCCATTGACGAGAGCTTTTGAGACGCCGTTCGTCTTTGGCGCCCCATTCACTGTCGAGCCGGCCATATTGTGCCGTCGTTTGGCTCGATCTGAGCCAGACCGTGAGCGCGAGACGGACTTAAGCGGGGAAAGAGTGGAGCGGGTTTCAAGAGTAGGCCATGCGGCGAGGCGGCGAGGGGAGAGGAGCCGGTGAGTAGAAATAGTATCCAAGGAGTCGCCACAGGAAGTACGAAGGAGTGTCGGAGGGCAGCGACGACGATGTTGAGGGTAAGTAGGATATCTGTGGGCGAAGGTGGAAAAGCTCCGACGGAGAATCTGGAGCTGTTGAACCAGCAAGCGTGTGGTAGCCAATAGGGAACCTCAGAATATCAATTCTAGTGTCCCAACCAGGAGCGGAATGGTTCAGCAGTCAAGAAGAGTAAAGTGCTTCAACATACGCCGTCGGTCAACTACGGACCACTTCCACAACTGAATCGGACATGCATGGCAGAACATCAGCGTGTCCGTTGGAAGGGTCCATCCAACAGACCCGCGGACCGCTTCACTCCGTAACCCCTACCACATGACGTTGGGCCCGCTAAGGCCCGAAGAGGGAAGGGCTGACCGGTAATGATGGCCGGATCGTGCATCGACAATTGTCGAAGACAGCTTCACAATTAGTATATTAATGCAATGTTAGTTTTGGGGCTCTTGAATGAGATAATACCATTCCACATAGAAGAGAAGCCTGGATGTGGAGCAGGAGGTGCAAGTTCTTGGACCGGATGGAGTGAGTCTACTCAGGTCCTCTTGCGGCAGGATCAGAGTACTTACCACTCCAACCTATTCACCGAGCCGCTTGACATTCTCCGAGTCCGAAGGAAGTCTACATTACATGTCTCTGGAGGAACGCCACCTGTCCTCATCTCGGTCACTGCAAGTTCAGACTCGTCGTCGACCTTGATAACTCCTTCAACATGTCTTTACAGTAGGGCTCTTTGGGATTACATTATCGTGATGACTTCGGAACCTCCTGTCAGCGAAACGTGCAGATGTCATCGCTTTGTACAAGAATCGCATATTTGCTCCCAAGTTCAAAGTTCCTCGATTTGCGCTTTCCTCGAGGATGGCAAGGAAAATTGGGAATGATACCATCATTCACTATGAGAGCTTCCTGATTGCGGAATCGGGTTCCTCGGCCAGCCCAGGGATTGCGCATACTGTCGCCAATGGGAATTGATGGACGTACGGCTTCACTGACGCCGCCGGAGCCATGGCTATGAGACATATCTGTCAATATAGAGCTTACGTTCATGCAGTTTACCCATAAGGACATTGTGGCGATGAGTAAAATGGAAGCTTTAGGTCTTTGCGCGCATTGTGCTTGCAGTCGGACTTTAGATTAGCTGGCGCATTCTTCCCAATATTTTCCTATCATGCATACGGAAGTCTCGACTCATAGCACGTATCGAAAATACGGGTTTTCCTTGTCTGTCAAGTCTTTGAAAGCCAAACGATCTCTGGCCCCCTCATCCAACCCCAGTCCGTCGCGCCGCTTGTTCTCCCTCCTCAAAGTGACATAGAGCGCCACTGCCAGACAAATCACAATGCAGTAGCAGATGATCAGCCCCAACCACAGTTCTGGGTAATGGCGCTTGAGCGTCGGCGTCTTGATCAGCTGCGGCCCCACGATGTTACCCACGCAGTATGCCACGAAGATCGCAGCGGCCGTGAAACTCTTCTTCGTCGCCCCAGCTACATTCGCCATGCCGATACTTATGATCAAGCTCACGACGGGGCCAAAGAAGCCGATGAGGGTGTAGCCAACGACAGGCGTAGCAGGACGATGGTTCCACGTGCTTTTCCAGATCATGGCGCAGCCGGCAATGACGGGTAGGCAGCATAGAATAAGCAGCAGGATACGGATGTTGGGTATTCGACTGCTGAGGTAGCCAGTGAGGAGGATGAAGATGAAGACTACGGCGCCGAGAGGAAATTGGAAGAGTATCGATTCCAGCGTTGTGTAGCCAAATGTCGACACGATGAGGGGCCCGAATCCGCTCACGGCTCCGTTGACAGTGTAGGCTCCAGCCATCATAAATGCGATTAGCCAGATCTTAATGTCCAGGATCGCTTCGCGTAGTTGAGAAGCCTTGAGCTTCTGACAACGGACACCAGTCTGGCCTCTTCTTAGTCGCTCGACTGCCACTACGCGCTCTTCGGGAGTTAGGAACCAAGCCGTGACTGCGGAATTGGGAACAGCAAAACATATGATGCCGAAGAGAATGGTGATTGCTCCGGCTAGGAGATAGATGTACTGCCATCGAGTTAACGAGCCACCGCTGATCTGTGCAAACCCATAGTTGATTGCGCCGCCAATGATGGTCCAGCCACCCGTCGAGGAGAACCACCAACTTTGACGCAAGGCCTGTTCTTGTTGGGTATAATAGCTGCTGACGATACACATGTAGGCTGTCGGTACAATACTCTCAACGAAGCCTAAGAAGAATCGTTGGACAAACAGTCCTTGCCAGGACTTTACTGCGGCTGTGAGCATGGCGATCACGCCCCACACTATCACGATCGGTCCAAGGATGCGTCCGAGCTGGAAGCGTTGGAGGGCGAAAGCTAGAGGGAAAAGACCTGCAAGCATTCCGAAGTAGAAGATGGAAGTCGCCCAGCTCAGCCGTAACGTCGAAGTCGTTGGAGGATGCTTGGACTTGTCAACCACACTGAGTGATAGGTCTTTCGTCATTCCGAAAAGGACGGCACTACCGAGAATCGCCTATGAAGGTCAGTAGCTATGTTTCGAGAAGAAAAAGCCAAATGGGGCCTACCTTGTCGTAATATACGAAACCATAACCAACCCACATAAACGGTATTAGGTACAGATCGATTTTGCGAAGAACCTGTCTTTCGATTTGTGGGTCGAGCTGTTGTGCGTGATCAGGGACAATGGCCGCGGCCAGGTCATCTTCTGTAGAGACAGAAGTTGTTTCATCTTCCAAATTGGCAGCCTGGGATGGATGTCCCCAGGCCTTCTCAGTTTGTTGCGTCTGAGTCGAGGCCATACTTTATGCTTGATATCTGCGCTATGTGACTCAATGGAATAATCAGTGACCTCAAGGCTATTGAGGCTCTATGCTGAGCTTCGAAATACTACAATGCATTTGCAAAATTTGACGCGGACAAAACATGTAGAAATACGCGAGTGGGCTCCAAGACAGTGGAGAGTCGCTCTGCAATCTGAAAACCCAAAGGCTGTTGTGGCAGAAGGGAAAGAATGCAGAATGGCGTGCTCTTGGCGCTCGGTTGAAAAGTCGAGTAAAGTACGGAGTAGGCTCCTTATGAGAGAGATGATGTCAACGCGCGTGGGGGACCATTGGTGAACTCCACTTCAGGCAAGGAAGCTCGAATAAACAGGACCAAAGATGCCAAACTCACTTATCCACCCATTTGCAGTTCTTAGCCATAATTGAAGAAGCGCGGAATCAACAGAGTATATGTCGCTTAAGATGTGCGGGAGTCTTGCGAATATTGAAGACAGGGCACCTATTCACGGAGACATGGCGAGGCGCTACTAACCACCGGCTCGTCTCGATCTGAGCCCACTGCTATTATTATGTAATTCCATGTGCTCAAAGGGTGATAAATTGTAGAGCTGCCTGAGTTAAGAGCAGGTTACTTTGCAATCTGGGAAAACGTATTGAACAGGTATCGATGGGCAGAACAGCCACGGGTGGACTGATGTCGAAGCAGCAAAACGTTAATCAATCATAACGACATCGTCGGAGAACCTGGAGGAAGCAACAGCAGGAAGAGATTCCCGTTGACGGTAGGGGTCACCAAGCACACCTTAGCACCCAAGGGCCCAGCGCATGGGATCGCTCAATGTTGGGCTCACCCATATCAATGCAAGCTCTCGATGAACTCCTGTATAATCTCATTGACCTTTGATGGTTGTTCCAGCTGAACCCAGTGACCAGTCTCCAACTGCTTGATCCGTAAACTCTTGGCATATTGCTTCGTTGTCTTCTCCTGTATATCTGCGACTGCGATCGGATCTTTGCTGCAAGTGACCAGTAGGGTCGGCCGTTCGAACTGCGAATCCCCAGAGGCAAGGGGAGCTTCATCCTCGCTATTCACATTAGCAATCTGTGCTTTGTACCAATTCAAGGCGGGTCCGTATCCTCCGTTACTGGCGTTGAAGATTTGATCATGGATTGCAAGCTCCTCAGAGGATATCCAGGACGCTGTGGGTATGATCTTGCCCTCTTCGAACCAGGACCGGGTTGCACCAATAGGGCACATGTTGTATCTCCAGTTATCATCAGAATAAAGGAGCGAGTTCGTGCAAGCAGGCTGTAGACGATTGCATTAGCCCTGTTCTACATCTCGATCAAATAACAATAGCCTACATTTCGATCCATGAGCGATGCGGCATCATCAGAATTGAAGAAATGCCAGTAGCCAAAGATTGGATAGCCAAGCATTCGCTCGGTGGCATCATTCACAGCGTCGAGTGAGAAGTGGCTGGTTGGAGGCTGATACCCTACATCGAGGAAAATGAAGGCCTGTACGCGCTCTGGGTAGTAATCTCCTAGGCGGCTTAAAAAGCGTGATCCCCTTTACACGCATTAATCAGGTCCAAGACAGGCGTTGGGGGCGTGCATTACCAGTCATGCGCGACCCCAACGACTTTATCAATCTCCAATGAATCGAGTATAGCCACGACCTCATCACACAATTTCTTGAGACGGTATGCAACTGGATTCGAAGGCTTGTCCGTATCCCCATATCCAAGTAGATCCGGTGCCAGGACTCCGTAGCCTAGTCCAGCAAAGTGGTTGATCTGGTGTCTCCAATCATAGGAGGAGCTTGGAAACCCATGACAGAGCAAGAGGTAGGGTTTATCATCAGACGGCTTGATATGAACAAAACCGTACTTCGTGCCATTCGGAAGATGAAGCTTGGCACTAGCAGCAGGAAACCCGATGCTGGCCATCTCGGTCGACTCTCGAGGCTGGTACAGCAAGAAGAGATGACCTAGCCGGATGTCACGAATAGTGGTGGACGCCCAAGGCTGCCATCAATATCATTGATTATTAATGTTGATTATTCAAACAATCCTTCCGATGCAGCCTAAATTGTGACCCTTCAAAAAGCTACATTCGCTGCAGTCAATGGTCATTTTTCTTCGGAGACAGCTGAAAAGGTTCAACACTGCAGCTTGCTCAGCGGACTAGGTAAGCAGCGTGCAGATGACGCTCGTGCTCATCATGCAACCTAGACATAATCGGAAGAAGAGCTGGAAGCAAAATAGTGGTGCAAGAGGTGGAGATGGTGCTTGGCATCGTCAGCTTCGTCGAAAACTGCCAGGGATCCGCATGATATCATTCAGACAATTGATCGGCGACGAGGATCACCTGTACGTGGTGCCGGCTACGAACCTACTGCTTGCAGTAGAGCCAAGTATCCTCTCAAAGTTTTCTACGAAGCCTGCGATCGCCGAAGCCCACTGCCGCCGTACACTATCGTTATACTAACACGACTCGAAGTTCTCGAATTCGATATCTTTACACAACGACCGTCTGCGTTGCCTACGATAATACGACGATGTGTCGATTATACGCTGATTACTCGCCCTCTTCAATTCGATACTACACGAGCAGACTTCTATAGAAGGCTCAAAATAGCTCGCGAAAACATCGCCAGCACAAAATACCTGCTATACACGATATCGAGATATGCGTATAATTTTGATGGACGGAGAACATTAAAGTGAAGACGACACTTTCCACATCGTCTTCTAATCCGAAACAAGAGAAAGGAGAACCAGTTGAGAGTGGTGACCGACGACTACTCTCGAGGGTGGTTTCTCTGCAAAGAGGCCAATTACTACTCTAATGGGCGATACGTATAGGGACATTCTATATATAACGCTCCGCTACCTCTTCTTTGACCCCCATACCTAGTGCCCGTGGGGGGTCTAAAATAAAAATGGATTCTAGCCGGATATCATTCAGACAATTTGAAGCATGCAGGAAGGATCTTCGATAGTGGGACAGTGTTGGTATACTGACAGCAAATGTCGGGCTTTACTACCGCAAGCTTCTCCTGTCACGTAGATGTTGTTAAAGCTTGGTCAAGGAATGGTGAAAAGGGAGTATAAGTGGATGCATTCATCCTTCCTCCTGCCGTTCCCTTATGCCTTATAGTACAGCCTTCTCAAGTCAGTTCCAGCGCCTTGCTAGACAAGACAACCCCAATGCGTCCTCAAATGCCGAATTCCTACGCCAAAGCTATGCCCAATGCTTTTCATTCGAAGGGTGTCCAAGTCCATATCATGGGGCTCATTCTACGCGCCACTCATGCGATCATGCCATCTGGATCATCATCGTCGACTTCATCTTCTATTTGCTCCATGGCTTCTTTGATGTAGTGCGAAGCCTGCCCCAACCGTTAGCTCAAAGCTACCAAGATCCGAGGTCGAACAAGGGGCTTCACATACCTTCGGATCCAGGTTCAGCGCCGTAGTGAAGTGCCTAATCGCGTTTCCTTTCTGTCTCAGAATTTTGTATACACGGCCCAGCAGAAAATGCACGTTCGCCTCATCCGGCGCAATATCCTTGAGTACCTTTAGTTCCTGAAGTGCCAGCTGCGATTCCTGCAACGCCATCAGCACCCTCGCCTTCTTAAACCTGTTCATCGCGCTCTTGGGCGCTAGCTCGCAGCTTCGCGTGTACTGGATGAGGGCTGCCTTGGGATTCTTCATCTTTTCGAGTACCACGCCGATACAGCAGAGGAGTACGGCGTTAGTAGGGTTAATAGTTGCCGCGGACCGGTAATGACGTTCAGCGAAGGCGTATTTACCCTGTTTCTCGTAGACTTTGCCAAGGCCATACCACGCATTGTAATGCCGCTTATCGGCTGCGATGGCAGCTCGGTAAGCAGCGAGCGCTTTATCGTATTCCTCGTTCGAGACATGTTCGTGACCTTGCAGAGTGAAGGCATATGCGAATTTGGGATTGAGTTGAGTGGCGCGTTTGAAGCATTTGAGCGCTTGATCGTGGTCACGTTGCAGGGAGAAGGAGTTCCCGACGGCGCACCAGGCTTGTGGAGAGTTCCGGTCCGTTTCAACGATCTCGTGGCCGAGGAAGGCGAGGTCGATCTCGTTCTTGAGATGCCAGAGGATTGTCGAGTAGACTTCCATGTCTTCAAGACGGGCGGGTGCCATGGTCTTGATGCGAGTGAAGTACTTCTCGGCTTCGGCGTAGAACGTTTGTTCGAAGAGTGCGCGGCCTATTTGGGCGAGAACCCAGGGCGTGTCTCTTTGGCCCGCGGAGATGGAATTGAAGAGTTGGAGAGCTTCGTAACATTGGTAATGGCATAAGGCAAAGTAGCCGCTTCCTATCTTCGTGAAGAGGTCCAAAAGCCACTGCAGGCTTTCGTACTCTTTCACTTTGTCATTCACAGCCGGCTTGGTATTTCCAACGGGAGCATCTGCTGTGGTGGGCTTTGCTTCTTTCCTATCAAGCTCGTTGGAGTCTCCATGTTTGCGGTTTCCACTGACAACACGCCCGACATTGAACGCATTTGCGCTCCGCCCCTTGTTTGCGGCAGGCTTGATTTTCTTCAGCTCTCTGCTTTCCTTAGCACCTATACTCCCACTTGACGCAAAGCGCCCGCTGAACTGATTGATGAGTCGCGTACTTCTTCTTTGCGGGGCGGCTGGGTCGGCGGCGGTCACGTTGTTAGTAGTCGCTGCTATGCTTGCTGAAGAAGATTGTGCTGCTTGGCCGGATATTGTACGTTTATGTCCACCAATGCCATTGCTCAACGTCGACGTCCTACTCAATTGGCTGGTGTTGTCCGCATCTTCACTATCTTTGTTGTCATTCCGCGACTTCGGCCTTGAGGACTTAGCCCGCATTTTGGGAGGAGCCTCAACGCCGAAGTCCATTCCCATTCCCTGCATCGCTCGTGCTTTCCGCATCGGCGCAAGCGGTGGCTCTGTGGAAAACGACACAGCGGTGACCCCAGGAGCCTCTTTGTTGGGATGGATTTCTGTAATCACTCCGCCCCCAGGTCCTGTAGGCGTGTCCAGTCCTGGATAATGGTTTCCTCCGCTCAACGGCGTTACAACATTTCGACTGCCATTCAGCTTCTCAAAAAGTACTGGCCCTCCTGCACTTGGCCGCACATCTCCATTGATCCGATTCTTCGATATGCTAAATGGGTCATTATTCGAGGGCGGTTGATTCTGGATGTTGCTGGAGGCGTTAGAGCGAGATAGGCCACCGGTCGGTGGAGGTGCTGCTTCACCCAAATTGGAGGTGTTCTCATCGGTCATGGAACCCGATAAGGCGCTCAACATGTCTGGCGTTATTTTGAAAATGTTGTTTACCCGAATATTGACGCCTGCCCTGTGTCAGCTTCGACTATTTGGACAAATACGACTAGCATACCAAGATCACAAAGGCCTAGAAAGGCATCCCACATGAAAGGGTTGAATTTGAGAGCTTCGGCGTAGCACTCGATCGCCTTGTTCAGGTCTTGATGGGCGTGCCATAACTTCCCTTGAAGACAATATACAGCTGCGGCGTCCGGTAAAGGCTGTCTCCGTGTGTCTGTATGCTTATCTATATTCTTCAATCAGCATTCCTAGATAATCCCTTACTCTCTTTTCCGTCTACTCACTCCAGCTGTTCCTTGATGACCACAAGTTTTTGCTTTTCTCTGTGGCAGCGATTCCTTCAGGATACCGTTCCAAGCCCAGGCAAGCTTGTCCAAAGATATACGAACAGCCAAGGTGATTCCCTCTCGTACCAGGTAGTTTTGTAGAGTGATACGCAGCATTCAGCTGTCCCAGTCGAAGATAGCAAAGACCCTCCAAGTATGCAGCTTCAGAAGATTTTGGCTCATAACCTTTCAGTCGTTCGGCAAAGGCTAACGCGTTTCGAGGAAGGTTGCAATCTAGGTGATAGTAGATAAGCTGTCGAAGTTGACTGACGATATGTGGATTTGCCGGCGACATATTGAAATTTGAAGGACGGAAAAAGAACCTCAGGCCGTCAGCCAAGGGACTGAAGGAGCCAGAAAGTGAGGTAAAGGTCAAGCGCTTAAGATGTTGTGGAGGAGGAATCCAGAGGCCGGCTCATCAGATCATTGATCTTTAGAAAGTGTTGAAGTCAAAGATATGCTACCGGTTTCTTGCAGCAACCGTATCCATTTTGGAGTCCTCCTATCCGGATGCTACTTCCTCGAGCCCTTCCACGGCGAGTCACGATGGCTCAGAAAATTCCAAAGGCTTATCGCTAACGATCCCGGTCTGGCATTCGACTGGATGAGAAGCACCTGATATGCTGTGGTTAAAGATGATTAGCTGCAGGCATATATGGCGCAAAAGAAGCTATGTTGAAAGATCGTCGAAGCTGTGAACCGGGGTCTCATTGATGGCAGCGTGATGTTTTGGTGATCCATAACCCTTCGGCTCTATTCCGCGCAGACGCTAGCGCTCCTCTACCGCCGAGCAACGGCCTTCAATCTTGGGTCTCATTGCCAATGACCTTTCAGACCAGATTTCGACTCCTCATTCAATGGCCCAAGTGAGTCGATTAACTTGATTCAAAGGAGCAAGCCATTGATGCTGTCTACAGAAAGCCGCAAAGCAGCAAGCGGCGCGCAACAGTGCCATCCTAAAGCGCACACATCTCATCTCCCTGGGCATTAACATTGTCTTCATCGCACTACGCTTCATCCTCTTCCGCTCCACTTGCACCCGCGCGACTTATCTCCTCTACCTCATTCTCTACTCCCCTGCACTAGCCATTGAGTTCTGGCTTGAGAAGATTGGTCGTCCGAGCACCTCGTCCAACGGAGACCTGAGAGCCGGCGAAGATCTGGAAGCCAAGGGCTTGACTGAATACCTTTGGGATATCTTATACTGGTCTTGGGGCTGCGTAGCGGTCGCTGGACTCTTCGGAGATAGAGCATGGTGGGCATGGAGCGCTATACCAGTGTACAGTATCTGGCTGGCCTGGACGACTTTCGGAGGAATGAGGCGGGGCCTGGCTGGTATGACGGGGCATGGTGGGGCTGAGGGCGCGAATGGCGGTGGAACAAGCAGTAGGCAGAAGAAGATGGAGA
>JAABUJ010004618.1_pt1 | contig 14332 bp, 6 predicted proteins | sample 5559131 | NCBI WGS metagenome assembly JAABUJ01 (sample SAMN10711875, study PRJNA513366) | rock metagenome | isolation source: Antarctica rocks | place: Antarctica: Victoria Land, Mt New Zealand nord | collected 2016-01-07 | reverse complement strand
TGGTGATCAGCGGCAGCAGGAAGAGCGAGCGCATCACGCGCTTGCCGGGGAACTCGCGGTTGAAGAGGAGCGCGAGCAGCAGCCCGAGGACGAGCTCGACGACCACCGCGCCGGTCGCGAGCAGGAGTGTCACCCCGACCGCGGCCCGGAACTGCACATCCGCGAACATCGCGCGATAGTTCTCGAGCCCGATGAACTCCTTGCCCAGGTAGGCCCGACGGAGATCCCAGCTGGTCAGGCTGTTATAGAGGAGATAGGCCAGGGGCACGATGGTGATCAGGAGCAGCAGCAGCGTGGCCGGGGCCACGTACAGCAACCCGGTATAGCGCCCGAGGTTCGGCCCGAACCGGCGTCCGGGCGGCGGCGTCAGGGTCCGTGCGGGCGCCCGCTGGCGGCTGAGCATCGCCATCTTCACTCTCCCGTGTCCGAATCGGGCGTGGGCAGGCCCCCGACCATGTGGCCAAGGGGCCGCCCGCGGTCACTTGAGCAGGCCGGCCTTCTTCTGGATGGTCACGCTCTTGTCGTTTGCCTCCTTCAACGCCTGCGCCGCCGACTGCTGGCCGGTGAGGATCTGCGACAGCGCGAGCCCCAGCGTGTCGCCGAGCTCGGTGCCGGTGATGATCGGGGGCCAGTAGTCGGGCATGGCATACTCGAAGGACTGGGCGAGGGTCTTGTCCCAGGCGCCGTTCCCGAAATTGTACTTCTGGATGAACCGCGGGCTGGTGAGCGACGACCGCCGGGTGGGGTCGCCGCGCAGCCCGAGCTGGGTCGTCTCCAGCATCACATCCGGGCTGGTGGCCCACTGGATGAACAGCCAGGCGGCCTCCTGCTTCTTGGAGGTGGTCGGCACGCTGAGGGCATACGTCCCCGCCGAGTAGCCGAAGCGCCCGCCGGTTGCCTTCGGCCCGCGCGGCCCGTTCGGCCCCAGCACCATCGGCAGCGGCGCGTAGCCGATCTTCCCGGCGATCTTGGACTGGGCCGGATCCTCCAGGCGCGGCCCGAAGTTGGTGGCGTCGTAGACGATCGCGGCCTTCTCCTGCTGCATCGAGAGCTGGACCTCGTTCCAGAAGTAGCTGGCGACGTCGGGCGGGCCGTAGTCGCGCAGGAAGCGGCCCCAGCTGTCCGCAGCCTCGATCGCCTCGGGGGCGTTCAGGCCGATCTCGCCGGTCTGCTTGAACCAGTAGCCCCCGTGGCCGTAGAGCCAGGCCAGGAAGGGGTAGATGGCGGCGTTGCCTTCCTGCGAGCCGCGCAGCGAGAGCCCGGCCATCCGCCCGCCGGCCTTGATCTTCTTGCAGGCGTCCTCGAGGTCGGCGAGCGTGTCGGGGGCCTTCGCGATCCCGACGCGCGCGAATTCCTCGGTGTTGTAGTAGAGCATCAGGCTCTCACCGTAGAACGGCAGGCCGTAGAGCTTGTCCTGATACTGATAGTACTGGAGGAACTTGGGGAAGAAGTCGTCGAGCGCCAGCAACTTCTCGTCGGTGATCGCCGTATTCTTGCGCAGGTCATCGACCGGCACGATCCACTTGTTCGCGATGTACTCCGGGGTCAGGAACCAGCCGATGACGTCGTAGGCCCCGGTGCCGGTGGACATGTCGGTGATCTGCTTCTGGCCGAGCTGCTGCTGCGGGATCTGCTCGAAGCTGACCTTGATCCCCGTCTGCTGCTCGAAGCCGCCCGCCAGCTGCTTGATCGCGTCGGTCGCGGTGTGCTGCTGCACGGCGAGGTTGATCGTCTGCCCGGAGTATTTCTTCATGTCCGGGGCGTTGATCACCCCCACGACCCCGCCGCTCGGGGTGCCGACCGCCGGGCCACCCCCGGCCACGGTGGCGCCGCCGCGCGCGGTCGCCGCCGCACCCGCCGTGCCCGCGGCGGAGGGGACCGTAGGTGCGGTGGTGGGCGTCACGCCCGTGCCGCCACCGGTCGCCCCGGTCGTGGCGACCGCGCCACCACCCCCTGTTGTGCCCGTCGTGCCCGTCGCGGTCGTCCCGCCACAGGCCTGCAGGAACGCGGCGAGCGCCCCCCCGGCGATGACGAAGGCACCCGCCCGCAAGACCCCGCGCCGTCCGATCCGGCGCGCGCCGTCGTCCCGTGCTCCATCGCCCATGTCCCCACCAATACTTTCCCCACGCCGCACCGCGCCACCTGGCGGGGCGACCTATGGATACCGTTCGTGCCGCGCCGCGTCCGCCGATCCCACCGGTTCCGCGGGGGGCGCGTGGCCGACGACGACGCGCGCAATGTACTCGCCGCGATCGATGATATGCGCGCGCATCAGCGCCTCCGCGCGGTCGGGCTGCCGATCCCGCACCGCCTCGGCGAGGGCGGTGTGCTCCGCGAGGCTCAGGCGGTATTCCTCCGGCGCAGGGGCCAGGCGTGGGACGCTGAGGTAGCGCCGGACCTGATCGTGCACGCGCCGCGCCGTGTCGACCAGGCGCCCATTTCGCGCGCCGTCGAGGATCGCGTCATGGAAGTCGAGATCGAGGTCGATCAGCGCGTCGTACTCGCCCGCGGCGAGCGCCCGCGTCATGCGGCGCACGATCCCGAAGAGCGCCCCCGCGACCGTCTCGGGGGCGGCCTCGATGGCTAGGCGCACGGCCAGACCCTCGAGCACCGCCCGCAGCTGGTAGATCTCGCGCACGTCGGCGGCGGTGTGCGCGGTGACGACGGTCTCGTGGTTCGGGGAGATGGTCACGAGGTGCTCGCGCTCGAGCGCCCGCAGCGCGTCGCGGATCGGGGTGCGGCTGATGTGCATGGCGCTGGCGAGCTCCTGCTCGTAGAGGCGCCGTCCCGGGGCGAGGCGTCCGGACAGGATCTCCGCCCGCAAGCGGTCGGTCGCCCACGCGGCGAGGGTCTTGTGCGCCGGCGGCATGGCCGCGAGCAACGAGTCCATCTCCGACCCTTTCCGAGCCCGTATGCTGTATACACCCCGCCGCATACTACGCTTAATAATACCGATTGTCAATATGCTTGTCAGACCAATCGATGTGGTACATTCTTCCGCTGGAGCGGCGCGGATGGCGCTCCGCGCGGGGCGTCGCCGCGCAAGGCCAAGGAGAGGAATACCGCGCGACCGAAGCTCCCACTAGGCCATGCTCGCGAGTGACGACCGGTAGCAATGAGCATCGTCGCGGGCAGATTTACCAAGCGTGCCACACCTCGCCGCATGATGTCGGACACATATTTGCACCGCCCGCGGTAAGTCCGTAGTATCCCTGGTTCAATCATCCGGCAGGAACTGGGGAGGGCGGCCGTGGTCCGGCGACAGCGGGTGGTCCCGACACAGGAGTGGCAACAGATCGAGTTGTTGGTGCGCACGCCCGAGCAGCGCACCTATGAGGTGCTGCGTCCGGTGGTCCTCTTCGGTCAGCCGGTCCCCATGCGGGCGAGTGAGACCGGCCTGCCGCAGAGCACCCTCTATCGGCAGGCTGCGGCGTTCGACCGCGATGGGATGGCCAGCCTGTTCCCGCCGCCCATACCCGAGCGGCACCAGCAGTTCGCGCCGGAAATTCGGCAGGCGATCTTCGACGCGAAGCGCGAGTATCCGGCGCTCAACATCCACGAGATCACCACGATCTGCTGGGCGCGTTTCGGCCACCGGCCCAGCTCTAGAACGGTGAAGCGCCTCCTGGCGGAGCAGCTGCCCCCGCCGCGTGCCGCACGCCGCTATCCGCCCTACCACGCTTTCGACGACCAGGTAACCGCGCGCCTCGCCATCGTGCGTCTGCATCTGGAGGGGTGGAACGCGAAGAGTATCGCCGGATATCTGGAATGCAGCCGCGATACGACCCATCGCGTCCTCAAACGCTGGGTGACCGAGGGGCTTGCCGGGCTCGACGACAGGTCGCACGCCCGGCAGAGTGGCCCACGGCAGGTCGATCTCCGGGCGATCCTCGCGGTCAAGGAGCTGCAGCGCAACCCGGAATTGGGCGAGTGGCGCGTCCATGCCGCGCTGCGGCAGCAGGGGATCGACCTGAGCCCGCGCACCTGCGGGCGTATCCTCGCCCTCAACCGCGCGCTCTACGGGCTGCCGAAGGCCGAACGGGTGGCCAGGGAATCGCGGCCGATGCCCTTCCAGGCGGCACGTCGGCACGCGATCTGGACCGTGGATATCCGCTACCTCGATGCTCCGGACGTGGCGGGGCGCGCCTACTCCATCACGATCCTCGACAACTTCTCGCGGGCCATCGTCGCCAGCCTGCTCTCGCCGCGGCAGGATCTCGTCGCGTATCTCCTCGTCCTCTATGCCGCCGTGCGCCAGCATGGCGCGCCCGAAACGCTCGTCAGCGATCGCGGCGGCGTCTTCCTGGCGACGCAGGCGCAGGCCATCTACCGCGCCCTCGGGATCACGAAACGTGAGATCGCGCGTCGGCAGCCCTGGCAGTCGTATATCGAGACGATGTTCAACGTCCAGCGGCGGATGGCCGACTGGGACTTCGCCCGGGCGGCGACGTGGGCGGCGTTGGCCGACGAGCACGCCCGGTGGGTCGGCAACTACAACCAGCAGGACCACTGGGCACACCGCCAGCGCCCGCCGGATCGCCGCAGCCCGGCGGCGGTGCTCGGCTGGGTCGGCGGGCGACAGTTCACCCCCGAGGCGTTGCATCGCATCTTCCATCGCACCCGTTCCGGGCGGACGCTGGATCGGCTCGGCTATCTGCGCTTCCGCAACTGGCGCCTCTACGGGGAACGGGGCTTAGCCGGCGAGCAGGCGGCGGTCTGGTTGTACGAGCAGACGCTCACCATCGCCTTCGGCGACGAGGCACTCGCGCAGTACCACGTCACCTACCAGCCGGACCGACGACATCTCGGCACGGTGGGGCAGCCCCGGCTCTACGAGACGCCGCACCGCGCGCCGCAGCCATACCTCTGGGGACTGGGCGACGGCGACTGGCTCCCGGTGCTCCGACTACCCACCTACGCCGCGCGCGCGCTGCGGGAGCAGACCGCCCACCAAGTGCCGCTCTTCCCGCTCGATGGGACCCGTATCGAGGAGGCATGATGCGCACGACGACGCTCCCCATCCGCGGCTACCGCGACGAGCCGGTGCCCAACCGTTTCCACCGCCAGGACGCGGAGACGGACCATGTCGCGCTCGTGTTGCCGGGCTTCGGTTACAGTTGCGACATGCCGCTGCTCTACTTCGCCGTCAGCCACCTGCTCGACCGGGGTGCCGACGTGCTGCAAGTCGAGTACGACTACAGCCGCCGCGCGGACTACCGGACGCACGACCCCGACGAGCGACTGCGGTGGCTCCTCGCCGATGTCACCGCAGCCTGGCGGGTTGCCCTCAGCCAGCGCCCGTACCAGCGATTCACCCTGATCGGGCTCTCGCTCGGGACCCGGGCACTGCCCGCCCTCTTGGCGAACGAGCCGCGCCTGCGGGACGCGCGCACCATCTGGTTCTCCCCCGTCTGGCACGAGGACGCGGTCGGCGCGCACCTGCATCGCGGGGCTCACCCGGCCCTCGTCGTGATCGGCACTGCCGACCCCGCCTATGACGAGGCGCTCGTCGCCTCACTACGCGCGGGAGACGGCTGTGAGGTACTCGTGGTGCCTGATGCCGATCACGGCGGGTTAGAGGTTCCCGGCGACGTCGTGCGCTCGGTACAGGCGGTGGAGCGGGCGATCCGCGCCGTGCAGCGCTTCACTACGTAGCCGGATCGCCATAGATCAGCAGCGCTCGCACCAGCAAGCATTCTCAGCACCGGTGCAAATATGTGTCCGACATCATACGACGAGGTATGTAGCAAAAGCACAACCGAGAGCACCGGGAGTGCGACAGCTACGGTCCCACTGGGGTCGGTGTAGCGCACTATATTGTCGCAGGCATAGCAGTAATGGGCGTCAGGAGGTACGCGCTTCTCTGCCCACCGTGCAGTCCTATACCAGCAATCTGCCCGTGCTCGTTGATCGCCGCTGCCTCCTGCAGGAGCCAACCGCTCGCGGCGTCAATCGCGGCGTTGAGATCGAGCGGCACGGTGCCAGACCACAGCACCGCATGCCGATTATATGCGTTATATCTGCCGCTACCATCCCAATTATCGCCGGGGAGATAGCCAAGGCCCACCACAGCCCCCTGCTGGTTAATATCGCTAGCCAAGCTATCGTAGCCTGCGCGCAGCCCCCTGAGCGGCACCATCTTCCCCGCAGAATGAAGAAAACCGTGTTCCCCACCCTCCTTATCGCTCGACCAGCCCACCACGACCTCCTTATCGTTGAGCGCCATAGCGACACCTCTCTGACCGACCGATCCGAGCGGCATGACCACCTGTCCTTCCCGCCAACTCGCCGGGACGTGCTCCCCGCCCGCGTCCCGGAGCGAGCCGACCACCAGCCCCACTGTGTTCATGCGGAGCGGTGTGAAATTAGGATTCGCGTCGGAGATCGCCCGTGGTGCCGATATAAGCGAACAGAAGAATAGCGTCGACGGCGTAGATGCCCTTGATCCAATCACCACGCCCTGACTATTGATGGCGATAGCCGAGCTCTGCTGATCGCACCAATCACGGCCAACATCGCGGAGAGCACTGCCATCGTAGATGAACGCGTGCCGCAGCCCTCCGGCCGTTTCTGCCCAACCAACAACGATACCGGCGTCATTGATATCCTTAGCAGCGCTATTCTCGCCGCCTAAAGTACCCAGATGGTGCAACGTCATGCCATCGTGGAAGAATGCGCCGCTCTTGAGTGCAGGAGTATGTAGCGCACCGATCACTGCACCTTGCTTGTTGAGCCCTGCGACATGTACAACACCCGCACAGATTAGCTGGATGGTGTAAAGGACAGCCACTTGTATCCCCTCCTCAATCCGCATCAGGCCAAACGACGGATAGGCTTGAGCAACCATGCGCGCTAACTGGGGCGGTCCCGCATCCGGGCTACCCCATTGTGACGGCGTTTGCGGTCATCAGCAAGGCGGAAGCGGCGCAGCACCCTGGGGTGCTGCGCCGCCTTGTTGTGCTTATTCCTCGGGGATCGCGAATCCCGACTCTTGGAGGAATTGCTTCTGCTTCTTCGTGAGCGGTGAATCAAGAGGGTGACGCACCTTACCATTCCGGTAGATCGACCCACCATTCACGTGGATCTCGTCCAAGCTTGCGTCGCGGTCTCCATTCTGATCAGGTAAGTCGCGATCAGCTCTTTCAATGCCAGCGGGTGCCTGTCCCCGCTCAATCTTCTTCTGCACTTGATTTATGCTCGGGGTACTTGCCAAGTTCTGCTGGATTGAACCGAGGAACTGCTGGACGGTGATGACGCCCTGGTTAAGCTGGTCCGCGAAACGCCCGAGCACCGAGCTGCAGCCCGCGTCCTGGGAGCAGGTGATCACGGCGCTGACGAACGAGTAGACGACGAAGAGCGCGGCGACCTCTAAGATCACCTCTTCGGTGAAGAGGGCCGCCACCGCCAGCGGGATGAAGTGCCCGGTGGGGTCGGTGTAGCGCAGGGGGTTGTCGAGCACGTAGCTGTAGCGGTTGAGCGCCTGCGGGTTCGCTGGCCCCCACTGCCACTGCGCCCCCTCGCCCTGCCGCTTGTCCTGCTCGCTCAGCTGGAACCGGAAGCCCTTGGCCTGCGTGAAGGCATCCTCCTGAGCGAGCGTCACGGCGAAGCCCGGCTCGTGGAAGTCCACCGTCAGCGGGCGCAGCGCGGCCCCGCCATCCTGGCCGAGCGTCGCGGCCATGCCGCCCTGGCCCGAGGCCATGCCCGGCACGATGCTGTCGGGGCTGAGGAACCTGCCGAGCACCGGGTCGTAGTATCTTGCGCCGTAGTAGAGGAGCCCGGTGCCGTCCCGGCGCTGCCCGGTGTAGTCCAGCGTCGTCTGCGCCACCCCGCCCGCGCGCACCTCCCCCCAGGGCGTGAAGTCCTGCCGACTCAGCACCCGCCGGTCGTTGTCGGTGACGACGCTCACGCTCCCGAGATGGTCCCCCTGCAAGAAGACCCGCCCCGAGGGGTAGCCGATCGAGCCCGGGTTGTCCTCCTGCTGCGCCACCGCGCGCCCTTGCAGCATGTAGAGCCGCCGCACCGCCCAGCCGGTCGGCCCGGCGACATTCGCCCCCAGGCGCTCCTCCCAGGCGCCGCCGCCCAGGTACAGCCACGTCGCCCCGCCCGTGCTCCTGGTGACCCGCTGGCCGTCCGCGTCATACGTATACTGCTCGTTCGCCTGCGTCGGACGCGCCAGGCTGCCGTTCGCTCGCGCGGCGATCCGGTCCACGCCCTGCAACCCCAGGACCGTCACCGGCGTGGTGCTGCCATTCGTGGTGCCGTCGCCGAGCTGCCCCTTGGTATTGTCTCCCCAGGCGCGCACCGTCCCGTCCGCCAAGAGCGCCAGGCTGTGCGCCGACCCCGCCGCCACCGCCGTCGCCGTCGCGATCCCGGCCAGCTGCACCGGGGTGTAGCGCGTCACGGCCAGCCCCGCGCCGATCTGCCCGGAGTTGTTGCTCCCCCAGCCCCAGACCGTGCCGTCGGATTCCACCGCCAGGCTGTGCGCGTCCCCCGCCGCCACCCCCGTGACGTTGGTCAGGCCGCTCACCTGGATCGGGGTGTACCCCTGCACCCCCGACCCCGCGCCGAGCTGGCCGGAGCTATTACTCCCCCAGGCCCAGGCGGTGCCGTCGCCCTTGCGCGCCACGCTGTGGTCGTAGCCCGCCGCGACCGCCGTGATCCCGGTCAGCCCGACCGTCTGCACCGGGGTGTAGCGGTGGACGGTCGTGCCGTCGCCGAGGTGGGCGCTGTTGTTGTTGCCCCAGGCCCAGACGGTCCCGTCGGCCTTCACCGCCAGGCCGAAGTCGCGCCCCGCCGCGATGGCCGCGACCCCGGTCAGGCCGCTCACCTGGACCGGCGTCGAGTGCTGGTTGCCGGTGCCGTCGCCGAGCCGCCCGTCGCCGTTGAAGCCCCAGGACCAGACGGTGCCGTCGGACTTCAGCGCCAGGCTGTAGGACTCGCCCGCCGCCACGGCGACGACCCCCGTCAGCCCGACGACCCGCACCGCCGCGTTGCTGGCGTTCGTCGTGCCGTCGCCGAGTTGGCCCTGGTCGTTCGCGCCGCAGGCGAGGACGGTGCCGTCGGCCAGCGCCGCCAGGAGATGGTTGTTGCCGCGCGCGAAGGCGACCCCATTCTGGAAGCCCGCCAGCACGCCGGGGGTGGCCCGGACCTGGTTCGTCACGTCGCAGTTGCCGTCGCCCCACGACTGCGGGGCCATGCGCGGATCGGTGGCCGCGACGCTCAGCGGCTGGTTCTCCGCGTCCCAGGTCAGCGCGAGGCGCCCCTGGTCGCCCGTCAGGTTGCCGTTCGCGTCGTAGGCCTGCGCCCGACCACCGATCGTCGTCGGGGCGTGCGGGCGCGCGACGCCCGGGACGCCGGTCGGGTAGGCGTAGGCGACCGGGCTCGCCGTGGCCCCCTTGCTGGTCAGGTTGCCGAGCGGGTCGTAGGCATACGCCTCGTCGTACGTCCCGGTCGTGCCGCCGGTCGCGGCGGCGTGGGTCAGGCGGTCGCGGGCGTCGTAGGCGAAGGTCTGTGTCTGGCCGAGGCGGTTGTCGGCGATCGTCGCGACGTTGCCGACGTTGTCGTAGGTGTAGGACCGGTTCAGCACGTCGTTGTCGGCGACGAGGGTCTGGAGGCGCTGCATCACCGGGTCGTAGCCCCAGGTCTGGATCACGTAGTTGCCGAAGGTCAGGCTCAGCGGCTGGTCGAGCGCGGTGTAGGTGGCGTTCTGGGCGTAGGTGTTGGCCCCGTGGACGCTGGTCTGCCGCCACGCGGCGTCGTAGGTGTAGAAGACCTGCTCGCGCGCGGCGTTGCCGGGGAGCGCGGGGTACGTCATCGTGCTGACGCGATCGGCGCTGTCGTAGGTCCAGTCGAAGGTGCGGGACTCGCTCAGCCCCGCGACGGTGGACGTGGTGCTGGCCTGCCGCCCGCGCGCGTCGTAGGCGTAGCGGGTGCCGGTGTTGGTGTTCATCGTCGTGGTGCGCCGACCGCGCCCGTCGGTGACGTCGGCCTCGTCGTAGCGGTAGTAGGCGGTGGGGTAGCCGGTCGAGTAGCTCTTGGTCGTCAGCCGGTCGAGGGCGTCGTAGGCGAAGGTGATCGTCTGGGCCTTGGCGTCGGTCTGGGTGGCGAGGGTGCCGGTCGGGTTATAGGTGTAGGACCACGCCCCCATGTCGGGGTCGGCCATGCTCGTCTTACGCCCATTGCCGTCGTAGCCGATCGCGGTGACGTTCCCGGCCTGGTCGGTCACCCCGGTCAGCAGGTCGCGCCCGTCGTAGGCGTAGGTCGTCGTGGCATAGACGGCGTAGGGATCGGCCCCGGTGTCGGCCGTGCCGCTGTATTCCAGCACCGCGCGCAGCCGCCCGAACAGGTCAGTCTCGCGCCGCGTCTTGTGGCCGTTGGCGTCGGTGACGCTCGCGGCGGTGCCGGCCGTAGCGGTGTAGTAGCGCGTCCGGGTCACGGTGTTGTCGGGCATGGTCAGGTCGTAGGTACGCCCGAGCGGGTCGTAGCTGGTACTCGTCCAGTTGACGCCGCTCGTCGGCACGGGGGTGTAGACGTAGAAGGTGCCGCTCGTCTCCGCGACGTAGCGGGCCTGCGACGCCCTGGCGACGCGGTCGAGGCCGTCGTACTGGGTGTCGGTGACGATGTTCTGCGTCCCGTCGACGCTCTCGCGCTTCGTCTGGATCTGCCGCCCCAGGCCGTCGTAGAAGTACGAGGTGGGGCGCACCGCGCCATTGTTCCCCGCCTGCTCCAGCTGCGCGACTTGGTAGCGGGTCGGGGCACCGCTCGCGGCGAATTCGTTGTCGTAGTAGAGGAGCTGGCTCGTCGGGACCGCGCTGGTGTCCCCCGGCTTGATCACCTTTAGGACGCGCCCGAAGACGTCGTACTCCGCGTTCGTCGTCGCCCCGTTCGCGTCGGTCACGCCCGTCAGCGTGCCCATGCGCGTGTCGTACGCCGCCGTCTCGGTCAGGCCCACTCCGTTCGGGTCGGGCGGCGTCGACACCGTGGCGAAGGCGTGGAAGAGCGGATCGTAGGTCGCCGTCGTCGTGCGCGCCGCACCCCCGCCGCCCGCCGCCCCGAACTCGGACGTGGCGTACCCGGCGTAGGTCGTCATGCTGGTCTGGTTATGGTAAGCGTCGTAGCCATAGGCGGTGTCGCTGCCACGGTCCTTGGTCGCCGGGTTGGCGTGCTTGCGGACCAGCTGCAACTCCCCCTTCGCGCCGACGCCGTAGCCGGTGAGGATGCCGTCGTAGAAGTAGTTCGTCAGCGCGAGGAGGACGCCGTCGGTCGCCCCCCGGATCGCCTCCTTCTGCACGGTCGCCACCTGCAAGTTCGCCTGGTCAACGAAGGAATTGTACCAGCGCTCGGTCAGGCGCAGGCGCGGGGTCGCGGCGTTCGTCCACTGGTCGCCGTCGTATTCGGCGGTACGCACCAGGTTGCCGTACTGCCCGCCATCCTGCTGGTAAGGGTTCGGGCTCGTCGTCGCGCTGTAGTCGTAGTTCGTCGTCTTGTAGACGCCGGTGCCGGTCCCCTCGAAGGTTCCCTCGCGGACGCTCGCGGCGTAGGACCACGCCTGCCAGACGCCGTTGACCGGCTCCTGGCCGTAGCCCTTGAAGAGCACGTCGTAGCGGGTCTCGGTCCGGGTCATCGCCGCGTTGTCGCCGGGGCGCTGGGTCTCGGCCTGCCACTCGCGCCCCTTCAGGAATTCGCGGTAGCGCAGGTCGACGAAGCACTGGTCGGTCTCGTAGGCCCCGTAGCTCGCGCCGGTCTGGCTGGGCTGGCACTGGGGGTCGGGGCCGGGGCGCGCGCTCCCCTGATAGAACCAGTGGATGCGCCGGGTGCCGCTCGGGTCGGTCTCGGTGACGCTGCTGTGCCCGCGGAACTCCTGCCCGCTCGGGATCACCAGGTACGGCTTGTTGGCGTCGACATTCGGGCCGGACGCGCGGTTGAGATAGAGGATGGCCGAGTTCGGGTACGCCTGCGTCTGATTCGTGTGCCCGGCCCCATCGAGCCCGTCGATCAGCCAGCCGATCCCGTTGAGCTCGGGTTCCGTATACTGGTATCCCCACACGGCGGCCTGGCCGCGCCCGTCGCCGACGGTCTTGGTGGTCACGCGGCGGCGGTTGTGGAAGATCGTCTGGTTGGTGTGGCCGTTGTTGACCGTCGGCCCGATCTGCTCGTAGGCGTAGGCGACCGTGCCACCCTGGCCGTTGTTCACGCCAGCGAGGCGGTTCCAGTTGCCGTTCGGCCAGGTCCCGGTACCCCGGTCGGTCCCGTAGGTGAAGGTGGTGGCGGGGAGGGCGGTGGTGCCGTCCTTGCCGACGAGTTGGACCGACTTGAGCGTCAGGCGCTCGCAATCGGCGTTCTGCTGGTTGTTCGGCTGGATCGTCTGATCGCAGTGCGTCTCGAAGGTGTACCCCAGCTGATAGCGGCGGGCGAGCTCGAACGAGGCCTCGACGTCCTGGTACGGGTTGGAAGAGTTGCTGAAGACCTGGACGGCCGTGAGCGCGCGCGTCGGGCGCGGCTGGCCGAGGTCGCCGCCGAACTGGTTGCTCGGATGGTCGTAGTCCTGGTCCCCGCAGTACTGGCTGTTGTCGCAGCGGTTCTGGGAATCGAAGCGGACCTTGTAGCGATCCGGCGCGCCGGTGGCGACGTTGCCGCCCCAGGTGACGCGCAAGGGCCAGGCATCGGCCTGCACCGTCCCCTGCCCGGCGTTGCAGCTCGCGGTGGCGGTCGCCTCCTTGCGGTCGTAGGTATAGGTGATCGTGTTGCCGTGGGCGTCGACCATCCGCGTCAGCAGCCACTTGTAGGTCTCGAAGTTGACCGTGCCATTGCCCGGTGGGGCGCAGTTGTCCTGCCCCTGCCAGAGGTCCTCGTCGAACTCGTAGAGGACGTTGGCGGTGGTCCGCACCCGCCACTTGTAGCGCTTCGGATTCGGCGGGGTCGCGGCGGTGCTCATCGTCCGCGAGACGCCGCGCGCGTCCGGCTGGCCGTCGGTCGAGCCGTTCGGGTCGACGCGCACGCGCAGATACGTCTCGTCGGTCGTCTTCCACTCCCACTGGCTCGGGTTGTCCGGGGACGCGCCGGTCACCAGGGCGGCACCCCGGATCAGCATGTAGGTATGGCCGTCGAAGCTGAGGTTGTAGTAGGTCTCGCCGTCGTTGTAGGTCCGCTGGAGCGCGACCGCGCCGGGGTCGAGGCTCCAGCCAAGGCCGGCCCAGCCGGCCCGCCCGCCCGCGTGCTCGCCGGGCGTGCCGTCGACCGCCTGGCTGTTGTAGCGCAGGTTCAGGGGCGGCTTGACGCCGCCCGGACCGGCCGGGACGTCGAGCGGCATGCTATACGTCGCCGCCCCGGTGAAGAGGTCGGTCTGCCAGCCCTTCACGTTCGGCAGATAGTTGAGCGACGGCTGCGCGCCGTCGCCGAGCTGGAAGGCGGAGAAGTGGTCCACGGTCGCGGTCGCGACGCCACTCCCCTCGTCGACCGTCGTCGGCAGCGGCAGCCACCGCCCCTGATCCTCGTCGAACCAGAAGAGCGTCAGGTCATTCGCCGTGAGATGCCGCGCGCGCAGCTGCTCGGGGGTGTAGGCGACCGCGACCGCCAGCGGGGCGGCGAAGCGGTGGACCGCCTGGCCGCGCGCGTCGGACGCGCCGAGATAGAAGGTGCCCAGGCCGTTCGAGCGCCCGGCGAGGCCGGTCGGCACCCGCTCGCCGTGGGCGGGGGCCGTGCCATGGCTCAGCGTCAGCGCCTCGCTCGCCGCGTTCTTGGGGAGGGTGACGCGCACGCGCCCGTCGGCGCTGCGCAGTGTCGTGTCCTGCCCGGGGAGATAGGTGGCGGTGGCCGGTTGTGGCGTGGCGCTCGCGCCGGGGGTGGTCAAGGAGGTCGGCGTCGGGGTGGCGGCGCCGACGGTCGGGCGCACCGGCGCGCCCGCCGCGCGGGAGGCGGTGGCCTGCGGGTCGGGTGCGGCGCTCGGTAAGACGGTACCCGGACCGGGCACCGCCGCGAGCGCGGGAGCGAAGAGCGCCCCGCCCTCGCCGGTGCTGGCGTTGGCGAGGCCGCGCGCGGTCGCCTCGGCCCGGATCAGCAGGGCGTCGCCGGGCGGCGGCGCGGTGACGAGGAGCGCCCCGCGCACGGTGGTGCTCGCGTTCGCCGCGAGCGTGGGGATGGTCCAGCGCCAACCGTCCTTCGCGGAGAGGAAGCCTTCCCCGGGCAGCGGGGTCGCCCCATCCGGCGCCGGGGCGGTAGACCTTCGTCACAATAGGTCGCGATCGGCTATGCTGGGGGCCGAAGGAGGGCCGCGATGATCCTGCGCTATCACCACCTGACGCGCCACCCCGCCATCTTCCGGGCCATGACCGGG
>JAABUJ010004613.1_pt1 | contig 14335 bp, 13 predicted proteins | sample 5559131 | NCBI WGS metagenome assembly JAABUJ01 (sample SAMN10711875, study PRJNA513366) | rock metagenome | isolation source: Antarctica rocks | place: Antarctica: Victoria Land, Mt New Zealand nord | collected 2016-01-07 | reverse complement strand
GAGCTCGTGACAGCAACCACGCCCAACCCCTTGGCGGTCAGGTCGGCTGAGCATCGCACCACGCCAAGCGGGTTCTCCACCCCGGCTCACTCCGCAGAAGCGGCAATGTTCAGCGGGGTCCTAGCCGCGGATGCCTCCCGACACCAGCTCGGCAAACTGCTGGTGGCCAGCTGGAGTCAGGTGAACGCCGTCCGGGAGGTATGGCAGCTGCCAGCCGAGGGCCGTGACGTAGTGCCGCCCCGCGCGCTCGCTGGCATCGCGCAGCGCGCCGTCGACCCGACGGACATCCGCCAGCCGCTTGCCAGGCACAGGTGGCGGGCCGACGAGGTTCACCACGGGCACTGACGTGAGGCTTGCCAGCGCCGCCGCAGCGGCGTGCCGCTCCACATCCGCAGAGGCCGCTGTGTCATTCAGCCCGACCTCGATGACGACCCGCTGCGGGCGGCGGGTGAGCACCTGTTGCACGCGGCTGCTGTAGGGCTGCTGACACAGCCCACCGTTGACCATGCCGGTGCCCGCGACACCATCGACGAACACCTGCCAGTGCTCACGGCGCCCGAGCTGTGTCGGCCAAGCCTCGCGCGGCTGCTTCAGGCCGAATCCGCTCGCGTAGCTGTCGCCGAGTACCACGACGACGGGCTGCCCCGACGTCACCGGGACCGTCGCCCCGCGCCCGTGTGGGCTCTTCGAGTGCTGGCAGAAGCGCTCATAGCGAGCCTGCGGCGAGTTGTAGTGCTGCAGGATCACGCCGAGGATGACCGCGGCGAACAGGGCAACGCCGGCAAGCAGGCGCACGGTGCCAGCACGCGGGCTCCTGGCGCGGAGGGCTATGAACCCTCACGTGACAAGACGGCCCGAACGGTGCGCAGCAAGATGGTGACATCGAGCCACAGAGACCAGTTCTCGATGTAGTAGTTGTCGAAAGCCGCCCGCTCCTCGATTGAGGTGTCGCCCCGAAGTCCGTGCACCTGTGCCCACCCGGTGACGCCTGCCGGCACCCGGTGGCGAGCCACGTAGCGCGGGAACTCGGCCGTGAACTGCTCGACGAAGTGTGGTCGCTCAGGACGCGGGCCGACGAGGGTCATGTCGCCGCGCAGGACGTTCCACAGCTGCGGAAGCTCGTCTAGCGACAGCCGCCGAATGAACTTGCCGACCGGGCCAACGCGGTGGTCCTTGGCGATCGACCAGAGCGTCGCGGACTCGCTGTCGTCGGCAGGGAGCAGCGAGCGGAACTTCAGCAACTGGAAGGGCCGCCCATCGAGCCCGATCCGCAGCTGCCTGAACAGCACGCCGGCGTGCCGGCCGCGACCCTCCCAGCGGACGGCAAGGGCAAGCACCGCCAGCAAGGGCGCCAGCAACGCGATGAGGACGCCGGCGACAAAGACATCGAACATTCGCTTGACGTGCCAGCGCCACGTCCGGAAAGCCGCCCGGCGCAGTCTCATCAGGGGAAGGCCACGCACCTCGTCGGTCATGGCACTGCGGTCGTGCAGCTCGTAGAGCCGGGGGACGACGAAGATCTCGCACTGCATCCGGTCACACGTGCGAACTACATCGACAAGGCCGGACTCGGGGTGCTTGGCAAACGCGATGATGACGACGGTGGCGTCGTACGCGCGGATGGCTGTCGCCAGATCCTGCCCCGCTCCGACGACAGCGACGCCAAGGTCGGATTCGGCGAGCATCGGCTCGCGGTCCCAGACGGCCACCGGACGCAGACCGAACTCACGGCGCTCCTGCAGCACCTTGACCAGCCGTGCAGCCACCTGTCCCGCACCCAGAACGAGCACGCGGTGCTCGCTGACACCAGCGCGACGCATGGAGCGCAGTGCGGAAAACAACAGCAGGCGACCCACCACGATGACCAGGCTGGCTACAGCCGCGGTGCGTAGCAGCGCCTTCACCGAGTCGATGTCACCGGAGCGCAGGCCGATCGCGGCGCCCACGAGACCGCCAGCGAGGATGGGTCCGAGGACAAGGACCGGTGCCTGGTTCAGCACTGACAGGGTCAGCCTGGAGCGGTAAAGCTCGAACCAACCGAGGACGGCAAGAACTCCCAGGACCAGCAGTAGCGTGGGTTCGACGCCAAGGCCAACCAGAGCGCCGGCCGCGAGGACACCGAGCACGTCAGCCAGCCGAAGTAGCGGACCGACCCGAGCGGACAGCAATCGGCTCGGCTGGCGGCGAGCACCGACCGTCGGCAGCAGGGGTGCCAGTGTCGGATAGGTCATCTCAGTGCTGACGGGCTGTCCACCTGGCTGCCCTACGACGGGGGCCCGACGCGCCTCTTCAACGGACATCACGATGCGCCTCCCCAATAGCTGTGCCGATGCAGGTGGGCGTCCGGAACACGCCTTCGATAGCCACGATAGGCGCCACACTGGACAACGAGTAGAGCCACCTGGAGTAACGGGCAGTAACTTGTCCTGCGCGTGCCGTAGGTCGCAATGATGGCAGAACCGACAAAGTTCTCAAGATCGCGATTGCTTACAGGCGGGGTCCTTGAGAGTGCAGACTCTATGGGGCGAACGCGACGACGCTACTCACGATCATGGAAGCTGCTCGGACCCGCGGCCGCGGAGCTCGTGACTGCCGCGCGGAGGTCGCCTCAGCATGAACCCACCCCCGCAGGCCCGTCGCGCTCCGTCACATTTGCACGTGCTCTACCGGACTCACCCGGGCTCCAACAACAAGTCGCGCCCCCCCTGGTACACGCGTGGGGTCGCTCTCTCCTCGCTTCGTCTTGCCCTCGAGGCAGTTAGCACTCCAACGACTGTCACCTTCATCGGGGATGGCGGATTGCCGCCTGACCTCGAACCCCTCATCCGACCGAATGAGCGCGTCATCCACATCCACGCAGGCACGGTGGCTTCGAGCTACCGGAAGGCCGTCCGGGTCGCTCAGCGCCTTGCCAAGCGCGACGACGGCAACAGCCTCTACTGGATTGCTGAGGACGATTATCTCTATCGACCAACCGCGATGCTGAGCCTTGTAAAAGCAGCCTCACTAGCACCGGCTGGCACGTGCTTCACCCTTTACAAGCCCGATGACAGACAGTGGCACGCTTCTCATCCCAGTCAACCGCTGCGGTCGGTCCCGCAGCTGGAGCAACCGTTCGTGTGCGCCGATCTGACGTGGCAGCGCATCTCGAGCAGCACCTCAACGGTGGGCATGATGACCAGCGACGTACTGACCGACGCCCGAACATTGCGCCTCGTCAGCTTCACGGGAGCTCCGTTTGACGGCCCCTGCTACTTGGCCTGCCAGGGAATCTCTCCGTATGATCTGCGCCACTTGTTCGCGGACATCGAAGCCGGGTCGGGACCTCGGGCGCTGGCCAAGGCCGTGGTCAAACCCGCGATGCGGGTCACCTGTAACGCGCTCGCCGCGAGGCACCGCCGGTCGAACCGGGTCTTCCTTTCACCCGAGACCGATCTGGCCACGCACATGGAGATCGGTAACATGTCCGACGATTACGACTGGGCGGCACTCGCCGATTGGGTCGTCAAGGGCGGTCAGCCGACCGATGGCCCCCACATCATCAACTAGGCAGCTCACCTGACCCGGCGGTATCAGCTGTGTAGGCAGGAGTCTTCGTGCACAGCGTCGTCGTAGCCAAGTACGTCCCCTGGCCGCCCAACAGCGGTGACAAGCGCCGCACGCTCGGGGTTGTGCGCGCCTTGCTCGAACGCGGCCCCGTCACCATCTGCGCCTTCGCCGGCGACGACGAGGATGCCGGGCCCCTCGAGGCCGAGGGCTTCCATGTCGTCAGCGCTCCCCTCGCGCGGTCGGCGCGCTCCGCTGCCGTAGGCCTGGCCAGGACACGATCGCTCACAGCTGCCCGCTTCTGGTCCCCCGTGCTGGCCGGCCTGGTGCAGCGCGCGACCCGAGGCGCCGACGTTCTGGTCATCGAGCACGTACAGCTGCAGGCCTACGCACGTGGCCTGGCGAGCGGCTGCCGGGTGCTCGACATGCACAACATCGAGTCGACTCTCACCGCCAGGCACGCCGTGAGCAGCAGCGGGCTCAGGGGCGCGGCCATGCGGGTCGAGACGCAGGCGCTGCGCGTCTTGGAGCGGGGCGCGAGGCGCTTTGACGTGGTGGCGGTAGCGAGTGAGGTGGACAGGCGGGGCCTGCGGGCCGTCGTCGACCACCCACGCGTTGTCGTGCTTCCCAATGCGTGGGACGCGCAGGCGCCACTACCGCGCGCGGAGGGCGCGATCGTGTCGTTTGTTGCGCTCATGTCGTGGTCGCCCAATGTGGAGGCAGCCTGCTGGTTCGTGGGCGAGGTCTGGCCTCGAGTGTCGGATGCCGTTCCCGGCGCGCGGCTACAGCTCGTTGGCCGTAACCCCACGTCGAAAGTTAATGCGCTTGCCGGCCCTAGTGTTGTGGTGACCGGGACAGTCGATGACCTGACTCCCTACTACGCGCGGACGCAGGTCGCGGTCGCCCCCCTGCTAGCTGGAAGCGGCTCACGGTTGAAGATCCTCGAAGCTTTGTCCTTCGGGCGCCCGGTTGTTTCGACCACAATCGGAGTTGAAGGGCTCGAGGACCTCGTTGGTCGCGGTGTCGTGGTGGCCGACTCGCCGCAGGACATGGCCCGCCAGATCATCTCGATGCTCATCGACCCTGGTGCAGCCATGGCGCTGGGGATGATTGGTGCCCAGACGGTCGAGGTCGACCACTCCTGGGCGGCGGCTACGCGACCGCTGCTCGAGGCCATCGACGCCCGGCTAGCGCGATGAGTGTCCGCCCTGAGGTGAGCGTCATCGTTCCGTGTCGGGACGAGATGACGAGGCTCCCCGCCTTCCTCGACGAACTCGAGGCCCAGACGCGGCCACCCGATGAGGTAGTCGTCGCGGACGGGATGTCAAAGGACGGCTCTGCGCAATGGCTACGGGAGCAGGCCCGAACTCGGCCGTGGCTGAAGGTCGTCGACAACCCGCACCAGGTCGTGCCGCACGCGCTGAACGCTGCACTAGCGCACGCCAGCAGCGACATCGTTGCCCGAATGGACACCCACGCTTACTACGCCCCGGACTACCTGGCGACGCTCGTGAAGTACTTGAGAGCACACCCTGACGTTGGTGCTGCGGGCGGCGCCATGGGGACGGCCGGACGTGGAGCTTGGGGTCGAGCCATCGCAGCAACCCTGCGCCGCCCCTTCGGGCTCGGCGGCGCCCGCCACCGAACTGGTGGCACGCCGGGTCCCATCGCACACGTCTTCTCCGGCTGCTACCGCAAGGAGGTGCTGCTCGGCGTCGGGGCCTGGGATGTCCGTCTCAATGCCAACGAGGACTTCGAGGCCGACATCCGGGTCAACGCCTCGGGCGCCCCCGTGCACCTCGTGCCGGCAGCCCGGACGACCTGGTTCGTCCGAGAGTCGATTCCCGCGCTGGCGAAGCAGATGTGGCGGTACGGCTACTACAAGGGCCTGACCCTGCACCTGCACCCGGGATCGCTGCAGACTCGGCAGCTGGCACCGCCAGCCGTCGTCCTTGGCCTACTTCTTGGGTGGAACATCCTTCCGCGAGCGACTGCAGTGGGCGCGACAGGCTACTTTCTAGGTACGGCGGCACTGGGGGCGTGGGCGTCGCGTGCGGATGGTGCCGATCCGGTGCGCGGGGCGCTCGTTCCCGCCGTGGTGCACCTGTGCTGGGGCTCGGGTGTCATTGCGGGCTACATCCGCTTTGCCGGTTCTGGGCGCGGAGGGGCACAGCGATGATCTCACTAGGAGTAAGGAGAAGGAGGCCCCGCACGATGGCCGCACCGACAACCTTTGATCCGATCAGAGCAATCAGGGCGTCCTGGATACCGATCCTGGTCCTTGCCTTGATCGGAGGCGCTCTGCTCGCAGAGCTGAGCGCTCGGCGGCCAATTGAGTACACCAGCCGCAGCACGCTGCTGTTCGCCCCGTCAGACCCCACCAACCCCAACGGCGGCGGCACGGTCTCGTCAACTGACATCGCAACCGCTCTCAACACCCAGGCCGGGGTCGTGCTTAGCGACGACGTCGTTCGTCCGGCAGCGGACCAACTTCATGTGACTCCGCTGAGCCTGCGTAAGCATCTTTCCGTGACGCCGTCGACGGACAGCAGCATCCTCACCGTCGCCGGGCGCAGCGGTACCGCCACCGGGGCTCAGGCACTGACGCTTGCGGTCGTCACGGCGTACACAGCTGCCGACAAGGCCCGTGCCGTCAAGCTGTTGCAGGCGCAGATCACCGCGGTGACGGCATCGGTCGACGCCACCACCAAGCGATTGAGGCAGGTCAACGGGCTTGGGGCCGGGGCCGAGGCAACTCGTGGCCAGCTCACCGGTCAACTGTCGACTCTGAGCACGCAGGAACAGCAGTTACAAACCGCCGCCGCCTTGTACTCTGGGCAGGTTACGGTACTCACTGCTGCCGTGCTGCCCACCAGCCCCAGCTCCAGCGGCCCGGTGAAGTCAGGCGTCGAGGGGGCCCTGCTCGGTGCGGCCATCGGGTTGCTTATCGGCCTCTACCGGCAGTGGGCCAAGATGAACCGGGCAATCCCCGAGCCGCAGCCAGTTCGCGCCGCCGCCATCCAACGGCGCCCTCCCATGGGGTACGAGCCGCAAGCAGTACGACGCCCCTGATGCCTCTGATGCCGGTGCCGACCGCACGTCCCGGCCGGGACGTGGCGCCTGCGATCGTCACCGCCCATGGCCGCTGAGACCGTCCTACCTGCAGCCGCGACGCGGGTGGCGTCGACGATGTCTCCTCCACCGTTCTCTGCCAGCCCGCGCGCCTACTCGCTGCTGCGCCTGCTCGTGCTCAGCCTGCTGCTGCTGCAGCGTCTGACGGTGCCGGGGACCGGGAAGATCCCGCTGCTGCTGCTCGTCACCCTTGTCCTGCTTGCCTTCGGCGTCGCCTCGGGGGTCTTGCGCGTCGACCCCATCCGAGGCCGGCTGTACGCGCTTGCTGTCGGGTTGCTGACTCTGCTCGCCTTTGTGGCCCTGTGCCGCGGGCGCTCCGTTTCATTGAATTCCCTGTTCTTCGTCCCGGCGCTGTATCTGATCGGCATTTTCACGGTGCACGCATTGGACCAGGAGACACGAGACCGCGTGCTGAGGCTGTTCGGCAATGTCATGTGCTTCTTCGCGGGGGTGAGCCTTGCCCAGCTGGGCATCCAGTACGCCGGTGTCAAATACCAGGACTACCTGGCGCTGTTTGTCCCCAAGTCGCTACTGATTCCGGGTTACAACACGGGCAACCCGATCACATACGGCTCGCCCATCTACCGCTCGAACGGTGTCTTATTTCTAGAGCCGTCTTTTGTCTCTTTGTTCCTGGGCCTCGCGCTTGTCATCTCGATCTACCAAGGGCGCCGCTCGCTTGTGCTGATCCTGCTTGCGGCGGGCATCGTCCCGACTCTTGCCGGCAACGGGCTGGTGGTAGCGATCCCCGGGATCGTCGCGATCGCCGGGACCGATCGCGCCCGCTACCTCGGGCGGCTGGTCGCCCCGCTGGTGGTAGCCCTCGCCGTCGCGGTTGTCACGCCCCTGGGCAGTCTGTTCGCCACCCGGTCTAGTGAGTTCCACGGCAACAACACCAGTTCGAGCCTGCGACTCATCCTCCCGTACGACCTACTTGTCCCCGCCATCCGAGCTGACATCAGCACTATGCTGCTCGGGCGTGGACCTGGAGAGGCAGATCGGCTCATCGCGGCCACGAGAATCGACGGCTTACTCACCCCGACGACAGCAAAGCTCGGGCTCGAGTACGGACTTGTCGGTGGAATCGTATTTCTGCTGTTCTTGCTCTACGTCTTTCTCAATGGCTCGACACGCCTGCCGTGGATGCCGGGCCTTCTGCTCGCATATTTCATCCTGAACGCCGCTCTGCTGCAGACGGTTCTTGCGTTGGCCCCACTGGTGTTTCTCTCGCTGCTGAAGGTGAATGAGGGACCGGACGGCTCGGGTCAGTCTGAACCGGCCGCGGTTGCACCGGGTGACCAGAGCAGCTCCTTTGCACGGTCGTCGTAGACGCTCGTCACGCTGCCGTATTGGGCTGGCTCGGCGCAGATCGCGCACACGAGCCGAGCGGGTAAGCCGGGATCAAGCAGCGCTCCGTCGGCCAGCCAGGCTCGGTGCCGGGCCGCCAGCGTCTCGCCGACCAAAGCCGTGTCGCGCAGTTGCTCCTGCATTCCGGTGTCTACCCGACCAGGCCGCACCGCCCGCACCGCGATGCCGCTCGGCTTGAGCTCGGCGTCCATGTGCTCGGTAAGCGTCTCCAGCGCCGCCTTGCTGACCGAGTAGGCGCTGCCGAAGGGCATGCCGGGTGGCGATGCAGCACCGCTGGAGATGTTGACGATTGTGCCTCCGCCCAGACGTCGCATGCCCGCGAGAACGGCCTGGCTGGCGGCCATCACCGAGACCAGGTTCACCTGAATGGCTCGACCCCACTCCTCTATGTCGAGCTCAGCAGCAGGCCCTACTGGTGTGATGACGGCCGCGTTGTTCACCAGGACGTTGGCGTCCCCTTTCAGTCCGAGCGTCAGTACCCGGACGGCGGCCGCCACCGACACAGGGTCTGCGGCATCACAGGAGGCGACTTCCGACTGCCGACCCTGGCGCCGAACAGCAGCGGCAACACCCTCGCCCCGGCCGACATCGCGCACGGCCAGCCCCACGCTGGCGCCGGCAGCGGCCAGCTCGAGCGCGATGGCAGCGCCCAGACCGCGGCTCGCCCCCGTGACGATTGCGCGCCGGCCCGCCAGACGCCCGCTGCTCACTTCACGCGCCTCGGCAAGGGAGCCGGCACGGAGAAGGCGACCTCTGCAGCCCCGGCCGCGGTCAGCTGGTCAACGACCTCTCGGCTGATGTCCCAGGTCAAAATCATGACTTCGTCCGGGCCGGCAGCGAGCAACTCTTGGGGGCTTGTGATCGGTATGCCGCATCCAGGCAGGCGCCGTCCGTGCTTGGCAGGTGACAAGTCCGCAGTCATGGCCAGCAGGTCCGGGCCGATGTCGGCATAGCAGAGCCGGATCGGGGCCTTGGAGGGCGCCCCGTAACCGAGGACGGTGCGGCCTTCTGCAGCAGCCAGCTCCAGGTAGGACCGCAGTGCCGACGCCGACTCATCGGCCTTCGCCTGCACGAGCTGAAGCGCATCGACAGAGTCCAGACCCGCCGCCCGCTCCTGCGCGATGAGCCGAGTAAGGGCGGACGTTGGCCGTGAGCGGGTCGCGCTGGGACGGGCGAGAAGCAGGACACTTCCTCCGAACGCGGGTGAGACGACCGCGTCGACGGCGTCCAGCCCGTTGCGAGACAGAGCAGGCTGCAGCGCAAGCACCGATAGGTACACCGGGTGTCCGTGGCGGACAGTGTCGAACTGTGCGTCAACGATCAACGGCAGAAGGTGATGAAACTCGAGCGCGACCCACCCATCGCTTGTCAAGCGCTGGGCATAGCTGGCCAGCGAACCGTCGATGTCCTCCTCGTGAGCGAGGGCGTGGACGTCCACGACAAGCTGGGCCTGGTCCCGTTCGGCGATGACGAGGCCGCGCTCCTCGAGCGTTGGCAACCAGGAGCCGCCGTGGTGGCTCGTCAGTTCGATGACAGTGCTGGACGGCCCGAGGCCAGTTCGTTGGATGAGGGACTCGACACCGGAACGGGCCAGTCGCTGACTCGTTGCGGACTCGGTGGCAAGCGGTGCCTGCGGCACGATGCCGTCGACCGGGGCAAGCTGAACCAGCCAGCAGCTCTCGCACACGCACGCGCGCAAGGGCCACCGCTCCTCGTCAGCGGGATCGTCTGCAGCTGCAGGGAAGACGTCGCTGGCGGGTTGCTCGCCGAGGTCGAGCACGAGTGCGTGGACAGGCTCGCTACACGACCGGCAGCGGAAGGGGTCGACGGTGGGCATCCTGTCACTAGGGTAGACCGACAATTGAGGTGCGAGGTGCACATGCAGGTCGACCAGACGGCTATTGCCGGTGTGGTTCGGTTCCAGCCCCAACCGCACCTCGACGAGCGTGGCTTCTTCGTCCGGACCTTCGATGCCGACACTGTCAGGGGTGCGGGCATTGATCCCACGTGCTTTGTGCAGGACAGCCAGTCACGGTCCCGGCGCGGAACCTTGCGAGGTCTTCACCTGAGGACCGACGGTCGAGAGGCGAAGCTGGTCCGCTGCAGCCGCGGCGCCATCTTCGATGTCGTCGTCGACGTCCGCGAAGGCTCGCCGAGTTATGGCTCCTGGCTCGCCTTTACTCTGGACGACGTCGAGCACGCCGTCCTTCACATCCCTCCCGGCTGCGCGCACGGCTTCCAAGTGCTCACGGAGGATGCCGATGTCTGCTACCGCATGGATGCCCCGTACGCCTCCAGTCACGACGCAACGGTGAGTTACGCGGATCCCGCGCTCGGGATTCCGTGGCCCGTTGCGGTCACCGCACTCTCGCAACGCGACTCTGCTGCACCACTGTTGGCTCAGGTGTCACCGGTGCGTATAGCGCGATAACAAGACATCGAGCAAGCTCGGCCGATAGGGGCCGCAGACGCATCGGCCGGTGCAGGAGGGGAGACGGACGTGCGAGTACTCGTCACCGGGCATCGGGGTTACATCGGTGCCGTAATGGTGCCCCACCTGCAGGCCCGTGGACACGACGTCATCGGGCTCGACATCGGGTTGTTCGAGGACTGCGACTTCGGCCGTCCTCCGGCGGCGGTCCCGACTCTGCAGCTGGACATCCGGGATGTGACCGCAGCGTCCCTGCCCGCCGTGGACGCGGTCGTCCACCTTGCCGCCGTTTCGAACGACCCGCTGGGCCAGTTGGACCCGGACACCACGTACGCCATCAACCACCGTGCCACTGTCAGCCTGGCCGAAGCAGCCAAGGATGCGGGCATCGCACGGTTCGTCTTCGCCTCGTCCTGCAGCTTGTACGGAGCCGCAGGCAGCGAGCCGGTGACCGAGAAGGCAGCCTTCGCTCCGGTCACCGCATATGGGCACTCGAAAGTGCTGGCCGAGCAGGGCCTCTCGGCACTCGCGGACGACTCGTTCAGCCCGACGTACCTGCGAAACGCCACTGCCTATGGCGCCTCACCACGACTGCGGTGCGACATCGTCGTGAACAACCTCGTGGGCTGGGCTGTGTCGACGGGGCAGGTGCGGCTGCAAAGCGACGGCTCCCCTTGGCGTCCGCTGGTACACGTCCAGGACATTTGTGCGGCCGTGAGCGCTTCCCTCGATGCGCCCCGGGAAGATGTTCACGACGCCGCCTTCAACGTGGGACGCGGCGAGGACAACCTGCAGATCCGCGACATCGCCCTGCTCGTCGAGCAGGTTGTCACGGGCAGCCGCGTGACGTTCGCAGAAGGAGCAACCTCGGACAAGCGAGACTACCGCGTTGACTTCGCCAAGATCGGAAAGGAGCTGCCGCAGTTCCAGCCGAGTTGGACAGTGGCGAGGGGCGTGTCCGAGCTCTACGAGGCCTACCAGCGGATCGGCTTGTCCTTCGAGGACCTCACCGGGCCTCGCTTCGTCCGCCTCGCCCGGGTCGAGCAGCTGCTGGCGAGTCACGAGATCAATCCGAGCCTTCGACGGCAGGCCGCCCATGACTGAGCCTTCGACGCACCTCGAGGCTGGAGCGAGCTCGCGCCGGACGTGTCGGCTGTGTGGTGCTCCGCTGAAGCGCACGTTTGTGGATCTCGGCGTTCAACCACCGTGCGAAAGCTACGTCTCGGAGGCTCAGCTCGACGAGCGTGAGGCCTTCTATCCGCTCCACGTGCGTTTGTGCGAGAATTGCCTGCTGGTGCAGCTGCCGACGTACGTCTCGGCGGCGGACATCTTCTCCGACTATGCGTACTTCTCCTCCTACAGCGACAGCTGGGTCCGACATGCCGAGGCATACATCGATCAGATGTCGACGCGCCTGGGTCTCGGACCGACAAGCTTGGTCACGGAGGTGGCCAGTAACGACGGCTACCTGCTTCAGCATGCCGTCCGACGCGGCATCCCCGTTTTGGGTGTCGAGCCTGCGGCCAACGTCGCCGAGGCGGCACGAGCACGGGGCGTTCGAACGGCGGTGCACTTTCTGGGCGAGCAGACGGGGCGCGAGCTGGCCACCGAGTTCGGCCGTGCGGATCTCGTCGTGGCCAACAACGTCTTTGCTCATGTGCCCGACATCGTCGACTTCGCCAAAGGAATGCGCAACCTCGTAGCTGAGGACGGACTGGTGACGCTGGAGTTCCCACATCTGCTCCGCCTGATCGAGGGCCGGCAGTACGACACCATTTACCACGAGCACTTCTCCTACCTCTCGCTCCTGACCTCGTCGCGCGCCCTCGAGGCAGGCGGGCTCAACGTGGTCGACGTCGAGGAGCTGAAGAGTCACGGCGGCTCACTAAGGGTCCATGCTCGTCCTGTCGAACACGAGACACTGCCCAGCAGCGCGGTCACCCGCGTGATGGCGGAGGAGAGCGCTTTCGGCCTGCACTCGGTCGACGGGCACTCGGGATTTGCCAGCGAGGTGCTGAAGATCAAGAGGGATTTACTTGACTTCCTCATTGCCGCCTCGAGAATGGGGCAGTCGGTCGTCGGATACGGCGCCCCAGGAAAGGGCAACACTCTGTTGAACCACTGCGGGATCCGGAATGACCTCATGGCATTCACGGTGGACCGAAGCCCCTACAAGCAGGGCTTATTTCTGCCCGGAACCCACATACCTATCTACTCACCGGATCGGATTGCGGAGACGCGGCCTGACTACATCCTCATCCTCCCTTGGAACTTGCGCGAGGAGATCATGGGGCAGCTCGAGTACGCCCGCGAGTGGGGAGCCCAGTTCGTCGTTCCGATCCCGCAGCTGCAGGTCAGCTGATCCGCCGCAGGAGTAGTCGCGAAAGAGCATCGCTACCGCGTCCGAGAGCCGCTCACTCTTAGTCCTGAGTGGCGCCTGCGATCTCGACCGGCACGTGACTCTCCGGTGTATGAGTGCCCGACCTGCGTGACGATGTGCGTTGCTGCCCCCACCGCATGACGGGTCGCTCCAACAGGTGCCACGACAGGACAGCGAGCAGAAGTGTTGCGGCCGCCGCCACGACTACCGAGGCAACTCCATGCAGCACTTCACCGACGAGTAAGAGCATTGGCACATGCACCAGGTACAAGCCGTAGCTGATCTGACCGACATACGCCACGGGGGAAAGCGCGAGCATGCGTACCGGCCGGGTCTGCAGAGCGCCGAGAACAAGAGCGACCACACTGGCGTAGAACAGCATGTCGAATTCGAGAACGGCGGCCCAGTACCAGTCGGAGTCATGAGCGACATCGGCGGCGACGAATGCGAAAGCTAGCCCTGAAAACGTCGCGAGCGCCAAAAGTGGGCGGCGCCACTGCCGAAATATCTTCAAGCCCCGCTCCCGCTCGAGAATGGCCAAGGCAGCACCTGCGGCAAGGATGTCAGCGCGACAGGGAAGGAGGGACTGTGGCGCGTAGCGTCCCCACCACGCGGTGGTCAGAACACGACATAGTGGAGCTACCGCAAGAAGAATAAGCACGAGCCGCCAACGCCATCGTTCCGGGCATCGAAATAGCACCAGGGGCCAGAGGAGGTAGAACTGTTCCTCGACCGCCAGCGACCACAGAGGTGTCAGCGGCAAGCCGTCACCGTAGATCGCGCGGTGGACGTTTCCAAGGTAGAAAGCGCACCAAGGGGCCATTGCCGCGGCAGCGGGCAGTGCAAGAGAAGCTAGGACGAGGACCACGTAATAGACCGGGAAGATGCGGAACGTGCGCCGAAGGTAGAAGTTGCCGAAGTAGTCTGGTTGATGCATTGAGCCGAGCAGTATTCTTGTGATCAAGTAGCCGCTGAGCACAAAGAACAGGTCGACGCCGCTCCAGGTGAACGGCCCACCAAAAGCATGCTGTACGAAGACCGCCCCGAAAGCCAGCGCCCTCAGGCCGTCCAGGGGCAGCAGTCTCCCGCCACGCTGGAGCAACTGCATGGGTCACGTCTCCTGCCCGAGGGATTGCCGGCTTCGAGCAAGGCTGACTAGTTCTTCGGAGCCACCCGCTGTGAGGTTGAGCGGCCTGCCCGGACGACTGTCGCTAACAGGAGCACTCTAGCAGCAGTCACAGCCAGGTCCGACAACGTAACGCTCAGCCACTCGTCGTCGTGCGGCCGGGCTGTCCGGCCGTCGACTTCACACGTCCCCGCCCGCGGTACATCGCAAGCGAACGAGACGGCTCGGCCTTAGACCTGGTCTCAGAACCTTCGGCGGGCGTGTCGTTCCAGCCGTTCGACGCGGCCGTGGTTGATCGTCTCGGTTCATGTCGACGCGGGTTTCTTCCCCGCCGCGGCGACTGGTCGATGAC
>JAABUJ010004612.1_pt1 | contig 14335 bp, 11 predicted proteins | sample 5559131 | NCBI WGS metagenome assembly JAABUJ01 (sample SAMN10711875, study PRJNA513366) | rock metagenome | isolation source: Antarctica rocks | place: Antarctica: Victoria Land, Mt New Zealand nord | collected 2016-01-07 | reverse complement strand
TGGCCGCGTCATGGATGCTTGGGCCGCGAGCAGCTTCAAACGCGAAAGGCCGTGCGAATGGTTCCAAATTAGCCGGGCATTTACGTGGTTAGACATATATCGTTTTCTGCTGCTCGAGACCGTGTGACATGATCAGTCAGAAAATGGGTTGCCGGCGCGTCTTCCGTGCGCCGGCAACAGGGGGAGAAGGGGGAATGATCGCTTACTTTTTCTTCTTGAGAATGGGCAGGCCCGTGAGCGAGTTCTCAGACACCTCGTAGCCTTCGGGCAGATCGTCCATTGACCCGTCTTTCACTTCCTTGGAAAAGAAGTAGAGCTTGGTCTTGCCGTTGGCGGCATCTCGCCCGTGCAGGTAGTACTCGGTGCCGTTTTTCTTGCTTTTGACGCTGAAAGCCATGTTTGTGTCCTCTCTGTGATTGTTACAGCCGGGCGCAAGCCCTGGTCGGCAGTTCCGCGCCTTTGTTCCGCGTCCCCCATTCGGATTCCTTCTTAGGGGCAAAGTTTTTTTGCCGTCACCAGGCGAGCTTTGACCCCGCCATCAGCCGCTTCCAGGGGAGGCGCTCGAGGATGCTGTCGAAGCGCAGATCGCCGCCGATCAGGCGGCCCGCCGTGCGCGTCCCCGTCGGACTCTTGACGCCCATCGTGTAGCAGACGCGGGGGAACTGGTAAAAGAACTTGGCGATGGTCAAGGCCGCGTCGTGGCTGGCCCCGAGTTCCTCCCGCAGCGTCTCGGTCCAGCGCGCGGCCCGGCCCCCGGCAATCGCGCGGCCTGCCAGCGCGCCCGACCGGCAGGCGTAGGAAATGCCGTCGCCGAAAAGCGGGTTGACCAGCCCGGCGGCGTCGCCCGCCAGCAGGACGCGCCCACCCCAGGCCGCGATCGGCTCCGATCCGCCCCAGATGGGCAGCGGATGGCCGTGGAACTCGATCTCCTCGCGCCGCTGGGAGACCCCCAGCGCGTCCAGGTAGCCCATGATCCAACGCGCCAGCTCGTCCTTGCTGGCCTCGCCCTTGCCTTCCGCCGAGCGCCGCCCGAACGTGCCCGCGCCGACCGAAAGGTGGCCCGCTTTGGGGAAGACCCAGGCATAGCCCTGCTTGACGGCGTACTCCAAGTGGGCGATTTCGGGCCGCAGCGTCTCGTGCCCCTGCCCCCACTCGTGCGGAATCTCGGCTTCCAGGGCGATGGCGAGCAGCCGCTTGGGCCGCAGGTCCGCCATGCGCGCCACGACCCCGTTCGCCCCGTCCGCGCCGACGATATGGGCGGCATGGACGACCTCGCCGCCCGCCGTCGTCACTCGAACCCGTGTTTCCCCCTCCGGCGCGACCGACTTGACCGAAACGCCGTCTCGCACGTCGCACCCGGCCTTCGCCGCCCGCTCGGTCAGGGCATTGTCGAAGACGCTGCGCTGCACCATCCACAGGCTCATCGGCGGCTGGGCTGGGTCCGGGTTCAGCGGCGCAACGTGGGCGTCCTCAAAGTCCCAGGTGTGGCGCAGGTGCGTCACCGTCGCCTCGACGAAGGCGTCCGGGATCAGCTTCGGCAGGTCATGGGCGACGGTCAGCGGCACGCCCCCGCCGCATGTCTTGTAGCGCGGCAGGGTGCGTTTCTCTAAGATCAGCGTTTTCAGTCCCGCCGAAGCCGCCTCAAAGCCCGCGCAGGCCCCCGCCGGCCCCGCCCCGCAGATGATCACGTCGTACTGGTCATTCATGCGCCTATTATACCTGAGTTCCGGCCTGCCGGGGGAAGAAAGAAGGCCGCCGACGCTGGGCGTCGGCGGCCTTCTCGATTGCTGTCCTTTGCACCATCCCCCGCCCTGAACGGCGGGGCTTTTGAAGGGCAACTCCCCGCCTTCGCGGGCATCAGACCATGATGTAGGGGCGCGATTTATCGCGCCCTCCTTAATCTTGCGCCCGCGCCCTTCTGAAATCCTCGCCCTTACCCTCGGGGGCTTGCCCTGCTAAAGCCCAGGGGTTCAGCCCTGGGAGAAGAAGGGCGAGACTGGGGCAAGAGGTGTATTATGTCAAAATCATGTCCAGCGGCGGCAGGGCGGCGACGGCTTGGACCGTCTCCAGGCTGACCGTGATGACCCTGGCGACGAGCCGGGCGATGTAGTCCGGCTCGTCATCCCGGTTCGGGTCGCTGACGATGCCGCTGCGCTTGTCGGTCGTGACCTGATACTGGTCTATGACCCATTCCAGCGCGCTCCGGTTGCCCAGGCGGTACTGGAACGCTTCCGGCGGGATGCCCCGGAGTGTGAGCCGGGCGTTGACGACCAGCGCGGTCTTGTCGGGCGTCAGGCGCATCTTGGCGACGCGCCAACCCGGCGGCGCGTCCTTGTTCTCCACCCATTCCAGATCGTACTCCTCGGCCTGCTCGTAGCCGACATGGAGCGCGGCGAGTCGTTTGCCGGTCTCGACGAAGGCGCGGAAGGGGGAGGGCGCAGAAGAACCTAACCCCCCAGCCCCCTTCCCTGTTAAGGAAGGGGGAGGCAGAGTTGTGTCCTCACCCTTCCCTAACTCTTCACCCTTCCCTAATAGGGAGGGGTCGGCGCTTGCGCCGGGGCTAGGTCTGCCATTGCCGGGTCCCACCAGCGGTATCCGGGGCAGCTCACGCTTCAAGTTCTCCTTGTACCGCTCCCGATAGTCGGGGTGGTGCAGGAGGGCGTAGACGTAGTGGAAGATGTCACGCTTGGTGACATCCGGCCCATATTTCGCCTGGAACTGCCCCAGCGCCCAGTCCGTGATGTTGTCCCGGCGGAGCTTGCCGTCGAGGGCACAGGTGTAGAGGGGGAAGCATTGCATACCTCCCTGAGTAGAGAAATCTGGAAGCGCGTTTGTCATCAAGGAAAACAACGGCACCTCCAAACCGACTTTTAGCCAGATGATCAAATTCTCGTCACTGGATGTTGGAAGTATCTTGTCGAATAAACCCGGCCTGTCGTTGAGCAGGGGATCGTAATAAAGGAACTGCTTGCAAAACGGGCGGTAAACAGCGAGGCGTATTGCGTCCTTGTCAAACTCACCAAGTCGCTCTCGCTTTAGTTCAGACTTAAGATGCTCACTCCACTTGATTTTGCTGTAATTGACGAAGCCATCAATTTCTTTCGGACGCCCTTCACTCTTCCAACGCATGACCTCACTATTGTAGTCGGAAATGAAGCCCTGAACCCGCAGGGCGAGTTTTTCTGAGTTGAAGTCATAGACGACGCTGTCCCGGTCGGTCTTGACGCCGGGGCTGTATGTCTTGAAAATGGCCTGAGCGTCTAGCCCCTGTGAGGCTTTCGTATCCTTTGAGCCGAGAGGCAAGAAGTCGGCAAAACCCGCCTGGATTCCCTCCGTAATCCAGTTGCTTTTGGCGTCCGGTTCCAGCGTCTGCCAGTTCACGCCGGCAACGCTTTCCGCTTTCTTGAGTGCGGCCAGTTTCGCCGGCCCGCTTTGCCTGTCATCCAGGGCATGATGGTGAATGACAGCCGCCGGGTAGGGCTTCGTCAGCCCCTCGCGCCGCCGGACCAAGAGCGTGATGCCGACGCCGACCATGATGTTGAAAACGCTGCCCCCGCCGCGCTTGCGGGCGTTGCCGCCTAAATCCAGATGGTACACTTCTGTGAAATCTTGTGCCAGATGCTTGCGGAAGCCGTCAAACGCATAACCCTCCAAGAAGCCGTTGTTGGTCACAAAGCAGATCACGCCGTCTCGGTCTCCAAGCCGATCCGTAGCCCACCGGAAGAAGCGGGAGTAGGCATCGTAAACCTGCGTCCGCAGCGTCGCCTTGGAGTCCTTGACAAAGGTTTCCTTGATGCGGGCATCTAGGGCCGGATATTTGCGGTTCTTGTTGTTGTCGTTCTCGTTCTGCTGCCCCACGTTGTACGGCGGGTTGCCGATGATGACCGTGACCGCCGCCTCCTTCTCCCGCTCCACGCGGCCCGTGTTTTGGGCGTTGAACATGGAAAGCTGCGGGCCTTCGGCCAGGTCCAGCGTATCCGTGAAGCAGATGCCCTCGAAGGGCCGGTACTGGCCCATGCGCTCGTAATAGGCGTGTTCCAGGTTCAGCGAGGCGATGTAATAGGGCAGCAGCATGACCTCGTTGGCGAACAGTTCCTGGGCGTACTTGTGCGGCAGGGTCTTGGGCGAAAGGCGGTGGAGGATATTGACCAGGAAGTTGCCCGTGCCGGTGCAAGGGTCGAGGATGACGACGCCTTTGTCCGACAGGGACGTGCCGAACTCCGTCCGCAGGACGTGCTCCACGCTTTCACACATGAAGTCCACGAGGGGCTGGGGCGTGTAGACGATGCCGTGCGTGTCGGCCTGGCCCTTGCTGAAGCCCTGGAAGAAGCGCTCGTAAAGCGTGTTGAGGAAGTTCTGCTTCTCGGCGTAAGTGGTGATGGTCTGGGCTTCGGTCTCGATGGCGACGTAGAAGTAGTCCAGCGCCTTCAGGAACTCCGCACGGCTGAAGGCGTGGCTGGTCAGGGCGTTGATGACCGTCTCGATCTCGCTCGCGATGACGTTGCGCCGCGCGAACTCAGAGTTGCCCAGGACGGTGCGGAACAGCCGCTCGGTCAGGAGGTGCTGGACCAGCATTTCCTCGATCACATCGGCGCGGATGGCGGGGTTGAGCGCGGCGCGGCAAAGCGCGTGGAAATCGTCAAAGGCCCGCGTGAACTGCGGGTTGTCCCGGCGGGCGTCGTCAATGATCCGCTTGAGGCCGCCCGCCAGCGTCGGGATGTCTTCTTTGAAGCGAGCGACCGCGCGCCCGAACTCCTCGATGCGCTCGTCGGTGTGGCTGAAAAAGCGCGTCAGCAGGGCCGCAAGCTGGGGCGGCTGCCGCAGGTCGGCTTCCAGCGCGACCTGGCCGTTCTGGTATAAAACGGCGCGCTGCGTGTCCTCGAAAATGGTGTTGGACAGCGGGTACTTGCGCTTGATCTTGCTTTGTATCTCGCTGTCCAGATCATCCTGCGTGTCTTTGGCTTCCCAATAGCCGCGCGGGATCTGGAAGCCGTCATACAGGGTGGCGTCGGGCCGCTTGCGGCTGTCGGCCAGCTTTTGTTCCAAGATCACCGTCCACCCGTGCGGCCTGGCGAACGTGTCGAGCAGCTTGGAAAAGGCGAAGCGCGTGGCCTGCTCATGGGTCACGTTCTGGCCGGCGTAGGAGGCCAGGTCGGCGTAATACGAGTCGAAGTCTTTGCCAGCGGGGGAGATGAGCATACGGCTATTATACAGGCAGAGACGCCGAGAGCGCAAGGGGCCGAACCGGCCTTGCCGGACGAGGCGGCAGTCCGTGACGCCGGGGAACATTTTGGCGGCGGCGGCGTCCTAAAGCAAACGACCGCCGGCGCCGTTTGCTTCTTGACGCCGCGCCTCCGCACGCAGCCGAAACGAGAGCCTGATTGGGCGCCGAATGAAGCCGAATTAAGAGGTGAGATGATGAAACACGTTCTGCCCGGCGTGCTCCGGGCGGCGATGCTGGGCCTGGCGCTGATGCCGCTCAACGCGCCGGCTTTCAGCGCCGGCGGGCCGCTCCGGGGGGGCATCCAGCGCGACTCGTATCACATCGGCGAGGCGAATGTGCCCGGTGCGGCGGATGCGACCGCCGATCTCTCCCCGGCGGGGGCGGACGCCGACCCGTCCACCGGCGTGGGGCCGATCCGGCTGGCCCGTTTTTCCTATGTCCAGGGCAACGTCACTTGGCGGACGTCCGACGGGGCCGCGTGGTCGCCCGCGACGGTCAACCTGCCGATCCGGCAGGGCGCCCAGGTGTGGGTGACGAACGGCGGGCGGGCGGAAGTGCAGTTCGACGACGGCAGCCTGCTCCGGCTGGGCAACGGGGCCGTGGCGACGCTGGAAACGCTTTACAGCGACGGCAGCGGCGAGTTCACCGAAATTCAGATGAACGAGGGGCTGTCCACGCTGGAACTCCGCCCTTCCAAATCCATCTATCAGGTGAATACGCCCCTGGTTTCGGTCAAATCCGAGGGGCCGTCAAAGGTGCGGATCGGCGTGGACAGCGATGTCGAGGTCGCCGTTCGCAGCGGCCGGGCCGCCGTCGAGGGCCGTGGGCGCAAGACGGTCCTGGAGTCGGGCAGCTACCTGGACCTGGCCGACGCCGAGGCCGCCTTTGAGCCGGGCGGCCTGCCCGACCCCGATAGCTGGGACCAGTGGAACGACGCGCGCGACCGCCAGCTCGCCGAGGGGGACAGCGGGAGCCGGCTGCCGGCCAATATCGCCCTGGTCGCGGGCGATCTGGACGACTATGGCTCCTGGCACGACGACCCGCGCTACGGGTCGGTCTGGTGCCCATCCGTCTCGGATGCGGACTGGCGGCCCTACCAGCACGGCCACTGGACCTGGGTGGAGCCGTTCGGCTGGACCTGGGTTTCGAGCGAGTCGTGGGGATGGGCGCCGTACCACTACGGGACGTGGATAGACGAGCCGTATGGCTGGGCCTGGGCGCCCGGCCCGGCCCGCCAGTATTGGTGCCCCGCCGTGGTGCATTTCTCCGAGTACAACGGCGCGATCGCTTGGGCGCCGCTTTGCCCCGCCGAGGTGCGCTACCCGCCGGTCCTGGGCATCGGCTACCGCCACGGCGACTGGTCTCTGTCCTTCTCCATCGGCGGGGCTGCCGTTTACTACCCGTACAACGACTCTTACTGCACAGCCCGCCCGTTCAATAACGTCGTCGTCAACCGCGTGACCTATATCAACAACGTGACGAATGTTTATAACATCAACCGGGCCACGATCAACCGGAACACCTATGGCGGCAGCCGCCGGTTCGTGCCGTTCAACGCCCGGAACGCTGCGGGGGTGACCACGGCCAGCGTGGCCGCGTTCGGCGGGCGCGGCGAGTACCAGCCCGCGCCGCGCGCCGCGACGGCGTTCTTCGTCCGGGGCCGCTCGGTCGAGGCGCCGGTCGGCGGAGCCGCCCCGGTCGCCGGCCCGATCAGCGTGCGGCCTACCGCGCTGGCTTATACCCCGTCCCGCGCGTTCCTGCCCGCCGGCAGCCCCTCGGCGTCCGTCCTGCGACGGCCGCTGTTCCGCGCCGCCCTCCCGCCGCAGGTGGCGCGCGTCGCCCCGGCCATCCCGCGCCCTCAGACGTTCGCGTCCCGGCCGGGCGCGGCTTTCCCCTCCGATGCCCGGAGCACCCGGTTCCCCGGTGCGACCCCAGGCCGTCCTATTGGATCGCGCCCGGATGTCTCGCCCGGCAACGGTTCCTTCGGCAACAACTCCTTCCGCAGTCGTCGCCCGGCTCCCGCCTTCCAGGGGACGCCGGGGCCGCTCAATCCCGGCGACCGGGCGCGTCAGGCCGCCATCGCCGCCCGCCGGAGCTTCGAGCCGCCGACGTCGGGCGGCGACAGGGGCGGCTTCCGGTCCCTGCGCCCATCGCGTGACCTTCCCGGCGACACAAGCACGGGCGGCGCTGGGCGTGACTTCCCGCGCGAGCCGAGCCGCCCGGCGTGGGGCAGCCCGCGCGAAACAAACGGGGCAGACGCGCCCCGCGAGCCGAGCCGCCCGGCGTTCATCCCGGAGGCGCCCCGGCCCTTCCGCTCCCGCGAGCCGTCGCCCTCCTCTGATCACCCGCAGCCGTCTCGGCCTGAGCGTCAGTCCCGGCCCGCCGACCGGCCCCAGCCCCAGCGCTCCGCGCCTTCCGAGGGCAAGTCGTCCTCGTCCAATGATCGTTCCGGGGGACGACCCGGCGGCAGGGGCCGAAACTAGCGCTCTGCGCCCCGAAAATAACGCCCGCCGCACACGCGGCGGGCGTTTCGTGCCAGGCTACAGCGGTTCCAGCGAGACCTCGCCGCCGGTCTGCATCTCGGCCTGTAGCAGATTGCCTTCCATGAGGCCGACGCCCAGCAGGGGCGGGTTTTCCAGAGCCAGAACCTCCGTGATACGCTCCTCGTCTTCCCATAGAAGCGTCAGCTCATAGCGAGGCCGCTCCCGTTCGGTGCCGTCGGCAAATCGGATGATCTGCTCCTCAGCGATTTCTGCTTCCAGTTGAGCGATGAGGCTGCTTGGAAGCGCAAGATCGCCGTCAAAGGCGGTATCCACGATAAACTCGACGTTGATCGGCCCCTCCCGTCCGGGCAAACTCAGTGAGACGCGAGGGAACCTGTCTCGGACATGACCGAGGATCATTTTGCCCCGCTCCTTTCCCGCATCTCGCTTGCGAGGATACGCGCCGCCAGACCATATTCGGGTTCCGGGCCGATCTTCATCAAGAGCAGACACTTGTCCGAGTGGGTTTTCCTCATCGCCCGCATCGCGTTGCCGGTGGAATCGGCGATGGCATATTCCTCTGAGTCCGGCTCGATGGCGATGAACTGGTTGTTGTACTCGGGTTCCAGCTTGGCCTTCAGTTTGCTTTCATAAATCGCCAACCCGCGTCGCGTCAGATCGCTGAACCCCTCACGGCCCGTCCAATTCAGTGTGGACGCGATCTCCTCCGCTTCGTCCGTCGTCATTGCGGCACCTCCTGTGTGGTTTGGACTTTACGCCGACATTGTACCCCAACAAAAACGCCCGCCGCAGGTGTAGCGGGTGCTTTGGCAGGGAGTTGCCTACGGAGGGCGACCACAGGGGGTTGCCCCTACCCATGACGGAATGCTTGTGACGGAACGCCTGGTGGCAAATCAGGGGTGCGTAGGGGGAGGCCCCTGTGCCTCCCCTCCATAGGCAATCGCCCTGAGTGCTGCGGGTGACAGTCCTGGCAGACTTCTCACCGTAAGCATCCTCAGCCCAAAGACTGGCCCCATGCGCTGCGAAAGGCGGTGAAGCAGAGTGTGCGGGGAGTTCGTTTTGGCAATTTCGCATAACAACGGTTTCTCGCCTCCCTTTCTGTTCTCTTGCCGCCAGTTCGTTTTCGCACTTTTTGTATTCTTGGCATTCGCGCCTCTCTGCCCGTACCTTCTTGGGGGACTTACCTGTCTACTATTATACCTGATGTGGATGGCCTTTGACAGCAGAACGCCCGCCGCATGTGCGGCGGGCGTCCGGTGGGGTTGTGCGTCCGTCAGAGGGTGCTACCGTCCGCGCCCATAGCCGAAGAAAGATGAAAGCTGTTCTTGCAGCGCGAGCCGTGCGGCGTCACCAAGAGAGAACAGCCGTGTTTCCGCCCGCGTTGCAACGATGGCCTTCTCCAAAAGACCAGCATCTCGAAAGTCCGCAAGTGCCTCATCAAAAGCTGCGTTCTCTTCCAAGCTGCGTTCTCTTCCAAGTAGAAAGTGCTGAAAACCTTGTTCTTGCGGACGTTCCCGCGCCGGTCCGCAGGGACATCTGCGAGAGAGAAGATGCCCGCCGCCATGACCAACTTTGTGCTGGGCTTGTCGTACTCGCAGTCGTAAGTCACGAGCAGGCTACGCATGGCTGTGGAGGCGAAACGCCCGCCTCCCTGTGTGGCATAAACGATAGGGAGGTCGTCAAGAATATCGCCCTGACTGACCTCCCCGGCGTAGTTCCTGAAGATACATGAGTTGCTTGAAGTCCGGCTCCTCAGTCCGCTTCGGACTGTGCCTCTAGCGCCGCCAGGAACTGCTGCCGTCTTTCCGCCAAGACCGCGATGGGGCGATCTTCCTCTGTGTCCGCGTCGAACTCCTCGGGGCTAAAGTCGCGCTTAATCGTGGACACAACCGGGTGCGATTGTTTCATGGAATGCTTGCTGCGAACGAGTGTTTTGACCATTGCCAGGCTTCTCCTCAACGCCTTATTCGAGATTGTGCCACACTCGCCGAAAAAGCCTACGGGGACGAAAAACGCCCGCCGCATCTGCGGCGGGCGTTCTATTGATCTGACTGAGGCTGCCGGGCCTTCAACACTGAGAGGAACTGCCGCCGCCTCTGCCGGAACAGCAATGGTGCGCTCCTCGTCCGTATCCGCATCAAACTCCTCCGGCTCGTGACGACATATTATGGCCATTAAGGGGCGACTGTGAAGGCTCGGTTTTTGCTGAACTTCTCATGAGATTTTTGCCTTTGAAGGCATTCGACTCGCACAGGGCTATGTCGTGCGGCCCAACGCCAAAGCTCACCTGCGACACCGCCTGCACAGCCTCCCGCCAAGCACAAGCAGCCGCGCGGTGGCGTCAGGTGCAGCGCATTGTTAGGCTGCTGGCTGTCTCGCCTCTATTCAGCGATTGCTCCGCCAGACGCCAATCGTCCCGGCACTCGCCACAGCCACCGAAAAGGCTAATCCAAATAGCGACGGCTCCCACAGGCGATTGCTGGGGCCGGCAAATACTCCGTAGTGCAGAGGACCATAAGCCGAGAAGCCAACAAAGAAGCCGACCAGAAGTGCGAACCACATGACAAGCCAGCGAAAGGGACTACGCCATCCGACCAGTCGGACACAGGCCCAGAACATGAATACGGCAGAAGTGAGGTCAATAACGATTGCCTCAATAGAGAGCATGGGATGTGGTGCAAAAGTGTTCACGATCTCTTGTTCATAGTCTTTCGGCCTGGCAGCCTTACAAGCAACCGAAGCCTTTGGCCCAGCAGCCTAACGGTAAAGCTCACCTGCGACACCCGCTGCAAAGCATCTCGGATACGCACAGGAACCGGCGCGGGTGGCGTCAGGTGCAGCGCATTGTTAGGCCGCACCTAGTCTCGCCATATGTTCCTCGTAGCGACGACGATAATAGTGGAAGCCAAGAGGACCGAACTGCTTGAACCGTCGGCAAATACCATCATATTCCTGCCAAAACGCTTCAGTATTGAAGCCGCGAAAGTCACTGATGGAATACTGCGCCAAGTTATGCAACCAGTCCGCAATAGCTCCGGCAATTCGACTTCTGCGATATTGCCGCCGCCACTCAAAAGGGTTCCAAGTTTCCGAGCCGCGCGATTGACAGAGCATACGAATATCGAGCATCGCCTGATATAGCAGATAGCGATAGACCTGCTTCTGTTGCTCCGTCAGTGGGGTTTCTTCATAAGGCCATGTCGCCATAATTTCAGCCTGCGTGGTGCGGCCTAACTAGTATTAGACCGTGAAAGTGCGGTATAACACACGTCCCCATCTACTCTCAATCCCATCGAGGAAACACTTGCGGCATTACCGCGCTTGTGCAGCATAATACGCTAAAAGCGGACTTTAACCGCGCTTGTGCGGCGTAACACCCCAGAACAGCGACTTTTGCCGCAGTGCATAATGCGCGTTGGGCACCAGCCGCTTGCTGATGCCATGGACAGTATACCAAAGATACCAAGAAAATGCAAAAAGCCACGGAAAAGCAGAGGACGATTTTATAGGCAGAAGGAGGAGGCATGGGGATTTCCCCTGGCACTGTGCGCCCCGCCTTCGGTGGGGGCACCCTCCGAGGTTCCCATAGAAAATGAGCAAGGGGACTGTCGCCTTTAGGCGTCTGGGGAATTGCTCCGTGACTGTCCTCAGTCGCGATATTCCCAAGTCGCGATATTCCCACCCCTTGCAACCGTCCTTTCTTCGTGTCAAATGACCCGCGTTGGGGTATAATCTCTGTGGTCAACAGGTATCGTCATCAGGCTGTTCAGTTTGTCAAAGTTTGCTCAATTTTAGAGGGCGGATGCCGCTCTTGATGAGGCGAGTATTAGTTGGCAAACGGGTTCAGGCAGTTCTGTGTCGGTTGAGACTGATACGCTTAACATTAGAGTTGTGGTGCAATTATTCAGTCTCTTGACTCAGGAATGGCTTTTCTTGCCGCTTGGAGCGGCTGTGAGGCCCCTGGTGACGATAAATTGACAAGATTTTCATTCAGGAAGCTATAATGCGCTCAGGGAGCCTTACAGAGCCAAAAGGCTTATTTGCACCACAACTCTATTATGCTTTGCAGGGCTTGCTCTGCAAAACTAGGGCGGGGACACCGCCTTTGGGAGCCAACGTAACGGGTTGCCGTGTGCGTTTCCCAAGAAGCCCGTGTGTTTACGCATGGGAGTTGTCACTTGTTGACAGTGCCGTCCGTGACAACAAAAACGCCCGCCGCAAATGCGGCGGGCGTCCCATGCTAAATCAAAGCGGTTCGAGGGAAACCTCACCCTCTTCCTGCATCTCCGCTTGAAGAAGGTAATTTTCCATCAGCAGGACACCGATGAGCGGGTTGGTCTCGACAATAAGAACCTCGATGGGGATGATGTCGTCGTCCCAAGAGAGCATGGTCTGGCGGTAATCCTGGTTGCTCTCATAGCCGTCGGCCAAACGGACGCGGCGTGACGCGGCGTAAGAAGTCTCCATCCGCGAAATCAGGTAGAGAGGGAGAGACAAGTCGCCATCGAAACCCGTGTCCACAAGGAACTCCACGCTGAGTGGGCCATCCAAACCCGGCAGAAGCAAAGTGATGCGGGCAAATCTGTCCCGGACGTGACCGAGGATCATTTCTGCCGCATCCGTGCCAGCGCTTCTGAGCCGAGGATGCGGATCGCTAGCTCCGTCTCGGGTTCCGGGCTGATCTTCATCAAGAGAACGGGCTTGCCGGGGTGGGTTTTGTGCATGGCGCGCATGGCATTACCACTGGAGTTTGCGACTGCATACGCTTCCGAGTCCGGCTCGATGGCAATGAACTGGTTGTTGAACTCCGGCTCCAACTTCGGTTTAAGTGTATCTTCGTAAAGGTCGCGCGCCGCTTGCATTTTCTTGTCGGACGCTTCCGCCTGGTTACTCTGCTGATTCGGGGCCGTAGTAACAGTCGCAGACATCACGCACCTCCCGCACTTCCTGTGATAACCAATTGTACCACGAAAAACGCCTGCCGCATGTGCGGAGGGCGTTCTGATTCAGGGCGACCGCATATGGAAAGCCGCATAGGAAGGGGAAGGGCAGCCACGGGGATAAGAAGGGCAGGCACGGGGGCCTGCCCCTACGGAAACCGGAGCGCGTAGGGGCAACCCCCCGTGGTTGCCCTTCTTTGTTTATGTGCAATCGCCCTGCGTCTTGCTTCCCCAGGATTGAGGGCGGGGAGGCTCAGATGAACTTCAGGTCTTCGTAGCGCTTGCCCAGGACGATCTCGCTGTTCGTGCCGAGCCAGCGGTCCAGCACGGTGGCGTAGACGGCGCGGAAGTCCGTGGTGAACTTCAGGTCGCCCGCGTCCAGGTCGGAAAGGCTGGGGTAGGCGCCGTACAGGCCGCCCTTGACGGGCTTGCCGAGCAGGAACATCTCGGACGCGGTGCCGTGGTCCGTCCCGCCGTTGGCGTTCTCGTGGACGCGGCGGCCGAACTCGGAGAAGGCCAGGGTGAGGACGTTGTCGCCCGCGCCCATCGCTTCCAGGTCGGACTGGAAGGCGGCCAGGCTGTCGGACACGTCCTGCCACAACAGGTCGTGGCGGCGGACCTGCTGGGCGTGGGTGTCGAAGCCGCCGGCGGAGATGTAAAAAACGCGCGTCCCCAGACCCGCCGCAATAAGCTGGGCGATCTCCTGCATCCCGCGCCCGAAGGCCGAAGTCGGGTACTGAACCGTGGAGTGGTATTTTTTGATGCCCGCCGAAATCCGGTCGGCGCTGTCGTAGGTCTCCTGCGCCGTCTCCTGGAAAAAGCGGCCATAGGGGGTGCTGGAGTCGCCGAGCTGGATCTTTTTCAGGGCGGCGGTATGGGCGTCGCCGTCCGCGTTGTGCGGGAAGACGAAGCCGAAGTTCGCCAGGCCCTGGATGCTGGGCACGGCGGCGTGGGCGCTGGTGAACGCCTCGCTGGCTTCGTTGCCGATGTTGATGCCGGTCAGCGGCGAGGTCCGGCCGGAGCGGATGGCGTCCAGGTAGCGGCCGACCCAGCCTTCCGAGGCGATCTTCTCCGGCTCCGCCGTCTGCCAGATCTCCATTGAGCGGAAGTGGCTGTGGTTGGGGTTGGGGTAGCCGACGCCCTGGATGATGGCGAGCCGTCCCCCGTCATAAAGTGCCTTCATGCCGCCCATGACGGGGCTGAGGCCGACGTGGTCGTTCAGGTGCAGCACCTTGCCGTCGGCGTGGGCCAGGACGGGACGCGCGCGGCGGTACGCGGCATCGGCATAGGGGACGACGGTGTTCAGGCCATCGTTGCCGCCCGTGAGCTGGATGACGACGAGCGAGCGGTTCGCTGTCTGGCCGCTGGCGGCGAGGGCGTTGTCGGCGACCGAGTCGGCCCAGACCATTTTGGCGAGCCAGGGCGGGACGGCGAGGCCGACGGCGACCGTGGTCGCGCTTTTTCTCAGGAAATCTCTGCGTGTGACGGACATTTTGTAGCTCCTGTACCCGGCCTGAAGGCCGGGTCTATGCGGATGGGGCGCCCCTTCTGCACTGGCAGGCCCGGAGGGCGGGGCTAGGAATGAGGCCCAAATGAACTATCCTCAGCCCCGAAGGGGCTTTGTCCGGCGAAGCCGGGAGTAGCCCGGCCCTTCAGGGCCGGGAGCA
>JAABUJ010004610.1_pt1 | contig 14351 bp, 12 predicted proteins | sample 5559131 | NCBI WGS metagenome assembly JAABUJ01 (sample SAMN10711875, study PRJNA513366) | rock metagenome | isolation source: Antarctica rocks | place: Antarctica: Victoria Land, Mt New Zealand nord | collected 2016-01-07 | reverse complement strand
CGCGCGGCCGAGATTCGCGCGTTGAATGGGGAAGGAGTAGCGTGATGGACCTAGCGTTACCCGTCCACCTGACCACCGCCCAACTCGTCACCCTGGCGGTGGGCCTCGCCGTCGGGATCGCCCTGGGCGCCATCACCGGTGTCCTCATGGTCGTGGAGAACCGCGACCGTGCGCTGGCCCGCCGGTTCGACCTGTTCGAGCGCCTGCTGCCCCACTCTCCGCAGACGGCCGAGGTGTCCGCCGTCGCCTGGGAGTGGTACCGCGCGCTCCAGGAGGAGAAGGGGCGCGCCGACCGGGCCGAGCGGCACGTCGCCGCCCTCACGGCGCGTAGCGGCGACGACGCGACGGGGCCGAACGGCAGGGAGGAGTGTGTCGGATGAACACAGCGACCGCGCGGCGCGGCAGACCAGTGGCGGGCGCGCTCGCCTACACCGTCGACGGCCAGAGCCGCGTGCTCTCCGTGCGGGAAGCGATGCCCCCTGACCCGGCCACGGCGCGCGCGGACGCCGCGCCGCCCGTCGCGCTGCGGACCCTCGTAGCCCCGCTGACGTGGGAGCCGGTGCAGCGCCTACTCGCCTGGGGCGCGCGGGAGGGGATGACCGCCGCCGAACTGCTCGACACCTGCCGGACGGCCACGCGCCCCCCGGTGCCACAGACGCCGCGTGAGCGCGCGATAGGAGGTAAGGGACGATGACAGACGATAGCCGCGACGACAGGCTCCTCACCCCGTTCGACGGGACGCTCGCCGACGGCCCCGACCGGCTAGTGTTCGAGCCGACGGAGACAGAGACCGGAGACCCGGCGGTGACGTACTACACACGCGAGCCGGACGGCTTCGGCCCGGACGACTATCGCTGGCAACCGATCACCGACCCGGCCGAAATCGCCGACATCAGCGCGCTGCTGGCGCGGGGCAGCGACCCGCCCTACGAGGTGTGGGTGGATCAGACGCCGGCCGCGCTCGACCTCGACCGACTGACCCCCGCCGAGGAGGGGACGGCAGTCTATGCCTGGGAGCAGACCGGTCCCGTCGTGGGCGAGGGCCAGCTCTACGAGATCACCGATCCGGTCGTGCTCGCCGCCTACGAGGAGGCGCACCCCTGCAGCAAGGGACCATCGAGATCATCACCCCGGCCGACTTTTACGACGCGGCGTGGGCGGCCGACGCGGCGCGCGCGACCGACCCCGCGCTCTATGACGCGCGGATCGAGGCGCTCGTCGCCAGGGGCGACACCTGGCTTGAGGTCGAGCACGCGGGGGGTGGCTTCGCGCTCGGGCGCTACGACGCCGGCCCCATCGAGCGCGATACCAACGGCTGGGAGCCGGTGCGCGTCGGCGACGGTCCCACGGGGAACCTCTACCCCGACGAGGCGACGGCCCGCCAGGCCGCGATCGCGTACAACGGCGCGGACCTCGCGGGCCTAGAGTTGACCCTCGATCCCGTCGCCGCCCTCGACCGCGACCTGACGCCGGCCCTCGACCTGTAGGAGCCAGGAGACACAGACCATGAGCACACCCGCTAGCCCGCCTATCACCGTCCGCCCTTTGGCGCGCGTCGGCCGCGCCGCACGTCGCCTAGCACGGTTAGCGCGCACGCGCGTGCGCGCCCTACGACACGTCGTGCGTCGTCTGCTCGTCCGCGCGCTCTGGCTGCTGCGCGGCTGGGTCGGCCTCATCGTCGGTCTGCTCGCCGTGCTGGCCCTCTGGCTCGGGCCGCTCGCGGGCGCGCGCTGGATCGGCGGCCAGGCCACGGCCCTCTCCCGCCACGTCGTCGCGGCGGTGACGCTGTGGTATCAGACGGCCTACGATGCGGTAGCGTGGCCGGCGGCGACGGGGGTGGCCGCCGTGCGCGCAACGCATGCATGGGCGCACCACGGCCTCCACGGCCTCGTCCCCACGATCCACACGAGCACCTGGGCGTTCTGGATGCGCCACGGCGCGGCCTGGCGCTACACGAACCTGCACAGCCGGGCCGGGGCGCCCGTGCGCGCGGCGATCCCGCTGGAGATAGGCGGCGCGCTCGCGCTCCTGGCGGTGTTCGGCGTCTTCATCATGATCGGCCGTCGGAAGCGCGCCCTCGACCCGACGCGGGCCAACACCTACGGCGGGGCGCGCTGGCAAACCTGGGACGAGCTGAAGCGGCGGCGGGCCAAGCCCGGTGACATGGTGCTGGGGACGGCACGGCGCGGGCTCAGACGGATCACGATTGGCGTGCGGTCGGCGCTGCTCCTGGAAGGCGTGGCCATCGACGCGCCGACCGGTCTGGGCAAGTCGAATGCCTTCTTCAAGACACAACTGTTGGAGCCCGATCCCAACGTGGATTACGTCGCTACCGACAACAAGGGCGACGGGTGGAATCAGACGGCCGCGGCGATGAGCCGGACGCACGACGTCTACCGGCTGGACATGCAGAACCCGGCCAACAGTGTGACGTGGGCGCCGCTCGCCCTGGTGCGCACACCAGCGAAAGCGGAGGACTGGGCGCGGGCCTGGCTGCACAACTCCAAGCCCGCCGACAGCGCCCCACCCCAGCCCTACTTCGAGCAGGCCGTCCTCTTGCTCATGGCGGCGGGCGTGATGCACGTCCACGCCGTTGCCGCCGCGGCCGGCCGCCCGAGCGGCACGCTTGACGAGCTGCTGGCTCTACTGCTGCAGCCGAACGTGGAGGCCATCGAGAAGGCGTTGAAGAACGGGCCATCGGGCGCGGAGACCGGGCCGGCGGCGCAGTTCCTCGGGCTCATCGCCGAGCACCGCGACCTGCGCTCCTCCATCCCCTCGGGCCTGGCCCCGCGCCTCTCCGCGCTCGCCGACCCCGCCATCAAGGCCGTCGTCGGCGGCCAGGGCACGCTCGACCTCGACCGCCTCGGGCGCGTGGGACGGCGGCCGGTGGCGCTCTACATTGTGATCCCCGCCGGCGACGACACGCTGCGCCCCCTCGTCGCGGCACTCTTCACGACCATGTTCACCGTGCTGCTCGATCGGGCGCGCATGCTCCCGAAGGGGGAGTTGGATCGCGAGGTGCGCATGCTGCTGGACGAGTTCGGCACGATGGGGGCGATCCCTAACGCGCCGAAGTGGTTCAACATCTGCCGGCAGCCGCGCATCGCGCGCGTCATCAGCTTCCAGTCATTCTCGCAGCTCGTGGACGACTACGGGGAACTGGGGGCCAAGGCCATCATCGACTCGTGCAACGTGCTCGGCTGGCTCGGCGGCACGCGCGGGGATGATGCGAAGTGGGCGAGCGACGCGCTGGGCAACCGCACCGTGCTGGCCCACGGGGAGGGCGAGTCGCGGACGGCCGGACTGTTCGGCCGCAGCCCTGATCGGGGTAGCCAGTCGGTGAGCGAGACCGGCGTGCCCCTGCTGTTCCCCGACGACCTGGCAGCCTCGTCGCGGCGGCGCGTCGTGGCCATCGCGCGCGAGGCACGGCCCCTGGACCTGCGCACGCGGCCGATGTGGTCTGTCCGGGCCATGCGCCGGCTCATGACACGCCCAGTTCCCCGTGCCTGCGTCGAAGCCTCCACGCACCCCCACCCCGCGCTGGCGGCCGTCGCACCCGCACAGACACCCGCGTCCAAGGGCGCACAGGTCGTGGTCGTGCCCGACGCGGCGCGGGGAGCAACGCCGACGGGGCCGTGGGCGCCGGTGCGCGTGACGGCGAAGACACCTGCGGCGACGGCGACCGCAGCCCCACCCCCCGCGCTGGCGTCGGCGACATCCACACCACCGACAGCGCCGCCGGTGACATCCGGCCCGCCACGGCTGCCGACAGCGCCGGTGAAGCACGGCACGGCCTACGATTGGACGGGGCTGCCATGACCACACAAATGATGCGCAGGATAGCGCGTTTTAGGGAGGGACAGGGGGTGCGTTCGCGCGCCGCCTTTACGACAGGGGAGGCCGTGGGCTACAATGCTCATCATGAAGGAGTGCGTCATGTAGCACGAACGCGTGGTCGAAGCGGCCACAATGCAAGAGGCCCACCGGCGGGAACCGGTGAGCCTCTTGCATGCCTTGACTACTTTAATAGTGACCGGCGCTGGTGTCTCCGCCCTCAGAAAGCGATCACCAGAGCCACCAAACGGAGGCCGCAGCCCCGAGGAGTGACTAGCTCCGAACCGGGTTGCGAGCCTGCACGGAGGTTTTTTATGCTTCAGAGCACCCCCATGCCCTGTACAGAGGATAACGCGGATGCGCGTCTCTGTCAAAGGGTTGACCCCGCCCGCGCGTGGACGGGCGCCGGGACGGTCGATACGCAGTCCCTCATCGCGGCCGTGGCCCGCGCCTATAACGACATCTACTTCCTCGAAGCCGCCGTGACCCCCGCCGCGATCCTGGGGCCGAGTCGTGCGACCGCCGTAGCCTGGGCGCGGCACCTCTGCGCCTACCTGTGTGTCGAGGATTACCACCTCACGCACGCGGCGACGGCGCGGGTCCTCGGACGCGGCGATCATTCCACGTCCGTCAACAGCCGCGCGCGGATCGCCGCCGCCCTGCCCCACGACACCCGCCTGGCGCGCGTGCTCGACCGCGCGCGCGCGGCCCTGGCCGGCCACCGCCGCGCCGAGGGCACCCGCCGCGCCGACGACGAGGCTATGCGCGCGCGGTGTGACGCGGACCGCCGACGCGCCCTGGCCGCGACCTCCGCGCGGGAGTGGGACGAATACCGCTACTGGCGGCTGCGCGCCCTGCGCGCGGGGAGCGCCTGGTGAGCGCGCGCACGACAGCGACGGTGGAGCGGCCTGTCACCACGCCCAGCCCGACGCCGCGCACAGGATGGACGCAGATACCGCGCCCGTTCCTGGACGCCGCGCCGCTGGACAACGACCGGCTCGCCCATGTGCTGCTCATCAGCTATGCCTGGGATGACGATGAGTGTCACCCATACCAGGGCGACCTCGCCGGGGAACTGGGCTGCTCGACGCGCACGGTGAAGCGCCGCACGGCCGACCTACGCCGGGCCGCGCTTATCACGGTGACGCGGGGTGGCCGCGGCCATGCCAACATCTACCACTTCGCCGCCGCGCCGGCGCGGGACGACGAGACCGGCTACGCGACGGTCCCGAACGCCGTGCTCGGCGATCCCGACCTGAGCCAGGGGGCGAAGCGGGCCTACGTCATGGTGGCGCACCACAGCAACCAACAAGGGCGGTGCATCCGCACGGTGGCGCGGATCGCCGGCTACGTCGCTGGGTGCTACAAGTCGGCCTACAACTACCTGCGTGAGTTGGAGGGGGCCGGCTACCTACGCGTCACGCCCCAGGGGCGGGGCCTGCCCAACATCTACGACGTGGGGACGCCGCAGATGCGCCGGCGCGCGGCGAAGAAGGGGACGGCGCCGGTCATGACCATGATCGGCCGCGAGGACCTAGCCACCGAGGATCGTCGCTGGCGGGGCGTCTACCGCGAGCTGATGGGCGCGGAGCCAGCCGAGCGGCTGCACAAGCAACTCCATAGCCTGGCCGTCGATCCCGCCGTCGGCGAGGACCTGCTGATCGAGGCCCTGCGCGGCGCGGCCGACTTCCGCACCATCACCATCAACACGGTGCGCGTCGAGTTGGACAAGATCCGGCGGGAACGGCTACCCGAGGAGGAGCCAGCCGCCCCCATCGACTACTTCGGCGGGAAGTACGGGCATTTGATCGAGTGCGCGGGGTGCGGCCGGCGTAAGGCCGATTGTACGTGTGGAGAGAGGGATGCGCCGGTGGCAACGGGGCCGCCGTCTGTCCCGCGTCCCACCGTCCCTGTATTCAGTGCCTCGCCCGCACCCATCGAACGCTGCGGCTACTGCCTCTTCGCGCCCTGTCGTTGCCCACGTAAGGAACGACGTGCACGGGAGCGTGCTGCGGGAAAATCGCTGTTATGAGATATAAACAGCCTTTCTATCGCGTAGACGAGACGGCCAAGTCTTCTCTAATAAATAAACTGATTTTTATTAGTTCGTCCAGTCGCCTCTGGTCTAGTGGTACGCCTTGAGCTGCTACTTGCAGTTTTTCTACTTCTGACCTGAAGGCATCTATTTGCATCTTCTTTTCATTGTCGGCGAGATCTGAATTGCAGTAGGCATCAAGCGCATGTTCCAGTGAGTTGTATGCTTTGCTCATGATCATCGCTTCAAGCCTTTCTTTAACGGTTCTTTCTGTTTCCGTTTTCTCATCTGTATGTGCCATACATCTGCCCTTCTAAATGATCTCTTAAGTGCTGCATGTCGTTTAGACATGGTTCAAATGGGGTTTGAGCAGTGTTATGCCTGCTGGAGGCATAACACTGTCAATCTTGATCGAGCATTGCGCGAACCCTGTCTTAGGATACTGTATCAGTATTCGAGAATATAGGAGGACATAGATTGATGGCAACAAGGGACGTGGCACCGTTGCCTGCTCTCGGTGTGCTCGACGTGGACGGCTTACACCTATCCAACAAGTCTCTCGTGTCTATCCGAGGCGCGATCCGGCACGTCGGCGACCTGTATAACGGCGCACGGCGGCACGGTCTAACCCAACTCTGGCTCACGGATGCCTGGGTGCGCGCGGCCGGTTTGCCCGACGAACTCGCCGTGGCGGGGCAATTCCGCGAACTGCGTCACCCTTTCGTATCGGACGGCCTGGACGACCTGCACGCCTTCCCCACGGCGCTCACGCCCTGGCTCGACCTGCGGAAGAAGGGCGAGGCGGGATCGGGCGTGTCGATCGTGTTCCCGTTGTACGACGAGCACGCGGTGTGGGGCCTCGACACCGACGGCGCGACGCTCCTGGGCGCGCTCGTGGCCTACGCCCGCGCGGTGGGTACGCCGTACTACCGTTCGCCGGGGCACACGAGGATAGACCTGCTGCAGGAGCTGGGCAAGCGCGGGGCGGGCGCGGGGCGTGAGTTCGCCGAGCGGTGGCCGGAGCCGGCTTTGCAGGTGGACACGGAGTCGGAACTGAGTTGGCTGCGCACGCTCTCGCCGGCCGAGCGGGAGAAGGCGTACCTCCACAGCTATGACAAGAACGCGCAGTGGTTGTCGGCGGCCGGCGTCGTGGAGTTGGGCCTGTCGGGCATCGAGGAGTGGCGCGACGCGGCCGGCACGTTGCCCTTCGACAAGAAGCTGCCGGGCTACTGGCTGGCGCGGATCGCCGGGTCGCCCGAGCGGTGGGCCTGCACGCCGACGGTGGCGTGGGCGCTGGAACGTGGTCAGGCCGTGGCGATCACCGAGGCGTACGTCTGGACCAAACACAGCCGGGCGCTGGAGACGTGGTACGAGCGGTTGCGCGGGGCGCGGACGGCCCTCTACGCGGACACGACACCGGCCGGGGCGCTGGCCCTGCGCGCGCTCAAGTACACCTACAGCCTGACGATCAGCGGCTTTAGCAGCGCGTGGCAGCGCGAGCGGCGCAACCCCTTGTACCGGCCCGACTGGCGCCACCTTGTCATCGCGCAGGCCAACGCGAACATGTCGCGCGCGCTGCACAAGATGGACGCGGCCGGCTATACGCCCGTGGCGGTCCACAAGGACGCCGTGTACCTGCTCTCCGACGAGCCGGACCCCGTGAAAGCCTGCCCGCCCTCTGTCACCCTGGGGACGGGCCTGGGGCATTTCAAGGTGCAGGACGCCGCGGTGCCATTAGGGGAGGTGCTGCCGGCGTTTGATGGGACGCGTGGGGGGCTGGGGACGCTGCTCAAGCTCTTGAAGCCCCTGCGCGAACGCCCGGACGCGCCGGCGGACCAGGGAGCGGCGTAGCATGTCCGACCTGGGCGAGGACCTGGCACGCGCCTACGAGGCGCGGGTGGCGGCGGCGGACGTGGATCTGACGCCGGCGGCGATCCGCGCCGTGGTGCGGGAACTTGGTGGCGGCGAGGGGCGCGCCCAGGTCGCGGCGGGCAACAAGGAGCTGGCTGGCCAACTCGGTATCTCCGTACGGACGGTGCAGCGGTGGCAAAAAGAGGGCGGGGAGGCGCGCAGTGTCGCACGCTCGACGCCGGGGCTGCGGATCAGCGTGCGGGGGATCGCCACGGAGCAGCAGCGGCAGGCTAACGCGCGAGCCTTCCGGGAGCGGGTGCAGGAGCAGGGGCTGGACGTGGGGGCGTGCCGGGTGATGGTCCTGGTGTACAACGAAGATCGCGCACGGCCGCGCAGCATCGGGGATATGCACATTGAGGGGGACGCACTGACCGAGGCCCTGGATGCGCTAGAGGCGGGCGACGCGGCGGGGGCAGGGGCAGCGTTCGGGACAGCATGGCTAGAGACCTACGGGCTGGACGTGGACGCCGAGGTGACCGATGTGGTGGGGGCGCTTGCGCTACGCTAGAGGGCACATAATTGAGCATAGGGCTGGCGAATTGACAACATGTTGACCGCGATGCGCTGGTCAAGATCGCTGAATCGTGTAGACCGCAGGAGGGACGTTTCATGGCCCAAGATCGCGTCGTTAAAAATGGGGTTCACTGGACAGATCAGCCTGGCTACTGTACGGCTATGCGCCGTGGTCAGGACGATGGTGTGGCGCAACAACTCGGTGGCGTCCACCGTGTGCAGGACGACTGGTGGGCGGTCATGGGGCAGACCGAGCAGGGGCCTTTCACGTCAAAGAAAGAGGCTAAGCTGGCGCTTGAGCAGCACTTTGGCGGATAGTCCGCTCTGTGTCCGGCTATCCACGTTCACTCTCAATAGCCCGTTGATAGGCCAGGCGTGATTGGGCGTCAGCCACCTCGTTGTGGTCCGCTCAATCCAGTCGATCGTGAAGGACGAGAGGGTGGCCGGCCGCCAGCGCCCCTCGGCCCACAAGGGCTTGAGTTCGATCTTGTGACATGTGTACCCGTCCGTGACGTGGGACACGACGACGTGGCTATCGCCGTACAGGACGACGAAACCTTACCGCCGTGGCGCTGTGGGCGGCGAGTAATCAAGCGCCGCAGTGATGGACGCGCCGCCGCGACACATCGTCGCTCGTCGCGTCGGGCTATTGACACACTCGGAACTTCCGGGGAGAATGGTTGGGCACGAGGGCAGCGTCGCGCGGACGACGCGCCGATGCTTCAGGCGTCCCGTCTGAATTGACATCAGCCAGGGAGGACGCGTTGTGCCCACACTTCGTCAGTTGCGGGAGGAACGTCACCTGACGCAGGAGCAACTCGCGACGGCGGCCGAGGTATCGACCTCAACGGTCTACCACATCGAGGGGGGTAAGGTGTGCCCCCGCCCGTCCATCGTGCGCCGGATCGCGCGCGCTTTAGGGGTGAGCCCGGGCGAGATCGAGGTGTCGGGGGTATCCCGGCGCACGCCATAGCGCGGCGGGGTGACGCGCGTATCTGGCCGAAAGGGGATGGCATGGCGACGCTGGAGGAGTTGACGCGCGGGGCAGCGGTGCGCGGGGTGCTGCCCGATGGGCTGGTCACGGTGGTCGACACGGCGTGGTACGGGTCCGGGTGTGTCGAGTTGACCTATAAGGACGCGGGCGGCCACCTGGGGAGCGAGCTGCTGTACCGGGACCGTGAGCCGACGCTGGAGATCGCGACGGCGGGACGGCCGTGGAGCTTCGACGGCGACGGCGGCCTGCTGCGGCTGGTGTCCGAGGCGCAGCGCATCCGGCTGGCCTACCTGTTCGATCCCGTGTTGGCCGTCCACACATCCATCGTCGACCCGCTGCCGCACCAGATCACCGCCGTCTACAAGGAGATGCTGACGCGGCAGCCGCTGCGCTTCCTGCTCGCCGACGATCCAGGAGCAGGTAAGACGATCATGGCCGGCTTGCTGATCAAGGAGTTGCTGATCCGCGGCGACCTGCAACGCTGCCTCATCTGCTGCCCCGGCTCGCTCGCTGAGCAGTGGCAGGACGAGCTGTGGCGGCGCTTCGGGCTCACCTTTGACGTGATCACGCGCGAGAGCATCGAGGGCTCGCGCTCGGGCAACCCCTACGCGGAGAAGAGCTTGGTGATCAGCCGACTCGACCACATGAGCCGCAACGAGGACATCCAGGCCAAGCTGGAGCAGGTCGATTGGGACCTCGTGATCTGCGACGAGGCGCACAAGATGTCGGCCTCGTTCTTCGGCGGCGAGGTCAAGGAGACCAAACGCTACAAGTTGGCCAAACTGCTCGGCGCGCACTGCCGCAACTTCCTGTTGATGACGGCCACACCGCACAACGGCAAGGAAGAGGACTTCCAGCTATTCATGGCCTTGCTTGACGCCGACCGCTTCGAGGGCCGCTTCCGCGACGGCGTACACCAGGCCGATACGTCCGACCTGATGCGCCGCCTGGTCAAGGAGAAACTGGTCAAGTTCGACAACACGCCGCTGTTCCCCGAGCGCATCGCCTCCACCGTCACCTACACGCTGTCAGATGGCGAAGCCGCGCTCTATAAGCAGGTGACAGAGTACGTGCGCGAGGAGATGAACCGCGCCGACCGGCTGATGCAGGAGGGCGAGGGGCGGCGCGGCAACACGGTCGGCTTCGCCCTGACCATCCTGCAGCGGCGGCTGGCCTCGTCGCCGGAGGCCATCTACCAGTCGCTGCGTCGGCGTCGTGAGCGGCTGGAGAAGCGACTGCGCGAGGAGCAGCTTCAGAAGCGTGGCGGCGCCGCGGGGGGCGCGGGTATGGAGGGACGCCTGCATCCTTCGCACGGCGAGGACATGCCGACCCTCTCCGAGGAGGACATCGACGACCTGGACGACGCGCCGGACGCGGAGGTGGAGCGGATCGAAGAGCAGATCGCCGACCAGGCCACGGCCGCGCGTACGATCGCCGAGCTGGGCGTCGAGATCGCCGCGCTGGGCCGACTGGAGGAATTGGCGGTGCGGGTGCGGCAGGCAGGGACGGACCGTAAGTGGGACGAGCTCTCGCGCCTGTTGCAGGACAATGACGAGATGTTCGACGCGGAGGGCAGTCGGCGCAAGCTCATCATCTTCACCGAGCATCGTGACACGCTGACCTACTTGCATGACCGCATCACCTCGCTGCTGGGCCGGCCGGAGTCCGTGGTCGTGATCCACGGCGGGATGGGGCGCGAGGAACGACGCAAGGTGCAGGAGGCATTCACGCAGGACAAGGAGGTACAGATCCTGCTGGCGACCGACGCCGCCGGCGAAGGCTTGAACCTACAGCGGGCGCACCTGATGGTCAACTACGACCTGCCCTGGAACCCGAACCGGTTGGAGCAACGCTTCGGCCGCATCCACCGCATCGGCCAGACCGAGGTGTGCCACCTGTGGAATCTCGTGGCGCTGGAGACGCGCGAGGGCGACGTGTTCCACCAACTGTTCACCAAGCTCGACGAGGAGCGCAAGGCGTTGGGCGGCCAGGTATTCGACGTGCTCGGCAAGGTCTTCGGGGAGACGCCGTTGCGTCAGCTGCTCATCGACGCGATTCGCTACGGAGACCAGCCGGAAGTGCGCGCGCAACTCACGCGCAAGGTCGACGAGGCCATGGACAGGGCGCAACTCATGGCCTTGATCGAGGAGCGGGCGCTGGCGCAGGACAGCATGGACACGGCGCGGGTGCTGGAGATACGGGAGGAGATGGAGCGGGCCGCAGCGCGACGGCTACAGCCACACTTCATCGCCAGCTTCTTCCGCGAGGCGCTGCGGCTGCTGGGCGGCAGCATGAGCGAGCGCGAGAGCGGCCGCTACGAGGTGACGCGCGTGCCGGCGGCGATTCGGCAGCGCGACCGACAGATCGGGGTCGGCGAGGCGGTGCGCTCGGACTACGAGCGCATCACCTTCGACAAGGACTTAATCGCCGTGGCGGGGAAGCCGTTGGCGGCGTTCGTGTGTCCGGGCCACCCGCTGCTCGACGCGACGATCGACCTCATCCTCGAACGGTACCGCGACCTGCTCAAGCGCGGGGCCGTGCTGGTGGACCCGACGGACGCGGGCGAGGACGTGCGGGCGTTGTTCTACCTGGAGCATGCGTTGCAGGACGCGCGGACGGACCGCGAGGGCAACCGACGCGTCGTGTCCAAGCGGCTGCAGTTCGTCGAGATCGACGGACAGGGTAGGGTGCGCGACGCCGGCCCGGCGCCGTACCTCGACTATCGTCCGCTCACCGACGAGGAGCGCGCGGCTGTCGTGGAGGCGCTCGACGCCCCGTGGCTGCGCGGCAACCTGGACGGGCAGGTGCTGGGCTATGCGGCGGAACACCTTGTGCCGGGCCACCTGGAGGAAGTGCGCCAGCGCAAAGACGAGCTCGTGGGCAAGACCCTGGCGGCGGTCAACGACCGGCTGACCAAAGAGATCAACTACTGGGACCACCGGGCGGCGCAACTGAAAGAGCAGGAATTGGCGGGCAAGACGCCACGGCTCAACTCGGCGTTGGCGCGCAAGCGGGCCGACGAGATGGAGGCGCGGCTGCAGAAGCGGCTGCAAGAGCTGGAGCAAGAGCGGCAGGTGTCGGCACTGCCGCCGGTGGTGATCGGCGGCGCGCTCGTCGTGCCGATGGGGCTGTTGGCGCGGCTGGGCATCGCGGACGAGCCGGGTCTGCACGCGCTGGAGACGGCGCGGGTGGAGCGGCTGGCCATGGATGCCGTGATGGAGACAGAGCGGCTGCTGGGGTTCGAGCCGCGCGACGTGGGAGCGCGGAAGCTCGGGTACGACGTCGAGTCGAGCGCGCCGGGGGGTGGACGGCTGCGGTTCATCGAGGTCAAGGGGCGCGTCGCGGGGGCCGATACCGTGACCGTGACCAAGAACGAGATCTTGACGGGCCTCAACAAGCCCGACGACTTCATCCTAGCCATCGTCGAGATCGACGGCGCGGCGCGCGGCCCGCGGTATGTCCGGCAGCCGTTCAGGCGTGAGCCGGACTTCGGGGCGACCGCCGTCGTCTACAAGCTGAACGAACTGCTAGCCAAAGCGGGAGACCCTGCGTAGGGCGGACGCCGTAGGCCTGGTGTCATCTTGCTCGGTTTCTGGTTCTTGGGCACTCTCGATGAGGCCTGTTTCGCTGTCGTCATCAGAGATGGGCGAGACCACAATTGGCGTCGTTCCGACGAGCAGGTCGGCGACGTTCGCTCTCCCCCTTGCGGGCCTGGCATTACAGCCGTGCAAGCCGCGCGACCGGCATCATCGAGAGTGCCTATGACCCGGTTTCTGGCCCTATTTCTTGCTCGATCACTGGCCCCATACGGCTGCCGTTTCACTAGACAGAATAGCCCTTCTGAGAAGTGAAAAGGGCTAACGAGCGGCTCAATGCGCCCAACGATAGCCCCGGATCTCGACCGATTCACTTCACGAAAGGTCATGACACCCGCATCATCAAGGCGGTGATGCACTCAGGACGAAGGCGCGCGGGACGGCCTCAGGTCGTGCCCTGAACGGGACACACTACTGAGCGGGTCCGCTTGGGAAGGCGAGGGGCCAGAGACGCTCGGGGAGGCGCCGCTGCTGCCACTCTCGTTCCCACCCTGGTGGGGCGTCGGCGCGGTTGGCAGCGGCAACGGCCTTCCGCGCGTAGGTCGCGGCGGCCTGCGCATGGGTGGGCACGTGGGCCGTCGCCGCTGCATGCCCGGCGGCGCGTGCGGCCGCGACCGCGGCGGCACCCTCGGCCTCCCGCGCGGCGGCGTGCGCGGCGAAAGCGAACTTTCGGGCCTCGACCATAGCAAGATCGCCTGCAGCCCAAGCACGACCGGCTTGAATCGCCTGGCGTGGTCGCTCATCACCCGGATGTATGTCCTCGAAGTGCGGCAGCACATGCTCCGCGCAGTCAGCGGCCCACAGCGCCAGTGTCTGGTGGTCCAACCCCATGCATCTCCCTCCTCCCGCGTCAGCTACCCTCGATGGAGTGCCGGTCAACTATTAAGCTACCTCAGTAGTGCCAAATAGCGACCAAGAAATCGGGCCATTTAGCGATCAAAGTGACAGGCCTGGCCTTGAAAGGCCATGGCAGGAACGGGCCTTAAAAGGCCTGGGGCGTCCGCGTCCATGGTGTGTGTTCACAAATAGAGGGGCGCTCCATAGGAACGATGAGGCTATTTCAGTTGGTAGTACATAAATAGTACAATGCAGCTACAGAACGAGTGACCTACTATTGCCTTAACAGAGCGGACTCTAATGAGCAATGCCACGTCCACAATAGAAACGCGCCGGGAGCTGACGGCCTACGTGCATGACGTGATGGTTGGCTCGAAGACCCGCTGGGAGCAATCCCAGAAGCATCGCTTCGGGGAGGGGCGTGCGAAAGCGTACCTTCTCGACGTACATCAGCCGGATGATGACATACAGCGCGGTGTTCAGCGGTTATTCGGGACTGCGGCGGAGAGTGTGCAGGGGCAGGTTGCCGAAACGAAGGATGCGGGGTTATACAAACTCTACGTTGGCAACGAAATCCTTTTCCTTGACGCTGCGGACCCACGATTTGTGGTGGTCCACACAACGGGGTATG
>JAABUJ010004609.1_pt1 | contig 14352 bp, 13 predicted proteins | sample 5559131 | NCBI WGS metagenome assembly JAABUJ01 (sample SAMN10711875, study PRJNA513366) | rock metagenome | isolation source: Antarctica rocks | place: Antarctica: Victoria Land, Mt New Zealand nord | collected 2016-01-07 | reverse complement strand
AATAACAACACAATAATAATATCAAAGAAAGCAATCAAATAACTAAAGATTATGCTAGATAGCAAACTTAATTAAAAAGCTCAAATTAATAACAATAAAATAAAGACATTTAAAATTATAAAAATTCTAACAAGTTTTATAGAATCGATATAAAAAATTAAATTAATTAGAATAAAACAAATAATATATGCGATATTTCTATCTTAATTAACTTATAATTGCTCGATATAATATACATCTTACGAGAAAAAAAATTAGTTAAAGAATATTGTCAACAATTTATTAAGTATTTAATATAGAATATAAAGAATTATTATCGAAGTTTACAAAGTTATCTTATGTTTAATTTTACAAATCAAGATATACTTTTTATTAATATATATATATTTGAATCGAATAACAAGTTTAACAATGTTTAAAATAGTTATTAGTTTAATATACAATATTATAGTAAGAAACAAATTTAAGAAAAAAAGTTGAATTATAAATTTGCTAGAGAAATTAACAAAAAGATTGAAAAGAAAAATAAATACTAGCATTAATAATCTAGAGATTATTATATTATTTGCAATATTGTTATAATAAATTTTATCAATTATTGTTATTAATTTAAGCAAAAAGATAGCAAAAAAAGCGCACAAAAAAATACTAAAAAAGACAAATACTCTAATAATATACATTAATAAAAGCAAAATTAACAAGAAGATAAAAGCAACAATTGTTTTATTATATAAAATAATTAAAATTTATCTAAAATTAAATACGACGTTTATTGTGTATTTGACAAAACTATATAAAATTATTTTGATCTTAATACTAGTATATATATTTGAACAAAACAAGATTTACGTAATTATATATATAAACAATTAAGCAACAATTAAAGTAATCGAGAATTTAAACAATAACTTAGATTAATATTTAATTAAAGACATAATCAAATTTATCAACATTCTTCGCAAAAAAGATATAGAAATTGAATTATACTAAATATTGACGCACATAAATATTAAGAGCAACAAAATAACAAATATTGTCGTTAAGTAAATAACAAAATAAAAAATAAAAAAATAAAAAAATAAAAAAATAAACAACACAAATTAGTAAAATATAATATAAATTAAATAACAAAGTTTTCGAAGCTAACTTATTATCTTAGAAGTGCAAGAAAAATAATATTAACAAAGAAAGTTTAACAATAATAAATTACTTTATAAAACAAAAATAAAATTAATAAAGAACTATACATTTTGCAATTAAATTTGAAAAAGTTAATATTAAAGTTTTATAACAATTTAATTAAGAATCTTAACGCACTTATAATACAAATGAGAATAGAAAAAATAAAACTTTTTTTTTTTTATTTCGACAAAGAGTATTTAATATCGAAACAAAATACTATTAATGTAAACAAACGTTGCAAACAATCGAATATATTTTGTTTATATGCAAAAAGTACGTCAATTTTAGACAAAATTTGTAAAAGAAAAGAAAGAAAAGAAAGATTTGAAGAAAATTTAATTTAAAAACTATATTTACTAATTCTTATAATCTAAAGAAGACAATTACATTTATAAGAGAAATCGAACTTATTAATTAATTTCGAATTTTAATTGCAAAGAATTACTAGAGCGTTCGAGATAAAATGTATTAAATCGAAAACTTACTTAGTAACATAAAGTACAAGACGAGAACTAAGATAATTGTGCTTAAAGAAACTATCTTATTTAGAAAGCATATATAGAAGACGTAGATAAGTAATCAATTAGACTTCGCAAGAAGTTTGATTGATTAATTGTTACTAAGTAGTTGCATAGCATTCTCAAACAGGGAAGACTCGAGTGCTTAATAAAATAATCAATCAATCAATTACTGAGGCAATAGATTTGTAAGATGTGACTTATAAAAGTGGACGTAATAAAGGCAAGCATAAGAAGTCCGGCTTGGGCGACCGAATTTATCACTCAAGAATCCTGCACTTGCCCCTTTCGATGGGAGATACATGGTGTCAATAGTGCTGATTCCAGTCCAAGAAGAGAGCTGGCTGATCTTTATTGCGCCAATCAAATCTGTTCCCGCCGTTTCACCGCAGTCACAAGTCTTGGCATCCGTCGTCTCCCATTGTCGAGCTTCCCCTTTTCATCGGGGCAATGGAGCGAGCGGACTCTGATCGCTGGCATCGAGCTGGCTACTTGACCTACGAGGAAACAGTATGAGATTATATAGTTTATCTGTATCCGACGGCAAGCCAGCAACACTGGCCCAAAGCTATCGACAATTTCCTCTCAGACAGGCTTGGGGAAGCAGGTTGGACTTATGGCGCCCCTCGCGCCGACATTAATAATTATTGAGGAAGACTGGCGAGACAGCTATGACTGGCGAATACAAGAAGCGGAGCCCAACAAGCTTCCTCAGCACCACAACGACATTCAGATGGATGACCTCGAGACCCTAGATTTTTATCTCGTATATCGAAGGAGCGTGGTCGAGAGGAATTCGGAGCCCCAAAACCCAAGAACTGTACCCAATCACGATATTATTGAAGATTATGAATGCTGCACTGGTCTTCAGTGTGATCAGCGAGAAGTATGTTGTCGACTCGCCTGGGTTTTATACTTTTGATGCTGGTCTCGTTCCCAGCCTTACTGTTGCCTATGGTGCCTTGGCTCTTGCTTTCTGTATACTTCTTAGAAAGCTTAAAGGCGAAGGTAATGCCTGTACATCTTTCCAAACGTCGGCCAATGCGTCTGCATTGCTTAAACAAGTGCTCCAGGTTATTTTCATTCGAGGAAGCGTTTGCTCGAGATAATACATTATCTTACAGCAACTCGTCAATTCGAATTGTCCTAAAGGTTTCCGATCACTTGCATAACTTCGATCCCAATACTCTTATGGTAGATTCTAAGTTCATGTCCCACGTACCCTCACAGACTAGACATTATCAACCGAAAGCTTTTTCGGGCTCTTTGATCAAGCTATAAATCCAAGGAGGCGAACAACGCTCGGTTGCCTCGTTTCTCAGCTCACCGCGGCAATGTCTATGGGCTCGTTGAAGATGCTCGATGAGCCACTAGAACACTACAGCGCTAGGCCCAATCTGAATTCTAGGCTGACACTGATCCTGTATTTATGTTTCCGCCTTGTCTTGCATTATTGACAGCTATAGGGTAGGGTATGAATTACAACCTTGTTCTTCGACCTACTTTAAAGCTGCGAGATGCCCATGATTCTTGGCTTAGCCGGTCCGGGCATCAAAAATGGATACAAGTAGCCACTTTATTGCTCCGTTCGTGCCGCCAGTGGCAGCACAACTGGCATTGCTTTGAAGCGCCAAGAAACTTGCAACAACGATAGAGTACATTTATATCGCGCGTCAATCACCCAAATCACGTGGTTGTGAAGCGATCGTCACTCGAGTCTCGATACAAGATGATCTTCGCGCAATTATCTGACAACTTGGAGGTCTTAAATCTCATTTCTGCCAATCTAATTGTTGGGTCATTCGTCTCTCAACTGCTCTTTGGGTCACTCTCCTGCTATATCCACCTCTGACTACTCAAGAGCTACCGTTGACAATCTCAAGGCAGGCCACATCAACAATATCAAACCTCACTCGCGCAGCAGGATGCTATCAAGAATGTTCATATTTTCGATGGCTAATAGGTACTCGAACTAAACACTATGGTCATTGACGGAGGCTACATTGGGAGCGACATAATCGACGCAAACCACATTGACGGCACAGACTATACTCTTCCACTAGGTCTAGTTGACAGCCACAGCTATCCTGTTAACCTCATGCGGCTCGCAGACCTCACCCAATACGGCGTCACCCCTGCGTTGGTGATGTCCTGTCCAATACCCTTAGTCTGCGCGTCTTTACGTAGCCACACCGGCGTCGCAAACATCCGCGCAGGCAGTCTCCCGGCAGCCGCAATAAACAGTATCCACGATAAATTCCTCGATCTGAACGCCAGAATCGCGATGATCGAAGTCTCGCAAGCACAAGCCTAGACAGACAAGCAGCTCGTTTCCAGTGCCGACTTCATCAAGCTGATCGCCGAAACCCCAGGCCTAAGCCAACACATTCTAACCGCCACCACGCACGCATCGCATGCGTGCCACAAAAGCGAAATCTACCACATCAGCGACTACGCCTCCCTCGCCTAAGCCCTAGTCGCCAGCGCGAACCAGATCCACCATGCGCCTCTCGACAAAGCGCTCGATTTCGGCACCGCACAGAGTTTCTCCGGTCAAAACACGACGCAGTGCCCACGCTGACGATGATGTCAGCCATCACAAAAGCAATAGCAAGAGCTGCTGGGAACCCGCATATTTCCTTCGCAGCAGCGAACACCAGCGTCGCGCTCCTGCACTCGGTCGCGGTGCCGATTCTTGCGGGCACGGACGCCTGCGCAGGTCCCGTTCGGGTCGTCGCTGCATCGGGAGCTGGAGTTGTTGATGGGGGCGGGACTGAGTCCCCTCGAGACGTTGCGTGCTGCGACATCGCGCCCGGCCATGACGTGGGCTTGCGTGATCGTGGCGTGGTTAAGGTGGGGAAGAGGGCGGATTTGGTGTTGGTGGAGGGAGATCTCACGCGGAATGTATCGGTGACGAGAGAGTTGCGCAGGGCGTGGGTTAAGGGCGAGGAGTTGATGTGAGGATTGGATGCTTAGGCATGAGCTGGGGCTGTGCCGTTTGAAAGGATAGCAAAACGCGAGACAGTAGCTCGAAAGACAAGTAGGACAAGAGGCTTGCAGAAATTGCTCAGCATTGTCAAATATGTGCCAAATTAAAGTAGAGCCAAGTCAGTCAACACCTTCGAGTTCTTGAGCCCATTCTTTCAATGTCGCGGCTGTAAATTTCGTAATAGCATCATCCGGGCCCTTGTATGCAAGCCGCTCAGACTTAACATCTTCTAACAATCGGATAGCTTCGCCAGTGTCTCCCTTCTGCTTGTATGTGAAGGCTAAGCCTTCCATGAACGATACCGTAAATGCATGGAATGCATGGACGTCTGTCATGTCGCTGTCTAGCGCTCGCTTACTCACGTCTATTGCTTGCAGCTCCCAATACTCGGACTGGTCCCAGAGCTGTTGTGCGTAGTACATCCTCGCGATGTTATGCATACAGATTATCGTCTCCCAATCCTCTTCGCCTAGAACGCGGTTATACGCTTCCAACAACGTAATGAATAGCTGCTGGGCCTCTGCCCATCGTTTCTGCTCTTTGTATGTCGTCGCAAGCCACATCATGCTGTCTAATGTCTTAGGATGTTCGCTGCCATGCGTCCGCCTCAACTTCTCTATTAATTTCAGCTCTAGCTCCTCTGCCTCATCGAATCGTTCTTGCGAGATGTAGAACGCTTCGAGGTCGTGCATGGCAAGTATCGTGTCTACATGTTCTTCCCCTAAAGCTCGCCTTCTGACTTTTAATACCTGCACTTTGAGGCTTTCAGCCTCCTCAAGCCGTTTCTGTATCATATATACTTTTGCGAGATTCTCCACGCTCCTGATCGTAGAGTGATGTTCATGACCTAGCACCCGCTTTCTCAATTCCAAGAGTCGCAATTCGAGGTCTTCAGCTTCACGTAACGAGCCTTGATCTCTTAGAGCGGCTGCAAGGTTTTCCACGTAGCCCATCGTCTCCGGGTGCTCTTCGCCTAGCACACGCTTCGCTATCTCGACCACTTGCAAATGCAATCGCTGAGCTTTCTCGAATTCGTCAAGCCCCCAATATGTTGCTGTCAGTCCGTCCATAGTCAACAATGTCCTTCGGTGGTCCTCGCCGAACACTTGCTTCTCTACTTGCAGCACTTCAACTTGAAGCTGCTCGGCTTCCTCTGAACGTCCTTGCACATGATATATTGTTGCCAGATATTCCATGGATATCAGTATGTGGGCATGGTTTTTGTCTAAAAATTCTTTTTCGGTTGCTAAAACCTTGATCTGTAGTTGTTCTGCTTCATCCCAGCGGTCTTGCTCTCCGTATAGGAATGAGAGCCTATGAAGCTCGCTCAACGTGGTAGGATGTGTATCACCTAGCGTTTGTTTATACGACTCTATTACCTGTTCCTGTAGATTTTCTGCCCCTGTCCAGTCAGCTTCAAACAACAGAATATCTGCTAGTTGGCCCTTGAGTGTCTGTACAACAAGGGCCGAATGACCTAGCTCTGAAGTAAGATGGGAGATTTCAGCCTTCAACTGCGACTTGGCTTCGTCGACAATGTTATGCTCGCTATATGATTGGCCAAAGTCAGCTAGGAGAAAGCGATTTCCTTCAACCAAGATGTTTTTGGGCTTCAGGTCATGATGACATCCAATGAGATCCACATCGAGTGTTGCTGCTGAAAAATGGTGTATGCTATGTAGGGCAGAAGCAATCCCGCTCAACGCAACAAAGAAGGATTCATTCCGCTTGAATGCTTCAGAGCGTTCTTCTGACATAAAATATCCAAGGTCGCCATCACTTGCTCGAGGAAAGATAAAGTTATGTGAATCTCGGTAGGTGTAACAGGAGAGCAGGCGGATGATATTCGGGTGTTTGAGCAGTTTCAGTAGCGAAAGGTTACGTAGCTCGACTTCATAGTCCTTAGCATGTGGTAGCAACTCCTTACGGATCAAGGAGGATACGCTTGAAGCTGACGAGATTGCTGAGCCATCACAGATCCCTAACCTATGGTAGTCATCCTTCATCTTGACACTGTAGACAACTCCAAAGCCACCTTCGTCGAGACGTCGGTCCTCCGAGAATGGCAATATAATCTTAGATTCGAGGCATCTTGGTATTCCTGTACTTGACAGATGTGGAGCCGAGAATTCCCACTGTAATTTATGAAACTTTTCTGCACGAACATCAGGTAAGATACGCTGCAATGTATTGATGTCGAACGGTAGCCTGTGATCCAACTCTGAGGGCTGAAACTGATCCACCGTCTTAATGAAATTAATGATATATTCTGGATGGTCACAGAGAATTAGTATAGCAAAGATTCTTCTTGCGCCACCCATGATCGTCGTAACTACATCATCTTGGATCCCTTGTTGAGAAGCGCTGGCGATATGACTCCACATATCTTCAATCTTTTCTCTGGTTAAAAGTTGAAATAGAGAGTTCTGCGGGATGAAGGTACGGCATTCATGATTCTCCACACGAAGGCTATCTATGAGATCTTTCAATTCCTCCATGATGTTCATTCCATATAGGCAGGTTTGATTGACACTCGAGGTTTTCACGGATTCTTCGTAATTGATTGAATCTCTGTCTGTGGACTGTCAGAAGATGAGACAACTATATATCCTATTCCATGGGGTAGTGACACTTGCACACCTCTGTCAACTTGCGCGGAATGCTAATAGCCCATGTATCGTCGCAGTCCTACACCTGTGTGAGTGACTCTACCAGATACCTCTCTGTGAAATCGGAGCACAGCTCTCCTAGCTTACCTCGATTTCATAATCGCCATTGAACAAGCCATCCAATAGTATCTTCAGATCTCCTCGGTTGATGTAGCGCCTAGGAAGAGTTTGCTGGACAAGATTTGCCATTGCGACTTGTCAGTCACGAATGTTCGGAACTTTTGGGTCGCGAGGCGTCAGCCATGTTAAGAACCGGATCACAACAAGGCGTCAAGATGTAAGAATAGGCAGCCGCTCGCCTGACTAATTGATGCATCTGCAGTCTGGCATCAGGAATTCCATCCACTCAGGAAAGCCCACATAGGCACGCCTGTGGGTTCATGGCCGTTATGCAGAAGTATTATCGCTTAGCGACGGCAAATTTGGAGAAAAGTCACATGACTATCAGCGTAGAAGCTGAACCGATTAGTGAGACAGACCTATCAGTGAGACAGGCGCGGAGCTCTAGGCCTTATGGGGATACCTCGGGGCTCCTAGAGCTCGGCTGCTGTCCCACTGATAAGTAGCCTGATAGGTCTGTCTTACTTATCGGCGGGGCTCAGGGGAGTATACCCAGCTAAGGTAGTTATCCTACATCAACTAAATCGCCCAATGCCTTGATATTACTGCTCTTTGAGTCATGCATGGTTGAGATACCTCTATCTCCCGCTTGTTTGGGCTTACAGTATATTACACACGTTCCTGGGGAGAAAACATAGTACACGGGATTAAGGAATTCATCGCAATGATGCTGCTGAATGGAGTTGATGCTATAGAAGACGACCACGCAGCACGGCGATCGAGTTTCGAATCCATTGCATTCCGTCTCTTTGTTCCTTTCCATGGGAAGCTAGACATAGTCGACTTGCCAGCTGGTGAGAATAGTGGGTCAAAGGTAGTCAGACAAGTGTCAGACGCGTCGGAATTAGATGAGGCTGTAAGCTACTTCGGATTCCTAGAGTAGGAATTGGATGATATACTGAATGTGTCTGGCTGGTCGCGCAGGCTGAAGATTCGGAGCACCATCAGCGACTTTAGTCAGTTCTTGCCTGTCACCTAATGTTGTTTCAACTTAATTTGCTAAGCTAAGCAGTACGGTCCGGCAGAATTTCTCATGGGGCAGGTTTTGCGTGACGTTTGCAATGTTCACAAGACCTATCGAAATCGAGAGGGTCTCCAGTCTATTCTTAGATTGGACGCAAGCATTTGGACAAAAGATTAAGGAGAATCAGACCAAATGGCGAGGTTTCTGGGGATATTATTCGGTTGGGGACGAAGCTTACTGTGAGCAGCTCCGCTAGGCTCCACCTCGGATTCGTCTGACAAACCCTTCACGCAGCTGAGATGTGCTACAACATCCACCACGTAGAGCGAAACGGGCGAGACTGCGGTGATCCGTGGTCACTACGGCAAACGGGTATTTACCATAAATTTAGGCTTGGTGCGCCTCGCTCGTGCTGGATCTTACTGCAGCCAACAAAATACTCATGCATGAGGTTGGAGCACGTCTTGGAAAAATTCGTACCTGGGAATGAAAATTGGCTGGAGGCGATTGTCCGAGCGCACAATGCTTTGCTTACTTCAATATGCATAATTGGCCGGAATATATTCAGTATCTTGGGTCAAGGTTGGACGAATTGGTATGCTGTCTATTGGAGAACATGACGTTGGAAAGCTCACGATTTATCAAGGACGAGAAGGCATGCTTCTCACGGATAGGGAAGAAGAAACGTTTCGACTTTGAAGTGACATTCGCAGACCGTCAGCGGGTGCATCGGCTACAGGAGAAGTTGCGACAGTGCCGCATTGTTTTGAATTCCTGTATTGATGTGGCTTCGAAGTGCGCCGCCCACTGCGATGGATTAAGCGCCGTTCCAAAAAACGACCACAAGATATATCCAATATTCGAAATGTACATTCCATCCATCGAAAGGCACAGACGGATTGTAGCAGACATGCTTGAACGTTCCACAGGTACAGCTGAGTTAGTCCGTGGTCCACTTGCCCATTGACGAGGTTTAGCTGACAAGGGATTTTGTCGCATTCAGCTATCTAAAATACTCAACTTTCGAAATGATGAATCCATCAAAGACACTCAATCAGTTATGCAGGCTAGTCTAGGTACATTACAGACTATAGCTGCGCAGATTCTTCGAGAAGATGAAATACTTTCAAGGGTAGCTCAACAAGGGCAATTCGACCCTAAGATTTTGAAGGTGTTGACGGTCATTGCGACAATATACCTTCCAGCATCCTTGATTGTGGTTTGTCATTAGGCACTTCATCGTTGACAGCCAGCTAACATATTGAAGACAATCTTCAGCTCGCAGCTCATTAACGCTGTGCCTATAAATGATCCAACTCAAGCAACTCGCTTCAGCATAGCTTCCCAATTTTGGAAATATGTGGTCATAACCGTACCTCTAATGTTACTGACGGGACTGCTTGCGTTGGTCCTGGAACAGAAGTGGTGGAGCCCGTAGCGTCCAGTATGAAGGTTGCACAGGGTGCTGTCTCAGGGGCCAAAAAGGCGAATAGCCATCATAATCTGCCAAGATTAATTTTGATTGTGACTGCTATGTACTCGTCTTGTGATGCGTTCAGTTTCGTGAGATTCGAAGCGACGTTCGGACGTAAGAAAAGCCAACCCGGCCAGAACCTTTTGGTAATCATAGACAATCTGCCTGCTTCCCTGAAGATATGTTGCCTCAACCCTTCACCAAGACTATTGGCTTGTCTGGCGCAAGCAGACGGTTCGGCATTCTCAATAGCGATATCCTGGACTTCGCACGTGAAAGCTATCCAATATAGCCAACCCTTTAACGCGCCTCCTTCTTCTATGCTCCTCAAGAAATCCACCCATTTTTTGCTTTCTTTAAAGTCACGACTCCCTTCTCCAAATAGCCATTTTCTCTCATCCAGGGTCTTTATATGCAGCCGTGCACTCTCGGCCACGCGGCTTTGGTGATACCATATTGTGGCCAGATTCACAAAGCTCACTAGCGTGTCTATGTGTTCCTCGCCCAGCGTCAGGATACTATCAAGCATGACCTGTTCTGCGATCTTCTCGGCTTCCGCCCAGCGCGAGGGGCCTTGATTCCAAAGCGCCCATGATAGGTTACTGCCGCTGGTTAAGGTTTTTTGGTCCATTGCACCTAGCTGAGTCGTCTTGCGTTGGATGATTTGTTTGTTCAGGTCTTCGGCCTCGCGCCAGTGGCTTATGGCGCGGTATGATCTCTCTAGAGCTTCGAGTTCTGGCAAGGTGCTAGCATCTGAATAGTCTTCGGCTGAGGCTTTTGCGTCCAAGATATGGCAGGTTAACATTATTGCTTCATCCCATTTCTGCTGTTCAAGAGCTCGATTACGATGATACATCAGACGATTAAAGGTGTTTTGCGTCTCGATATGTTTATATCCAATCGCTCGTATCTGGCGTGGTAGAAGACGGCAAAGAAGTTTTTGGCGTTTTCCAGACTGCTGTTGGTCATTATATAACCTCGCAAATACGCATTGGCTCCAGACTGTGATTGCACTCTCCTCTCCTAGCGCCTTTGAGCTTAGTTCTATTGCTTGCATGACACCGATCACCGCTTCGTCTAGCCGCCCTAGGTCTTGGTGGATCTCAGCAAGATTCACCATGCCTTTTAAAGTGGTGCCGTGAGTTGAACTAAGGCATCTTTTGCACGTGTCTAATAACTGTACTTGCAACGCGGCTGCCTTTTGCAGAAGCCTTTCCGCTTCAAAACTGGAATCTAGGGATGGTGTATTTGAGGATTTTTGTATCGGCTCTGCTTTCACCTCCTGCTGTGCAGCCTCTTTGATGCCAGCCGCGTTCCGTCTCAAAGACTGCTCCTTTGGATCATTTAGAGTCGCTGAATATTGCTTTTTGAGCTCGCGGCTCCAACCCTTGTAAAGTAAAGACAAGAAAGAGGTACTATCAATCGTATCAGGATGGTCTTTTCCTGAGTGCCTTTCATGCTTTTCCAATACATATAAGCCCAGATTTTCAGCTTCAAGGCCACGTTTTTGACCCAAGTATGCAAAGGCGAGAATAGACATACTCCAGAGCGTAAATTTGTGCTCCTTGCCCATTAGCCTAGTGTAGGTATCAATTATCTTCTTTTCCAATTCTTTGGTGGCATCCTACTTTCCTTGGTCGTTGTAAATCACTGCTAGATGCCCCATAGCAACTAGCGTTGCAATATGTTCCTCACCTAAAGTCTGTTTTCTATAGCTAAGTAGTTGTTTATGTATCTGTTCGGCTTCTTCGAATTTGCCTTGCCAATGATAGAGATTTGCCAGCCTAGATAGACTCTCCTGCACAACCGTGTCTTCGGGTATTGTCCCATGCCAGTCACCGCAATTTTGCTTTTCAACTGCCTCAGCTTCTTTCCATCGGCCCAGATGGGCAAGTATTTCAGACAGTACAAACCGCAAGTCGCGTACTATAGCATGGTCGGTACCAAGTAAAGAAATAGTATCAATTATTTCCCTTTTGTATTCCGACTCGGCTTCTGACAAGATATTGGCTTCTTGGTAATAGATTGGAAAGTCGATTCCTTTGATTATTCCATCATGGTGTAGGCCACGGATTCTGTGTGAGTAATAGTGGTGGCTGTTATCATAAGCTTTAATCCGGTCGATTCGATCTTGAAGGATTTCGGCTGTTCGGCCACTTGCGTCAAGGTAGGCTTCAGACAAGGTTGGGGACTTTTCGGTACCAAAACCAAGTGCATAACACAAAGACAAGTAGAAAAAATCCTGTTGAAGGGTGAATGATTGGGATGGAGTATCAGTCCTCTCGCGTTCAAGTAGGGCGCTAAGTATAGCTTTTCTAACCCGATATTCAGCCATTGTATATAGCCGAACCATGGCATCAATGAGCTTTTGTAGTTCAGTCTCTGAGGTCTGGTACAGGTTGGGTAAGTTTACATACTGAAAGATCCAAGTCGACGATCACAGCTTCCGTGGGGCTATACGAGCGCAAGAAGTCCGTGCTGCTTTTAGCAGATATCCAGTGTTCCGCGGCGTTGACACTTGTGGGCCTCGAAGACTTTAAAAGATTGATAAGTTGATCAAAGTTAGAGACGCGCTCGGTGGGATCTCTTGCCAAGGTAAAGCGGAAGAAATCACACAACTGGTCTTGTGAGTCAAACCAGCTCAAGGCTAGTGCCAAAGTATCATTAGGCGTCAAATGCTCCATAGAATCCTGGTGATTGCAACACAAGAACCATAGACATAGTAACCCTAGAGCGCAAGTATCTATCTTCTGTGCTTCAGAGAATGAGAATCCCCGATGGTGCCATTCTGGAGCGGTCCATCCCGTGGAATAAGGCATCTGTATTGACCAGAGAACGCCGTAGAGTATCCAAAGTCAGCAACCTGGGCAGTATAGTTTCCTGATTCATTTTTGGAAATCAGTACGTTCTCAGGCTTCAAGTATCCATGAATGATATCTATATAAATTAGCGAGACAATCAATTAAGGATGCACAGCGGCTCACTGCTCTTATGCAAGTCTCGCATAGCTCGAGCAACGTCAATACATAAATATAATTTCTCGCCCAAAGACATCTTCTCGCCAGCTTCTGACCTAGCAAACTCTTTCCTGTTGCCGAGCTCCGCCTTATCGAATACGAGGACCGGCCACGCTGCTCCATCAGGCGATACATCCCAGCATATCCCTAAGAGAGTAACTATGTTGGGGTGACTGCGCACCGCAGAGAGTCCAAGCACAGTGACTTCCGAAGTAAATGCCCTAAACATAGTAGCTTTGCTGTGCGTGACTCTCTTGGATTCTTTGATCCGCTTGAACGCAAAGTTTTCCTGCAGCCTAAGAAGTGATTGACGGATCTCAGCAGTCCCGCCAAGCCCGACTCCATCAAGTGCAGGCTGCCACGTAATAGGTAGAAAGTCAACTTGGCGTCGTTGTGCAGCTATGAGGAAAGTGATAAGATCATAACGCAAGGTCGAGGATTCACCTACAGTTGATTGCGAAGATGGCATGGAAGCAGATGACGAAAAAGTCCACCTCCGTAGTACCGGTTTATGGCCTGACCGATCCACGAGAGAAGAAACTTTATGGTCGGCCATAATGAAAGCCGCGCCAGGTCGTTCTCTGTGGTGCACGCAATTTGCGAGCTGTTCACCGATCTGGCGTCATAGTCCTGTAGGGCCGTAACAAGCTGCCACCTTCCAGAAATGATCAGCATCCTCGCGGAGTCTACTTTATGATGCCAATGAGGATGCAAGCCATGGATGGCATTGAACGCGGCCCGTTCTCGGCTAGATGGGCGCTTAGCAAGGCCGTTGCCCCTCCAATTACAGTACAGATTTTGCCTAGAGATATATTGTATGCGTGCCCTCCCACTGTTATAAGCAGTACCACCAAAATAAGCGGAGAATCTATCGTCTCTGCCTACAGGCTGAGATTGTGATAATAATCGCAAAATAATCAGATTCCGGGTTAATTGGAGGCGTACAAAGCAGAACTACGTTTGAAGCGAGTGCTATATAACCAGGGTCGACTGTACTACTCGTCAATCAGGCCGAAAGATCGAAAAAACCACATGTACAGTCTCGGACACATACCATCGGTCGGCGCTCTGTTTACGCGCAAAATTTGAGCGCTAGTCGTGTTGATGCGAAACATCAAAAGGGCAAAAGACTCGATCAAAACAGACTGATTGGGGCCGTGTCCACTCTACTTCTACACCCAACGGAAGCTCGCCGCTATACCCATCACTGGTGAAGCTCTACTTCCTTGAGCTCGTAATGTGTCTACTCAACGTCAGCCACGACTCGCTTCCATGTATGTCGTCTTCCCCTTTCCCCATTACCCGATCTAGCACCCCGTTAACAAGTATCTCTACAGACATCGACCGGCCGCCGTCTCCATCCTCCCTCGACGCCGCTCATGTCCTGATCAATTTATCGCTCCCCCCCGCCCCACAGTC
>JAABUJ010004608.1_pt1 | contig 14352 bp, 17 predicted proteins | sample 5559131 | NCBI WGS metagenome assembly JAABUJ01 (sample SAMN10711875, study PRJNA513366) | rock metagenome | isolation source: Antarctica rocks | place: Antarctica: Victoria Land, Mt New Zealand nord | collected 2016-01-07 | reverse complement strand
CCCGTACATAAATGCGCATAACGCATGATTAGTCACACCCGCATGGCCTAATTGGCTGGAACGGAGTAAGAATCAATCAATCAATCAATCAATCAATCCATCATCCTTCCGTTTTGCATAGCTACATTGAAATTCCATAGATGGGCTGGGGTGACAATCATTCGACACAACTACTACTATCTAATGTAACTCAGGCTTTCTCTTCACCAATGAAGACTGCTACGTTGAGACACACATACCAGTGTGTTGACCGCATGTTCATGAAAGTGAGAAGGCTAGGCCATCAAAAGATAATAGTCTGAGTCAGAGATAAGGAACTAGTCAATGAGGACAGGTTAAAATTGATGTGGGTTGAGTGAGCGGAACGATGGAGTGTCGTCGAAAGCAGTACAAAGACCGAACTGTACAACATGAGGGTCGACAAGGGCGGGGGATTTGAGGTGGCCGGAAGCGGACCCCAAGTTTGTGATGTGGTGGATGGGATCGAGAGTGGCATTCAATAGAAAGAAGCGATCAAGGTGACTGGTGTGGGAACGGTTGCGTCAAGAGGATATGAAGGGATAGCATCGCGAGGCGGGGTCAAGGTTGAGGACATGGATATGGATGTGCTAGGGGCCCGTGATATGACACAATATGGCTACATACATACGAGCAATCTTACGGTGAATAGGGACCAAGACTAACATAGAGCTGGACAGTGTTGAACTGATTTTCGACATGGCTATAACCCAAACTGCTGGTGAATACGCTTGGCCCTTTTCCACGTCGGTGGGTAACCACCCAGCATACTCTGCTGTGCGATCAACTTGCCAAAGGGAAGCTGGTCGACGAACCTCCAACCAGTCGCGAGCCATTCGGGATGATAACGGGGTATATCACGATCGACAGGACCGCCTCGGCCGTGCATTGAGTGGACAGCTGTGATCCACTGCACACGTTGGGGCGGAGTGAGCGCGAGAAGCTGTTCCTGCCTGTGTGACGTATGATGCGGATTGACTTTAATCGACATGTGGAGTTTTGGGCCTTCAAAGCGAGGTACGATCCACAGGAATTGGGTGGCAGCTGACCCAAGCGACCTCTTGAATTTTTCTGCGTGCTGGGAATCTAAGTTGTCGGACAGTAGCTGGTAAAAACGTCGGGCTCGTTGACGAAAGGGCTGCCGGTCCCACGATCGACTGAAGCCATCATTCCAGTCAAAAAGCAACTGGAGACGCGAAGGAAAGTTGCAGGCAAAGCCTGCAAAGTTTTTCGACTTGGCCGTTTCGCGAGGTGCGGAGAGAAGAGGAAGGCAACCAAGAAACCTACGGCATAGATCAAAGCTGAGTCCTCCATACCCGTGATAGAAGTCTTCGGCGAGGCCGCTGTCCATGGACTGCTGCAACCCGGCCGTATCACGTATCTCGGCGAGGACTAGCTGGACGTACCCCTGGAAGATGATCTCTTGCATCGTCCGCATCACATTCGTGATGATGAGCAAGGCCGCCGGACATCCTGCCCCGTCTCGCTGGCGGAGGGTGGTGGCTTGCTTTAGAAGCGAGATGAAGTGGGCGTCGACCGACAAAGACTTGTCGAGGCGCTTCTGCGCGCGAAAATCGACGAATATGCGCCGCAGCCCATTGTCGTCGAACTCAATCAACGGGACAATCTCAGGCTTGAAGAAAAGTGTCTGCCAGTCAAACATGTCGGCAGGAAGCCAGACCAGGCCAAATCGTTCCAGACTACCTTTGAAGTCAAGACCCCGGCGAGGGAAGCGCGACTCGCCGCGACGGATGTGATAGTCTCGCTAGTAAAGCGCGCGGGACTCAACAAGGTGGCCTCGGTTGGAAGTGGCGCGAAGGCAGCGCAGAAGGGCGTTGACGACGGCGGAGCTCTCCACCTGGTAGGACAAGGGGTCGGCACGAGAGCCGGGCTGGTCATGCATGCGAGAACGGAGGTACTCGATTGGGACGATCCATCGGGTAATGTCTACGTACTTGAACCGCTGCACCAGCTTTGTCGGGAGAGTCCAGAAAGGAGTGTGGTGGCCGGGAGCCCGGGGTGAGGGAGGTGGGGCGAGGGTCAAGAGCCTGCATGAGGGCCCATATAACCCGATACTCTTGCCGTACACCGCATGGATAATCCGATGCAATTGTGCCGGTGAGGGTAGAGAACACTCTGGCTTTCATGCCTTTAAACTTGCGCAAGATTTGGCGGAGCGGGTCGTGGAGAACAGGGAGGTTGTTACCTTTGGCTGTGTACCAGGCCTGGAGCATCTCAGAACTCATGGCAAGACCCTCGAGGTGAGGGTCGTCGAATATCAAGTGTTTGGGCGCCGAGGTCACAAACCAGACCTTGTCCAGTTTATAGGCCTGGGCAAAGGCAATTCCGCCTTGTCGGAGTGGGTTGCCCAAGGCCAACTCGGCGCGCGCGGTACCTGCCTGTTCCGTGAGATGCCACTGGTAGATTTGCGGTTGAATAAGAGGGTGCTGGTCGGAATTTTTCATGCCACGCAACCAACGGGATAGGTAGCCGATACGACGTAGGAGAGTGTGGCCACTGGGGGTGTCTATGTCGTTGTGTGGGGGGCAGTCCTTGAATGCGATGTCGACCCAGGTCTGCTCTAAGTCCGCATGCTGCAGGTCAAACCTGGAACGGAGTAGACGATCAAATTCAATACGACATTGGAAGAAAGTGGGGGCCTTGGTGCGAAGCTTAAGGTCTTTTGCATTCGCAAACAATACGAAGTCCTGAAATTGCGCGAACGGACCCTCGCCACCCCGACCAACTCGTTCCAGAACCTCATGCCAGAACATGTCGAGGTGGCGTTCAGGGATGAACTCGTGCATGGCTAGTTGCTTTTGAGGCCTGTTAGAGGCAACAGTCTCCGACATCAACGCCTGGGCCTTGAGGCGAGCTTCGTCGAAGGACTGAAGATGGTGGTGGACAATATCTGGAGGGCAGGCCCGTCTAAGTCTAGGAAGGAGTATCTCATCAACCCAGACTCGCTGCTGCGCGTCGGTGAGGTGCAATGTATCGCTGGTGTCAGGATTGTACGGCATACGAGGGAAGAGGATGTACAGAGGGAATATAAAGCTGAAGGCGCTGTGTCCCAAGCAGAGGTGACGGGTGTGGTGAATGGCTAGTCGATTGACCTTCACATGGAGGTTGTCGGTGACGCTGGTGTTGAAGCTCGGGTAATAGGATATGTTGAAACCTTCTTTGAATATTGCCAGATGACGGACATGCATTATGAAGGAATCGACGTCGAATGTGCAGGAGACGCGGTCGGCTTTTGGATGCAAGAATGCATTGCTCTCCGCAGTGTCGAGCCCAAAGGGCGTATCTCCGCCGGCAAGGTACTTCTTCCACGGCAGTCGATTGAACTCGTGGCAGTCTGTGAGGTGAGGTTCCGCATGAAGACGGAGCGTGTCAGGAAGAGTGGGAGGATCGTCGGAACGGCGATTGGGCTGTTGAAGCCAGCTTTGGGAAGAGAATGCGGTGGCATTATTGAGGTGCTCGCAAAGTATCTCCATCGAAAAACGATTGCGAAATGTTAGAGGTCGGTCGGCCCCGTCTTGCAAATGAGAGGGATCTCGTCCTTGCTGTCGTGCCACTTCATCCTGACCCTTCCTGCACGTACATCCACGCTTTTCGAACTGGTCCTCAATAAAGCGGCGGGCGCGGTTAGACCAACGTTTTTGATCGTTGTCTGAAGGCTCACTGGGTTCATTGGAGGATGACGCTTCTTCGGAATCGGTTCGGTGCTCTGAGGATGGAACTGTGCTGGTGTCACTGGTACTGCGATGTTCACTTTGAGGAGGTGTTTCATGATGTTCTTGGACGACATGAGGTCCGGGTAAGACGGGAGGTTTCGATGAGCGGAGCCTCATGTGATGATTGGCACAGGCACTTGGAGCGACGGGAAGGCGGCCATTCGTCGTCGATAGATGTCTTCCTGAACCGTGGCGCGAATCTGGACGGTTGTTCGATGGCAAGGTTGTTGAAGGGGATCGGTTCGGTGGTTTTGTTGCAGGCCTTCCGCGGCGACTAACAACGGGTGAGGAAATACGGGTTGTGGCCTTCTGCGATGAAGGGTGATTGGGTAGTTGCTTTTGAGGCCTTCCTTGACCGCGGCCGGAGGCTGCAACAGCGGTGGTGGCCACAACCGTGGGAGGAGACGGTGCAGAACACGGCAAGCGGTCTGCACCCTCCGACGCTGGCGTTGGGTTGCCGAGTGAGTTTTGAGGATGTGATGGCGAGAGTGGTTGCTGCTGGACGGGATGAGAAGGAGTAAGCTCCGTGGGAAGCACAACCTGGTGAAGTGGAGAAGGGGGGTGTTGATGCGCCAAAAGAGACCTGGACTGCAGAGAGCTGGACATACCTTTTGAGTGACGGAGGCAGGGTGTCTCAACGAAGGAGATGGCGGCGGCGGAGTAAGATGTGAGTGGTTGGATGAATAGTGGGATGGGATAGCGATAGCTAAACCGGGGGAGACGTTCTGCAACGATGGGGCGCGAACCAAGGGAGAAGACTCCACGTTGGAGGGAGAGGAGGTGTGCGCAGATCGACCTTGGGGTTTGGTAGCATTGGCGGCGGCAACGGTCGCAAGATTTGTTGGTGATAACGGGTGCAGTGGAACGTGCTTGCTTGGTTGTGTGATCTCTACGGGAGTTGAATGGTTCCCGGATGGGGTTGGCACATTCAAGGGTGTAGGAGCAGAATAGACCGAAGTGGATTGCGGGAGAGCAGTGCTCCAGGGAGAGCTTTGGTTATGAGAGGCTGGCAAGCCAGCAATGAGATCGTGTAGAAGGGCCAAGTTTGCGGTTGATCGAGGCGGATTTTGACGGCTGTCTGACGGGGGACTGACATTTGAGCGGGAGGGCGCAGATGCACTAATGGCGGGAGGGGCTGAAGGGTTTCGAACATTTTGCCTTGGAACAAGAAGCGGACGAGGAATGTGCGAACCAGTGTTGTCGGGAGGACGCAGTTGAAGAAGCGGAGGCGTAAACCCCGGGATGGGTCGAGGGAGACGCGACGACCCGGGTTGGAGTGGGCTGCGTGTGATGGCCGGGGTACTAGGGGGTTGGGTGACATCAGGATGGCTAGTAGGAGAGACAGAGTGGCTCAGACTCAGGTTTGCGAGCACATCGCTGATGGGGTTGACGGAGGAGTCAAGCGCGGTGTTCTCCAGCCCTGTACGGTCGGGGGCGATGGCCAACGGTAGGGACTGAATAGGGAGTTAATAGAACAAATAATAATAATATTATTTACGATTGAAAATCAGGTAGCAGGTTTTTCCAGCGCAATGGCAAGGTTTGAGAGTAAAGGTGAATCTGATGTAAATAAGTTAATACATCTCCGATTGAATGGGTGCTTGGTAGGGTTGTATAGCTGACAATAGCGGTTGTGAGCACTCACTTCCTAAACTGTTGTACAGCGATTGCGAGGTGTTACCCCTTACAACACAACACAGTTGTTGTAAAATTATCTCCCAAGCAACACTGCCCCGTCATCATCCACACTACACTCCATCCTGTGGGATCATTCCACAACAGTTTCAAGCTCTCGAGCCAGAGCAAGGAATACTCTCAAACAAAGCGAAAATGAGTCTGGTCAAAGAACAGTTCACCAAGCTCGATCTCCAGGCGCATAAAGGAGTAGACATGGCTGTCACTTACCAGGAATATGATCGAGGTGTCACCAAAGGTGAGTTTGTATGTTTCTTTCCTGCATCTAAGCTCCACTAAGGTTCTCAGACAATCCCCACGAGTCTATGCGTACATGTAGCCAAGACTTTCTTCAAGTACTTGTCTCCGATCTTACTGCCATCCGGGACGAGTATAAGATCAACTACCAGAAGCTCTCAAGATCAGCTGTAAAGCTCTGCTTGCAGAAGATCTACGAAGAATGCCAACGGCTGGTACATTCGCCGGAGCTGTTCGTTGACGAAACCACCGCGGATAAGTTCTTCGGCGTGATTGAATATCTCTCAGGGGACTGCCTGGCATTGGCCGCAGTTCGGAAGCGTCGCGTTCAGCGCCACAAAGTTGTCGTCAAGCTCTTGAAAACGAGGTACTATAGACGCTCTCGGCGTCATTTTGCCAAGGGTCGCAAGCCTTGGCAGCAGTTCTTGGGTCGGAACGCGCCAGGTAGCGGTACCGGCATACGTGCGCCAAGCCGAAACATGAGTGCTCAGATCATGCCTTGGGCGGGCATTAGACTCTTGAGTGGTTGGACCAAGGAATGCAAAGACATTATCAAGACTATCGAAGATGTTCGTAATCCGCTACCACATAATAAAATGGCCAACACCACTTACTGACAAATGACGATAGCAACACGATGGAGCTCCAATTACTCAACCAGTGAGGCCCTCGTGGCAAGCAATCATCAGCTCGGGACTAATATATCGCAGGGTATACATCTCACACTTAACCACATCGGAATTGGCTGGGATGGCAACATAACCCGTGTACGTCAGGTGAGCCTTTAGCAAAGGCCTTGCACGAGTGGTTGCTAAGTTGACAAGCAGTATTTTGTTGCTCCGAACCCATTCTTCACCGTATGTGACTCCCTGCAGTCTCCAGAATACTCGTTGACGATTATGATAGACACTCAGGAGATACCCGGAACGACCTGGCAGCAAGACCAAGCTGGAGCGCTTGGGCCTAGCAATGGGTAAGGTCCAACAGATAGCTGGTAGACATGAACACAGACTGATCGTCGCAGATGGATTCGACCATGAGGCTGCGCACGTACCCAGAATCACCCGACGGGTGCTGCCTACTGTTGTCATTCAGAAAAGACTCCGGACGAGAGCGGTGTGAGAGGACAGGAGAATATGACTTCTACGATGCCAGCTTATGAATGGAGAAAATAAGTCATGGCGGAGAATGTAATGTTAGCTATCCCTTGCTTCCGAGGCTTGGGCGATAATAGAAAATCAAACATAAATCGAAGATGCCTTCTAAACATACCGTGCGTAGAGAGAGAAATCTGTAATCTGTTTTTGGAATCAGTCTCACAGCGGATTTCCTTTGTGTTGATGCGCAAAGTGAACGACCAACCTCCTGGCTTTGTTGCGCCCTTCACTTTGACGTCCCACCTCACGTCCCACCCCCGACCTCGTCACTTCTTTTCGCTCCTCCTTCGCTCAACATATCCGATTCCATCAATTTTATTGTACTATCTATCTCTGGAAGGTAGATAGCTCTCGTCCACGATTCCTTCGTGTCGCTATTGAGAACACAATCGTCGAGTTCGACATGGCGACTTCGCCTTGACTTCGGCTCCAGCTGCTTTTCGTGAGCTCCTAGCAACGCACACTCCAGAGCAGATCACCGCTATGGTCGCAGCTGTACAACCTCAGCCTTCTCAGCCGCTCGTACCAGTCCAATCCGCGCCTGCGCCATCCAGCTCGACCGAAAACAATGCTAACGTCACTGGCAAAAAGCGATCTGGACCGAACGAGAACCAAGGGAGGAAGAAGGCCAAAACAGCTAAGGCAGACGAAACAAAGGTTGCAACACGACCATTGAACTCCTGGATGGCATTCCGAAGTAAAGCAAGACCCTTCCGTTCAAGTGACTTGACTGACAATGCTAGGCTATTACTCTCCGATGTTCACAAGCCTTCAGCAGAAAGATATCTCGACCCTCCTCACCTGCTTGTGGCATGCCGATCCTTCCCAAGCGAAATGGACGATTTTAGCCAAAGCCTACTCCACCATCCGTGACGATAAGGGAAAGGAGAATGCGCCGCTTGACTCCTTTCTCGCAATCAATGCTCCATACATCGGCATTATCCCCTCTCATGAGTATTTTGATAAGTTGGGCTGGCAGTTTTCAACCGATGAAAACAATGGAACTGCTCTCGTCCGTGGACCCATCAACGCAATCGTCAGTCAGGATCTCCTTACTACCAACCTCTCAGTTGGAGATATCGTTCAGCACTGCTATGATTGTGGATATGTTCCCGGGGATGGGAATATGCTCGCTGTGACGGAGGGATCAACCATGACTATGGCAACAACGGCTCAACCGACCGCAGCCTCATCTGACCATCTTGTCGCACCGGGAGGAGACGGATCAAACCAAGAATCTGACGGTCATGCGTCCAATTCTTCCTCCACTGCCTCGCAAAACACAGACGCTGGAAATATCGCTCCGGGTGCTGTTACGGAAGGAGAAGCCGCTGAGAGAGACTTTGAGAAGGAGTTGATTGAGAGCATGTTGAAAGACTTGGATAAGGAGACCAAGAAGGTGGAAGTGACGGACCATGCTGCTCAGCTTGGTAACAATGTCCTTGGGCGAGTGTTGTTGGAGTCTGGGGATGAATATCCCTTCAATAGTCAATTCGACCCAGACAATTCGACTGATCTCCACTACGATCCTTTCATGGGCGACCCTTTCAATGCTTTCGACATGAGCAATTACCTGAACGAGGATATGTTCGGCTGAAATTTAGGTAGAGAGCTTCATGTCGGACGAGTTTGGCTGCTCGAGAGCTTGGAATAGGGCACCCTGTTGGACCGACAACAGACTAAGGTTCTCATAATAAGTTTGGTACGAAGCATAGATAGAACCCAAGAACATACGAAGGTCCCTGCATTCGCGATTGCGTTGAGAAAAGTGAGATGATGTTGCAACAAACTTTCTTCCCCCACCCGACCCACACCCGCGGGCAGCGGCAGCGCTTACAGCGTCTCCCAGCAGCCTCCACCGCAACCCTTCCCCAAACTCTCCCAAAGGCCAAATCTCCTCCCCACACCCATCCCCTCTCCCCTCCTCTCCCCAACACTCAACCCACAGCACAAAAGCAACCACCACATTTCCTTATCTCCAACAGCCCATCTCCCCATCTGCACTCTAACTCCCACACAGCACACAACCTCACCATTTGATTGACTCAGTGCATCTACACAACAATTCTCACTACATACATCACTGAATCTATATAAAAAACCCTCACACAGCACAGATCATAGCTCCTGTTTGTATCTGATCTCTTCTCTTTGTGTGTGTTGCCTTGTGAGACACCATACTACACTATATTACACTATGGGAAAGTTCATTGTTTACACACAGAACAAAGAGAAAGAGATTGCTTCTGTTTCTGATTGAGATTGATTCTTTAAGCTGTATAACTACAACTACTGTACTCTGTTTCTCAAGCGGCATCTGTGAGAGAGTCAGAGAGACAATGTGAATAAGATCTTCAGATATGTCTATTGAGAATGAGAGGTTGAATAGAAACAACATCGGTCAGATCAGATACGCGGGAACATATGAGGATATCGAGGGCGGTGTTATGTAGCTCTCAAGATGATTGTGTGAAGGAGATTGAGTTCAAGATCGATTGCTTGTATGGCCCGAGAAGCCTTAGATTGTACGAACGAGGCGGCGAGAACTAGACCGGCTGCTTGGAGGTAAACGTGACGGTCCTGCGAAAGGGGAGAGTAAGGCTGTGGTTGTGCTGCTGCTGGCACCAGCGCTGAAGGGGACCGTATATAGTCCAGCCAATATGAAAAAAAGGGCCGAACACATGACAAGATAAATCATTTTCGTAGACGTTTGCAACGGAGAGGGGCCGATCGAAGGTGAGCTCAAGGGGAGAAGCGCGGTTGTCGTTCGAAGCAGTCGGTCCGATAATCCCATGAGTTCGAGTAATAATACGACACCTGATGATTCTATGAGTAGGGCAAGAGCAACAAACCAGATCCACTTACCGAGACAACGCGCAATGTAACCCGCAGCTTTCCCACTATACAGGCTTGCCGCCAAGATGACAAGTACGGCCCAGCTCCACTTGAAGATACCATCAGTGAAGCCACTGAGGCTGGCCATCTCAGCGACCTTGGTGGACGTATCTTCTACTGCGCTCTGAAGATACGCGGTGCTGGTGCGGATTTGATCGACCAGTCCATTGGTGGCATGCATTCCGGTCTGTAACGATTCGTGTAGGTGGAGCTGTAGCTCTGCTTGAACAGTTTGGGCGGCGTGCAAGGCTTCGGCTTTGTCTCCTAGTTTTTCAAAGGAAGTGTCCAGGCTGAGGAGCCGCTGCATACAAATCAGCACCGAAGAATAGCCCTCAGAGAAAGAACTTGCGCACTTACCTCATCTATGGAATTTTGCCTTAGATAGATAGTGGCGACCAGTTCATTGAGAAGTTGCTGGGTCAGTGAGCATGTTTGAAGCATTGGAAGAGCGTGCTTGTCCGTACCAAATCTCGATGCATAGTGCCTAATGTTTGAAGAAGGGCTTCTACCTCTGAGCCTCGTATGGTTTCTAGAGACGATCGTACCTCTGTCGCTAGAGCACGATTGACTTTCCAGTCTTCAAGCTGACTGGATGCAAGCTCGGAGCTTCCTGAGAGGACTTCCTGGAAACCCTTCCTGACGTTTTTCTGCAGATCCACGACATCGTTGTTGGAATTGCGGACATTCTGAGAGGCATCAGTCCATACCATGTAACAGCACATGAAGAGCACCGACCTGGCTTAAAGCTTGGACATCCGCCTCGACGAGTTTCGCGGCGTTGGTTATCTTGGCAATGACTGTTTGCACTGCGCCATCAAGAGTCTCTATGAGCTTCTGGAAGTATGTCTGTGCCGCAGCATTCGACATATCTAAGTCACGCAGTAGCTGAGTCTGGAATGCTCGAAGAGCCTTGGCGAATCGTGCCTGTGCTTTGAGCTGAGCCTGAGCGTCTTCAAGTGAGTTGGCAAGCGCAAAATTCATCTCTGCGTTAATTCCAGCCATCGATCTATGTAGGTCCAGCAGCTTGTCTAAATCCATCCTTAGCGCTTGTCCTGGTCATCCGCGCCTTGCTCATGTCTCTCGCTCACCTTGCTCAATTTGTGCTCTCGCTGCATGGCACATGACTACCGCATTTTGTCTGTTGTTGCTATAGCTCGTCCACCATTGCGGTCGTGACTCCAGTGACTTAAGGCATTGCCCAAGCTGTTGTCCTCTGATAATACCACGGTCCGTTTCTGTAGCATGACGCTGCCTTGATTCTTGCTTCAGGAAAGCCCGAAATCCCCGCTTGCTCTTGGCTTGATCGGAAGGAATCAACGGCGCGCACAAGCTTGGCACCGGCGTACCGGCACCGACGAGCTCGCACACTGCGAGTCTTGCAGCATAAATTGACTTGAGGTCGTCGATTGCAGCTTCGGAGTCTGGTGCGGACCGATCGGCGTCTTTCAAGGGTCCTGTGAAGGATTGACAAGAAGATATGAGGTTCGAAGCGGCAAGTCGAGTGCATGAGGGAGAAGATTGAATGGACGTGAGGAGTCGAAGAGCCTCATCAAAAACCTCGGGTTGGTGGACCATGGGTGAAGTGAGAAGGACGGCCAGATCCTTCTCGATAACGTCGTCGCCCCGTCTATGGTGGGACAACACGTCTGAGGACCACGTCAGAACGCAACTGCAGACGCTGTGTTTTTTGAATAGCAATGTACGTGTTGGAGATAGATTAATTACCTTCTTTGGATGCTGTCTTGGCTGCGACGGTAGCGCTTGTGTAGAGAAACAGCACCATGAACCCAGTAAGAATACCCTTACAGACCCTCGATGTTGGCTTCATGGCGAGTTCAAGAACAGGTAATAGGGAACAAGAATAAGCAGAACAAAAGGAAGTGTCCAAAGAGTATTGATGGACAATTGCTTTGTAAAACCATAGACGAGCCAGAGCCAAATTTCTTTATGGTGTCTTGTTTGATGTTCAATGGATTGTCACAAATGCATCATATAGACATAGAAATTGAGGCGTTGCGTGTCTCACAGGAGGCTCAGGGCTTCATCATCTTTAACAGTGTTCTTCCCAACAAAGCTCCATAGTTCAGCCAGCCCCTTGCGGCCCATCCAGGTCGCCGGTCACCTCTGTCTTCAACAGGTGTAGCTCATGGTGCTGGAGCTTTAGAGCCTGGCAAGTTACACTACTGTTGACATGCTCTGAATAATGAATATAGAGAGGTAGAGTTCATTGAACCCTGACCACCTAAGGTACAGCAATGTATGTACAGAAATCAAGATACTTCATTGTCAGCAATAATGCTGTGACTTCTGTGTTAACTGTGGTGTTCACATATTATTCATTTCTCTGGTCTTATAATCAAGGTCAGGCACTGTGTCCCGATGATGTGGCATCGCCACATCTTAATTCACCGAATTCACGCGCTTCCACACCAGTCCCTTTTCCTCCACGCGTTGTTTTGCAACTTACTGAACATTGTTGTAGTTCATCTTCTCCTTGCCTGTTCACCTTGCCATCTATCCACCCCTTTTATCTCTTGTGTCTCTTCTTTCTTCAGATGGGTCGTCCCAAAAAGCCGTTGTTGCTCAGTGAGCAACAAAACAAATTGATCAGGCTGTCGCTACTGCGAGTGCAGAGCGACGCAACGCTCTTCAGAAAGCGCGACGGCAGCGGCTGCCCGAATCATCCCCGCCTGGGCATCAACCTAGAGGGTTCACGTTGATGGTGGCTTAACAAAGCAACCAGCGTGCTTCAGAGAGAACCACAGACGGCGGGAAGACATACGGGTTACATACCTATGAGGCCTTGAGATACCTCAACCAGATTTGGCCGAGGGTGGTGACTCACCGTACTATCCGCGACCAAATAGCCAGTCAGATGCAAAGTCAAACTCCGCTGATTTACGGCCAAGATAGATTAGCGTTTCATTCCCTGAACACGAAGAACTCGCATGGCCTTGCCATACAGTCCATACATGATGCGCGCGACCCTTCACGATCCTCACCAGTTTCCACAGACTCGCCACACATTGAACAAACCCCAGGGTTCCAACCGTTTTTGACCAAAAAGCCGCCAATTGACGACGTTAGCTTGCGCTTTCTTGGCCTAGCATCTTTGTCAGCAGTTGGTTCGTCGAAGTCATGATGGTGTTCATACTGGAAGCCAACCAATCCAATCCTCGCCAGCACCTACCAGCATTACCATCATCTACTTAAGAGTCTTCTTCTCTCTGCGCATGAAGATAAAAGCTTCAACCCCCGAGATCGAGGCCGGGTCGACGTTAAAACTGGCAAGTATTTGACGCAAGGCCCGACCAGTTTCAACAGCACGTTGGGGCCATTCCTGTTTCTGTGCAGCTATAATAGTACCCCAGGACTGCAGAAGATTATCCGTTGTAGCCAATTCGGTAAGGTGTACCTGCCATTGGAGCCCAATACTTGTTACCGCTTCCATATGAACACTCATCAAGTTGACCACACTAATTGGGCACTATTGGTCCTGATTCGTTTATATATGTGACTATATCAATGTATGGCCGGACCTAGCGCTAGCAATGACCCTCTACACTGAAGATAAGCTCCATGAGGGCTCCTAGCCAATGAAAAGAGCCCATCCAGCGCCAAGACTCCCTCTATCTATGCGACTGAGTCTATGGAGTGGGTGGGCGGGGGAAGCAGCCCTAAAAGCATGCAAGCAGACAGAAAAATCAGGGGATGATGGAGGAAAATAGGTGGGCGAGCCACCTATCTATCGCAGTCCCATGGACCCCTGTCAAGGCCCTAAACGTCTCGCCAGTAGCCTCTGGTCAAGCCACGTCGAGTTGTTTAACGCCCTTGAGTATTGCTTTTCTTCCCCTTTATCATGGCAGTGGTCTCAGCGTCTTTTGTATTGGATTGTTGCTGTTGTTTCTGAGTAGATATGTCACCGCCAGCATAGTGAGGAAATGTGTGCTTCAACTCAACGCCTACACCTGCTTTATTGCGGAAGGCTTTCAGACGATCTAATACCTTGTCAAAAGATCGCTTTTTCGTCAAATCTGAAGCCTTTCTATCATTCAGAATAAGTCTTCCGTACTTCGGTATGGCCAATATCTTAAACGTGTGACATTCGAAGCCTCCCTTTGCTGCTACATTCTGAGCGGCCTTTTCAGCCTTTCCTAGCAGAGTCACGAAAACGAGGTCTTTGTCACTGTTCAGTGTAGCCCTCCAAGTATTCACTTTCACCTCTTTATCGTCATATTTCACCAACCAACCCACTTCAAATTCCAGCGTTTCTAGAGCGGGGGAGGTAGGAGGCGAGGGTGAGGTTTTTTTGGCAGATGAGGAAGCTTTTGGCAGAGGTTTCGTGACTTCTGATATTATTGAAGATATAGATTGCTCCGCTAAAGAATTCCGACTAACTCCTGGCTAGGAGTCATACTGAATGTACGTCATAGTAAGTAAGTAAGTAATTTATTCCGCCCGGAGGCACTACGCCTAAAGGGCTCTAGCGTTATCATCCTGTCAAAACTATTGCTATGTCCATGTCCCACGAAAAGCCCTTGCTGAAACGTCTTTTCCTTGCTGTCTTCTATACTCATTTACTCTGATATGCTCGGGTAGTCGTAGGTGAGGTTGTA
>JAABUJ010004604.1_pt1 | contig 14355 bp, 16 predicted proteins | sample 5559131 | NCBI WGS metagenome assembly JAABUJ01 (sample SAMN10711875, study PRJNA513366) | rock metagenome | isolation source: Antarctica rocks | place: Antarctica: Victoria Land, Mt New Zealand nord | collected 2016-01-07 | reverse complement strand
GGAGCAACGCCCGGTCGCGGACCTCGGCGCTGCCCTGCCCGTCGCCCCAGTTCCGGTCCGGCACGACGTAGGTCACATCGATGATGCGTTCGACGTCGGACGTCCACAGCGGCGGTGCGCCGCGGCGGGGTGCGCCGTGCGCTCGGCGTAGCCCGCGCAGCACCTCCCGCACGGCCGGGTCGGTGGTCGGGGCCGTGTGCCCGGCCAGCAGATGTGCCTTGGCGATCGCCGAACACCGGCGGGTCAGCGTCCCGACCCGGGCGGTGGGGGACTGGGCGACGAGGTAGCGCGCCAAATCCAACGGTTCCGCTGGAAGCGGTGTCAGCTCATGTTCGGCCGCCCAGACCGACCAGTGCCGCCAATCAGCGGCATACGCCCGCCACGTGTTCGGCGCCAAGGATGCCCGCAGCGCGGCCGCGACGGAGGCGTCGAGCACGGAAACGTCCGTGGTGGCGGGCCGAGGTTCAGCGGGGTGCGCGGAGAGCGATGAGCTGGTCACGGCGCGAGCTGCTGCAGGACGCGGACGACGAGAACGGTGGCCTGCGCGGCAGCGTAGGTGTCGACGCGATCCACGTCGCCGTGGGTGACCTTCTGGGCCAGATCCCACGCGGTGGGCACAAACGCCCGCAGCTCCCGGTGACTGCGTCCGGCGGCACGGGCGAGCAGGAACAGCTCCAACCAGGCCTTGGCATCGCCGGACTTCGGGGCGCCGGCGCGCCCGAACGGGTCGCTGTGCACCCGGTCGATCCTGCTCCCCGGCGGCGCTGCTGCTCCGCCGCCACGCCGCCACTGATGACCTCGATAATGGGAGCTTATCGGGGTCATCGACGTCAAGCCGAAAAGAAGCACCGGCATAAATCCTCAATGCAAGAGGTGTGTGACCGTTTCCATGGCCATTCGCGGCCAGGGGTCAGTGAACGGCGGCGGCGTCGGGTGAGGGCGCGGTAGGCATTTTTACGCGTACTGCCCGGGGGTCCCTGATCGTGTGCTGGTGAAGACCAGTCGCTGAGGGTCGCACGTCAGCGATACCGTCTGTGTCTGCGGAACCGCGAGGGCGCTGCTGGGTGGAGCCTGCACTTCGGTGACGATCAGCGGCACGTTAGTGGGCAGAGGTCCGGAGACGACGCGACCGGCCGCGTCGGTCTGGAGGCCATTCGCAATGACCGCCGTGTTCTGGTTGTTGGTGATCTCGAACGTTGCGCCCTCGAGACTTGCGGTGCGGTCGGCCTGCCCGCTCGGGTCGGTCACCGCCACCGTGATCACGAGGTGGCTCGTGGTGTCAGGGGGATCGAACAGTCCAGCGCCGAGGAAACGGTCGTCGTGGGGAACGGCGAAGTAGAAGCCGCCCTTGATGATGGTGGCGAGATGGCGGGAAGGGTCGAACAGCGCGTCCTGGCCGGCGGTCGGCGTCGGGAAACCCGAGTTGAACATCCACCGGTTCAGCATGGTGTCGAACGCCTCGAGGTCGGCTTGGTAGCTGACGAAGTGCAAGCCCTGGTCCAGGGCCCCGCCAGCCGCCTCGACGTAGGGGGTGCCCCGGCGAAAGATCCGCACTGGATCCTGCAGCGGTCCCCGGGGGCCTGCCTTTCGGATGTGTGAGCACGGAGGAACCGTGACGTCATCGGTGAACACACTCTCGGTATCAGAAGACGTGCCGGGCGGCAGGTCGAGCCGGGACCCGTCGAGTCGACGGCCGAGGGCCTCTGCCTGCTGCTCGGCAGCCAAGGCCGTCCAAGCGGTCATGTCCTGCTTGATCTTCAGGTACGCCAGGTAGGACCCGCCGCGGCACCAGTCGGGCTCGTCTGGCTGGTCGTTACCGACGAACGCGACTGCGGCGCGTTGGTCTCGGGGGATGTTCCGCAGCCCGTCGCGCTGGCCAAAGACCTCCCGCTTGTCCACGCGTTGGTAGCCGCGCTCGAAAGAGATGGTGGTGAGCCCCGCCGGTCGGGTGGCGTCGAGGTCGCGAAGAAACTGGGCGACGACGGCGTCGGAGGTCGAGAACACGTAGAACAGCGCGTCGTGTGGTTCGATGGCGCCGGTCCCGATCGGGGGCGGGCTGGCCAGGTGTGCGGGCACGCCGAGCTGGCCGGCTTTGGCGAAAATCGGCTGCCCCAGCGCTGAGGTGCACGTGGCCACCGCGACCTCGTTCTGGCGTGTGGTGGTGAGCTTGGTGACGGCGGCCGTCGCGGCCTGCAGCCATGTCTGCACCTGCGTCGACCCCAGGCCCGGGCTGAGGTCGCAGAAGATCAGCCAGGAATCGGCTGCCGGGTTTCGGCTCACCGCATCGGGCAGCACAGCGTCGGCATACGCGGTCATAGCAGTCCTCCTGGCTTTCATGTGTCGGGCTATCGAGTGCCTATCCGAGTTCGACGCGGAACGTGCGCGCTAGCGTCCGCGGATGTGCGCGACGCGGTTCCACGTCTTCTCTTGATGTGGTCATCGAGGTCCACTTGAAGAGGAAGGGAGATGAGGAGTATGGCGAAAGGCAAGGTGACGTCGGCGGGTGCAGCGCAGTCTGCGTCGAAGGTGTTGCGCGACGGTCGCACTGGCGCGGCGAGCAAGCGAGCGGCAGGTTCGGCGCTCAGTCAGCGGCCGAGTGGCAGCAAGAAGAAGTAGAGCGTGCAGGGTCGGGCAGGCACCTTGGTGCCTGCCCGACCGTCAGGGAAGGTGGTCTTCGCAGATGGGCTTGTCGGTTGGGAAGCAGCGCCCTGGCTTTCGCTGGAAGCACTCCGAGCATGTCCGCTCGCCGCGCAGAGGGCGGACCTCGCAGCTGCAACGGCCGCACACGTCGTGTAGCGGTTCGCCGCAGACTTCGCACCGGGACAGGGACTTGAATTCAGTACCGCATTCCTCGCACCAGCAATCGATCAACCTGGCGGAGAGGTCGCTGGTGTCCAGCTGGTGCAGCACGTCCCAGTCGGGACTGTCGACGGTTGCGACGACGTACACCAGAGCGCCGTCACGAACGACGTCGACATACATCTCGTCTGCGAGGGTGCCACCTCGGAATCGCAGCGAACCTCGGTCACGCAGCGAGGTCTGACCTTTCAGGACCGCATCCACGACGCTGCCGAGTTGGTCGCTGCCGCGGGCGATGGGGAGAACATCTCCGGATCTGGCGGCGAAGCTCAGAGTGCCGTCATCCTTGACCAAGGCGACGTAGCCGGGTGCTGTGAGCCGCTGAGCGACGGCAACAGCACACGCCTCACGCGAGGCATCCGTAACGGACTCGAGCTGCATTAAGCCGCGGGCGGTGCGCCCATGGTCCTCGAGCGCAGGGTCTACGACACCGTCGGAGAGCAGCATCGACGCCGCGAAGGCCTCGCACGCGTCCTCTTCCACAGCGCGTTTGGTGGGTCCGACGGCGTACAACGCGTCTTGGAACTCCCCGTGGTCGTCACCAAGCAGGTGCGCCAACTCGTGCAGCACAGTGAAGCGCATCCGGGCCACCGCTGCGGTGACAACGGTGATCGTGCGGGTCGCTCGGTCGCAGCTGCCTGCCACTGAGCACCCCTCGGGGGCGGCCTCGGCGGTGAGGACATTTATGCCGAGAATGTCGCCGATCGCTTGGCGGGCACCGTCGTGCGCGAGGGCTTCCCGGAAATGCGGGCTGCTCGCATCGAGGGTGGTCGTGAGTAACCGAGCATGCTCCCGCGCCCGACGGCCCCACGCGCTGACGTCCACCTCAAGACCTCAATCCGGCATCGGTTTCGAGGCGCACTAGTTGTTGTTCGGCCAGGGCCTCCCAGTCAACCTCGCTGCCGACGTTGCCGCGTGCAGCGACTAGATGCTCCTGCGCTTGTTGGGCCCGCAGTTGCCAGGCATCACCGCCCCGGGTGGCCGTGGCGACCCGCTCGAATCGATGCCGCCGGATCGGTGTTGCGATCGCTCGCAGCCAACCCGGAACTGGTTGGACCGCAGGGATAGTTACCTGTGTGTCCAGAGCTGCACCGACCGCGTTGGCTTGAGACGATGTCAACGTCCGGTGCCCGTCGAGGACTGCGCGTGCTTGTGCTGCACTGAGGCCCGTCACCGTCTTGAGCTGTGTCGGCGTCCAGCCAGCCTTCTTCAGGGCAGTGACGACGTCGATTGATCCGTCCGAGCCCTCGAGTTCGTCGTCCTGCGCCCCGATCGCGACGAGTCGAGACGCGCTCAACTTGATAAACCGGGACCGCAGGCTTTCTCGGTAGTGCTGAAGTTCGTCGTCGACCACCCGTCCCAGCCGCCAGCCCCGTGGCGGCTCATGTCCTCGCCGTATCGCTGTGTGCAGGTCGCTGACTGCGTTGGCCTCGACAGCGCCGAGGTGGACGTCGAGAACTTCCCACCCCACTGCCGCGGTGAGTGACACCCACACTGCAACAGTTACGTCTGTCCCGAGGACGGTCAACTGTGCGGTCCATAGGTCCGTCGCTGGCTGGGGGTCCGCGGTGACGGGGGCAACCAGCAGCTCGTTGTCGACGGCGACAATGATGGCGAGATCGGCAATTTCACCCGTCTCCCACGGGTCTTGCCCGCGGAGCCGCCAGAGCTGACCGGGTAGCGGTGGGGCCACCTGTTCCGACACCAAAGCGGTGCGCAGCACTTCAGGTAGTACTGCTCCTCCGCCTGCTGAATCGTTCGGGTTCGAAACACCTTCTACGCCGTCGCCAGCGGATTGAAGCACGACCTGGCACGCCACGCATGTGCTTACGTGCTCACGTAGTTCCGTGGTGCGCCGCGGGTCGAGGGCACCGTCGATCAGGTCTGCAAGCTCGTGTTCGTAGGGATGAGGGCGCGCGCTTGCGCCGCCGTGCTGGGTCATGGGGATCTCCTCGTCACCGGCTGCATCGTCGGCGCCTGTTGCTCGGTATAGACGCGGTAGCCGCCCCGCTCTGTTCGATCGGTGTCTGACTCGCTCATCGCAGCCCCCACCGAGCTCGCACCATCACCGCTGCTTCTCGCAGTGTCACGGCGGGGCTCGGATCGCCGGCAAGGAGGTCGGCCAGCAGCAGCCGTGTCGCGTTCGCCGTTTCCCACGCTTTCGTGCGACCGAGTCCGCTGTGCTCGGCGATCACCGACACTGCTACGTCCAGGTAAGGCAGAACGAGCTGCTGGGCCACGGTGAGCTGGTCGACTAGTCGCCTGCCGGCGTCACTTCCGGCTGCGGTCATCGCCGGGTCATCAGCGGCAGGCGGAGCAAGCGCGTCGAGGACGGTGTGGTCGACCTGCTCAGCGGAGTCCTGTACCCCTAGGCGGACGGCGACGACGTCAACAACGGTGCGATAGGGAAGACCCAACGGTGACCGCGACAGCACTGCTGCGATCACGGCAACCAGGCTGTCGCGGTCCGCGACTGGCGCGCTCCGGGAGGACGTTTGGCTCCACGCAGGTGTAGTGATCGGCACCGCGGCTGCGGCCTGCACCAGCTCGTCGAACCGAGGTTCAGGGCGGGTGGGGTCCACAGAGGTCAACCGAAGCAGATCACCCTGTTGGACGAGGTCCGGGACGTGCTTGAGCACGTCCTTGAGTCGCTCGCTGAGCCGGCCTCGTTCGGTGCGTCGGCCGGTGCTGACCAGGTCGTTGACCACCAACTGCCAAAGGCTGGCACGGAAGCTGTCCTCGTCTGTGCTGCGCGTGGCGACCGTCAGCAATCGGGCAGGGCCCTGACGTGCGGCAAACACGTCGTGGGCAGCCTCGACCACTGCGTCCGGCGTCCACCGCTCCAGCCCTGGCGGTGGCGGGAAGTTGCGCATGCGCACGACCTGCCTCACCGTCCGATACAGCAAGTCCACCCCGAGCGGCCCGAGGGTCCCGGTGTCGAGCAGCTCCTGTCGTGGTCCGCTCATTGCTCCCACCACGCAACGATCTTGTCGAAGTAGAACTCCTCAAGCATGCCCAGGAACTTCACGGCGGTGGTGACCTGAAAGTAGCGCCTGTCGATGGCCCGCTGGAAGCGGAACGCGAACACGCCGTCCTTAGTCAACCCCAGGGGATGATTGGCAGGATGGTGTACGCCACGCTCCGCGGTATCGCTGGTGCGGGTGACGACTGGTACGTCGGGCAGCCCGAACGGGGGCAGAGCGATCACGACTGCCGGTCGCTTGGGTTTAGGGTCGGACCCGGTGAGCAGTGCAGTCTCGATGAGGTAGAGCCCACCGCGTATGGGGTGGCTCATGGGCACTGCCGGCCACCTCGCTCGCAGGGTCGCACCCAGCCAGCGCCGATGCGGCAAGTCAGGGGCACGCGCTAGTCGTATCAGCACCATCTCGCATTGCTGGCGATTCCGCCAGGTTCGAGACCACAACGAGACACCACAGCGACTCCACGATGCCGGTGGTTGTAACCACTTGCCCTGCTCACGCATCCGCGGACGATCACCGATTACGTCTTCCGTCTCACCGTCACCGCGCTCGACGGACAACAGACCACGATGAGACCATAGCGACCGACGCTACGCGTGGTCCGCGGCATCGACTGACGGCCGTCTGACTTATCTGGTGGGCAAGCTCGTCTGCCGAGCGGCTCCGGTGTCGGGCACCGGCGCTGGCGCCGGCTACGACCCTGCGGGTCGCTGTGGTGCGGGGACGGTGACGGCGTCGCGGCTGGTCGTTCTTCGGCGCCGGGGGCGCCTGCGAACCTGACCTCGCCGACGACGACCGTCCCCATCCCCGCACCACCCGTCCCCGGCGGGTGGTCGTGTCTGGGCCTGCCTCTTCCGCCGCTCGTTCCTCGCGGCTACGCTGGGGCCACGCCCGCCCGCCGAAACCAGTGCGAGGTATGACCAGCGTAACGCTAACGCGTTACGGCCAATCGAACCTCGCCGCGTCCTCGCTGCGCTGCGGGTACGGAAGGACAGGCCCTGCGGGCTCGCGAGGCTCGCCGACAGGGAAGGACAGTGCGTCGTGACCGACGACCTCGAGCACCCCGACGAGCCCGCGGCGGAGGTGGATGCGGTGTTGGCGAAGCGGCACCGGGTGGTGGCGGTACGCCTGACGGAGTTGGAGCATCTGGGGTGGCGGCGGGCAGCGGCGGCGGACAAGCGGGGGCAGGTGGGGGCGTGGGTGCGGTCGGTGGTGGCCGCGGAGCTGACCCGCCGGGCGGGTGCGGACGTCCCTTCCGACGGCGGTGACGAGGCAGCTGCGGCAGGTGCGGGGGCGCGGATCGTGCTCAACGACGGGGTGGTGCGGGAGCTGTCGCAGCAGTTGGTGCGGGTGGGGTCGAACCTGAACCAGGTGACCCGGCTGGCGCATATCGAGGCCCGTAGCAGTGGCCTGGACAACGCGGGGTTGGGGCGGGTGGTGGCGGTGATCGATCAGACCCGGGCCACGATCGCCGCGCTGGACGCCCGCCTCGAGGCGATGAGTTCGCGGTGATCGCCTCCATCACCCGCGGCAAGGACGCCGGCGCGTTGGGGGTGTATCTGCACGGGTCCGGTCGGCACAACGAGCACGCCTACAACCCGCGGGTGGCGGGAATGGTCATCGCAGGCTCCATCCCCGTGACCGACCCCACCAAGCCCGGGCAGTGGGTGGCGAACATGCGCCGCGCCTACCGCGGGCGTGATGATGTGGCCCGCCCGGTGTGGCAGTGCTCGCTGCGCACCGCCCCCGAGGACCGCCGGTTGTCGGATGCGGAGTGGGCCGATGCCGCGCAAATGTTTGCGGAGCGGTTGGGGTTCGCCGAGCACCCCTGGGTGGCGGTGCGCCACGCCGAGGACCACATCCACCTCGCCCTGTCCCGGGTTGCCCACGACGGGCGGGTGTGGCTCGGGCGGCACGACTACCGCGCCACCCAGGACGCCCGCCGCGCCCTGGAAACCGAACTAGGCCTGACCCAGGCCCCTCTGCGGCGCGGGGTGTCCTCGGAGCGCACCCCCATCACGCAGGTGCAGCCCGGCGAGTACCGGATGTTCGCCGACGCCGGGCGGCACGCACCGCGGGCGGTGCTGGCGGGGCAGGTGCTGGCGGCGGCGAACACCGCCGCCGGACGCGGCCGCGAAGCCTTCGAAACCGAGCTGGACGATCGGGGCATCGACTTCGCCGTGAACCAAGCGGGCACGGGGACGGTGTCCGGGTACCGGTTCGCCGCCCCGGTCGCCACCCATGCCGACCAGAACGGGGAGCAGGTGTGGTTCAAAGCGTCGCAGTTGGACAAGAAACTGGCCTGGCGGGTGTTGTCCCAGGTGCTGGAGCCGTTGCCGGTGGTGGAAACCGAGCAAGAGTTCACCACCCGGGTCGAAGCCGACCAGGACCGGTACTGGTATCAGGTGGGGCGGGCCCAGCTCGAGCAGGACTGGGTGCAGGCCGGTAACCAACCGGTGGACTTCATCCAGGAGGCCCTGCGCCAGGACCGGGCCCGCCTGGCTGTCATGACCCCCACGGTCACCGCCGCTACCGCCCAAGTCCGGGGCGAGGTGTCGGTGGCGCTCAACCAGCTGGCCGAGGTACGGCAGGTGGCGGACACCGCGGGCCGGTTGCGGCGCGGGCGCGCCCAGGACCGTTACCACCAGGTGGCCGAACAGGTCGGCCACCAGTTGGGGGTGGCGGTCACCGACCAGCACGGGTCGATGCGCCCCTTCGGCACCGTCCTGAACGAGGTGCTCACCGCGCGCCACGGCGGGCTCCTGACCGACCACGCCCGATGGACCCAGGAGGTGCAAACGGCGGAAACCCAGCTCACCCAGTGGAGCAAGCTCGAGGCGGACTTCGAGTCCGGGCAACAAGCCCGACGCGACTACCAGCAGTGGCACCAGAAGTTTTCGATGCACGCCATCGGTGACATGGCCCGCGCCTACCGCGAGCACCTCACCGCACTCCCCCAGCCCAAGGCCTACCCCGAAGGCGAACCCGAGCCCGTCGGGGCGCAGCTGCTGGGCCACCTCGCCGAGCCCGACCAGCACGCCGGCCGTCACCAACGCCTCGCCGACAACCTCACCGCCCTGAGCGACTACCAACGCCGCACCACCCCACCGCCGGCACCACGACAGGCACCCACCAAGCGCCCCCGTGCCTCCAGCGCCGCCCCCACCGTGCAACCCACCCGAAACCAGAACCGCGGCTACGGCCGCTAACACCCACCGCACCGGTGGGCACGGTGCACCGCCTGCTGCCGCGCCACCGCTCCGCGCTGGCTTGCCACCGATCACCGTCACTGCCTTTTGTGGCGGGCGGGATCAACCCCTCGCCAGCCCTTCAGCGCTTCGGGCGTCCGACCTGACCTGACTTGGAATCCGTTCGGGTGAAGTGCTGGACCACCTCCGGGGCCTGGTGACGTTCCATGAACTCGTGCATGGCTAGGCGCCAGACGGCGCTGTGCGTTAGGTCGAGGCGGGCGACTGTCGCCTCGACCCGTACGTCATGCAGGAAGTCGTCAATCTGTGGATCGCTGTAGACCGTCTTGGCCGTCCCCTTGTCCACCGCTGCAGTGCTAGACCGCTTGGCCGAAGGACTGCTGTTTTCTCGGCTTGGCGTAGAAACAACCGGCTTCGCAGTGGAAGCGGGAGGTTCCTCCTGGACGTTGGCAACGGGGCCTTCTTCAGAAACCGGCGGCTGGTGCCCCCGCTTTTTGGGCTTCTGGGGTGGGGGCAGGACTCGGCCGACCGAAAGGTGCGTCTCGGCGCTTGCTAGATCACTCGGCACCGTAGGACCTCACCGCTTCAGCGACGGAGCGCAACTCGTTGACGTAACGAATCCAGCGGGCTGGCGTGGGTTCAAGTGAGGCCAAGGCGATTCGCTGCTGTCGCTCGCCGAGGTCGGCATGCCAGGACAAGACCGGACCGAGAGGTACGTCGTAGCGCTGCGCCATCTCCCACAGACGTCGGTTGAGCGATGCTGAGGGTGACCTCGGAACCATGGTCGGCACGATGAGGAGGGGGTAGTCGGATGCCTCGTTCAGCATCCCGTCGAGTGCGTCGAGTTCGCCGGATCTGAGTGGCGTAGGTACGACAACAACGTCGGCGGCTGCCATGGCGCCGAGCGTAGTAGCGAAGCCGCCCGGATGAGTGTCGACAACTACCCATGGCCTCCCCCACTCGGCCGCCCATTTGCCCAGATCGGTTGCGACGTTCTCGGCGGTCAGGTCAGCGTGGCTTAGGTCGGGATGGCCGGGTACGAGATCTGCCTTGCGGTGGCCGACCAGCGGCTTCGGTGTGCGGGCGTGGGCCAGCGCATCAAGCAACGGTCGGGTGGTTGAGCGCTCATGGCGGTAGCCCCAGCGTCGGCTCGCTCCCCCGCTGTCCCACTCAAAGTCGACAAGCGGCGCGTTCAGGACGTAGGCCAGCTCTAGCGCGAGCGTGGTCTTACCCACGCCACCCTTATAGGCCGCAACAGCAATGATCTTGGACATGGCCAAATTATGACTTTTAAATTTCGCAACTTTGGGAAGGCACGCCGCTGCTGCGGCACGGGGGATCACCAAGGGTTTTGCAGGTGAACGTTTAAGAGGTATGCAGTTGTAAAGCTCAAGCTGCCTAACGGTGCAAAGTTATAGCGGTAATTTTGTTGCTGAGGCACCCGGCGACCAGTTGCGGTTCGTTGCCTCAGGTCTTCGGCGTGTCGCGAACCCCAAACGACCACCTGATGTGGTGGCATATCCATATGAGCCTGAGGAAGCAGCGAGGCCGCGCACGTGAGGCGCTGTTCGCAGACATCGACCCCCAAGTCATGGAAGCGGTCAGACAGGCGACCGCAGCTCGAGGTGTCCACCAGTGGTGGGTGGTCGAGCAGGCTCTGCGGGCAGGGCTTCCACTCGTACCCCAGCCCGAGCAGGAGGTGCTGCCTCAGAGCGCGTGATGCATGCGGCCAAAGCCGCTCCGATAACTGCAACACCTGCATCTGATACCCCTAAGCCCTTAGAACGCCGAAAACCCGCCCCTGGCAGGGCGGGCTCGGGCTATTCGACTAGGGCAGTCGAGTTGACGCTCGACAACCAGGTGCTCCCATAGAAGGGAACTTGCCGCGTGACTGGCAGTTCTCAGGGTACCTCTTACCCTGAAACCGGTCCATATCTGGATCTTTGTTTGCCTGTGCGTGTCGCTGAGCAGCGGCAACGCCCACGTCGTGGCCCCGCTTTGGGGTCGCGGCCGCCGCAACGGCGGGATGCCGGGCATCCGTTGGTGTCCCGGCCGCCGCTGCGCCGGCCGGTGCCGCTGGGTGTGTATGCCCCGGTGCCGTGTTGGTGGTCCCGAGAGCGGTGGTTGAAGCACGTGGAGCGGGTGTACCGCCGGCACTACCTGCTGCTGCGACCTGCCCTGGTGGCTGTCAGTGGGGGAGGGATCTCCCTCCAGGCTGTGCTGGCCGTGGCCGGCGCCCACGCCGCGGCCGCGGACTTCGGCACCGGCCGGGACAGTCGCCCCATGCTCGGGGACACCGGGGGAGAGCGTGGTCTGACCGCGGAGACCGGGTTCGGGGCGCGCACCATCACCCGGGCCCGGACGGTCCTGCGCCTGGCCGGGTTGGCCACTGAAGTCCAACCCGGCCGCCACCGCACCCTCACAGAGCGCCTGGACTCCTGGGAACGCGGCGACACCGCCCGCGGCTGGACCGCCGTCTACGCCCTGCACCACACCACCACCCACCCTGTGGACAACCTGGGGAGCATTAGCGCAGGTCACACATCAGATGGCACCCCACCACGTAGTGGTTCTCTTCCCCCATCTTCTTACGAAGAGAAAGTAGTTACTACGAGTGCAGAGCGGAAGGATCGAGGCGCTACGCGCCCAGCTTCAACAAGCACACGCCGGCGCGGGCGACGGCGGGCGGTGCCGGATGCTCGGGGGTTGTTGCTGGCCACCAGATGGTGCCAGGACCCCGATTCCCCACCGTGGGCGAGGTACAAGACCCCCACCACCTGGGCAGCTCTGCTGGCCCTGCCCACCGCCCACGGCTGGACCGTGCGCGATCTGCACCGCCTGCTGGAAGACCACACCGCCAGCGGACAGCACCTGCTCACCCACCCCAGAAACCCCATCGCCTACCTGTCCTGGCTGCTCAACCAGACTGACCTCACTGACCGGCCGTGTGCCATGGAGGAGGTCTACGCCGCCTACGAAGCCGACCTCGCCGCCCAACGCCGGGCCGCGGCACCCGCACAACATGCCGCCACCGCAGCAGCCCGAGACGCCGGCCGGGCGGCCCTGCACGGCGAGGCCCACCAGCAGGTGCGGGACATCCTCACCCAACGAACCCATACCGCAGCCGCCGGCAAAGCCGACCGCATCCGCGCCGAGCACGTCGCCAGCGCCGAGTTCATCACCCGCCAACGAGGGGCCCGGTGACCGCCGCCAGCCCCACGGAGTCCCCGAGGCAGGATCGCGACGCGATAGGTGTCTCCCCGACAGCGGCATCGGCACCATGTTCGGTGCCCGCGGCCAGCGACGGTAGGCCGGGCTCAGGCGTAACGCTTGTGTACGGCCTGCACGGTGATGCCCAGACAGGCCGCGATCCGCGCCCAGGTCGCGCCATTGGCTCGCATGTGGGCGATGGCATCGCGGCGCGCCGCCTCGATCACCTCGCCGGCCTGGTCCAAGCCCATCAGCCCGAACCCTGCCTCGGTGGTGTCCGGGTCGGCGGCCCTGTCCACCATCTCGGCAGCAGCCGCGGTGATCGTCGCCAGGGGAGTGGTAATGCCCGTCATGGTTTCAACCTTAGTTGAAAGCTCGGACAGACCGGGGCGACGAACGTCGTAGCGGTGAGCCCCTGAGCACCGGGCATTTAACCGGGCGGGTCTACTACGAATGCGCAGGTCCAGGTCACGGCGGGTCGACGGGTGGCGCTCGGTGTGTGCGGTGGGGGTTCGGCATACGGTGATCAGCGTGGTCGTGCTCCTCAGACGGGGCTATTGACCGCGGCCTCGGGTAGTAACTTGCCCCGCATGAGTGTTGTAAGCACCGATCCCGCCCGGGATGCAGGGGTGAAGCTCCTCGTGGTGGGGGCCGGCGTAAGCGGCCTGACCTGTGCCGTAGCCCTGCTGGAAGCTGGTGCCGACGTGACCGTGGTGACCGCCAGCGCACCAGCGGGAACGGTATCGGCAGTCGCTGGAGCGATGCTAGGGCCGGTATTCGGGTCCGGCGACGAGCGCAGCCTGGCGTGGGAACAACGATCCGACGCCGTGTTCCGACAGTTGGCAAACGATCCGGCAACCGGCGTGCACCTGGTGAACGGGCGGTTGCTTTCCGCACCTGAACTCGGGCCCGGGCTGCCGCCGTGGGCCGCCGACGTGCCCGGCTACCACGGAGAGCTCGTCGACGCGCAACTCCCGAACGGGTTCACGTCCGGCTTCGCGGCGCAGCTGCCATTTGCCGACATGCCGAGCTACTTGGCCTGGCTGACGAACCGGATACAGACCCTCGGTGGTCGGGTCGAGCAGCGACTCGTGACCGACCTCGCCAAGAGCGGCACATCGGCGGACTACGTGATCAACTGCTCGGGACTGGGCTCGGTGACACTCGCCGACGACGACACGGTTGAACCGGTATGGGGACAGCACGTCGTGGTCAGCGCCCCGGCCGTCACCGAGTTCGTCATGGAGGGTGGCGGACCCGGAGACTGCATCAGCGTCGTGCCCCATCGTCGGGGTGTCCTTCTCGGTGGAGTACGTCGCCGCGGTTGCACTCAGCTCATGCCCGACCACCAGATCGCCACGGAGACGATCGCGCGGGCTTCGCTGGCAATACCCGCGCTCGCCACAGCACCGGTGCTCGGCATCGAGGTGGGGCTGCGACCTGCTCGCTCACGGGTCAGGCTCGAGACGCAGCAGGTGGGTGACACCACGGTGATCCACAACTACGGCCACGACGGCAGCGGTGTCTTCTGGTCTTGGGGGTGCGCGGCCGAGGTCGTCAGCCTCTGCGGCATCAAGGCGTGATGAGTAGCGCAGCGTTTTCCCGACGGGAAGCGAACGCTTGCAGGGTGTCGCGGGTCCGCGGCAGTCTGATCGGATCCAGCTGAGCGTGTCCAACCCGAAGTGCCATTGCAGCTGCAGCAGGTCACGGCCGGCCACGTCCCGCACAGCGCAAGCTCGGTGGGCCGCAACGAACTGGCACCCGCGAGGAAGCCGGCAATGTCATAGCAACGGTCTTGTCCGTGCACGGCTGCCCGCTCGTCCCAGTTCCGCACATTGAGCTGACGCGCCTCCTCGAGAGCACCGAGAGCGGCCTTCTCTGCCATGGCCACAGCCTGCCAGCCGGCAACGTCGACGCTGTTGCAGTTGGCGATCCTTGGCTACTGGGGCTCCGAGTCGACTCCTGGATCAGAGCGGCGATGACGGACGAGCGGGGTGCGAACACGTCCGGCACGCCGACGGCGCTAAGCCCAGATGGGAGCACCCGCAACTGGTTCACAACGGCCTCCCGATTCGGCGCTGCCCCTCTGGCAGGTC
>JAABUJ010004599.1_pt1 | contig 14364 bp, 23 predicted proteins | sample 5559131 | NCBI WGS metagenome assembly JAABUJ01 (sample SAMN10711875, study PRJNA513366) | rock metagenome | isolation source: Antarctica rocks | place: Antarctica: Victoria Land, Mt New Zealand nord | collected 2016-01-07 | reverse complement strand
GTCGCCCAAACGGACGGTCAGGTCGAGCGCCGCCTCATAGTCCACGGTCTTGAATGTTCTACTCATGCACACAAGTGTACCACCACCCACGGGGCGGAGAGCCCGCGTCTCTCCGACAAACTGCTAGGGGAGATTTATCACATTCGTTGATAGTATCGATGGTGAATGGCGACCGCTCTTGACCGAACAAATGAAGTGGACGAGAGGCTCCAGGTCGGCAATGATATCGTCTACGGGACGGGACGACCCCCCATTGCTGTAGAGTTCCCGGCGCTCGGTCAGCGTCGGCCAAGGTAGGATAAGCCGTCCCTCTCGTATCCCGGCCTCTGTCGCCGTGAGCAAGATACGCATCAGTACCGGGAAGCGCGAAAGATCATCGCTCCACTTAGAAAAACGGCCGACGACATAGAAATCGGCGTAGTGGGGGCCTGTGTTATCATCCGACAGGTCGATAGCGGCAATAGCTTTCCGCACGTCTTCGATGTTCATAGGCAACGTCACGCCTAAAGCGCCGCCGAGTTCGCGCAGGCGCTCATCGAATGGCACGCACGCATATGAGAGAATTGCTAAACGCTCCTGCTCCCGTAGATACGCTAACTGATCGGGGTACGTGTCGCGAACCGTCCGCACCAGCGCGATCACGGAATCGTAGTAGCGTTGTGCTCCGTAGACGGTTAAGAGTGCGACAAGTACGCGCCCGTCGCGCGCGTCGCCATGGTCCCACGCAGCACGCAGCCAGCGCACTGCTTCGGAGAAAGGTGGAGGAGGTTCCCACGGGGCAGGCCAGGCGGCATAAACCATATCCGGGTCGCCATGTCTACGAATGAAATCTGCCATCACCACCTCGGTCAGGCGCAAGCCCAGGTCGCTGCGCGCATGGTGCGCGGCAGGATAAAGATGGAGGGCCTGCTCAACCAATGCGGCGGCCCGCTCGACGTCTTCGGCGGCGCTCGTCTGCAGAAGTAGATAGGCCTGGATCTGTCGATCGGCCTGTTCCTTGAAGTCAGGCAACTCTCGCTGGATCGTGCTCCTAACGCGCTCGTTAATAGACAGCAGCGTCACGATCGACGCCAACGCTATGACGAGGCCCCCGACTGTAAAGATAGCACCCATGATTCCGGCGAGAATCAGGACAAGCCCTAAAGGGTCCTGGCCACCAGATGTCACGCCCGTGAGACGCGCGAGGATTAACCAACACGCGGGAATAACGACGAGGATGACCGCAATCTGCCCGACGAGACTCCACCCTCGCGGGACAGAGGAAAAGATGGCGCGGCCACGCGCCACGGTCGCGGACCAGCCTCTCTCGTCATTCGGTGAGCCCGGACTACTCACGGACAACCCGTAGAAGGTCGGCGCATGTCATGTCGCGGTCAGCCCCATAAGTGAGAACGTCTTCGAGCGTGGATCGGTCGAGTGTCTGCACAGCCCGCCTAAAATCATCTGGCGCGGGCAACGCGGGCACCGGATGAGGATCAAGCACTGCTTGATCCGGCGATTGGATCGAAAGATCAAGCAGTGCTTGATCCTCGTGTCGACGACGGCCGCCACCCTTCGCGCGCGGATTCGTCACGCCGGCCGCAGCCGTTCGCTCCTTGACCCCATGCACCTCCACTAAAGGGAGCGCCTCGCCGGCTTTGATGCGCGCGCGTAGTGGCTCCTGTGCGGCCTCAGGGAGCCGCTGCACAGCGCGCGCGACGCTGGGCGCGATCTGCCCGCGCTCGACCGCATCGGCGAGGCCCTGGTCGGAGAGTAGCCGGAGGCGCTCGCGAATCTGCTGCCCTGAGATGTGCAGGCGCTCGCCCAGGGCTTCGGCCGAGATCTCCTCTGCATCGATAATCTCCTGGTAAGCGCGCGCCTCGTCTAACGGGGCCAGGGCGCGGCGCTGGATATTCTCGATAAGCTGCAAGACGCGGACGCGGCCAGCCTCCTCGTCGCGCACGACCACGGGAATGGTCCGCAGACCGGCGATCTCGCCGGCGGCACGGCGCCGGCCGCCGGCAATGATCGCGTAGCGCGTGCGTCCGTCGTCTAAGGAGCCATCCTGGCGCACCAGCAACGGCTGCAGGACGCCGAACTCCTTGAGGCTGGCCGCCAGCTCCGCGAGCCGCGCGACCGACTCCTCATTGTCCCAGTCACGGCGCGGCTGGTCAGGATCGGGCACGATCTGGTCGATGGGTACCAGGCGCGCGCCGGCGAGGCGCTCCCCGTCGCCGGCAAAAGGCGCGGTCGGCGCGGCCTGGCGCCGCCCGAGGTCGAGCGAGGGGCGCGCGGGAGGTTTCCTAGCCATGCGGCGCTCCATCCCGCGTGAGGCGCGCGGCCAGCGCGACGTAGGCCTCGGCCGCGCCGCCGTGTGGGTCGTAGCTCACTAAAGGCTCACGCGCCGTGAGCGACTCGAGCACGCGCGGGCTGTAGGGCACGGGTATAGCCAGCAGATCGCCGAACGTCGCGGCCAGCGCCTCCAGCGAGCCGCGGTCGTGCAGTTCGCGCGGCCGCACGGCACAGGGCACGACGGCCGCGAGCCGCGCGCCGCCGAGTTCCTCCTGGTCCTGGATCAGTCCGATCGTGTCGCCAAGCGCGTCGAGATCATGCTGGCCGGTCCGCGTCGGCAAGACGGCGAGATCCGTCGCGAGGAGCGCCGACGAGATCGCGAAGCCCAGCGCCGGCGGCGTGTCGATGATGAGGGCATCGTACCCGGCGCGGAGCGGGGCCAGCAGCTTCTTGAGGCGATAGAAGCCGGCCGGGGTCTCCGAGAGGTCCTGGGCGGCGCGCTCGATCGCCCGATCGCCCGGAATCAGGAAGAGGCTCGGGAACAGGCCGCCGCCGCAGGGTGTGACGAGCGACTCCAGGGACGCGCGAGGATTGCCCAGGGCCGACCCGACGCCCAGGGCGCCGCGCTCGCCCAACAAGATCCCCGTGAGCGAGGCTTGCGGGTCCAGATCGACGAGCAGCACGCGGCCGCCATCCAGCGCCAACGCGCCGGCAAGGTTAAAGCACGTCGTGCTCTTCCCCGCGCCGCCCTTGCGGCCGACGACGGCAATGGTGAGCGTCATATCCTCTCCACTCCTCTCCATCTGGATCGTTACCGTCGTCTCGGCGTCAGCGTACGACGGGGAACCGGGAAATAGGGTGGGTAAGGCGCGCGGCGCGTCCGCGTCCAGGCCCGCGCGTGCGCCTCGATGTCCGATGGGATTCCGGACTTGACCCAGTCCCAGTCCAGAATGAGTGTGTCGCCACGGCGGCTGTGATAGATGCCGATGCCGAGCGCGATGACGGTCTGCAGCGCCCATGCCATCCGGGTGCAATTCACGATACGCCGTTTCATGTGTGTCCCTCCTGTGACCCCTGCGCTCACTTGAGCCTTGAGTCATTATGTGTCGTTCCCCAACGCGTCAGAGCCGACGATAGCCGCGCGCAGGATGCGCGTTTGACGGGCCAGGTCACGTTTGAGCGCCTTGGCGCCCAAATAGGTTATGCGCTCGGCGTCAGCGTCAAGTGATTGCGCGATGAGGTGTAAGGCCTCGTCGCGATGCGCCGTGACCCACTCAATGCTGTCTTGCTCACTCATCTCACGACTCCTTCGGCATCATAGGGCTCGCCCTGCACTGTTGTATGTGCGTGGGAATAGGCGCCCAATAGTCTCGACGCTGTTGAGATAATCTCAACAGCGTCGAGACTATTGGGCCGGTGCTCCGGCCCTAACTCCCATCACCATCTCCCTCGGCCGTGTCGGCGAGCTCCTCCAGCCGTTCTTTGATCTTCTCTTCCGTTGGTAGCCGGACCTGGTATTCCGCGACGAATATCTTCTCCTCCAGGCCGGCCAGGGCGTAACGCGCCTCGTCGCGCCCGGCGCTCTGGCAGACGATCAGCCCGATCGTCGGCTTCTCCCACTCGTGCCGTGGCACGCGCTCTCGGTAGTACGACACATACTTGTTCATCTGGCCGACATAGATATCCTTGAAGGGGCCGAGCTTCAGGTCGCACAGCACGGTCGCCGGGATGTCCCTGTTGTAGAGCTCCACGTCGACGCTGTGGAGTTGGCCATCGATGATCATGACCTGCTGGCTGCGCCGGACGTAGAAGCCCGGACCCAACTCTTCTAAAAAGCGTTGGAAGTTGGCCAGCAGCCCCGCCTCGAGTTGGGCCTCGTCAAAGCCGGCCGGTAGACCGGGCACAACGAAGCTGTACAGGCCGCGGAAGGCGTCCTCGGGGCGCACCGCTGGCACGATCCGCGGCGGGGCGACGGCGGCCGCGGCGCCGTCCACCCCCTGCACGGCGCGCTGATACAGCTTCGCCTTGATCTGCTCGTCGAGTTGGCGCACACCCCACGCGCCGCGCACGACCTCCGCCTCGTAGAACTCCCGCTCGGCGCGGTCCTCGATCCCGCTGAACAGGTCATAGTGGCTCCAGGAGATCTGTGATGAGAGCGCGGTAACGATCGGATAGGATCGATAGAAGCGCACGATGCGAAAGAGCACGGGGCGCGATATCTTCAAGTCGTGCGCGAGCTGCTCGACGACGCGCGCCCCATAGTCGGCGCGCTCCTTATGCTCCAACTCGGCGCGCACGATGCGCTCGCCGACCTGCCAGTACGCCTGGACCTTGATGTTATCGACCGCTTGATAGGCGCGGGCGCGCGCCGTCTGCAGCAGCCCCCGGATCTCACCCAGGAGCGCGTTGTAGTCGTCGGGCATGATGGCGCGGCCCTTCGGCTCACGAGGCATGGTGCAGGTCCTCCCCGCCGTGCCGCAGGATCTCCGCGACACGCCGCTCGACGGCCGTCTGCATCTCCGTGCGCGGCCCCATGCCAACAGGGATGAACCCACGGCCGACATAGCCGCGCCAGTCGTCGTAGCCCGGGCTCACGGCGACGTAGCCCGCGTAGAGATCCGCGCCGGCGGCGGTCGTGACGCGCGCCTCGTGCAGGTAGGGCGAGCGCTCGATCCAGTGAATCACAGGAGGCGCACTCATGGCCGCGCGCCTCTATCGTCGGCCCTGTCCACGCGGTCGGCTGCGGCACGGGCATGCTGCTCTATCGCTGCCCTGGCCTCATCGAATGACACCCCCTCGGCGATGGTCGTATCGTCGTCGAGGCGCCCGGCTGTCACCGTCGCGTCCCAGTCGCCGTAAGAGCGCGCCGCGTCCCTGTACTGCACGACAGACCCATACGGCCGCGCGGCGCCGGCCAGGCGATACGTCCACACCGTGTCGCTCTTGCGCTCCCACTCACCGCTCATGCTGCTATCATCTCCATTGATGGTAGGCATCTTCGCGGGGCGTCGCCACCGCGGCCCCCGTCGTCACCGGCGCGTGCGTCGCGCAGACAAGGCCCCCACGCGCACGGTCCAGGATCGTGGCCGGCCGCCGGCAGACCCGCCCATTGCGCGCCGTCGCGATGCAAGCCACCACCACCCGGTCACCGCGCGCGATCGCTGCCGCGGTCGCCTCGACGGCCTGGGCACTGGCAATCTCATCGCAACGGTGGTTCCACCGGTCGCCGCCGGCGTTCTCGTCAGTGTGCCCCTTCACCCAGTGCCACGTCACGATCCGCGCGGCCGCTAAGCCAACAAGCTGCTCCCAGAGGTCTCGATTGGCTACGGGCTCCTTCTTACTGTTCCGCCACCCATTGCGCTGCCAGCCCGGCAACCACTCCGTCATACCGTTGACGACATACTGGGCATCGGTCGTAAGGCTGACCGTACTTCCCACTGGCGTCGCCTCAAGGCCCCTGATGGCGGCCGTCAACTCCATTTTGTTGTTCGTCGTGTACGTGTGCGCATCACTACCGGAGGCCTCGACGGGCTCACCGTCGCCTCCGTCGCCATCGGGGAACACGTAGGCCCAGCCGCCAGGCCCGGGGTTACCGATGCACGCGCCATCGGTGTAGAGGCGGATACCGTCCGTGTCGGGTAGGTCGCAGCGCTCCTTTAATGAACGCGAGGGCAAGGTTGGCAGATCTGGCGTCACAGGAAGGGCCATCGTTACACCCCCTGGTAGCGCTCGGACTCAAGGGCTTCGAGGATGAGCCGCCGCACGATGAAGGACACGCTACGCTCCTCACGCGCCGCGAGCGCGACGATGCGCGCGCTCGCCGACTCGGGAATACGCGCGGAGACCCACGCCTCACCCGCACGGACATTCCGGCCCTTCTTGTCGTCTGTCATACGCTCCCATCCCACCGTCATCATCTCTGCAACCATACGTCACCTCACAAAAGTGTATCAAAGGTTAAGCTGACCCCGCCTATAGTGTATCACAACCATTCATGCTATTGCATTGTGAGTCACAGTGAGTTACAATACAAGGGTAGGGAAGACTACCCCACAAAAAGAGGCCGGCGAGTGCGCTAACACCCGCCGGCCGGTAGGTACGGAGGACCCAGAAGAAATGAGGACCGCACCCAGCACCAAGTCTACGGCGAAGAGCGCAACGGCTGCCAGCACTTTCAAGCCCTGCGTGGTGCTTACAGGTAAGCGCGGCTGGTATCGCGTCCAGTCCGGCACGAATTCCAGCGTCTACGACGAGACCTCAGCTAACGCGTGTCCGCGCCCGGCGCGCACGCCGCGCACGCCATAGCGGTTCGTCCGGGCCTTGACCGTGGTCTTCTTCGTCAGGACGGACCCCGTTCGCACGCATGCAGGGACAACCGCACCCCTTTACGCGAACATCCGTCCTATACTAACGATAGCGGGACCACCCCATACGACACGGTAAGACGTCAACCAGTACGAAGGAGATACCACCATGGCCGGTAGTTACAACAAGCTCATTATCATCGGGAACCTGGGCCGCGATCCCGAAACACGGATGCTCCCGAACGGCGACAACGTGGCGACGTTCAGCGTGGCCACGACCGAGCGCAGTAAGAACGGCGACGTGACGACCTGGTTCCGCGTGAGCGCGTTCGGCAAGCTCGCCGACACCTGTCAGCAGTACTTGCACAAGGGCAGCTACGTCTACATCGAGGGCGGGCTCTCGCAGAACGAGTACACCAACCGCGAGGGCCAGGTGCGGCAAAGCCTGGAGGTGCGCGCCCGCGAGATGCGCATGCTTGATAAGGCCGGCGACCGGAGCGCGGAGAGTGATGGCGGCGATGCGGCGCCCGCTTATAACCGCCAGAGTACGCCCGCGTCAGCGGTCGTCGGCGACATGGGCAGCATGGACGAGATCCCCTTCTGACCCGCATCCTGGGCTATGGGAAAAGACCGGTGCGTGTTGATCGCACCGACCCGTCGGCAGACGCTCACGGCGTCTCGTCGCTCCGTATAGCAACCAATCCGGTACACGGCGAACACAACCACGTCCGAGACGACAGTTAGCGAAAGGCTGGCGCCCCATGGCAGAACATCCCGACCCCACGCGCAGCACCGGTGGATCGAGTGCGGACGATACGACGACGGATGAGATTCTCGCCGTCATCGCGGTAGAGGAGCCCCGTGGCGCCACCGCCGATCAGGTCATCCGCGCCATCGGTCTTGGTCTCAACGGTGAGGTGGTGCAGAGTCTGTTGGAGGAGTTGGTGGAGCAGGGGTTACTCGACCGCATCGGGATTGGACACGGCGCGGTCTACACACTCAGCGCCATGACGTGACCGCGTGGCCTGTCCCTGCTCTCTATGTCGCGCGGCCTGACCATCCAGGTACGCGTGCAACCACGCCTGCGTCGTCAGGCGCACGATACGCGGCCCCACCATCGTCGTCACCGTTGTGAGGCGGCCGCTCTGCGCGGCCCGATACAGGGCGCCTGAGGTCTGTAGGACGGCCAATCTGCTGGCTTGAGCAAGGGTCAGGTAGTCACTGTCTACGATCACGTCCGCGCGTGGCCTCCATCATTAAGACTTCCTATATCTATGGCGCGTCGCCACGTCCCTCGCTGCCGTCAGCCTCCATCCGAGACGGCGCGGCGATGCGTCATAGACCACACGGATCGCACATCCCAGGCGAGGAGCCCGATGATCCCCCCCGACACTGAATATCGTCGGATAGAGTGTATCGGGATCGCTCCAGCCAGAGACGTTGGTCACGTCGGCGACCACAGGGAGGAGCACGAGCACGGCCGCGGACAGCCAGAGGAGCACATCGAACGGCGGGCAATCCCCCCTTATGCGCGTCACCGCCCGATAGATGACACGCCATCCACACACGCACAACACGATGAGATAGACGGCGTTTATCGCAACACTCATACTGATGTTGTAGCGTCATCGCCACGACACGTCCAGTGCTGGGGCACGTAGCCCGAGTGAGCGCGTGACGGCGCGACAGGGTACAGGGGACGCTGTCCGCTGCCGATACAGATAGTAAGACTACTGCCGGTGGATGGGCTGTGCGCCGGCTGTAGCCTCAACGGGCCGGACGTGGGGTATGGGCTATACCGCGCGTCCGGCCTTTTCATGAGCGCGGCTATGCGGCCTGCCGCTAGCGGCTAGGCTGCGGGGTGAGGGTGCGTACCGGCGCTGTTAGCGCACGAGGGCAAGCGCAAGCAGGGTGGCGAGCGCGAGGAGAAGGGCGGCGAGGAGCAGCCACGACCAGCGAAGCCGGAGGGCGGGGCGCGGTGGAACGGCACGCGCTGCGGAGACTTTGATGGCCATGGGACGGCGGCGCGCCGGCAGTGAAGACTGACGAATCATGACATACTCTCCTTCGACGCGCTGTCGCGGCGCGCGCCACCTCTTACAGGAAGGGCTACCGGGCGAGGTAGTCCTCGATATCCAACAACGCCAGGGCGATCGTCCCAAGCCAGGTCAGGGCCTCCTCCGGTCGCTCCGTCTGAAACCGGCGGCGCGCCGACGTCCGGACGAACGTCGCCTTGTCCGCGTCGTCCGCGGATGAGAGGAGGAACAAAAGGAGCTGACGCCTCCACCACGCTACGTCGGCGGCACGCGCTGTGGACAGCATCGCGTGTAACGCCGTGGCGTCGTCGGTCGCGTCCGTCGGCCAGTACATGGTGAGGAAGCGCGCCACATCCGGATACCCCACGCGTAGGCGTACCGCGCGCTCGTCCGTTGTAGCAATGATCATCGCCGCCCTCGATGCGACGGCGCTGCGGGATGGTGCGCGTGCCCACGATCCTTCGACGCGGCTGTCGAGGGGGGTGCGGTGTTAGCTTCCGGCGCGCTACGGATCGGTGTTCTCGGTGCCGTGGGAAGCGCGTGTGTCGCGGGCTCAGCGTACTCACAATATGGGCATAGAGGGTCGAGACAGGATGCGTCATGGCACGACGCATAGAAGGGCTGGCTACATTGCCGGCAGGGGACGAGGGCCATGGTAGAGCCTCCTTTCTCACTAGACACGAGGCGATAACGGGATTATTGTAGTACATGCGTCCTATTATCTCAATAGGTTATGCACCTGTGAGAGTAGAATGGACGAAGCCGACGCTGTGTTGAACGAAGCCACTCCCTCGCGAGAGTGACGTGCCTTCAGCACGGGACATCAGGCGTTGATCTTATCCGGCTCCTCAGCTGCGTGATCCTTAGAACGGGAGGGCCAGTTGCGCGCGGGGGACGGGCCGCTCGCGGGCCAGCACGCCGATGACGCGCCCCGCGCGGTAGGTGGCCGCACAGTGGCAGGGGACGCGCTTGCCCGAGGGAAACGGCACGTAGGACCAGCCGGTCGCCGGTTCCCGCGCCCGCCAGGAGCGCGCGAGGGGGTGATCGGCGGGGATCGGACTGGAGCGCGCGAGCGGGTAGCGCCCGTTCGTGGGAGCGTACTCGACGATGAGCCCCGCCGGCCCGGCACCGCAGAGGACGACGTAGCACTCCACGGGCGCGCAGTGCGCCACCTGAATGGCCGCGGCGGCAAGCGACACCCCCGCCTGGTCGGCGAGGAGACCCACGAGGTGGGGCGCGACGCCCTCGACGGTGATGGCCGCCTGGACGCGGTCGCGCGGCAGCAGGAACTCGGCCGCTCCCTGCTGGCAGCACCGCTCGATGGCGGCGTGGTAGGCGCGGTCGTCGCGACGCAGGTGTGCGGTGTAGTACTCGATCAGCGTGCCGTCCTCCTCGATCAGGTGGTGCATGATCTCGTGATAGATACTGAACTCGACGCGCGCCCGGTGGGTGAGGGTTTCGTCGACGACCACACAGTCGCCGGCGAGCAGGCCATCGATCCCGCCAGGCAACGGGGCGCGATGGAGCCGCAGGCCCAGGCGCGCGCAGACGACCGCACCCGTGCAGCCCGTGCGAAGGTCGTGCCGCCGACGCGCGTCGGCGACGAGCGCGCGGATCTTCTCGTCGAGCATGCGCGGCGTGAGCCACGCGTCCGGCGCGTCCATCGGCCCGTTCCTCTCGTCCATCTCACGCGTCCCTGTCACGCGCATCGTCCGCGTCGCCCGCCAGGTCTATGGCGGGGGCCGCGCGCGCCTCACCGACCGTCGCCGGATCGAGGAACGCCTTGAGCAGCCCGTAGATGGCCTGCCACTCGTCCTCCGTGCGCGGGCGCTGGCCGCGGAACTCGATGCGCGCGAGGGCGGCCGCCCATTCCGGCGTTACCGTCCTCCGTGTGATGAGCGCGCGCAAGCCGGGGGGGTATTGAGCCAGCGCATCCCCGGCCCCGACGTCCCCAAGCGCCGGGTCGCCCGCAGGCAGATCGACGGGCGCGAGCAGGTCCTGGGGCGAGATGTCGTAGGCGCGCGCCAGGCGGGCCAGCGTCTCGAGCGAGGGCAGCGCGTCGGTGCGCTCCAACTCGGAGAGGTAGGAGATGGAGAGGACGGCGCCGGTGCGCTCCAGGACACGTTCACGCAGCGCGCGTAAGGTCAGGCCACGTTCGCGACGCAGCTCGGCCAGCCGATCCCTGAGTTGCATGGCCGCCTCCGGCCCTCCCCTCTCCACACGAGATATCTTGTCAGAGCGTACAATCGTGGCCTATGTGCGTTGACAGAGTAGTACACCGGCGGTAGAATGGACGTAGTAGTTCCGCCACCGGCGCAATCATAGCACGACGAGGCACCGGGAGACAAGTATGACCGACTTGACAGACGTGGGGGTGTCTCCTATTATATTCTCATGGTATGTACACCATGAGAACGTAATAAGGAGGATGCCTATGACCGCCGACAAGGGTGCCGATCCGGCGTTCGCGAGCCCCCTGAGCCCGGTCGTCGTGCAGATCATGATCGCGCTCGGCGCGGGCGAGCGCCACGGCTATGCCATCATGCAGGAGGTCGAGGAGTCTACAGGCGGGAAAGTCGTGTTGGCGCCGGGCACCTTGTACCGGGCCATCAAACGCATGCTCGACACGGGCCTGATCGTGGAGGTGTCCGATCGCCCGGTCGCCGCGGGGGACGACGAACGGCGGCGCTATTATCGTCTGACCGGTGCGGGCCACCGCGCGGCAGCGGCCGAGCGGCGACGCATGGTGGATGTCGTCGCCGCGATGGACGCGCGGCCGCACCTGGGGCGCGTGCGCGCGCTCTGGCATATCGTGGCCGGGTCGTGCGCGGTGCGCGTCGGGGGGCTAGTATGAGCGCGCCCACCGATCACGCCCACACACCGCGGATCGTCGCCCTGTCCATCGCGCTCTATCGCCTGCTTCTCCACCTCTATCCCGCGCCCCATCGCCGCCGGTTCGGCGCGCCGATGGTCAGTGCTGTCGAGGAACAGTGCCGGATGGTCTATCGCCGGGGGGGCGTCCCTAGCTTGATGCGCTGGTGGGCGTGCTTGCTGGCGGATCTGGTGCGGACGCTACCCCTGGACTACATCGACGCCCTGAATCGCGCCATCTTGCCCGTGGAGGGCCATGGCACGGTGCGAGACGCCATTGCCTTGGTCGGGAGGACAAGCGTCCTCATGGGGCTCTTCGGCGCGCTGCTCTTTCCCTGCGCGTTCCTCCTGGAAACCGCGTTGCGGAGCGACTCCGCGTTCCTGCAGGGCCTCACAGCCGGCGTCACCTCTCTGATCCTGCTGGGCTGCGTGGCCATGATGGTCCAGCTCGGGGCACGCGTCTACGACCTAGGCAAGGCGGTGCGCGCGAGGGGGCGGTAGGGTCAAGGCGTAGAGCGGCTGGGACGAGCGGGATAGCGGCCGACGCGTGCGTCGAGGCACGCGCGATGCGGACGAGAGGGGAGACGACAATGCCAACTGGATGGATGATGTCGACCGATGATGAGCGGCGCAAGGGACAGCCCTGTGCGTGCTTCGCGTGCGGTGTGGCGGTCTTCCCTCTTCCGTTGCGCACCAACCCTGCGGTGCGGACGCTGCGGGCCTATGCGCGCAGTGTGATGATCAGGAACAAGCAGACAGGCGAGTTGGAGAGCTATGCTATCCTCTTCTGCCCGGCCTGTGCCGACCCAGAGGACGTACAGGACTACGCGCAGTTCGAGCCTGCTCTAACCCACGACGCGGCCACGCACGCCGCGTGCATTGCGGCCGTCGAGGACACGCGCCACCCGGCGCGCGTGTAGAACAGGTGTTCTATATCAATCTCACCCGTTGCGTGTGCGCGATGTTATGCGCTATGATGCGCATCATGGAGAGGTCTGCTATGCCCTAACGTGCTCGTGCTAGATGCACGAAACCCACCGGGTTGCCCCGATGGGTTAAGGCTAACTACTAATATTGTCCGGCTCTGGTATCAAGGCCTGAGAACCAACCACCAGCGCCGCTAGAACGGGTCCGAAAACTCAACCGGGCTACCACCCCCGACGAGAGTTTCCGGGACTCACAGGGGAGCTTTATGCTTCCGAGGAGTACCTATGACCAATCATACGGGATCGGTGTGTGCATGTCAATATCCCCCCGGCACCGACGCTAGCGAAACTACACCACCTGCCCTTGATGGTATCGACCGGCGCCTGGTCCAGCGCTACGGCGTGCTGCTGCTCACCGGTGGCTACACGGCGCTGCCGACCTACGCGTGGGTGTACTACGCGCGGCTGGACGTGAGCGAGGCCGAGATGGTCTGCCTCGCGCAGCTCTGCACCTACTGGTGGAGCACACGCGCCCCGTTCCCCGGCGAGGCGGCGTTGGCCGCGCGCATGGGCAAGACGGTGCGCACGATTCAGGGCTATCTCCGCTCGTTAGAGGGGAAGGGGCTACTGCACATACATACTCGACTCTCCACTAACGGGCGGCAGTCCACCAACGCCTACGACCTGCGTCCGTTCTTCGCGGCCGTCGAAGGGCTCGCGCGGCCGGACGGCCTCCTCCCCGCCGACGACGTGACCCCCGCGACACCGGCGACCCCCGACAACGATGCGTGCAATTGTGGGCCATGTGACGATACCAACAGGGCACAGAGGGACGCGGAACGGGAGTCGCTATGTGCAGAGGCGACGAGTGTTGGAACGGAAAACCGGCCTAAGGATGCTGGCACGCCGACCACAGAGGAGGGTGAAGGATCGCGCCTGGGAGGGGTGAAGAATCCTTCACCCCAAGTAAACCCAATCGAAATAGAAACTTTCGACTACGACTCGATACCCCCTACCCCCGCTAACACGACACAAACAACGACCGGCAACGATACCCAGTTACCGGCCAGCGCGGACCCGGTTGACCAGGCGCGCGCGGCCGAGATTGCCGCCCTGAGCGCCGAACTGGGGGATGACGCGCCGCGCTCAAGTCTCGGTCGCGCCCGCAATCTACACCGCGACGCTGGCGTGTCCCTCGCTCGGTTCCTGCGGCTGCTCGCCGAGGCGGCGGCCCGGACGCGCGACCGCCAGGCGTGCATCGTCAAGCGCCGGCGCGACGGTCAGGCTGTCAACGGCATGCCCTACCTGTTCGCCGTGTTGACCGACCTGCTGCACCCCGCGCCGCCCCAGACGTGCGACGGCGGCCCGGACGCGGATCGCCGGCGCGCTGGCCCGTCAGGTCGTCGCCGACGCCGGCGCGCTGACGGCCGCGGCGACCCCGTCATCTCCTACGCCGCGTGGTCGGACAGCCCCGCGCGCCTGCCGATCGCCGAGGAGCAACCGGTGTGGCGCGCGGTCCTCGACGAGCTGGCCCAGGTGCTCACCGTCGAGAACTTCAATGCGTGGCTGGCCTCGACGCGCGCCCTGAATCAGGACGGGGAGGTACTGCGCGTGGCTGTCCCCGCGGCCTTCAACAAGACCTGGCTGGAGCAGAAGCTGCACGGCCAAGTGACGCGCGCGTTGGGGCGGCTTGACGACGAGCGGGGGGGGGCCGTAGGCATGCGCGTGACGCGAGTGGAGTACGTCGTGGAGGGGGCGGCATGAGGGATGATACCCACGCGGACGGCGACGCACCCCTCGCCGTCCCCCGATCACGCGCCGCACGCCCCCGCGCGGGGGTCCGCGAGCGGCAGGGAGACCGTGACGGTCGTGCCCGCCCCGACGGCGCTCTCCACGGCGATGGTTCCACCGTGCTGCTCCACGATCGCTGTCGACCCGGACAGGCCGATCCCGCTC
>JAABUJ010004598.1_pt1 | contig 14376 bp, 14 predicted proteins | sample 5559131 | NCBI WGS metagenome assembly JAABUJ01 (sample SAMN10711875, study PRJNA513366) | rock metagenome | isolation source: Antarctica rocks | place: Antarctica: Victoria Land, Mt New Zealand nord | collected 2016-01-07 | reverse complement strand
CGTGACCGAAGCCGACCTCAACGCCGTCGCCGACGAGCTCAACGACCGACCCCGCAAACGCCTGAGCTTCGCCAACCCCACCGAAGAGCTCGCCCAGCTCCTGTTGCAATAACCGCCAGAATCCGCCATCCCCCTGCGGACGCGCGAATGCTGTGGTTGGCTGCGGGGAGGCGCAATGCGCGATCATGGGGGCATGCCAGCCGAGGAATGGTCGACCGCCGAGCACGCCCTCGGTTACCTATCGCGCGCGGACACGCTGCCGCATCGAACCGAGGGCGAAGGCGTCCTGCTCGAGCAGGTTCCCAATGAAGCGCGTCGTGTCCTCGACCTGGGTACGGGCGACGGGCGCCTGCTTGCCCTGCTGCGCATTGACCGGCACGAGATGCTCGGTGTGGGGCTCGACTTCTCCGAGCCCATGCTCGGGAAGGCGCACGAGCGCTTCGCGGGCGAAGGGCGCGTCCAGCTCCTCAAGCTCGACCTCGCCAAGCCGCTGCCCGTTCTTGGCCGCTTCGACGCTGTCGTCTCATCGTTCGCGATCCATCACCTCGAGCACGAGCGAAAGCGCCCGCTTTACGCCGAGGTCTTCGAGCTGCTCGAACCCGGCGGGGCGTTCTGCAACCTCGAGCACGTGGCCTCCCCGACCGAGCACCTGCATCGGTGCTTCTGTGACGCCCTTGGCTACGAGCCTGGCTGGGAGGACTCATCGAATCGCTTGCTCGACGTCGAGCCTCAGCTCGGATGGCTGCGCGAGCTCGGCTTCGACGACGTCGATTGCTACTGGAAGTGGCTCGAGATGGCGCTCCTCGTCGGCGTCAAGCCGGCCGCGTAGCGGTGACCGCCCGTACCGGCTAGGGAACGTCCACCGGGGACTGCGCCGAATCCGGACGGCGAGGCTCCGGAGTACCCGTTCGCTCAGCGGTCGAGCGGGTGGCGAAGCCAGGACAGCCAGGGGTCCGCGACGAGTTCCGCGAGATAGGCGTAGCCGCCGGCGCCGGGATGGGCGCCGTCACCTCGCTCGGACTCGGCGCGCCACACGCCGTGGGCGTCGATCGGGGTCGCGACGTCGACGAATGGGATGCCGCGTCCAGTGGAGACGTCGTTCATGCGACGCGCGAGGTCGATGACGCGCCGGCGCTGGCGAGCATCGTTGACCGGGGATGGTCCGACGACGAACGCTGGGAGATCCAGCGCGGCGGCCCGGACGAGCATGGCGTCGAGGTTCGTAGCAGTCTCCTCCGGCGGGACCCGTAGCCGGCCGCCCTCGATCGTGGTGTCGTTGGCGCCGAATGAGAAGACGACTCGCATCGTCGCCTCGACAGTAAGTCGCGGTCGTGCTTCGCGTTCCCAGCGAGAGAGGATTTCCCGCGAGGTGTCCCGGCGGACCCCGAGGTTGTACGGCGTGAGTGCGATGCCCGCCGCATGGGCAGCTGCGACGCTGCGCCCGACCCAGCCCAGGCCCGTCTCGTCGCCGACACCAGCGACGAGCGAGTCGCCAAAGAACAAGACCCGAACGTCGCGCACACGAGAGCGAACCATCTCGACATGCTCGCACCCGACGAGATCACCGCGCGCGCAGCCGCGCCGGAGCGAAGCTCGCAGAGAACCGGATCCCAGGCGAGAGTGGCAGCCCAACCGATGGGCGATCTGGAATTGCGTGCCCGACGAGCCGAACCGCGTGCGCGCCCCCCACGGGCGCGGTCACCGCAGGGGTTGCTGTACGCGCTCGCCAGCTACATCATCGTGGGGATCGAGCTGGGCGAGACGAGGTCGAGGGCCCGCGCCCGAAACCGCACTTCAGCCCGCTGTGGTCCGTCGGCGATGGGTTGGCTGCTCGTCCTGGAGCGTGCGGTTCTGGGCGCCGTTATCGGTGGGGAATCGGGTAGGAGTCGCAGTCCGGCGGTCGTGATCACCGCGAGGGTCTCGTTCTCGACCTGTTCGGCGACCTCGGGCAGGTGGTTGGTGGCGCAGATTAAGACTCGGACTGGGGTTTCAGAGCGGTTGAGGATCTGGTGTGTGCCTTTGGGGCCGCTCGGGAAGGCGACGACCTCGCCTGGCTCGAGTACGCGTTCTTGTTCGGGGCCGCGGCGCAGGGTGGGCGTGCCGGACATCACGAACAACAGCTCCTCGTTGGTGTGATGAAAATGCAGCGGTGAGACGATTGCGCCTGGCTCAAGCTCGTACAGGTTCGCTGCCAGACGCTCGGCACCGGCGGGTTGGGCTAGTCGGATCGCGCGAAGGACTGAGCCTCGGTCGCCGACTTCAGCGTCCCAGGTTGGCTCGAGTAGGTTCATGGCAATGATGCTAGCAAGCGATATCATGAGGATATGCCCGGTGATCAAACGCCTCTATATGTGCGACTTTCGGCTGACCCCAATCGTCGCTTGACAAACGCCGTCTCCGCCTCTGGTAAGAGCAAGCGTCAGCTCGTCGAAGACGCCGTGCGCGAGCATCTCTCCGACGACGGACTCGTCGTCGGACGCGTGGCCCTGCGAGAAGACGCTCCTGAGGTGTTGACTCTCGCCGAAGCCGCGTCGCTACTCCGCTTAGACGAACGCGACCTCGAAGCAGCAGCGCAACGAGCCGAACTGCCAGCACGCCAGCTCGCCAACCAATGGCGGTTCTCGAGCACGGCGCTCCTGGCGTGGCTGCACCAAGACCGCGACCAACCGGACAAGGACGGTTAGGCAGCACCGCCGTCACGATGTCTCATCCGAGCGGAACGCTCTTGGCCATGGGCGCGTCGTCCGGACCCGCATAAGCTTCTCCGCTTCGCTAGGACGATTGTTGAGCGGACACTTGTTGCTCTTCACCGGGTGCCCGGTCGCCCTGCTCGAGGATGACTCATCCGGAAAGACGAGGCAGCGCGTTCGGGCCTGGCGTACGCTGAGTCCATGTCTGTCGAGACCGCCGGGGAGCTTGCCGCGTTGCGGGCGGCGGGGCGGGTAGTGGCCGAGGCGCTGCTGATGATGAGGCGTGCGGTCCAGCCGGGCGTGAGGACGGGCGAGCTTGATGCGGTCGCGGGGCGCATCTTCCGGCGGGCGGGCGCGCGCTCGGGACCTCAGGTCGACTACGGCTTCCCCGGGGTGACTTGCATCAGCGTCAACGACGAGGCCGTTCATGGCATCCCTGGCCCTCGCCGCCTACGCGAGGGGGACTTGGTGAAGCTCGACGTGACCGCCGAGCTTGACGGCTTTTACGCTGACGCGTGCGTCACGGTGCCCGTTGGCAGGGCCCGTCCGGGCGACCGTCGACTGGTGGCGACCGCGCATCGGGCATTGGCTGCGGGGATGCGAGCAGCCCGCGTGGGGGCGCCTCTGAACGCCATCGGAGCTGCGGTTGAGAGGGCGGTCGTGGCCGAGGGGCAAGCGGTGTGCACCGAGCTGATGGGGCACGGAATCGGCCGACGCATCCATGAGTTGCCGCAGGTCCCCAATCACTATGTCGCACATCTCTCCCAGCCGCTGACGGACGGCCTGGTCTTGACGATCGAGCCGATCATCTCGGCGGGCAGCGGCGCGGTACGCGCCACGAGCGATGGCTGGACCGTGCGCACCAGCGACGGTGCGCGGTCTGCTCACGCCGAGCACACGATGGTTGTGCGCGACAGCACGCCAGTCCTGCTGACCGTCTGAGCTGACGGTCGGCGCCGACCGCGTCCGTAATGTCCACACCGTGTTCACCACAGGGGATCGCGAGCGGCTGCGAGACGAGCTGGTCTCGGGCGCCCGAGGGGATGTTCGCATCAGCGCCGCCGCGCTGCTCGGGTCCTCCGCGCTCGGTCGCGAGGATCGCTGGTCAGACATAGATATCGCCTTGTGTCTCGCCTGCGATGCCGACCGCACGCCGGTGATCGCTGACTGGAGCGATCAGATGTACAGCAAGCATGCGGCCGTCCATCACCTGGATGTGACCTCCCGCGGCGAGACTCTCTATCGGGTCTTCCTGCTCTCCAGCACGCTACAGGTCGATATCTCGTTCTGGACACCGGCGAAGTTCGGTGCGATCGGGCCGGGCTTCCGCTTGCTGTTCGGAAACCACCGCCACACCGCTCACCACAGCTGGCCCCACCGCCGTCGAGCTGGTCGGCATGGGCTGGCTCTATGCGCTGCACGCCCGTTCGAGCATCGCGCGCGGCCGGGTGTGGCACGCGGAGTACATGATCAGCGCCATGCGGGATCAGGTGCTCGCCCCTGGCGTGCCTACACCACGGCGTGCCCGCGGTCCAAGGCCACGGCATGGACGACCTTCCGCCGGAGGCGACGGTGGACGTCGCGCCGGCGATCGTCCGCTGGCTCGACATTCCAGAGCTCAAGCGCGCCTTCGCTGCGATCACTCAAGCGCTGCTCGTTGAGACCGAAAGGACCGATCCCGGGCTGGCCGATCGCTTGACGGGGCCGCTCAGGGAGCTCGCCAGGTGAGCATCACCTTGAAGCGGCGCGAGCCGTGTCGACTCCAGCACCGCCCCATTGCCTGCCGAGGCGCGACGCCTCCCGCAACAGGATCGGCTTGCGACATGGTGGCGCGGCGTTTAGTCCGCGCTTGGTGGGGGTGGTAGCGGGGTCCGCTGGGCGGGGTCCGGGGGGCTAGTGAGGGCGATGGCGTTGCCGTCGGGGTCGGCGAGGACGGCGAACCGGGCGCCCCAGAACGCGTCGTAGGGGGGCTGTTGGGACTTGGCGCCGGCGGCGGTCAGCTCAGCGTAGAGGCGATCCACGTCGTTGCGGTCATCGACCTCAAATCCGAGCACGACGCCGGTACCGCCGTGCCACCCTTCGTTCCAGGAGGAGGTGAAGGCGACGCATCGAGCTCTACGTCGGGCGCCTCGATGCCTGGTGCGCTGCGGTGGTGCGCGGTCCAGTCCGGGTGGCCTGCGGCCAGGGGCAGCCCGAGCCGCTCATAGAAGGCGGCCATCGCGTTCATGTCGTCGACGGCGATGTTGACTTGTCTCAGTCTCGGCATCGCACTCATGCGAGGACCTCGACGAGCACGCCGCCGGGCGCCCGGACGTAGAACGTCCAGGACCCGTGGAAGCGCCGCGGTGGGGCGACGTCGAAGCCGTCGCCCACGAGGCGCTGGTGCAGGGCGTCGACGCCGCCGGTTCGGGCTGCACGAACCCGATGTGAAACGTGCCTGGGTAGGCGGCGGGCGGGTCGTCACCAAGATCGACCGCGGTGAGGTTGTGCCTCGCCGTCTTTGCTTTGCGAGGCAGGATCTCTGTGCTGATGATTCCCCCGCCGCCGGTGTCACGCAGCGCCGCCGCTAGGTAGATCGTGGAGATCCCGTGTGATGCGCCGAACTCGACCACGGACCGCACGTGTGATGAGCTTGCCATCAGGTAGTAGAGGTGGCCGACTTCTTCGCGGGTGATCGCGAGCGGCGCATCGCCGTAGAGCTCGTATCGTTCTACGGGATCGAGCCGTCGGCCGAGCTTGGTCTCACGCAAACGAACTCGCTCCTTGGCACCGGCGTCCTCCCGGCTTGCCTGAGCGTGCAGCTGACGCAGAACCGAGGTCACGATCTCAGAGCTCAAGGTGCTTTCCATCTATCGACACGACGTGATGTCGACGCGGCTCGCCGGCTGGCGCTGGCTGCTCGTCACGTCCGCCCCCTGCTCGCTTTCTCGCTTGTGATTAGACGCAGTCCGACGTCGAGCTCTGGGCGCGTGAGCAGGTCGTGGTTGCGGCGTTTCCATTCGCCTTTGTCGAGGTCTTTGCGTAGCTGGCCGAGGGCGCGCTCGACAACCGTCGGTGGGAGGTCGTGCCATGGGGAGGTCGCGGCGCGTATAGCCGGATCAAGGTATGCGTCCGGTCGCGCCCAAAGGGCGGCCATGAACCCGTCCTGGCAGTCGCGCGGGACCGAGAGGACTTCGACGTTCGTGCCTGGCAGCAGCTGGCGCAGGCCGTCGATGGAGGGGAAGCGCGCCGCGTGCTGGCCGAGCAGCTCGGGCAGGTAGTCGCGCACGATCCATAGCTCCGCGAGTTTCTCGGTGTCCATGGTGAGGATCACGATCCGGTCGCGGACGACGCGGACCAGCTCGAGCAGGCCGGCTTCGATGTTGTTCCAGTGGTGCAGCGTGTGGATCGCCATCGCTGCATCGACGGTCTGGTCGGCTAGCGGTAGCTGTTCGACCGTCGCTTTGAGCACCGGTGCGGTGCCGGGGAGCCGTTGGTCGATCATCACCTCAGAAGGCTCGACGGCGAGCACCCACCGGTCCGGAGGCTCGTAGGAGCCGGCACCCGCGCCAACGTTCAGCACGGTTCGAGCGTCTCCAAGGGCACTCCAGATCGCTTGCGCCAGACGCGGGTCGGGACGCCGAACACTGCTATAGCCCCGCCCGATCACGTCGTAGGCTGGTCTGACTGTCACGGGCTCGACCGCTTCCACGCGGCGTCACCCAGACCGAGCAGGATGTAACCCCAGCCGGCGGATATCAGCACGAATTTGGTCAGCGCCGCTCGCCGCGCGAGTGCCGGAAGAGCGCCCCGTGAGCCGGAGAGGATCAGCAGCAGCGCGGTGTTCTCGACGTAGTCAAAGCCGGCCGCGGCGAGCTGGGCCCACGCGAGCGGCCCTCCGGCACTGGCGAGCATTCGCCGGCGCCGGCCTGCGAATCCGTCGGCTGTGGCGGTGCACGCGAGCGCATGCAACGGCGCGTAGGTAGCAGGAAACGGATAGTCGAGAAGCAGCGACAGCCTCGCCGCCGAGCGGCCCTCGCTGCCCCAGGTGTCCATGATCCGCCGTGCCCGCTCGGAGCTGCCGGCCAGCTCGAACGGAATGATCCCCGGGCCGCCGGTGCGTTTCATCTGTTGCTCCAGCGCCCCCAGCGCCAAGAGCTCGGCGAGCTCAACGGCGCCAAGCATCCACATCGCGCGCCGGCGATCCTGCTTTGAGAGCCGTCCGAACGGCCCGCCGCCGCGTCCGCTCACCACGGATCTCCGTTCCCGTGGGCACTTCGGTCCTGTGCGGCGCTTTGCGGCCGGCTGACTTGCGCTGGCTGCCGGTTCCCCTCGGACTTGAGGACGAGGGTGAAGAACAACTCGACGAAGTCGCCGAAGGCCTGGTCGGGGATCGCGTCGGGGTCGGCAAGCTTCGCCAGCGCGAGTCCTGAGCCGAGCTCACGCAGCACCGCGGCGATCTCCTCGGCCGGCATCGGCAGCACAATCCCTTGCGCGCTTGCGTCCTGCTCGAGGACGCGCGCCAGCGCGAGGCGACCGAACGCGGCCCGGTCGCCAAACGCCTCGCGCAGCGGCGGGTTTCGCCACGCGTGGACGAGGAACTCGAGCGTTAGCACCATGAACTCGGGGTCACGGCGCAGCCGCTCCATCCACTGATCCGCATACGCCCGCGCGCGCCGCGGCAGGTCGCCCTCGGCGTGCTCGTGGATGTGCTCCCATTCACGGACTCGGGTGGTGGCGTAGTCCTCGAACACCGCCAGGAAAAGATCATCCTTGCCGGAGAAGTGCCAGTAGATCGCCCCAGTCGAATACCCGGCCTCGCGCGCGATCTGCTCAAGCGAAGCGCCGTGAAAGCCGCGGCGAGCGAACACCGTCCTAGCCGCGGCGACCAGCTCCGTCCGGGTCTGCGCCTTTCGCTCCTGCTGTCGGGAACGACTCCGACCGGAGCCACTATCGATACTCGACATAGCGGAGCCAACATAACATAGGATTCATTCGGTATGTTGGAACCCTGCCTCTGATTGCCGCGGTTGGCCAAGGCACACGTCCCACCACTCCAACCGAAGCGGAGATCGATGGAGCATCACCAGAAGCCGCCCACCACCGACATCGAAGCCGCCCAGTCCGCCACAGCCGAGGAAGAGTTGCGGCAACGGCTGCGGAGCCTTCACGTGTTCGACTGCCAGCTTCCCGAATTTGACCCCGAGAGCGTCCCCACGAAGCCGATCGAACTCGTCCGCTCGTGGCTGATCGGGGCGATCGACGCGGATGCCCGGGACCCTCATGCGATGACGCTCAGCACCGTCGACACCGATGGGCGCCCCAGCTCGCGCGTGCTGATCCTCAAGGGCCTATCGGACGAACGGCTGCAGTTCGCCTCAAGCCGAGGAAGCCGCAAGGGACGCGAGCTAAACGCGACGCCCTGGGCAGCGGCGAACTTCTATTGGCCAGAGCTCGGGAGACAAGTACGACTAACGGGACGGGTACTCGACGGCGGCCCAGACGATGGGGCTCGCGACTTCCTCGCCCGCGGGCTGGAGTCACGCGTGGAATCACTCACCGGCCGCCAGAGCGAGGTGCTGCGAGACCGCGCCGATCTCGACGCCGCGCTCGACAAGGCTCGCGCTCGGCTGCGCCGCGATCCCACCCTCGTGCCCGACCATTGGGCGCTCTACCAGCTCGAGCCCAACGAGATCGAGTTCTGGCAGGCAGACCGCGATCGCCGGCACATCCGCCTCCGGTACACGTTGGATGACGGACACTGGACCCGATCGCTGCTCTGGCCCTGACGCGACGACAACCCCAGCCGCGGCTGACACCCGGGTGATTCCCTCGGCAACCACCGCCACCAAGCGGTAAGACCGCGCGATCAAGCCACCCAACCGCCACAGCAGCGTCCGTTCGACGGCTCCCCTGTTGGAGAGGCTCACCGGGCGTCGATCCGTCCGTCGAGAGATTCCCCGCCGGGCTTGTCGGCCGTGTTCGCGCGCCGGTCCGGCAGGGGCGTCCGGAGTTCAGTCGCATCGGGATGTGCGTGCCGACGCCCAAGTTCAGCGAGTTGCTGGCGCAGCTCACACATCGACTGCCAGAATGCCGGCAGATGAAGTGGCCGATTTCCCCGACACCGCTCGCGGGCGAGATCGTGGTCCTGAAACCACTCGCACGCGAACACCTAGAGGAACTGTTCGAGGCCGCACGTCCGCCGGAGATCTGGCAGTGGTGGCCGTTCAATCCCGCGGTCGACAGAGAGCGGTTTGCGCAGTGGCACACCGAGGCGCTGACAGCCGCTGAGACCGGCACCGCGCTGCACTTCGTCACGCTAGACGCCACTACTGGCCGGGCGATCGGCAGCACGAGCTACTGCACGCCCCGCCCCGATCACGGCGGGCTCGAGATCGGGTGGACTTGGCTGACGCCATCGGCTTGGCGGACCGGCGCCAACGCCGAAGCCAAGCTTTTGCAGCTCACTCACGCCTTCGAGCGGCTCGGTTGTCACCGCGTCGAGTTCGAAACCGACGAGCGGAACGAACGGTCGCGACGGGCACTCATCGCCCTTCCCGCGCACTTCGAAGGAGTGCTCCGCGACTGGAAGGTCTTGCCCACCGGCCGCTGGCGCAGCTCGGCCGTCTTCTCGATCCTCCGTCGCGAATGGCCGACCACGCAAGCCAACCTGACACGGCGCGTCAGCCAGGCGCTCACAAGACGCGACACGCACCCTGCGGCTCGGTCCCACGAGGCAGTCCGCGCCGGCCGGGATAGCGTCGTGGACCGCCCGGTCCCGCCGGTCTCGTAAGGGGAACGGCAGCCGGAATGCTGTCGTCCTAGCTGTGCTCCGGGAGCCACCCCCGATGCGGTGTCCCGCAAGCCCCGCCCGCTGAACTGCCCGGTGACGGGGGGCTAACCGGACGCATCTCCGAGCGGCGGCTCTCCGCGGAGCCGGGCGGCCATCAGCATGGCCAAGGCGTACACGAAGTGACCTCTCCGACCGGAGGGCGCCATCCCCGGGTAGCGGCATGGACATCGCCGGAAGAACTCGCGTCGTCCGTCCGCGTTGCCGTGCAAGCCGGTTGTCGTGGGCCATAGCGTTGGCGTCGAGGCGCACTTGGGACCCGGCGACGGTGTCTCACTCAGCCCAGGGTCTCCCCAAGCCGCAAAGCGGTGCAGACTAGACGCACTTGACAGTGCAGATCACCGTCGAGCTGCCCTGCGGATTGTTAAGAAGGCTGAGCTGAGGTGCTCTCAGATGCGCTGAGGTCATGCTGGTTTTCGGACGCTTGTGTCGGGCTGGGGCGGGATCTACGTTCGCTGGGCGGTGCAGACGACTCACAAGATCCCCGGTGATGGCGCGGCGGCGTTCGCCGACTATCTAACGTCGACGTCGAGGCGGGGGGACTATTACCTGGGTCATGGCGGCGAGGGTGATCGGGCGGAGAGTCCGGAGGGTCGCTGGCATGGGCCGCCGGCGACGCTGCGCGGACTCGGGGTCGATCCGGAGGGACCCGTAGACCGCGAGGCACTTGTGTCGTTGATGGGGGGTGTGGCGCCGGCGACGGGTGAGCCGTTTCGCCGGGTGGGGGGTGATGGGTCGCGGGTGGCGGGGATCGATCTGACGTTCTCGGCTCCGAAGTCGGTGTCGGCGTTGTGGGCAGTGGCCTCCCCGTTTCGGCGGGCGCAGATCGAGGCGGCCCACCGTGGGGCGGTGGCCAGCGCGCGGGACCGGATCGTGCGGGAGGTGGGGTTGGTGCGCCGGCGTCGTGATGGGGAGATTGAGTGGGAGCGGCCAGCCGGGTTGGTGGCGGCTGAGTTTCTGCATACGGCGAGCCGGCTGACCCGCGATCAGGAGGCCGATGGCGGTGTGCCTGATCCGCAGCTTCATTCTCATCTAGTGGTGCTCGCCGCTGAGCGGGCGGATGGGCGGTTGGTCGCGGTGGATTCCCGGGAGCTGTTTCGCTCAGCCCGGGTCAATGGGGCGTGGTATCGGGCTGAGCTGGCCGCCCGCCTGGTGGAGCTGGGGGTGGAGGTCCACGGTCGTACGGGCCGGGATGGGCGCTACTTCGAGGTGGCCGGGATCCCAGACGCGCTGTCGGGCCGGTGGTCGGCGCGCAGTGATGACATCGCCAGGGCGGCGAGGGTGTTTCGCCAGCGTTATGGCCGTGACCCGCGGGGGGCGGGGGAGCTGGGGGCGTTGGCCACCAGGACGCGCGGCTCGAAGGCCATGACCGCCGCGGTGGAGGTGGATGGGGTATGGCGGGCAGTGGGGGAGGAGTACGGCCTTCCGGCGGGGCGGGTGGAGGGCCTGTTCGGTGATCGTGAGCGCTTCGAGCAGCGCGACCTCGCTGCCGGTCTGCTGGCTGATGTGTGCCGGGAGCGCTCCACGGTCTCTGACCGGGACCTGTGGGCCAGGGCGTATGAGCTCTCAGCAGGGACCTGTCACCCCCGGGAGGTCGGCCGGGTCGTCGACGGGCTGGTGGCACGGGGGGAGCTGGTCAGCCTGGGGGACGGGTCCTGGACTACCCGGGAGATTCGCCAGCTCGAGCGCCAGACCGTCGAGCTGGCCGAGGACAGGGGCGCTGAGGCCCACGCGCCGGTGGGGAGGCAGTCCTTGCAGCGGGCTCGTGCCGGGGCGGAAATCCGCATAGGTGCTCGCCTGTCGGCGGAGCAGGAGCACGCCCTTGACGTGGTGACCGGTCAAGGTGGGGTGTCGGTCCTGGTGGGTCAGGCGGGGACCGGTAAGGGTGTGGTGATCTCGGCGGCCCGGGAGGCGTGGGAGGCTGATGGTCACCGGGCGATGGGCACCGCGGTGGCCGGTGCGACCGCCAAGCGCCTCGCCGCCGACACCGGGATAGCGGAGGCGATGACCACTGACGCGCTCCTCGGCCGCGTCGGGTCGGGCCGTTTGGGTTTGGATGAGCGTTCGGTGGTGGTGATGGACGAGGCCGGGATGGCCGACACCCGCCGCCTGGCCGCCCTCACCCGGGCCACCTCTGCATCCAGGTCAAAGCTGGTGCTGGTCGGCGATCAGGCCCAGTTGTCATCGATTGGCGCCGGGGGCCTGTTCGATTCGGTACGTGTGAAGGTGCCGACCGCGGAGCTGACCGAGGTTCACCGTGCCCGGGAGGGGTGGGAGCGCGACGCCTGGGCGAGGGTCCGGTCCGGCGATGCGGCCCCGGCACTGGCGGCCTACCGGTCCCACGAGCGCCTGCACGTGTCCAACACCCGGGAGGAGGCCGGGGAGAGGATGGTCGATGACTGGGATCAGGCCCGGCGCGAGGTGGGGGAGGGTCGGTGCGTGATGATCGTCGATGCCTCAAACGCTGAGCTTGACCGCCTCAACGCCATGGCCCAGGACCGGCGCCTGGAGGCCGGGGAGCTGGGTGAGGAGCGGGCTAAGCTTTCCGGGCGCCCCTACGGGTTGCATGCGGGCGACGAGGTGCTGCTCACCGGTGCTCTCTATGAGCCGGGCCGGGAGCGGGTGGAGAACGGCACCCGCGCCCAGGTCACCCACGCACGCGGGCCCAAGGTCGCCCTACGCACCGAGGAGCCCCAGCCACGGGAGGTGCGGGTCGACACCCGTCGTTTCTCCGAGGTACGGCTGGCCTATGCCCAGCATGTATACAAGGCCCAGGGGGCCACCGTCGACCGGGCGCTAATGCTCACCGGTGGGTGGCAGACCGACCGGGAGAGCGCCTATGTCGCCGTCACCCGCGCCCGGGAGCGCACCGACCTCTACGTCTCCCGAGAAGACCTCGGCGAGGACGGCATGGACGACGGCGCCATCCAGCGCCTCTCAGAGCGCATTGCGGCAAGCCGGGCCCAGCAGGCATCGATCACCCAGGCCGAGTCACCGCGGCAGGCGTCGATCGGCCGGGCCGAACAGCCGGCGCCGGCGTCGATAGCCGAGGTCGCGGCATGGGGTCGGGGCAGCAGCACGGCCGAGGTCTCGCGGCGCGGGGGCGATGCGGGCTTCGATCAGGCCCCTTCGTCGCCGGCGCAAGGTGTGCGGCGGGAGTCGCTGGTCGGGCGGATCCTGCGCGAGCGCAAAGAGCTTGAGGCCCAGCGGGCAAACGAGCGCGGCCGTAGCCGCGACTGACAGAAGGGTGTGGTGATGTCTGATTGGGGTCCTTCGCATCAGTACCGGCGTCCGCCGCGCGATCGACGGTGGGCGGCGGTCGTCGTCCTGCACTTAGACCGGTTACACCGCGAGGCCATGAGCAGCGGCCCCGACCAACCGGCGGGCATGACGTCATCCGGTGGCGCGGGCGCTGGCGCCGCGCCCGGAACCCGTCAAGAGCGCCACTGCGTGGTCGCCTACGGCGAGGCCTTCGGCCCGCACTTGACAGAACCCGGCCGCGGCGCAACCCGCAATCAAGGTTCGGCCAGAGGCCGAACCTAATGATCACAGGCACCGACACCGCTCGTGCCCAGGCCTGGCTCTCACCCCACGACCCAACGCTTGCGGCACCCGGTGGTTGACCGGCGGGTCCTCGCGCACTTCGGCTTCACCGACCCCGCCCTGGCACGCTTCGGCCAGCGCCGGCATCCACGGCGACCCCGCGCGGATGTCGAGCCGATCCTGCGTGATCTCCCCTCCTCGAGGGACCTGACCGCCCAGTCCCACACTAGGCCCGGGATCATCGGAGCTGGCCGCTCGTGGACAGCGTGGACGATCTCGGTGTTGTCGATGCCGCGCAGGTACACGGACGTGATCGCTAGGCGCGAGTCACCCCCGACATCCGTTGCAACCGCAACCGGGAGCGTAACGGGCCAGCCGAGGGTGGCCCGTCGTCCGCACGGATTTCCAGCGGCGCCGTCGTGCCGGTCCAGGCCCGTGTGGGGCGCTACCGGTTACCACCAGACGCAGCTTGGCCCGCTGAACCGAGTAGAGCATCCCGCAAAATCGCGGCGACCTCAAGGGCTAACGCTCGACCTCCTAGGATCGCTGTCGCTACACGGTCGCTCTTGCGCGTCGGGCGCGAGGATCGAGTACCCGTTGCGGCCTAAGACCACCAACGAGAGGTGTCACGTACTCGACCAAGCCTCGCCGTGCTCGAGTTGTTCGACCAGCATCAGCTCGACTTTCGCCGCGTCGACGGGAAACACGTCCCACATCGTTGCGGCGAAATTTCCGTGTTAGTCGAGCACGATGCCGTGCCAACGCTCGGCGTTGGTAAAGCCAAACGTCGGATCGCGGGCGACAGTTCGCCAGACCGCGGACGTCAGGTCACGAGCAGCGCAGCGCGCGCGCAGTCTTTCCCGTCGCCCGCTCATAAGGCGCTTCGCGCGGCGCCGACCGCGCCGGCTTGGAGGGCGTTTCTTTAGGGTCCCACATCGCAGCATTCTCGCCGCTGGCCCGGCAGACCAGTCCCGCGCGTTGCTCTCTCGCGTGAATTCGATCATCGTCAAGGCGGCCGCGGGCTCGTGACGACGGTCGCCGACGACGAGTCGGAGGGCACGCTCGGCGTGATCGCTTTCGCCTGCCGACCCGGCCGCGGCCAGCGAGTCCTTCGGCGAGAGGCTGTCGCGTAAATCGGGGTTGTCCGGCGGGTTTAATTCAATGTGTGGATGAGTCAGAACTTTGTGGATTGTGTAGGCGTTCAGTCGTCGGGTCTTTCCATAACAAGGTTCGTGGAAGTGGCCGGCGAACTTTGTTTGGGTGGAGCGGTCTGAGGCTGAGGCGATCTATGACTCGGGGCGCGAGGCGTGTGTC
>JAABUJ010004597.1_pt1 | contig 14382 bp, 15 predicted proteins | sample 5559131 | NCBI WGS metagenome assembly JAABUJ01 (sample SAMN10711875, study PRJNA513366) | rock metagenome | isolation source: Antarctica rocks | place: Antarctica: Victoria Land, Mt New Zealand nord | collected 2016-01-07 | reverse complement strand
AAATGCTCGCCCTCATAGGCTCCTAGGTATTCTGATCTCTCTTAGTCTTGCCGCACGATTAGCATGAGTTTGTAGTCTCGAGTGCACCATCCTCTCGAGCGTTGTTGGTCAGATGCCTCGCGCCTGCCGTCACAAGACCCACGCCTGCGCCACCCAACATGACAGGACAAGTGCCTAGAACGTCAATACGTCAAGGCATTGATTCGTGATCTAGTGTCACACCAGTTTGGTGGGGTCCGAGTATGACTAAGCGTGCAGGAAGCGGCAGTGCTACCCTGCCAGCCTGTTGGCTGTTGCATGTGTCTTGGCGCGCGTCAAGCGCTGGGAGCTCTAACGCTTCAGTCCTCTTGGCAGGGGCTGGGTTAGCTCGTGCCTCGGTAGCAGCTTCCATTCCTTGCGGAGGAATCTCGAGACATCGACTGTATTTGTCTTCTAGCCTCAACTACCACTCCATCTACCATTGCCATTTCTTTCATTCCATAGTGTTATTCTTTCTCTTTCGTATTGCGCGGATCCGGCAGCCTCGACCTATAGCCTGCGCGGCATCTGCGAAAGCTATACTCTACTGCGCACACTGTCGCTACATACTTCACAGCCCCGGTGGCACAATTATGCCAGATATCTGTTTGACGAATGTAACATTTTCCACAGGCAGCGACGTGTATTTCACTATCTTAATTGTTTCATTGCAGCCACCTTCGAGCTGCTAGATTCATCCCCGGTCAATGTCACAGAAACGATTTTCTAGGGAGGGTTTTCAGCAACTCCCAAACACCGGTTCCTCCAACATGCCCAGCAATCCTAACGATGCCACCATTGACATACCTCTGACTCAAGTCCAGACGAATAGGAGTGGTGGCGCCCGCAAGCCGGAAAGGAGTCTTTCCGACCCTCAGACGGCTTCACAGTCGAACTTGCAGAATGAGAAAGCTGGATACTTCAAACGTCGCGCCGCCGGTCGGCGGAAAGCTGCGAACAATGGGAGACATAATGAAGGGGACGGCGAGGAAGATACTTTAACACAAATGGGCCAGATCTACACCAAGATACTCAACTTCTCGATCGTCACTCGATATTTCCTATACGTTCTACCTCTAGCAGCCTTAATTGCGGTCCCCATCATCATCGGCGCCACAGCAGCGCCAATGGCTAGCATGGGTCACGTCCGCCACGTTTGGATTTTCACTTGGGTGGAGATCGTCTGGCTGAGTCTCTGGGTATCCAAGTTGGCGGCGAAAACATTGCCCTCTATATTCCAATTCCTATGCGGCATCGTTAGTTCCGGAACACGAAAATACGCGCTGGTACTGCGGAATCTCGAGATACCTCTGTCACTTGCAGGATGGGCACTTGCCGCGTTGGCAACTTTCATTCCGGTGAGTCGTTGCTGCCGTCAATCTGATGCCTGAGTGCTGACTGTGTAGGTCATGACTCGAAATCCCGACCAACGCTCCCTTAAAGCAAAAAATCCTGACTCCCCAACTATACAGCCATGGCAGGCCATCGTGCAGAAGATACTTGCTGCTTTCATGATTGCTGCCTTGATCTTTCTCGCCGAGAAGCTGCTTATTCAGATCATCTCAATCAGCTACCATCGCACGCAATTCAATGAAAAGATCAAGGACTCGAAGCATAATGTGTACCTGCTCAGCCTCCTCTACGACGCTTCCCGAACCCTCTTTCCTGCATACTGCAGTGAATTCGCCGAGGAAGATTATCTTATCCATGATGCTCTGAATATAGATCTTGGAGAGCGAAGGAAGGGCATCAGTCATCACCGATCAGGATCTGCTACGCCACTTCGGATCTTGCAAAATGTTGGGCGTTTTGGTGACAAGGTCACATCGGCTTTTGGGAACGTCGCTTCGGAGATTACTGGCAAACAAGTCTTCAATCCTACTTCGGCCCATTCCGTCGTCGTGGAAGCCCTAGAGAAGAACAAATCTTCGGAAGCTCTAGCCAAACGGCTGTGGATGAGCTTTGTCGTTGAAGGTAAGGATGCTTTGTACCAGGAAGACATAGAAGAAGTCCTTGGTGCGGATCGCCCTCAGGAAGCGGAAGAATGCTTTGCCTCTCTGGATCGAGACGGTAACGGCGATGTTTCCTTGGACGAAATGATTTTGACTGTGTGCGAATTTGGGCGCGAACGACACTCCATTGCGAACAGTCTGCATGACGTTGATCAAGCCATCGATGTTCTGGACAGTTTGCTATGCACCATCGTCTTCGTTATGGTTGTTTTTGTGTTCGGTAAGTCGTCAATCTGACCCTTGTAGACGGTGCATCATTAACATGCGGTGTAAAGTGGCATTCCTCAACTCCTCTTTTACCACCACCCTTGCTACGGCGGGCACCGCTCTGCTCTCGCTCTCCTTCGTCTTCTCCGCTACTGCCCAAGAAGTCCTTGGCTCCTGCATCTTCCTCTTCGTCAAGCACCCTTTCGATGTCTTCGATCGGGTCGACGTTGGGGTCGAGCAACTTGTTGTTGAGCACATCTCGCTGCTCTACACAGTCTTCCGGAAGGCGAACAGTAATAAGCTGACCCAAGTTCCCAACCTGGTACTTAATAGTCTTTGGATTGACAACATCTCTCGCTCAAAAGCTATGCGTGAAGAGCTGCTTATCTACGTCCACTTCGATACCACGCTGGAGGACATCCAAATTTTGAGGCAACAGATGCAGAATTTTGTGCGCGACAAGGACAATTGTCGCGATTTCCTTCCGGATATCGAAGTCGAAGTCACTGGTATTGCAGAGATGAATAAATTAGAAGTGCAGGTCGAGCTCAAGCACAAGTCGAATTGGGCCAACGAAACTATCCGGGCCGCCCGCCGCTCGAAATTCATGTGCGCTCTCGTGCTGGCTCTACGCAAGATTCCCATCTACGCTCCTGGGGGTGGGGATGCAGTGTTGGGTTCCAGCGATAAACCGTCCTACTCGGTAACAGTGTCAGACGAGCAAGCTGCCGCGTCACGCGAGACCTTCGCTGCAACTAAAGAAGGCAAACGACTGATCCCGACTAAGAAACCAACGCCGAACCCCTTCACCGCCTCCACTTCCGTCGACGTGAAACCTGATCCGCGCGATCCCACCACACCTCCTCCACTGCGATATCGTCTTCCTCCCATAGCCGAGACCGCAGCTCTCAATGACCTCAATTCTCGCGATCCCGCCGCTGACACAGCTCAGGATATAGGATCACCGGAGCGTAGCCCGCCGACGCGAACCCCTGGCTCGTCTACCTCAAGTCATGACCGGGATGCAAATCTCGAAGAAGTCCGTGGTCTGCTTCGTCGCCAAAGTACGCGCGGGAAGCGACGGCCGAGCGGACCAACAGAGCCGTTCGCAAGCGGTCATGGGTCGCAGAGTGGACTAGGTTTGAGCGTGCCGCCTAGTCTTCGGGAGCAAAACCCGCAGCCACCCATGTATCCGAGCCAGAGCCAAAGCCCGAGTCAAGGGCCGGGAAATCACCCCACAGCTACATTCGATCCCTATTCACAGGGGCCCAGGTATGAAAGCCAGAGTCAAGGCTTTGTACAAGGACAAGGTCAGATGCAGCAGATGCCGCAGCTGAGGCAACCGATCCCAGGTGCTGGCAACAGTTTTACAAGAGAGCGAAAGAGCGACGATCTGAGCTTTTAACGTCAGTGGATTTTTGGACAAGCATACAGGCTCGGACGGGGCGTTTGGCTGGCTGGGGATTTCAGGCATACCCCTTCCCTTGGCTTACTTGGCGCTTGGTGGAGCAAAAAAGCACGTTTTCTAGACGGGAGGAAATATTGAATGTAACGAGATCACATTGTGTAGGTGCCAGCAACCTATCATGGTCTACCTTCTTCAAAGTTACTTCATGAGTTTCGCGACTGTTTACTTTATCGTGCCCACGTGACTCAACCGAACCTACTGCAAAGTGGCCTTTTTGGGATTAGCACTCAATCTCGTTGAAGGTACTCTCTCATCACTATTCCGGCGCACATACACTATGCCGAAACCATGGAGAAGACTCTTACAGAAGATAGCACGTGACTACTTATCATCAGGCCATATATCGACCAAAAAGACATCGTACACGTCGATCTAGGTTGGTGGTGTACGAGTCTTACAGTCCATAACCTTTACAGCCAAGTGTTCTAGTTGATGACTATAGCATGGACATCAAGCCCGGTGCACTCAACGACAGATTATCAAATGGCACCTGGATGTGTACACTCTCAGAGCAGAAAGAACGCTTCTGCCAGTCTCTCAATTCAAGTCCCATCTGGCAATCCCCTCAGCAAAGCAAACTTCATCTAAAAACCACACGCAGAAAATGCAACATCTTCCCAATGCTCCTCGTCCCCCCATCGATCCTCTCCTCGCAGCTCGAGCTCTCCACATGCTGCACCAGCCCGCTCAGCGTCGTTGTCCGGAAGTCGCAGCCTGGGCACGCATACACCAGCGGATCGTGAATAGGCGAAGCTATGTGCTGGTTCATCCCCCTTTGCGTCCGGAAATTCTGCCGGCAGTACTCGCACACCCACAGATCGTCATCGGTGAGGAATCCGCTTGATCGCTGCGCACTTCGCTGCTGGGTACGGAGCCAGTCGTGGTACCCGGCGGCCACGTACCGCTTCGATTGATAGCATTTCTGGGCGTAGAAGTCCAGTTGGTCTTCGTTTGTGCAGCAGGTGCCGGATTCGAGGTGGATGACCATGGCGAAGTGGGATGAGAAGAAGCGGGTGCAACCGATGCATTCTATGTTTGATGGTATGTGGATGATATTGTGCTAAGAGATTAACGCCTTTGCCGCTTGCTTGTGGGCGGGTTGGAACATACACTGCTGAGATTTGCTGGGCTCATGAAATCTCTCTCGCAGACGAAGCAGTAGTTGTGTTCATTGGAATGATGATAGTGCTCGTTCAGCTCGTTCTCAGTCCAGAAATCGATGTCGCACTGCTGACATATCCAGTGGTTGTAGGATTCTTCCTGGTGTTCTTCTAGTTCGTCGTAGTCGTCGAAGAGTTCGTCACATCGCTCGCATGGCACATGGCCTCGGGAATCACGTTTATGTTGCTGTAGAGCATTGCTGTTGACGAAAGTCCGGCCGCAGATGTCACACTCTTCAGAAGCCCTGGGCTGACGCTTAGACATTGAGCTTTGCAAAGACTTCGGTAACATACCAACGAGACATCACTGCATTCTCCGGGCCTAACAGGAAGTATCTGTATGGAAAGTTCGACGACTGCTTGCTGACCTGGGAGGGTTTTATAACACAAAGCTATGATTATTCCTGGTTCAAAGGCCTTTATGTGCAGAAAGCCGTCTTGCGTACGACCTGTAGCGGCGTCATAGCTCAACACTAGAAAGCTATTGGCCTTGAAAGCCTAGGCCGCTGAGCGGATCTAGATTTATCTCTGGATATGAAGACGTATATCTTTAATGTAGAGGTATGTTGAAGACGACCTGAGATAGCTAGGAGTCCAAGCCGAGAAAGGCGGCGGCAACGGCCGGACAGCGGCATCAGCACTTGAAATCGATGTAAGGACGCGCGTTGAATGGAGACTTCCAAAGCAAACAAGGTAGATGAGGGCTAATCTGGTATACTGTTTGTATCACCACAAAAGCTGGGGAATCGGAGATGACGACCTCGATCTATTATCTATTTTTTTGGACGAACCTAGCTATCTAATGGTGTTTAGGGGCACGTCCACTTTCCACACTACTATCGCTGATGAAATCTCTTGTTCTATGCTCCGACTGCCTGAAGCGACTTCACGGTGTCGACTATGCTTTCCTTGAGAGTCCGGAATCGAATTCCTAGAACCTCCCTCGTCCTTGAATTATCATACTTGTACAATCCTAGCTACTGTCAATACCTTATAAGTCAGGGGTGTTTGCTGATTGCTCACCTTCTTCAGGATAATCGCCACCTTTCGTACTTTTCGTTGGCAGCTTGGATGCCAGATCTGGATATGCAACACGGATGATGTCGGCAATCTCCTTATTGCTAAAATAGCCGGCCGTGACAAAGAAACGTTCAGATCCTGCCTCAGGGAGCTCCATGGCCTTGACATGGGCAAGTGCCAGATCTCTAACGTCGGTCCAGATAAAAGTCCCTGTAGGAGCGATTTCCTCTTTGGCTTTGCCTGTCATAATATCACGGATCCGCTGGTTGGAGGTGTTCAGCGCGTCCAGACTGTTGAGATAGTGAACGATGGGACCAAGAACCAGAGGTGGGTTCATGGTGACAATGTCAAAATCAGGCTTTTCCTTCTCGACAAAATCCCACGATGCTTTCTCGGCAAACGTCTTGCTGGCACGGTAGCCGTTGGAAGGATTCTGTGTTGCTTCCTGTTCGGTAATAGGGTTCCAGTCCTTTTCGGAATAGCTATGTTGAGGTCAGCTTGTGGCATGATACTAAGAGCACAAGGACTGCTTTAGGTTTCTCAGACTTTACGCCTGGCAATTAGGTGGTGTAACCTACGTATGACCTGGATTGGTTCCCTTGGCGGCATCGATGATAGCTGCAAAGCTGCTGGTTATGACTACGCGTTTGACCGTCGGTGCGTTCTTCTTGATCGCTTTCAAGAGCCCAGTCGTGCCAATGATGGCAGGATCTAATCTGAGGCGGAGAATTCAATTTCAGCAACAGATTCCCCGAGAAGTGACAACAGACGATACACGTCAAGCGATGAATTGCGTTAATGACAGGCATAAATCCGAAATCGCTTCTCACGCCCGGAGCTTATAAGATTGATATCACGTACAGGTCCTTTTTGACGTCCGTGACGTTGAAATGAAATGGTGAAGCACAATGAATTACTTTCTCGAATGGGGGCTCCGATTTCACAGCTCTATCAAAAGCACCCTCCACCGCAATGTCTTCAACGATTGCGAAGTCTAGCTTCTCTTTGGGAACTTTAGGATGTGCGTCTCTGATGGTCTGGGCTTTGGCTTCGGATCGTACAGTTGTTACCACCGAATGACCATGCTCCAGTAGAATATCCAGAACATGAGCAGCTATGAAGCCACTCCCTCCTAGATTTTCCAGATTAGATGTGAATCATATGTAAGCTGCACTGGAAGACCAACCGGTCAACAAGACACGAGGCATTTCGGGTGTTTCGGCCTTCAAGCTTATCTGAAGCTAGTCCGTATGTCGAGGGGTAATAACTGTCACGGAGAAAGTTGTCATTTGGGTTATGAGAAACCTTGGTTGCAGATACTTTACACTACATTATATAGAATTCAATTAAGAAGCGTGACGCAATCTATACCATCCTTGCCAAAAATCGCACCGGGCGGAATTACTGCGGATATAACCACTCCGATATTGCCGGACCTAATATCTGCCAACCAGACCAAGAGGGACACTAAGGTAGCCGACCAAAGCTGGACTGGGCTCTCCTCCGAATATTTTCCTCAGGTGTTTCTAGAACTTCCATCCAAGCAAATTCGGACGTCCAAGTCTGATGCTTCATTGAGGGGAGAGACAAGATGACTGTTTGCCCTTGGGTCTGAGTTGGTCATCATGCCCAAAGTCAAGTCGTGAAGTCGTGTAACCGTTTAACTCTTCACAACTCCGTAGGTTTCGAAGATTCTCTTTATGTACCGATAGTCACTGCTTTGTAAGTCATGGTATCCGGCACGACAAGTCCGAGTGGATGAAAGTGGTATACAAACTCACAAGAAGGAGCATGGGATCATAGGCCATATCTGCTAGGATCGAATTTACGGATTACTGCAATACCGTTCATCTCAATAACTCAAGAATGCCAGGAGTGCTCAATTTGTTACAACGCAGAGAAGTAGCCGTAAGCCAATTGAGAGCCTCAGCAACAATGCGGGCTTGACTCTTTGGGTATTAAACGCTATCAAGATATATGTCCGTTAAGACCTAGACTCTCTCGGAAGCGATTGTCCTCGCGAGCGCCGCTTGATAGGCGACATCGAGCCTAAGACCTTGCCAAAAGTCTGATAGACCTTCTGTCTCTTCGACTTGACTTCTGGATCCTGCTTGATCACCTCCTTCTGCTGTTCCACCTCCTGGTCCACGATACTGACCAAGGCGTCGAGTTTTTCCATCGCCTCGTCCTTGGATATGCCGGCGTGATGAAAGGCAGCGACGAGATACATTTGACCCTTGGTGAAAGATTGTCCCTGCTCTTCTATGATTGGCCTTGGGAACAGGATCGTGCGACCCGAAAACATTTCCATGCCAACCACGTAGTTGGCGCGTCCAAGATCTTCTCCAATTTTGCGGCCATTTACTATTTAAGCGATATACCTTCCCTAAACGAGTTGGTGGTAGGTAATACGTGACTCCATTGACCCGTTGTTTACGGTGGTCCATTTCAGCCCCGGGATGTTTATGGAAATATTTTGTAGAATACTTTGTCTTCGAGATACCAAGGGCAGCTCTGAGACGGAGAGCAAGGCGGAGATTAGACGTGTTCGAACAGGCCACAAGTCCGGTTAGAATATGTCCGGCCGATGGTCCATGAGCTTCAGCTGGTCACAGATTAAATCTCGATCCGGGGACCAGTCTTAGTCACAGATGGACTCAATGTTCAGAATTGATCTGTAGATCTCTGCTAAACCGCTCGAGGTATCACCGTAGCTGCAAAGCTCGTTCAACAGAGAGAGAATATCCAAGTGGGCTGACTACGTAGGGAAAACTCTTCGAAGTCCTTACATGCTACAACTCTTGACTTATTATACAGGCTTCTCTCTTGGAATCCACACTCGTCCACAATATTAAAGGGATAAAGTAGAACAGCCGTTCCCCAAGGGTGCGCCCGTCGAAAAGAAGCCAAAATTACCAGTCCCACCAACTCTCACTTGCAAACAAAAATCTAAGAGATCTATCTAACAGAACTGTAGCGAACCTTGGATCTTTTGTCTAACCATTACCGCTTTATTCAAGAAAGAGGGTGATTGTATCTATTGCATTAGTGGAGGGGAATTAGGTAGATGTTCTAAAAACGAAAGGAAACATTAGGGAGATCCTTGTGGTCATCCTGAAGCTGGCTGCTAAGACTGTATAGGAGTCGATGGGGATGGATCTGTCCTGGACCATCGATGGACTGAAACCTTTCTTTTGGACTGGGACTTCAAGTGACTCCGTCATCGTCGAGGACTTGGCGAGTCCTCACGTTGCTCCTGCCTTCTCTTAGCGTACCGGTTGCGAGCAGTCTCGTTTGTCCGCACCCTGATTTCTTCTAAGCGACGAGATGTTGTTTCAGGGTCGTCAGTCCGTCGCCTTTCTGTCTCCTTCGCCTTTCTCATCTGCCATTGTTCCGGGTTATGTTCTTTATGGTACGCTCTGACCTTCTCCTTTACTTCTGGCTTTTGAGATCGTACCCTGTCGTACTCCGCCTTCTTTACCTTTTCTGCTTCTTCCTTGTCTTGCTTTGATATAGGTGGCTGAAGTTCTCCGCTTGTCTCTTTCCGTTTATTAAGTTTCAGCCGACGAAGCGCCAGTCTTTCCTCCCGCTTTTCCGGATACACCATCTCTTCTGCCTTAGTTCGCAGCCATCTCTCGTGGTTTGTCACACCTTTCTTATCCTTCTCTCTTTGAACCACAGCCGGGTCTTTCTCCACTACTGGTGGCGCTACACCCGTATATCTTTGAGATTCTTCGGTAGCGCTTGTTCTCGGCAGCGATTTCCGCTGAATATCATATTCCTTAACTGACTTCTGCTTGGATTTCGTAGTTCTTCGTAGTTCTTTATAATTTCCCCTGCCTTGTTCCAACCCTCCCTGGGCGTATGCCGGTGCTGTTAGCGAAGCCTGGTCAAGCGCTCGTGTGACGTTCACTATATCACTTGATCCGTGTCGTCGTTTCGGCTTCTTAGTCGCACGTACAGGCTTTTCCACAGCTTCCCCGATTAATGCGTCTCTGCCGCTCCTTCTGGTCCTCGTTTTTTCTTGGCGGTGCCTGTCGCTAGGATCTCCACGAGATCCGGGCTGGGATGCGTTTAGATCCCATAAGTCAAGACTAGGTGAACGCTGACGTCCTCTCTGAGAGTACGAAGGCACATATTGTGAACTTTGCTGATACTCACCAGAGGGTTGGTCAGGAATGGCGGACGCATGAGTATCATACGCATCGTCTGGAGGCGCTTGCCTGTAAGAGGTTCTCTCGACAGTGGAGGGAGTGAGATAGGGGTTCGGGGCTTGCTGCAGATGCGCATATTCATTCAAATAGGGTACGTGGGACTGCTGCGGATGCGCGTACTGATCATCGTAGGGGCCCTGAGATTGCTGCGGATACCCCCATTGATCGTAAAGACGTTCCTGGGGCGGCTGAGGATACGCATGTTGATTGTCATAGGGGTACTGGGGTTGCTGCCAATACGGATATTCGTCGTAATGTTGATTCGATGGCTGCTGTGCCGGCTGAATCGGAGCAGGATCAGAAGGATAATAGCTAGCCGTGTTTCCAGAAGGTTGTATCGTCGTAGATTGACCAGGTTGGGCGTGATAGGCGGGCGGATCTCTAGGCTCCGGAACATAGCTTCTTATAGGACTCATGCGTCTCTCCTCACGTTTAGCACGGGGTGGCATCTTTTGGATGGCCAAGGTAGTCTCCCTCCAGGTCTTGAGTGTTTTGTGGAAGCTGGCTAATGGTTGGTAAGTGCTGATGTCTCTGTACTCCAAATTAATATTGTTGATGGCTCTGGAACATGCTCTCAAAGAGAAGGTCTGTAGAGACTTATATACTTATCGCCATTCAACGCCAGCAAGTCTTAGACTCGTGGCTGTGGGAGGGTGGTTCATTCTGTATTGTCGCCGAATGTTATCACGCTGCTTCATATATGTTGAACCTCATCATGGAGGGTTTCAGACTCGGGGCTCAGCCAGAAGACTTCATCGTGTCCCATTATTGGTAAAACATCTCATCCTGCAACGTAGGTAGCTTGAAGAACTTGGCCTCGAGGGAAAATGATATCTTTACTGGGTGGTGAACTGCCCTGTTGTTGGGGGATAATACACGTTTTGTACCCTTCGCAGGGGATCAAACATTGTTGAAGGGGTTTCTCTCTATGATTTTTGTTGTCGGCATTAAAAATGGGCTCCGTCTGTGATAATTGACACTGCCCCCAAATGCTAGAAACAAGAAGCTTCGTCAGCCTCACCAAGGATCTTGAGTCACAGATTTAGTGATCATCTCCATGAAACGGCCGCCATCTAAGAACTCGGTTAAACGAGTGAAGACTTCACGACTGATGGGGGAGGCTTAGCTCAGGCCAAATCTTCGAACCCAGATTTTGGTAGACGTTAGCTATGAACAACCCAAGACATCTTGAACAACCGAAGCTGTGAAGTGTCCAACGGTTGGACGACTTCACATTGGGCCATTCGCCAATGTAACAAGGAGACTGTGCCTCAACCGCGCAACCCTGATATCTGGAACCGCTTGTCTTTGAATTCAAGGGATCCGGCCTCAGAGGGTTTGCGGCTGTGCCCAGGGGCTTCATACACTACTGGAGGTAGTGGTGCTGCTAAGTGACGATTTAATAGTCTGTGTGTCAACTTCATGCCCTGAATTGCAGATCGATCTGATATAACAGCTTCGTGATTCGTCCTGCTATTGCCTATGGCAAAGACGTGGACGCTTGCTGAAATGGCCATGCCTAGTGGCACAAGCGACCATGTGATTGTGCGAAGAGGGAAAACCCACGAACATGTACTCTGGCCTTTGTTTCACAATAGGCTCATTCAAAGATCTGAAACCCAATGCAAGTTCTCAACCGAATCAGAGCAAGAGGAATCCCAGACCTATTCCTCACTAGATTCCCAATCATCATGTGAATCGTCCTCATCATCGTCCTCATCACCGTCCTCATCATCGTCCTCATCATCTTTATCATCCTCCTCGCCGTCGGAGTAATCATCCAAATCATCGCCCGACTCATCGCCCGACTCATCGCCCGACTCATCGCCCGACTCGTCATCCTCGAGGTGGCAGTAGTTGCAGGCCCTGAAGGTGCAATGTGCGCACTCGTAGATGTATGCCCGGCCCTGATAGCCACATATTTGACAGATTCCGGGGTCCCTTCTCGTGCAAGTGATGTGCGTCCACTGATTGTGGTCGCAGTAATTCTGTTGAAGACGGGTTCGCATGTCTTGAATTTGCGCTTCGCGTGGCCGAATATCGTCTCTATCTCCATGAGCAGCGTTAAGGGCAGCGCGACGATTCACCGCCCTTTCAGCACGCTCAAGTAGGCGATCTTCGTCAAATAACGAGCACCCGCAGTTCTTCCACTTCTGACCGCAGACGTAGCAGAACTCGGCCTGGCAAATGCACCTATAAATTCAGCAAACACCTTCGAGATATAGCAGGCCAGACTTACCGCATGTGGAAACAGCCCAGGTTCAGTTCCACCATATTCTTACACCTATAACAGCTTTGCCATCCTTCCTTCTTAGCGAGCTGCAAAATTGCTTCACGTTCCGGATCGATGGAACAAGGTCTGTCCCCGTGCCAGACTTTCCTACAAGCTTTGCAAGTATTCCCAGTGCAAGCCAAACAGTGGCCCTTGTTACCTGTAATATTATTTTCGGGTATCTCGACGCAACAACCGCGCCTCGCACACAATAGCGAACAGTTTGAGAAGATCTGTCGCTGCTTCTCGCCATATCTCATTGCGAGTTCCGGAGATAGATGCTTCTGTACCATGCCGAACGTTACAGGCAGACCGCAGCATTGAGGAGGGAATGTGGCTCCAGGTTGTAGAGCGGATTCAGTATATTGTGCGAGGCAGGGCTTGCAAAACCTATGTCTACAAAGCACGCTTATGAAAGCTTCGTCGAGGCCATCGTCTCCACAAGCAACGCATTCTCGTTGAATAGTAGATTCCGTTTCGCCCGATTCGGTCTCTTTGATTTTCACGCGTTTTGATCCGTGTGGGTTTCCGTCGATTTCGGTGGACGAACTCCTGATCCTGACGGTAGGCTGCGATATATAGCGTTTTCGCTTGGTGGCGCCACTCGCGTTCGTTCGTGTGGCGTTTGTTGGTATCGATGGAGCACTGGCCGCCACTGAGGCACGATTCGGGCTCCCACAGGAAGATGAGCTGTCAGAACAAGCGTCTGTGGATTCCTCAGACATCCGGCTCAACCGTAGAGCGAGCTGTCGATCTTCAAGCGCTCTTCCCTCCTGTCGCAGTGCTTCGGTAATGAGCTGGGAGTCGCTCGCGAGAGCCCTTTGATTGCTCTGTGCAATGCTTCGGTCGTCCAGAATGGCCATGCGCTCTTCGAGGGCTTCGAGGTATACTGTAGAGGCAATAATGGTATCTCTGGACTCCCTCGCATTATCTGCATTACGTTGCTGAATTAAGAAAGCTTGAACTTCTGCACGCTCAATCCTCAACACAGTGGCCTCCGTGTTGTCAAGTAGAGACATGGTGGCGGGCCTACGCTGTGGTCAGCAAAAAGCTTGTGGGTCTTTTTTAGCTTGCACACGAAGTACTCACAGTGATTTCCAGACTCGGTCGTTCGTGGCCGCTCCTGTCCTGTAGAGGTGAGAACCGGCTAAGTAACAGCCTCGGGACCAGCTGCCTGCGAAGAATAGGACTCGCGGAGCCCTTGAGCTTAGTAGTCGGTAACCTTGGAGAATGGTAGAGAGATGTCGCTGCGATAACAATTGCGATTTGTTGACGGTCTCTACTCGCTTAGGTACGACAGAAGATACTAGACCAAGAAAAGGCGCGAATCTGGCAAAGACAGCAGGGCCTAACGACGCGAATTGCACGTTGAAACATTTACGCTCCTGCCATGATCAAACTTTTGCGAGTCCGCCATGGAGAGGCATTGGATGCGTAAGCCAAAAAGATATGGTCGGCTTACTTATGAAGCAATCTACCATTAGCTTCTCACCCGAGACCCATTGTGACATCATCCCCTATCCCCCAGTCACCATCACGGTCTTGACGTGCGGATAAGGGGTGATGCTCAGCTTCGTCCTCGCTGCTAAAAACATTCGATGGTGCATGACCACTGCCGCTGGACCTACTCCCCTTCCTGAAATAGCCCCTTTTACGTGCCTGGCTACTACTTGAGTCATCTACGTCTTTAGTGGGATGAGAAACGTCAGATGGGGCATCCATGGATGCTCTCCCAGACCCAGGCACCAGAGTCGCCTGTGAGGAATCGATCTCGGGATCTCCTGCTACTTCGACCAGCTCGGCATCGCGATACCACTTGCGCCGTCTGGTATATCTGCCCCAGCCATCTTGACGTCGGCCGTCATTCCACTTGTTGTCGTAGAAGATCCAGCCATCGCCGTTGGCACTTGCTTTGACTTTCCCACTCCCTTCGACTTTCCACTCGCTCCCAGGTACCCAACGCCACTCAGCACTTTTATTGTCTACGTCGGGCAAGGCAAAGCTATCTTTT
>JAABUJ010004591.1_pt1 | contig 14393 bp, 14 predicted proteins | sample 5559131 | NCBI WGS metagenome assembly JAABUJ01 (sample SAMN10711875, study PRJNA513366) | rock metagenome | isolation source: Antarctica rocks | place: Antarctica: Victoria Land, Mt New Zealand nord | collected 2016-01-07 | reverse complement strand
GGGGCGCCGGGCGGGGGTCGGTTTGGAGGTAGATTTGGAAGTGGGTTCTTTGAGCCAGGGAAGGGTGCGTGCCATTGTCGCTGGCTGTAGGGGATGGACGTTTGGAAATTGTTGTGGAAGAAATGGTATCGCAGCCTTACAAGGAGGGGGAGTGGAGCGCCACAATGTGGCCGTGCCATACGCTAGCGTGACATGAGAAATGTGTTAAGGGATCTAATTCTATTCTCCCTTTCACCCCTCTTCGATCAGCGGCCGGCTAGCGACTCGTCTAGCTGTAACAATGGCCGAGCCAGAGAGCAGCTCCACCACTGCAGAAGCCCTCATCCCACGCTTCAAGCTCGACCGCCTACTCAATCAAGGTCCATCCCCAATCCCCACCTCCAATGCCCCACTCACCAACCCCCTCAGATCAAGCCGGCCGCCGCATCACCCTCCTTGGCAGCATCGCCTCCTCCCCCGCTCTTTTGACCATCGAACGCGCCGCCTTCCCCTCCGGCCCTGAAATCCTCCGTGCCTTCCACTCCGCCATCGCCAAAATCAAGAATCTCGGCGACAATGATATCTATAGGTGGTATCTCGCCTTTTCAGGCGCCACTAGTAGTGCAACAGCAGATTTGAAGCTCAATCTCATCTACCCTTGTACGGAGCAGCACATCAAGAAATACTCCCCGCAAGGTGTGCGCATGGTCACCGAAACACCAGAAATCTACAACGATTACGTACGCCCGTATATGCAGCGCAACAGGGATGCGGGGAGGTTGGACTGGGTTTTCAATGTCCTGGACGGCCGCGCAGAACAGGAGGATGTGATTCTGCGGGACTCGGGCATGGGGCCAGAGGGTGGGTTCCTGATGGCTCCCGATCTGAATTGGGATCGCAAGACGGTGACGAGTCTGCACTTACTGGCATTGGTGGAGAGAAGGGATCTCTGGAGTCTCAGGGATCTGAAGAAAGGGCATGTGGAGTGGTTGAAGGGGATGAGGGAGAAGATGTTGGATGCGGTTGTGGGGGTCTATGGAGAGAAGGGGGTGGAGAGGGATATGTTGAAGCTTTACGTTCACTGTGCGCCTCAAACCCTCTTCCCGTTTCTTTAATTCTGCAACTCTCTTGCTGGGGTATGCTGATGTTGGTACGCTACAGATCAACCGACCTACTACCATTTCCATATCCACATCGTCCACGTCCAGCTCGAAGCCGGCAGCACGCAATCCACCGGCAAAGCCTTCGGGCTCGAAAATATCATCTCCCAGCTCGAAAGCATGGCCGGCGGGCCCGAGGCTGGCATGGCGGACGTGAGCTTGACCTACTACGTAGGCGAGGCCAGCGAGTTGTGGACGAAGGTCTTTGAGCCGCTGAAGAGGGGAGCCAAGGGGTGAGAGATGGCCGGGTGGATAACCCCTGCTCTTGGGGTTTAATTCGTACAACACGAATCATGCTAGGAAAGCTAGCATGAGATATCGAATCTCGGTATCTGGACGTAAAGGTCTAGCGTCGTTAGGCGCTCCAAGTAGCAAGATGCTACTGGCTTCGCCTTGGAAGGCGCAAGTATCTCTCGAAAGGGAGAAGGAGAGGTAAATCACCCCTGCAAGGACCACAGGCTCGAGGAGTGGATGCAATGTCAAGAGGGCCTGAGGAGATCAAGAGAACCAGGTCCTAAAATTCAAGGTCGCTTCGTCCTCGGTGCTTGGAGAGTTTACAGCTGGTATTTGCACGTACCGATAAGCGATTATCAGATGGGATGGTGAGGGAAAATATCACGGAGGAAGCCAGTCTGCTCAACCAGGCAAGAATACTTTTCTTTCGGGCTGTTCGATGAGAATTTCAACAGGGTCAGGACTTGTCTCAACACAAGCCTATCCGCTATCATACATTCACTTAAGAATCTCGTAGCAGCATCAACAAAATCATGTTTTACCATTCCCCTGCAAAAAGCTTCTTCAATGAACGCCTTTCCCCATATCGACCATACCAACCCCTTTACTGCAATGTAGGATCAAACGCCAACACTCTGCTTTTACTCATCTCAATCTTCATAGTTTATGTACAAAATTAATGCTTAGGGATGATACACACGGCCACACCAGACTGAAAATTGGCGATCCCGTCCGATCTCGCATACACAAACAGTCTAGGGATCAGTTAGTAGTTGGGTGGGTGACCACCAGCGAATCCTGATTGCTGTGTGTCTATTTTGTTTTTCTGATATGAGAACATGGCGCATAACGCTGGAGTTTCTGGGGATTTCTCTCTCATGCGCTGGTGTGGTAGATTTTTTCGTGTCAATGAGTCAGAATGTCTGGGCTGTAGTTCAGGCCCTGTTCATAAGCCCACCAGGTGAGCGAGTAAAAATGCATTAATGGATTGCCTCTTCACCTACGAGTCTGGACTAGCAAGCAGATGGCCATCGACAACTCGTCAAAAAGTTCTCTTACAAAAGTGCAAATGGAATTATGCACCAGTCCTCGCCGGCGCATGGGAAACCCACGCACTACATCTATCCAAAGTTCCCTTACCCCAAAATACATTCAATCTAAAGCCTACTGAGCGCACCTTTCAGCGCACCAGAATGAAAAAAAAGCCAGTATGCGAGCTGGCAGAATCGCCATGCTCCCAACCTGTGGAACGAGCTACTACGGAAATTTATAGGCCTCAAGTTTAGCCGACGACCGTCTCGCAGCAACGCGCTCCCTCAAGGCTGCGCACTCTTTTAGGGGATCGAACGACGGCCCTGGCCGTGTCAACAACGACGCAACCTCCAGCGTCGCGCTCCGCTTGCCTTGCGGTCGGGGCGCTCTGGACGCTGTGGTCATCGCGCGACTGCGCTCCATGCCCGATGGAGGCAGCGAGGATGAGTTGACGTCTGCTGGGTTGGAAGTGGGATGGGAAGTCGCTTGCGGAGATGGCGAAGGCCAGGCATCCGAACCAAAGCCCGCGGACTCGATCGCGGAACCGAGTTCGTCTTTCATGGCCCCGGACGGGTTACGCCATCTGATGGAGCTCTGGGAACGCGGTACCGATGGTCGTCTTGACGCTGGTTTCGATGTCGATCTCGAGAAGGTATTGCGGAAACGGGCGAACCAGCTTGGATTGGCGGACGTGACGCCTTGTGCTTCTTCGACAAGCTGGACCCAATAGTTGATCTCGCTTTCCTGCCTGTAGATGCCGATGCATGTTCTTGAAAACTCCAGATCGTCTGCTGCGTCGTAGAGGTTGCGCAGGTGGAATTGCGCTATCCCGCGATAGAAGAGGCATCTCGCGTTCATCGGCAGGTAGTTGAGGTGCTCTGCGAGATTTAGAGCCTCGTCGGCGTGTAGATGCATGCTGGGCCAGTCCTTGCACCTTTGTGCCATTCCAGCTCTCAGGATGTAGATTTCGACCGTCGCTTGCCTCAACCGGTCCACAAGTCCTTCGTACAGGTATTGGATCTTGTCTTGGCTCCCTGCAGTGTTCCGTCTACTCCGGCCATTTCGATTAATGTGAAGTATCGGCTGCTTCGGCATGCGACGTGCTTTCGCTCTTCGTAATGGGGCTTTTGATAGCCCTGGATCTACAGCACCAGGGACCTTTGAATGCAGCTTGTTCTTGAGCATGTCATTTTGGTATTCGCGGTCTTTGAGCGCTATGGCGTGATCTGAATCTTTCTTTTGTGCCTCTTGGGCCATCTGAGCCATTTGCTGCTTCAGGCCCAAGACTGTACGTTCCGATGCCTTTTGGTATGCTTCGAACTCCGCGCGAGGTACACCACCATGTTCGGTAGAAACGGGCGCGTTTGGCGGTACAGACCTGCCCTTCTCGCAGTGTCAGCGGAGATACCAATATCATTACTATTAGAGTGTGACTGTGATGAGAGAGTAATCACCCTTCTATGCAATGGCGCTTGTGGAACATTCGCTTTGTTGGGGTTTGAGCTCGCCTCATGTCTGCCACTGTCCGACCCACCGCCCGGGGGTCCTCTAGTTGCGGTGGTTTTCTGGGCTATATTCGGTTTCAGCTTAGTGTATACTTTGATGTTCGGCCGCGGTCTGCGAGAGCCTCCTTCGCTGGAAGCTGCGGATGATTTTGGCGACATCGGTAAGTCATCCTCACTGCGGAGACTCCTCGGTTTGTCATGATCGATGACCACAAATGTGGTTTCAGTCAGACGGGGAGAGTCGTCGGTGTGCACGTCTTCTGCGACCGGAGCTTCTAGCGCTAGGTCGGGATGAAGGTAGGACGGAACCCCGGGAAACCAGGACATGGCACTGACCTGTGGCAATATGCGAAATAGATACAGAGATTCTGGAGAGATACCGAAGTGCTAATATCTTTGGATGCAAGGGTGTCTTGACTGTCCTGGAATGGCGCTGCTGGAGACAAAGAAAATAGGATTACCTGAAAGGCCGCATTCGTGATGAGTAACAACAAGACTTGGTCACCACCCACTCCTAGTAGGTTCGTTGTATCATTCAAAGGTATCATCGATGGATAGTGAAATTCTAGGGAACTTCGTAAAGTACATGAACCCATAGTCGATCAATTTAGAAAGACAAAACCAACACGAGAACTTTATGAATCACGCCACAAAGCGTGCAGGTAATGTCAGTGATCACGCCGGATCTGGAAAGCAAGCCTTCGGTACAAAGAACAAGATTCGAAGACCGCTGCAATCTCACAATAAGATTCCCACATTACGAAAGTCAAACGTAGTAGCATCATATTGGAAATTGAAGACAATGAGACATCCATATAACAACAACGAAACTATCATTCAAAACATTATCGAAAGCTACCTGCAATACCGTATCTACGTACTATTCAGGAAACATGCAGCTTGGTACGCCTACGATCACCACGAGGCAATGAATTTATGGCGCACGCAACATTCTCGCGTGCGGCATCAACATTTTCGTTGTAGTCGGGGCTAATGTTGGAGTCAGCTTTTCTTCCATAAGTTGGGGGAATAAGAGAGGGGTAGGAGACGATCAGACGTTCACTTACTCTGTGTTAGAAGCCAATACAAAACTCCAATGAGCATCTGCTAAAAGGTCGAAATGTAGGAAGCAAATTCCACGATGGTAGTGACACTTACCTATCAGGTAAGGATCTCCCATTTGTACGGCGATTTGCAGTGCTTCGTTTGCGGAATTTAGTGCTTTCTGCAACAGTCCCCCTTGGATCTCCTCGTAGCAGCCACGTAATATTGTTGAGTAGAGAAGAAGAGCACTGATCCGTTCCTTTGACGTCATTACACGTACCAAGGTCAGAGTGGCCAGAGCAAGTGCTCGTTGAGTCCCGTCTTTATCGCCCCAAGCTTTGACGACCGGGGCAAGGTGGCTATCGACAGCAGGATCGTAAAGGAACGTTTTGATGAAATAGCCATCGCAAGGTTTGCTCAGCGTTCTGGGAGGGCCACCTTGGGTTAATCGAAGCAGTTCTTCATACCGTTTTAGCTGCAGTTGCTGTGCGGCTACAACCGACTTGAGGTAGCTGTTCTCGGTCAACAGGTTGTCCCGATCATCAACGAGCTGCTGGGCGACTTCCCGAATTTCTGTCGTAAGGGAGAAGGTGTCCATTCTGGTACTCAGCTCAACTGAGAGTTCTGCTTGGATCAGGGGTGTTGCAGAGTCAAGGTGACTGACGGCAGTGGTTATATGTATATGGCTCGCCTTTTGACATAGCAAATCATTTTCAGACAAAGGGCTTATGATTGAATGAGCTGGTATAGGGACCCTTTGTCCGCAGGCCGCCATAGGGAAAGACAATTGGATTCAATCCGAACAATCCGCCTTTCAACATGGTCAAAGACAGGTACCACTGAGCATCAGCCCCCAATGAAAAGGTTGCCTCAGCCCTTATACCTAGGTAGTCCCCAGAAAAGTTGTTTAGGGTTCCAGATGTTTGATTTTTGTTCCATCACCGACTTTTAACACAGTTCCCGAGCACTGAGGCAAGGAAAAGGCTCGTAGTGCACACCTTGCATTACTATCCAACGTAACGGAGATACTGGATCGTGGTAGTAGCCATAGATGTTCGGACGTATATCCGTTGGATTTCGCTTTGTGGGTGAATAGTGGCCTTGAGATGGACGTTTGAGCATGGCGTTGGTAAGAGGGATGGATGGGTATGGAGTAAAGTACCTTATCTCACGGTGATCTGAGAAGCGGAACTTCCAAATGAATTTGCGCCTGTAGAACTTTTTGAAGTCGGTCTGATGAAGGGTTTGTGCCTCGAATCGGCGCGCTTTCTACTTCCTATCCACGGGGTTAAATGTTATTTTGTTAAGGTGAAAACTTGGCCAAATAAACCCTGTCACGCTAACAACTAACCCCCCTAATACGAAGTACACAAGGCACCTTATTGGCGGACCCAACAATAGCGCTAGAGCACGTGAGGAAAGGAGATGACGGGCCGTCAATCCGCTTCATCGAAGTAATTATTTTTGACTTCTTCTCTGACGGGGGCGATGGCACCGAGTTGTAAAGACGCATCCACCTAATGTTCAGACTTCTTGGCTTTTTCAATTCATTGTAACCGTATTTCATCATCTTCCATCCGCCCAGTCTGTCAATACCCAAGCCTACTACCCCTTTATGCGTTCGAACATAACATGCTAGGCCGGGCTTCGCGAGCACGAGTGCCTCCCATTGCGCACCGAAGTCTGCTAAATTCATACAATGAACTCTACTTGCCATGGCTTTGCCCTTCCATTTGCGCGGCGAATCCTCGTCCGCGACATACAGCTACCACCTCCCAAGACCGCCACGCTCACGCATTGGGCAAACGAAAGATTAACCCTTCCATACCAAATAACACATCAATCTACGAAACTCGGAGAGGCCTCGCCTCGGCCGCTGTCGCCGATTATGTCCCTCCCCACGATGAGTACATCCCGTTCGAGGCTCCGCCGAGCCTGTTCGGTACCCTTCAAACTCCCAACAGCCCCTTCCGCCTTAAGACTTTCGATCACCACATCCCAGGTGTCTTCGATCCAAGAGACTCTATACTTGTGGACGATTCGATAACGACTGCGCCTGCGACGTTCAAAACGTTTAACGCCATCAGCGGTGAAATAGCCGAAATACATCAAACGCTCCATGCCTGTCTACAGGTTGGCCGCTTGGCTCGGGCTGTGGCGCTAATGCGGAGGTTGAGCACGCTATACAAACCCGATGCGCCAGGCCTGTTGGCTGCACACAACGACTATATACGCGAGCTTACATACAGGCTCAGCAGAACAAAGGATCAACAAATGTTAAAAGATGTCCAGAACTGGTTCGAAGTGAGCCTGCGAGGGAAAGGGGTGACTCCCGATGCAACCACATATGCTCTGATGATTCAATCTGCCTTTCAAGATTCCGACGTGAAAAAAGTGGGCCGGACCATCAGAAGGTATATACATCTTGCAGAAGAGGCCGGCGTTCTGGATGAAACTGTGGCAAATGTATCAGGCACGCTCGATGACGAGAATCTCGGCTTATTCAATGAGGTAAATAGCTTGCAGACTTAGGGTATCTATTATTACTAACGAGTCTTCAGAGTCTGCCAGAGCAGTATGCTCAGGTCGACGACATAGTACCTGATATACCAAGCCCACTAATTTCAAGACCCGCCTTTCCACGCTCAGAAGCCGTTTCTACTTCTCAAAGATTATACGATACGCCAGAGATCAGACCAGTCGATACCAAAGGCTTGGGCTTAGAAGCGCTCCGACAGTCACTATCGCTATTCTCGGACGCTGCCTCTGCACCAACTTCAGAGAATCCCTCATGGACCCAAGAAGAGCGAGAAAAGGAACGGAACATGCAACGTCAACGTATCTTAGAGCGGGACACCTTTGCTTCGGCTATGGATCGCTGGCGTGAAGAAAGTGTGCAACAGAAAAAGTTGGGAATCAACGCATCACTCCAGAATCCTTCCCTTGGCTCGCTGATGTGGAATTGGCATGAGCTACTTGTGCCGTTGATTCGCGAAGAAGTGGGAAAAGCGAACGAGGCCGAGGAGAAAAGCCAAAAAAGCGCTGCGGATAAGGAGCGCTGCTACTACGGTCCCTTTCTCCAGTATTTGTCCCTTGAGAAGCTCTCAGCTGCAACGATCCTCTCCGTTATGTCTCTTCTCAGCATGCAGCACCTTAATAGAGGGGCGAAGCTCGCGCAATTGGTCTTGAGGATTGGAGACACTGTTCAGGATGAGAGCATCGCTGAAACAATCAGAGTCAACCAAGACCGCATGTATAAAAACCAGAAGCATCCTGACCGGCTTTCAAAAATTCGAGCTTTCGTAAAGCGGCGCAATCCCCGAAGCTCCTACGCAAAGTTGCTTGGTGCTGACCAGACCCTATCGGCGGCTACTGAAAGCTTGCGGTGGAGCAAACCCATCAGAACGAAAGTTGGAACGATTCTTTTGTGGCATCTGATGAACATTGCAAAGATTGATGTTGTATCTTCGTATCCAGGATCGCCCGAAGTCCTCAAGGAGCGACAACCTGTGTTTTTCCATACCTTCCAGTACATGCTAGGAAAACGCACCGGACTTGTTCGCTTTAATAAAGCCATCGCATCTAAGATGGCCAAAGAGCCCGTTAAAAGTGTTCTGTCGCGGCATCTGCCTATGGTCGTCGAGCCAAAACCGTGGACTGACTTCCGGGACGGCGGTTTCCTGGAGCATTCAATCCCCGTGGTTCGTATTCGCAACATGGATCTTGGAAGGCGCTATGCCATCACTGCATCCGCCAACGGGGACATGACCCATCTGTTTGCCGGACTCGATGTCCTGGGTAAGACGCCATGGCGGATCAATCGTCCTGTCTTTGAAGCCATGGTCGAAGCATGGAATTCTGGAGAAGCAGTCGCCAAGATACCTCCAGAGGATCCCACGGTCGATCTTCCTCCCGAGCCACCTCTTTCAGAACCTCTTTCAGACAATGCCGCATCTCGCTACAAGTGGATGAGGCAGGTCAAAGCAATGGAAGATCTCAAATCCGGCCAACGAAGCAACCGATGCTTCCAGAACTTCCAATTAGAAGTGGCTCGTGCCTACGCGAACGAGACGTTCTATTTCCCACACAATGTCGATTTCCGTGGTCGTGCGTATCCACTGTCGCCTTTCTTCAACCACATGGGCGCTGACAACGTGCGTGGTCTACTCGTCTTCGCTCAGGGCAAGGAACTTGGACCTGCAGGCTTGTCTTGGCTCAAGATCCACCTTGCCAATCTGTATGGCTATGATAAGGCTAGCTTCAAGGAGCGACGAGACTTTGCCATGGAGCATCTTGCCGACATTTATGACTCTGCTAATAATCCAATGCATGGAAACAAGTGGTGGTTGAAAGCCGAAGACCCCTGGCAGTGCCTCGGTGCTTGCATCGAGCTGAAAAACGCATTAGAATCACCCAAACCTCAGAAATTCGTATCACACCTTCCAATTCACCAGGATGGCACATGTAACGGTCTCCAGCACTACGCAGCGCTCGGAGGTGATGCAATGGGTGCAAAACAGGTGAATCTGGAACCTGGTGACCGTCCGTCCGATATCTATACCGCTGTCGCCGAGATTGTCAAGGCCGAAGTGGTCAAGGACGCTGCTCGCGGCGACCGTCTCGCACAAGTCCTGGAAGGAAGAGTAACTAGAAAGGTTGTCAAGCAGACAGTCATGACAAACGTCTACGGAGTCACCTTCCTCGGAGCCAAGCGCCAGGTTCGCCGACAATTAGATGACATTTTTGCCGTGTCGCCCGACCCGGCTCTAGAGAGTACTGACGCAGCTTCGTTCTATGTGGCTAAGAAGATATTCAAGGCTCTCTCAAGTATGTTCAATGGCGCACACGATATACAATATTGGTTCGGTGATTGTGCGAGTAGGATATCTCAGTCGTTGAGTCCGGAACAGATCGACTCCATGTTAAGGAAGACGGCGAGCACGAAATATTCACAATTTCAAAGGCCACCAAGCGTGGGAAAAGTGTCCGACGGACCCACAACATTCAAGACACCCGTGATTTGGACTAACCCACTGAGGATGCCAGTCGTGCAGCCATACCGAGCAACCGCACCAAAAACCGTGTCAACGAATCTTCAGTCCATCACCCTACAATGCCCTACCCCTTCCGATCCTGTGAGCAAGCGCAAACAACTGCAGGGCTTTCCTCCGAACTTCATCCATTCGCTCGATGCATCCCACATGATACTAACGGCGTTGAAATGTAACGAGGGTGGACTCATGTTTGCGTCGGTACATGACTCTTTCTGGACGCATGCCGCCGACGTAGAGACAATGAACGGCATCATTCGGGACACTTTCATAACCATGCATACCGAAGACATCATCGGTCGACTTGCTGCTGAGTTCGCCACACGTTATAAAGGTTTTATGTATCTCGCATCCGTTAAGAAAAGTAGTGCTCTGGGGAAGGAGATTACAAAATGGCGCAAAAATTTCCCAGTGAAGCAGGGGCTTTCCAGTGACGAGCTGAAGATAAAGGAGCTTAGACTCGAGAAAAATCGCTACGATCTACTTTTGTCTAATAATCCAGATGAGAGAGCAGAAGGAGCAGCAATGATCACTCCTGCTCAACTTTTCGAAGCAACAGCCGACGAGACTGAACTAGTGCCTGAGGGGGATTTAGAAGGCACCGGCATTGGCGAGATGCCATCCGCAAGAACCGCGAAGCTGCAGGCCAACGAGCAAATAGAAGTCGGCGACCTCAGTAACGCCAAGGTGCTGGACCCCAGATCGGACGAGCCGGATGACCACGACCTTGAGCTCTCAGACCTGCCTGGAATCGAGCAATCGATCACAACTGAAGGAGGAGACACCGAAGCGGAAAGGGGTTCCAATACCAAACCGACGAAGCCTAAGCGGTCTTATCAAGTCCCCATGATTCGGTTCTGGTTACCCATGAGCTTTCCCCCGGTCCCCAAGAAGGTATGCACAATTCTACTGCTCTTGTTACCTATCTTAGGGGTGCGGCTGCTGACGTCTAGCAAAGGGCGATTTTGATGTCTCCAGGCTCAAGCGTAGCCCGTATTTCTTTTCTTGACCCACGCCGCTTCCACTTTTATACCCTCCCCACTAATCTGTGTTTGTATTAAGTTATTCCACGTCTGATTTTTGGCGACTGGTATTGCGTGATAGCATTGCATAGCGTGTGTATGGGCAAGCATGGAGCACAGGGATTGGACCTAGAAGTTTACTGTACGAGATACCCGGGTATATGATCTCGTGTGTGTATAGATATTGGTAGTAGAGCACAGAGCAATAACTATCTCTCCATAGCCTTCGTGCCCGACTTGTCAATTGGCTTGCAGATTGCTTTAGCTCGACTTATTCATAACTCAACCTTCTGATCACGCCTCTACTGTCTAGAGCCTAGAGTAACCCTGGCTCCCACGACACCCTTCAAGTTCAGCGCTCAGAACGGACACCACGAACTATAGTCCAAGTGCACTGTCGTAGGTACGAAATCGTGTCAAGGGAGGGACAATGTCTGTCGAAGTGCTTACAACAGTCTCCCCGGCCTCCAACAGACCGATCCTTACTCGCAATGGCCTCGCGGATGCTGACCTGGCTCATCTACCCGCACTAGCTACTCAGGCGTTCGACAGCTACCGCCTTCTACCTCTGGAGCAACGGCAAAGGATAGTCAGAAAAGCGTTAGAATTGATAGCAGAAAACCAAGATGTACTCGCACGAGAACTTACGGAGCAGATGGGAAGGCCCATATCATATGCGACAAAGGAGATAACGACTGCTGTCGCTCGAGGACAATATCTGCTCAGAATCAGTGGCGACGCTCTGCAAGATACTGATGGAGAGCCAGAGAAGGGATATAGAAGGTTTATCAAGAAACTGCCCGTAGGCCCAGTATTGGTTCTTTTCGCTTGGAACGTACGCGCTGTCAGTCCTCCACTGCTCGCTGGTGCTGACTGAGATGATAGTATCCATATCTCATTCTCGTAAATTCTCTAATACCGGCTCTTCTCGCGGGTAACTCTGTCATTCTCAAACCGTCACCTCAGACGCCCACAATCGTAGAGCACATACACGATATATTCCTTCAAGCGGGCCTACCTGACAAAGTCATACAATACTTCCACTGCGGATCCCTAATCCGTCTAGAGAACATAGTACGATCACCTCAAATATGCCTGGTATGCTTCACGGGATCTGTCGCTGGAGGTTTACAAGTACAACGAGCTGCGGCCGATCGTATAGTGCACGTTGGACTCGAGCTTGGCGGCAAGGATCCAGCATACGTCCGTGCTGATGTTGATGTCAAGTGGGCAGCAGAAGAGATAGTCGATGGCGCAGTTTTCAATTCTGGTCAAAGCTGCTGCAGCATAGAGAGGGTATATGTTGCTGATACGATCCATGATGGATTTGTTGCTGCAATACAAGAGGTTCTCAAGGGATACAAACTGGGGAGCCCGTCTGATCCAGCTACCAATGTCGGTCCTGTGGTGTCGAAGAAGGCAGTCCAGACCATTCGAGGGCATGTCAACGATGCCTTGGCAAAGGGAGCCCTTGATGTCACCCCAGAAAATGAGAGCTTTGCCTCCCCTCCACCAGACGGCAATTATGTCAAGCCAACTCTGCTTATCAATGTATCCCATGAAATGGATATTATGAACGAAGAAACCTTTGGCCCCATCATCCCAGTGATGAAGGTTGGTAGCGATGAAGAGGCGGTCCGGTTGATGAATGATAGCGAATTCGGTCTTACTGCCAGCATCTGGACCAAAGACATTGCTAAGGGCGAAGAGCTAGCTGAACAGGTCGAAGCAGGAACTGTATTCCTCAACCGATGCGACTACCCAAGCCCCGATCTTGCCTGGACCGGATGGAAGAATTCAGGAAAAGGTGTAACATTGAGCAAGTTTGGCTTCGAGCAATTCGTACGCTTAAAGAGCTACCACGTCAAAGAATATCCGGCGTGACGGCATTATACGAGCTCCATTGTCTAGACCCAGCTCGGCTTGCCACCTTTTGTTGGAATGCTTTAAATCTCCGATCCGACAGAATGTTACGTGGAACGCAAGGGACTTTCCCACAGTGATGTCACGATGCTACGGACCTGAACCTTCATGAGCAATTCACCGTGCTCTGGATGTTGAGATTGCCATGGGCGGAGGCCTCTACGATGAATGCTAAAGATGGATCTACCGGTTGGCTGTGAAAATACCTGCATTTCTGATAGCATCAGTGTTTCAGTCATGCTTTCACGTGGCAATCCTCACACCCCCGGCGTCCGCCTTGCAGATAGCTTCATTTCGGTCCGTTGCCCTTCCAATCTCAGCTTCACTCAGATTACTCTTAAGACCTTGGAGGTCACATAGGCAATTCACCGTCCAAATGACATGGCTCATACATCGGCATCTTTTACCGTCTTTGCTTTGATCGTTTGTACTTGAGCGTGCTTCGTCCATCTCCTGCGCTACGTCCATATTGCAGCATTTGTTGCGTGTTTGTGAGCTTGACATTTCTTGCATCCATCGGTAGACTAGGCCTCGAACCGTGTGGCACGTTGAGCTGTTCATGAAATCAATCCGTCGATACACAATGGGATGCTTCGAACGCCTCAGCAGCCTCAAGCGTCATTTCGCTCGTCTTCGGCCTGGAAGAGATCAGGATCGTTCTGGGTCTCCAGGTTTGATCATTGTACGTTTCAGACTTTCTTGACTATCCTGATCACGTCCGCTCTACCTTCCCAGCTGTCTCTGTCCACTCATCTACACGTCCCATTACAACATGACTGACGACCATGCAGGGTAGTCCGTACGCTTTTCGAAAGATAAATTCCTACGCCAGCCAAGACGGGTAAAAACTTCACCTGGCACGCAAGTCTCGCAGCAGCCACTGACACTCTTCTAGCGAGGCCCTCATGAGGGAAAAGCTTGCAGCAGAAAGCTTTACCAACTCACATCAACACCTCAATGCGGAACAAGGGGCATCATCCACTACCTCGCGCCAGCCAACACTCTATGAGAGTACCACCGAAGTGCAGAATACCCGCGTACACTGGGCAGATGGACAGCAGGGACAGCATGATGAGGCTTAGATGGGGGATACCCTTAACGGCTTTCCAGTTTTCGAGGCATGGCTCAAGGAAAGGTTTACACAAAAGTTTTCGGTTCGAGAGAAGACAATAAAGACACAACTACATAGCATCTCTGTAATACCAAATGTATCATTACAGAAGGGTTTCCACGTGTCGGTAAGCGGCAGTGAAAAAGGACATCATCATTTGGTGATGAAGTTTGCCCAATATACGCACCATAAAGTTGTCGGGATCCTGTCATGCTGCTACTAAGTCTCACTATGGATTCTCTTGTGCGGATCGAACCTCGATATGGATCAGGAATTGATAGTAACGACTCGCTGCAATGAGATAACGAAACTGATGGCTTCTGGGTATAAGA
>JAABUJ010004590.1_pt1 | contig 14393 bp, 13 predicted proteins | sample 5559131 | NCBI WGS metagenome assembly JAABUJ01 (sample SAMN10711875, study PRJNA513366) | rock metagenome | isolation source: Antarctica rocks | place: Antarctica: Victoria Land, Mt New Zealand nord | collected 2016-01-07 | reverse complement strand
CGGCGCTATGAGGAGGCCTACGAGCACATCGCCGGCGAGCCCTTCACCGACTGGCGGGCGCGCACGGGCGCGGCGTCGGACTCCTCCTGATGCGCGCCCGAGTGCTCATCCGGCCCAAGGCGGGCATCCTCGATCCCCAGGGCCAGGCCGTGCAGCGCGCCCTGCCTGCCCTCGGATTCGCCGGCGTGTCCGACGTGCACGTGGGCCGGCTCGTCGAGCTCGACGTCGACGATCCCACCCGGCTGGGGGAGATGTGTGAGCGCCTGCTCGCCAACCCCCTGATCGAGGACTACGAGGTCTCCGTCGTCGATTCTCGCCCGCCGCCCGCCGCCCATGCCGCGCCCGCCACCCGCGCCGCGCCCACCAGCGCGGCCGCCGCCCGCGCCGCGCCCGCCACCGGGCCCGCTGTGCCCCCCACCCCCACCGGCGCCGATCGGCCATGAGGCTCGGCGTCCTGCGCTTCCCGGGCTCCTGTGACGAGGTCGACGCCCTCGAGGCCGCCTCACGCGTGGGGGACGCGCTCCTGATCTCCCACACCGACCGTGATCTGGACGGGGTGGACGCCGTGATCGTGCCCGGCGGGTTCTCCTACGGGGATTACCTGCGGGTGGGAGCGATCGCGCGCTTTACGCCGGTGATGGAGGCGGTGGCGAACTTCGCCCGCGCGGGCGGTCCGGTGCTGGGGATCTGCAACGGCTTTCAGGTCCTGTGTGAGGCGGGCCTGCTGCCCGGCGCCCTGCTCGGCAACGTGGGACGGCGCTTCGTATGCGGCCAGGTCGAGCTCGAGGTGCTCAACGCGCGCACCCCCTTCACCTGCGCCTGCTCCCCCGGTCAGCGCCTGTCGATCCCCGTCAAGCACACGACGGGCCGCTACTACGCGCCAGAAGAGATGCTCGACGACTTGGAGGCACACGAGCAGATCGTCCTGCGCTACGCGTCCGGCGTCAACCCCAACGGGTCGGCCCGCGACATCGCCGGGGTGCTCAACCGCGCCGGCAACGTGCTCGGGCTCATGCCCCACCCCGAGCACGCCGTCGATCACCTCACCGGCTCCACCGACGGTCTGGAGCTGTTTACCTCCCTGGCCCGAAGCACCGCCGCGCTGACTCAGCTCCCCGCGTGAGCTCCTCAGAGGCCGTCGCGTGAGCGCCTCTTCGCCCACCGTCCCCGGTCTGAAGCGCGCACTGGCCCTGGGCCTCACCACCCCCGAGTACGCGCTCATCACCGACAAGCTCGCCCGCGAGCCCAACGAGGTCGAGCTGGCCATGTTCTCCCTGCTGTGGTCTGAGCACTGCTCCTACAAGCACTCGCGCCGGCTCCTGGCCACCCTGCCCACCGAGGGTCCGCGGGTGCTGATGGGCCCGGGGGAGAATGCGGGCGCGATCGACGTCGGCGACGGATGGGCGGTGGCCTTCAAGGTCGAGTCCCACAACCATCCCAGTGCGGTGGAGCCCTTCCAGGGCGCGGCCACCGGGGTGGGTGGCATCCTGCGCGACGTCTTCGCCGTCGGCGCCCGGCCCATCGCTGTGCTCGACTCCCTGCGCTTCGGCGAGGCCACCAGCGAGCACTCGCGCTATCTGCTTGACCGGGCGGTGGCGGGGATCGGCCACTACGCCAATTCGATCGGCGTTCCCAACGTGGGGGGGGAGGTCTACTTCGAGGCCCCCTACGAGCGCAACTGCCTGATCAACGCCATGTGCGTGGGGCTGGCTCCCCACCGGGGCCTGATCCGCTCCGCCGCCGCCGGAGAGGGCAACGTGCTCGTCCTGTTCGGCGCCGCCACCGGGCGTGACGGGATCGGGGGCGCCTCGGTGCTGGCCAGTGCCGAGCTCGGCGAGGCCGACGAGGCCAAGCGCCCTAGCGTCCAGATCGGCGATCCCTTCGAGGGCAAGAAGCTGCTGGAGTGCTCGCTGGAGCTCCTCCAGGAGGACCTGCTGGTCGCCCTCCAGGATCTGGGGGCGGCGGGGTTGACCTCCGCCGCCGCCGAGATGGCCAGCAAGGGCGATGTCGGCCTGGACATCGACGTCGCCCTCGTGCCCCGGCGCGAGGCGGGCATGGCCCCCTTTGAGGTGATGGTGTCTGAGAGCCAGGAGCGCATGCTCTGTGTGGTGGCGCCCGACAAGCTCTCCGCCGTGCTCGCCGTGTGTGAGCGCTGGGAGACCCGGGCGACTGCCATCGGCGAGGTCACCACTTCACCGGGCGACACCCCCGACACCCTGCGCGTCACCGACAACGACCAGACGGTGGGCGAGGTGCCCGTCGCCGCGCTCGTCGACGACTGCCCCCTCTATGACCTCGACAATGCCCGGCGCCCGGCGCAGGCGCTCTACCCGCCCCCCGTGCGAACACTCTCAAGCGCCGACCCCCAGGACTCCCTCCTCGCCCTGCTGGCCTCGCCCAACATCGCTTCGCGAAAGCCCCTGTTCTCCCAGTATGACTGCCTGGTGCAGTCGCGCACCGTACGTCGGCCCGGACAGGCCGACGCCGCCGTCCTCGCCCTGCCCCCACGCGCCGAGGGTCCCCAGCCCGGCCTGGCGGTGTCGGTCGACGGCAACGGGCGTCGGGTGGCGTGTGACCCCCATCAGGGAACGGTGGAGGCGGTGCTCGAGTGCGCCGCCAACCTCGCCTGCGTGGGCGCCGTGCCCCTGGGGCTGACCAACTGCCTGAACTTCGGAAATCCCGAGAAGCCCCACGTGGCCTGGCAGCTGGCCGAGGCGGTGCGCGGCCTGAGCGATGCCTGCCTGGCCCTGCAGGTCCCGGTGGTGGGGGGCAACGTATCCCTGTACAACGAGGCCGCCGACGGCCCCATCTATCCCACCCCTGTGGTGGGCATGGTGGGCGAGCTGCCCGATGTGCGGCGCGCCGGGCGCCTGGGCTTCGTCGCCCCCGGCGACGCCATCGCGGTGATCGGCCCCTTCCAGCCCCAGCTGGCCGGGTCAGAGCTCGCCCGCCTCGGCGGCGCCGCCCTCCCCGGACAGCTGGCGCCCACCGACCTCAACGCTGTGCGCGAGACCCAGCGCGTGATCTGCGACGCCGTCCGCGCCGGGAGTCTGCACAGCGCCCACGACATCGCCGAGGGCGGCCTGGCGGTGGCCCTCGCCGAGTGCTGCCTGGCCGGGGGACTGGGGGCACGCGTCCACCTCGAGCGCGCCCCCCGACCCCTGCAGGCGCTCTTCGGCGAGGCCCCGGGCGGATTTGTGGTCTCGGGTCCCGAGGAGGCCCTGCAGGCGCTGCGCCGGGAGGCCAAGGTCCTGCTCGTCGGGGCGGTCGGGGGCCCGGGCCTGGAGCTCGTGGCCCCCCGCCTGCGCATCGATCTGTCGCTGGAGCGCCTGGCCGAGGCCCACGGAGCCCTGGCCGGCCTGTTTGACTAGGGGCCGGCCTTATCCCCGGCTTCCGGCGGTCCTCACCGGCCGTCGGCGCTGCTAGGCTTGACTCCGAGTCGGTGGCTGCTCCACGGCCAGCACGGTCCAGCGCCCGGGAAGCCCGACCCTCATGTCCTTGGATCTCATCGATCTGGATCAGCGTGACGGACCGCGCGACGAGTGCGGCGTGTTTGGCGTATACGCTCCCGGACACGAGGTCTCACGGCTGGCCTACTTCGCCCTGTACGCCCTCCAGCACCGCGGCCAGGAGTCGGCGGGCATCGCCGCCGCCGACCGGGGCGGGTCGATCATGACCGTCCGCGAGCTGGGACTGGTCAGCCAGGTCTTTGACGAGCGCAAGCTGCTCACCCTCGCCGGCGAGCTGGCCATCGGCCACGTGCGCTACTCGACGACCGGGGCCAACTCCTTTGAGAACGCCCAGCCCGTGCATCGCTCGGGCCGCCGAGAGGTCGCCCTGGCCCATAACGGCAACCTGACCAACGCCGTGGAGCTACACAAGGAGATGCGCGGACGCGGCGTCGGCTTCAGCTCCACCTCAGACTCCGAGATCATCGCCGCCCTGCTGGCCACCCACGAGGCCGACGCCATCGAGGACGCCGTCGCCGACGTGCTGCCCCGCCTGGAGGGGGCGTTCTCCATCGTGGTCATGACCAAGGATCGGGTGATCGCCTTTCGTGATCCCCACGGCCTGCGTCCCCTGGTCCTCGGCCAGATGGGCGACCGCTACTGCGTGGCCAGCGAGTCCTGCGCCTTTGACATCATCGGCGCCAAGCTCCTGCGCGACGTGGCTCCCGGGGAGATGATCTCCCTGTCTGATCAGGGCATCGCCACGCGCCAGGTGGTGACCTCCCCACGGGAGGCGTTCTGCGTGTTTGAGTACATCTACTTCGCCCGCCCGGACTCGCGCATGGGCGGCAACGTCCTGCAGGTGGCGCGCGCGCGCATGGGCGAGCTGCTGGCCCGCGAGGCACCGGTGGAGGCCGACCTGGTCATCGCCGTCCCCGACTCGGGCAATTCGGCGGCGCGCGGCTATGCCCGCGCCAGCGGCCTGCCCCAGGACGACGGCTTCGTCAAGAACCGCTACGTGGCGCGCACCTTCATCCAGCCCGGCCAGGAGCTGCGCAAGCACGGACTGCGCCTGAAGTTCAACCCGCTGCCCGAGATCGTCGCCGGCCAGCGCCTGGTGGTGGTCGACGACTCGATCGTGCGCGGCAACACCACCCGCAAGATCGTCGAGATGCTGCGCGACGCGGGGGCGGCCGAGGTGCACATGCGCATCACTGCCCCCCCCATCAAGCATCCCTGTCACTACGGCATCGACATGTCGACGACCGAGGAGATGATCGCCTACGGTCGCACCAACGAGGAGATCGCCGCCGAGCTGGGCTGTGACTCACTGCACTACCTGTCGCTGGCCGGGGTCTATGAGGCGATCGGCCAGACCCGCGACACCCACTGTGACGCCTGCTTCACCGGTGACTACCCCCTCGCCGGCGCAGATGAAGCCGCCGGCAAGTTCTCCCTGGAGCGAGAGCTTCCGCTGGTGGGCGCCTAGCTTAGATCTCGCGCCGGGCGCCCGGGGCGTCTGAGTAGGGGTCGTGGTGGGGATGACGGGCGATCGCCACCCCGTGGCGCCGTCCGACGACGGCACTGCCCACGGCGAACAGCACGAGGGCGATGAACATGATGGTAAAGGTCATGGTGAAGAGCCTTTCTCTTTTAATAGGCCGGCTGACCGCCGGCCCGCGACATTACGTCTGATGTCAAATTAGGCGCTTCGTCTCGGGTCATACGTGAGGTGGGCCACACTGCGGGAAGGGGCGAAATCGTTGCGACGGGCCCCGCGGCGCTAGATTCCGTGCGGTCCGTGTCGCCTCCTCACCCTCACCGCCACTGGGTCACGTGAGCGAGCGCCTGCGCGTCGGCGTCCTGGTGTCGGGGGCGGGCACCAACCTGCAGGCGCTGCTGGACCGCGTCCACGGCCATGACGCCGAGGTGGTGGCGGTGGCCGCCAGCGCCGCGGGCGCTCCCGCCCTGGAGCGCGCCCGAACGGCGCGGGTGCCGGCTGGGGCCTTTGGCCTGAAGGACTTCCCCGGGCGCCCGCAGCGCGACGAGGCCATCGCCGACTGGCTCGAGGACCACCGCGTGGAGCTCGTCGTCCTTGCCGGCTACATGCACCTGCTCGGCCCCGCCTTCCTGCAGCGCTTCCCCGGAGCGGTGATCAACGTCCACCCCTCGCTGCTGCCCGCCTTCCCGGGGCTGCATGCCATCGAGCGGGCACTGGCCCACGGGGCCGGGGTCTACGGAGTGACGGTGCACTTCGTCGACGAGGGTGTCGACACCGGCCCCATCATCCTCCAGCGCGCCCTCGTGCTGCCCGACGCCCGTGACCCCGTGGAGATCCACGAGCGGCTGCGACCGCTCGAGCACGACCTGCTCTGTGAGGCGGTGAGCGCCTTCGCCATGACGTATGCTCGCGCCATCGCCGAGGGGGTCGACAGCGAGGTCTCTGAGTCGGTGCGGGGCGCCGGAGTGGCTGGCGTGCGCGTGCGCCGTGCCCTGCTGTCGGTGTCTGACAAGCGTGGCATCGTCGACTTCGCCCGAGGCCTGGCCGAGCTGGGCATCGAGATCGTCTCCACCGGGGGAACCGCCGCCAGCCTGAGTGACGCCGGTCTATCGGTGCGGGCGATCGACGAGCTCACGGGCTTTCCCGAGATCATGGACGGGCGCGTCAAGACGTTGCACCCTCGCCTCTACGCCGGCCTGCTGGCCGTGCGCAACGATCCTGGCCACATGGCCGCCGTCGCCGAGCACGACATCGAGCTCGTCGACCTCGTCTGCGTGAACCTCTATCCCTTCGAGCGCACCGTGTCCCGTCGGGGCGTGGAGTCCGCTGAGGTGCTGGAGAACATCGACATCGGCGGCCCCACCATGATCCGCGCCGCCGCCAAGAACCATCCCTTCGCCGCCGTAGTGGTCGGCCCCGAGAGCTATGACGCGGTGCTCGCCGAGCTGCGCGACTGCGACGCCGAGCTGTCGGCGAGCACCCGTCGCAGCCTGGCCGCCGAGGCCTTTGCCTACACCGCCCGCTATGACACCGCCATCGCCCGCTGGTTCGCCGAGGGCGGTGAGGAGTTTCCCCACCTGTACGTGCGCGCCTATGAGAAGGTCCTCGACCTTCCCTACGGGGAGAACCCCCACCAGCGCGCGGCCTACTACTCCCAAGTCGGAGACCGTATGCACGTGCTGTCCATGGTCTCACAGCACCATGGCAAGCAGATGTCGTTCAACAATCTCGTCGACCTCGACGCCGCCCGCCGCCTGGTCGGCGAGCTCGACGTGCCCGCGTGCGTGATCGTCAAGCACAACAACCCATGCGGGGTGGCGGTCGCCGCCACCGCCCAGGACGCCTACGAGCGTGCCCTGGCCTGTGATCCCCTGAGCGCGTTCGGTGGGGTCATCGCCACCAATCGCCCGGTGGATGTGGCCTTGGCGCAGGTGCTGGCCAGCCAGTTCGTCGAGGTGCTGATCGCTCCCGCCTACGCGCCCGAGGCCCTGGACGTGCTCGGGCAAAAGCCCAACGTGCGTCTGCTGGAAGACGGCGAGCGCCGGGTGCGCCGGGAGGACGAGCCCGAGATAAAGCAGGTCATGGGGGGACTGCTGATCCAGGATCGAGACACCCCCGGTGAGCAGCGCTCAGGCATGCGGGTGGTGAGCGCGCGGGCGCCGACCGAAGCGGAGTGGGATGAGCTGCTTTTCGCCTGGACCGTGTGTCGGCATGTGCGCTCAAACGCCATCGTCATCACCCGCGACCTGGCCACCGTGGGCATCGGGGCGGGTCAGATGAGCCGGGTGGACTCCGTGCGCCTGGCGGTCCAGAAGGCCCGGGTGGATTCGCTGTCGGGTGCGGTGCTGGCCTCTGACGCCTTCTTTCCCTTCGCCGACGGGCCCGAGCTCGCCGTCGAGGCCGGCGTGCGGGCGATCATCGCGCCGGGCGGCTCGGTTCGCGACGCCGAGGTCATCGCCGCCGCCGACGCGGCGGGGGTGGCGATGGTCCACGCCGGCCGGCGCCATTTTCGCCACTGACGCCGGGAGGAAGGTACGGGCATCCGGTCTGGCCCGGATGCCCAGGCGGCGACCGGGGTATGACCGGAAGGGACCGTTCTCATGATCCACATCGACCACTACACCGACCCCGCGTGTCCCTTTGCCTTCTCGGCCGAGCCCGCCCGGCTGCGCCTGAGCTGGCTCTACGGCGATGCGCTGCAGTGGCACACCCGCATGGTCGGGCTCTCCGAGGATCCCGCGGAGTACACAGACAAGGGCCTTACCCCCGAGCGTCAGGCCCGCTCCTTTGAGAAGCTCGCCCGCCTTCACGGCATGCCCATCGACAGTGCGCAGCGACCGCGGATGATCGCCACCGTGCCCGCCTGCCGCGCGGTGGTGGCGGCGCGCGTCCATGCCCCCGAGTCCGAGGAGCGCCTGCTGCGCCGGCTGCGCGTGCTCACCATGTCCGGGGAGCTGATCGACGAGCCCGACGTCATCGAGCGCGCTGCCGAGGAGGTGGGTCTTGACCGGGCTCGCCTACCAGAGTGGCTCGCCGATGCCGCGGTGCAGCGCGTCCTGACCGAGGACCTCGACGCCGCCCGCCGCCCGACCCCGGCCGCGTTGGGCCTTGATCATAAGCTGGCCGCCGCCGGGGACGGGCGCCGCTACACCTGTCCCTCCTATGAGCTACGCGCCGAGGGGGGACAGAGCCTCACCGCCCCGGGCTTTCAGCCCGTGGCCGTCTATGAGGCGGCGGTGGCCAACCTCGCGCCCGACCTTGCTCGCCGCGAGGATGCGGAGTCGGTGACCGATGTGCTCGGCTGGGCGCCCTACCCCCTGGCCACCGAGGAGGTCGCCGCCATCAGCGATCGCCCCCGCGAGGAGGTGCGCGAGGAGCTTGCCCGTCGCGCTGATCTGCAGCCGGTCGGCCTCGATGGTTACTGGTCGCTGACGCGCTCATCCTGATGACCGGCCGCCGGGACCCCTGCGGGCTCGCACGGCGCCGGGCACCCTCGGACAGGCGTCCACCCGGCGCGCGACGTCGCCCGTCTGCGCTATAAGGTGGGCCGATGCCTGGTGTCGTCCGCACGGTCGTGCTTGGCCTGCTCATCGCCGGGCTGGGGGCGTCGCCGGCGTGGGCGGACTGGACGACCTACCACGCCGACCCGGGTCGCAGCGGCCTCGATCGCAGCGGCGGTGCGCCGGGCCCGTTCGGGGCAGCCTGGAATGCTCCCCTCGCAGGCAAGGTGGAGGCCGAGCTCTTGGCCTACCAGGGCTTGGTCATCGTCGCCACCGAGGGCAACGACCTCTACGCACTCGACGCAGCCAGCGGCCACGTGGTCTGGCACGTGAATGCGGGACCCGCGGTGCCCGCCACCAACCTGCCCTGCGGCAGCATCTCTCCCACGGTGGGCATCACCTCCACCCCGGTCATCGATCCCGCAAACGGAGAGCTGCTGGCGGTTGCCGACCTCCTGGACGCCGGCAACCGCGCCCACCACACCCTCATCGCCTACAACGCTCGCACCGGGGCCGAGCTCTTTCGCCGCAACGTCGACCCTCCCGGCGCCACCCCCGAGAATCAGCTCCAGCGCGCCGCCCTGAACGTCTCCTCGGGCAACGTGCTCATCGGCTACGGCGGAAACGACGGTGACTGCGCCAGCTACCTGGGCTATCTGGTGAGCACCTCCGAGGCCGCCGCCAGTACCGCCGTCAACGTGTGGAAGGCCCCGTCGTCCAACGGCGATGCCATCTGGGGAACGGGGGGAGTGGCGGTGGACGGAGCTCAGAATGCGTTCGCGGCCACCGGCAACGGTTTTGATACCAAGGCCTTCGACCACGGCGAGAGCCTGGTCAAGTACGACGCCAACGCCCGGGAGCTTGACTACTTCGCCCCCTCGAGCTGGTCCTCTGACAACGCCAACGACCTCGACCTCGGCTCGGTGGCGCCCGAGCTGCTGCCCGGTGGCCTGGCCTTTCAGGGCGGCAAGAACGGGAACGGCTACCTGCTCGACACCACCCATCTGGGCGGGATCGGCGGTCAGGTGTTCTCAGCGCCGGTGTGCGCGAGCTTCGGCGCCGACGCTTTCGCGGGTCAGACCATCTACGTCGCCTGCGCCGACGGCATCCGGGCCCTCTCGGTGGACATCACCAACCGCCGCTTCACCAGCCTGTGGCACGGCCCTTCCAACGCCAACGGGCCGCCCATCATCGCCGACGGTCTGGTCTGGGTGACCGCCTTCAACAACTCTCGTCTGTACGGGCTCGATCCCCAGACCGGAGCCGTCCGGGTCAACCAGTCGACGCCGTCGATGGTGCACTTCACCAGCCCCACCGCCGACAACGGCAGGCTCTTCTTGGCCACCGATGCCAGCGTCGAGGCCTACACGATCGGCGCCTCCACCCCGGGCACGCCGGTGGGGGTCGGCGCACCCGAGCCACCGTTGGGCCCCGCGCCCCCCACCGTCAATCCACCCTCGCGCTCAGGATGCGGACGGCTGAGCTTTCGCCTGGACCGGGCTCGCCAGACCCGCATCGTCAGGGTCGCCGTCTACCTCGGACATCGGCGCCTGACCCATCGGCGGGGCCGGCGCCTGCTGAAGGCCTCCATCATCGCGCCCCGTGCGGGCTCCTTCTCCCTGCGCGTGGTGGAGACCACCCGTCTGGGACACCGCTTCACCGTCACCGTCCGGTTTCGCAACTGCCACCAGGTGGTCGCTCACTCGCGACGGCGCCGGCATCGCTAGGTCCTCAAGCCAGCAGGCGGGAAACTAGACTTGCCCCGCTGCGCCCCCATGGTGTAGCGGTTAGCACGCGGGCCTTTCACGCCCGTAGCGGGGGTTCGATTCCCCCTGGGGGTACTCAGAGCCGGCGACCCTTCCCGCCCTTGGCGCCGGTGATGACCCATCCGGCACGTCATCGAGGGCCTTGGCCGTCGACGATGAGTGGTCAAGGGATGCCCCCGGAGAGATTCGAACTCTCGACCTTGCGGTTAAAAGCCGCCTGCTCTGACCAACTGAGCTACAGGGGCACCCGGCAGGGTAGCCCGCGCCTGCTCAAAGGTACCGGCGGTCAGGCGTCTCGGTGCTTTTCCAGGTAATCGAGGTAGAGCGGACGTAGAGCCTCCATGTGGCTTTCGTCGGAGGAGAGGGCATCGAGGACCAGCGCCTGGGGGTTCTGAACGTCCGCCTGGCCCTCACCCAGATCGCCGCCGGCGGTCTCGGCCGCGGGGACTGCCTTGAGCAGCGACCAGAAAAAGCCCACGTCGAGATGCCTCTCGGCCCGATGAAAGGCGCGGTCGTGCAGCTCCTTGGTACTGAGCGCTTCGAGATCCTCGGTCATGGCTGCCTCTCCGCTTCTTCCGGGGCCGACGCCTCTGACCCTAGCGGCCGCGCCCGTCCCTGAGCCCCGACTATGACCGAGACGGCTGCACGGCTCTCTGCGATCCCGTCGCCTCCGGCGGCGGGACCCCGATTCTCTCGGCGACCTCAGCAGGTTCGTCGCACCCAGCGCGTGGCGATCAAGGGAGCGGTCGGTGAAGCGGGCCATCCCGGGATAGCCTATGACGCCCGGGCGGTTAGCTCAGCTGGTCAGAGCGCCTGCCTTACAAGCAGGAGGTCGCTGGTTCGATCCCAGCACCGCCCACTTAGAAAACTCCTGCAGATAGACGCTATTTGCGACGCCGGAACGACTCTAAGTCGGAAAGATGTTCCCCAGGCGTGTTCCCCAGCTCCCGGTGGGTGTCCCGGCGCGGAACGTCCAGCCTGATGCGGTTGCGGACAGGCGTGTTCCCCGACGGCTGGCTGCCGTGGTCGGCGTGATGGAGCAATGCGCCCGCGTATCCGGCACGGATCCACGGATCCGGGCGAGCTGGCTTGAGCTCAGACGCGTTTGAGCCGGTTGTGCAGCCCTTGGGGTACTCGGACGGGGATGTGGTGCTAGAAACCGATCGGTGGATTCTGCCGGTCAGTGCAGCACGAGTGATCCGATGCGCAGGCACGCTGTCCCGGTCCTGCACAGCGCGCCGCCTCAACTCCGTACAGCGACTGATGGGTGGTTTCGGTCTACCAGCTCCATGGAGCCCCTCAAGCTCAGTGGGCAGGGTGTTGCGATCACCGCGAGAACCCAGCGATCCCCTTCCAGACGGAGGTGGGCGCAACCGAACGGATGTACCGTGTGGCCATGAGGTTCCACTCCACGGTGGAGTTGGGCGGCAAGACGGCGACGGGGGTCGCCGTTCCCGGCGAGGTGGTCGCCGCCTTGGGGTCGGGCAAGCGGCCGCCCGTCCGGGTGACCGTCGGCGGCCACTGCTACCGGACGACTGTGGCGTCGATGGACGGTCGTTTCTTCGTGCCGCTCAATGCTGACAACCGGTCGGCAGCAGGGGTGGCCGCCGGTGACGAGGTCGACGTAGAGATCGTCGCTGACACCGCCTCCCGCGAGATCAGCGTGCCCGACGACCTCGCCGTGGCGCTGACCGGCGATTCCACGGCGGCGGCGTTCTTCGACGGCTTGTCCTACACCCACCGCAAGGAGTGGGTGCGCTGGATCGAGGACGCCAAGAAGGCCGATACCCGTGCCTCGCGGCTGACGAAGACGGTCGCCTCGCTGCACGCTGGGAAGCGCTCTCGGTAGCCGATCGGCTACAGGGACCATAAGAGCCAGCTTGGCGTCCTTGGCTATGATGGCCAAATGAGTCGAGACGAGACACAGGTTGAGCTGTCGGTCAGTCAAGCGCGCGATCGCTTCTCGGACGCGGTCAACCGCGCAGCGTTTGGTGGGGAGATCACTTACGTCATCCGAGGACGCGGGCATCGGCGCGCAGCCGCGATCGTGCCCGCAGACCTCGTCGAACGCTACGAGGAGATGGTCGATCGAGAGGATGGTCGCATCGCCACAGAACGGCTGGCTGACCTCGAAGCTGGCCGTGCGACAGCGGTTTCAGCCGATGAGGTGGCCCGGGCGCTCGAGCAGTGAACGATCCCGGGTCGTACTCGGTCCAGTACGACCCGCGCGCGCTGAAGGAGTTGACCAAGCTCGACAAGCAGGTTGCCCGGCGGATCGCCAGGGCCGTCGACGGCCTGAGCGCCGAGCCGCGACCGCACGGCGCCCGACCGCTGGTCGGCTACCCAGGCCTATGGCGCATCCGCGTCGGCGACTACCGAGTGGTCTACGCGATCAAGGATGCCGAGCTCTTGATCCTCGCGCTGCGGGTCGCCCATCGTAGCGCCGTCTATCGCAACCTGTGATCGCGAACGCAGGACCCCATGTCGCACCTTGGCCCAGTCCCATGAGGATCCCTGGGCACCGCTGGTTGGCGCAGCCTCCCAAGCTTCATGTCGCCCGGCGGGCCGAGGTGGTCTCCACTCGTCACGATCCGTGGTCCTCAGGGAGTTGCGGTTTTCCGCCGTGCGGCTGAGGCGGAGCAGGAGCTTCTGGTCGCGGTAATAGTCGAGCCAGTCGAGCAGCCGGCCCTGACCGTGATGCCCGTGGCCGGCGGTGGGCACGAAGCCGATCGCGAGCCGGGCGGCCGCTGCGTGGAACCCTGCCGCCTCGAAGACGGCGACCACCTCGTCGATGTCGTGCAGCTCGGGCAGATGCAGCTCCTCGGCGTTGGCGCGATGCCACTCGGCCATCAGCGGGCTGGCGGCGTGGACACCCATGACCGTTTAGTACACGCCCCCGGGCACGAGGGCACCGAACACCGCCCGGGCGTGCGCAGCGAGGTCGTGAAGCAGGTAGAGCACCTCGTGGCTGAACGCCGCGTCAAAGCCGCCCCACCCGGCGGGCAGCGTGTCGGCGGCCTCGAACCGAAGTGGCCGCCGCCCGGCGAGCCGCCGGGCGTCCTCGATCGCCCCAGAGGCCGGGTCATAGCCGAATCCCTCGGCGATGGCGCACCGATCGGCGAGCAGCCGCAGGAACCCGCCCGGTTGCAGCCGGCATCGAGGACCCGCCGGCCGGCTAGGTCAATGTCGAGCGTCTCGACCATCGCCCTCCAGATGAACGCGTGCTCGTGCTGCATCGCCTCGTCAGCGGCCGCGTCCCGCCAACAGGTCTGCTCATCGCGATCACCCTACGGCACAGGGATGAAATGGATCCTCTCGGTGTTGGCTACGGCAGCCACCGATGATTGAGCCGCGAGCTGACAAATCCCGTACGCCGATCCGCCATCGGAACGACAGCTCCGATGCCCCCGTAGCCCGATCCAGGATCATGTCGGCATGTCACTCGAGATCAGGGAGATGGCCCCCGATGAGGTCGATGTCATCATCGACTACTTCCACGGTTCCACAGTTGAGCACCTCGAGATGCTCGGCGTGGACCCGACGCGGCTGCCGACTCCGCAGGACTGGCGGGCGCGGTATGTCAGTGAATACGAGAAGCCGGTCCAGGATCGCTCGGTTATGTTGGTCATCTGGAAGCTGGACGGCATCGCGTTCGGGTTCTCGACTTCCGACAAGATCATCTACGGCGAGCAGGCGCACATGCATCTGCATATCGTGGACCCGCAGCGCCGCAGATCAGGTCTTGGGTCAGCGTGTGTGCGCGAAACGGCCAAGCTCTACTGCAACACGCTGGCGCTCAAGCGCCTGCTCTGTGAACCCAACGCGTTCAATGCGGCCCCAAACCGGACACTGCAGAGTGCTGGGTTCAAGTATGCCAAGACCTACATGACCGTCCCCGGTCCCCTCAACTATCACCAGGCGGTAACCCGTTGGGTGTTCGAGAAGTGACGGGCGCCGGCGACGGGGTTCGGCTGTTCGTAGAGGGATCCCTGACGGGACGTCCGGCGCCTGTGGTTGCCCGTTCGGTTCAGACGACTGAGTGGGTGTGCAGCCAGGCCAGCACCTCGGCGGCGTGGCGGTCAGGAGGAAAGATGGGGTAGAACACGTGCTCGATCGTGCTCCCGCTCAGGACGAGGGTGAGCCGTTTGAGCAGCGTCTCCCCGCCGACGTCGAACGT
>JAABUJ010004589.1_pt1 | contig 14402 bp, 17 predicted proteins | sample 5559131 | NCBI WGS metagenome assembly JAABUJ01 (sample SAMN10711875, study PRJNA513366) | rock metagenome | isolation source: Antarctica rocks | place: Antarctica: Victoria Land, Mt New Zealand nord | collected 2016-01-07 | reverse complement strand
TCGGCTACTCGAAGACGATGGATTCGAAGCTGACGCTGCCGGCGGTCCCCGGCATCCAGGTTCCGACTCCGCTGCCGACGAACTGCAACGCGCTGCGCGGCGAGCCGTGTCGCAGCTACGCGCCGTTCCAGAACCGAGGCTCCTGAAACGACGGCGGCTAGGATCAGAGACGCGTGGAGCGTGGGCTCGCGCTGCAGCGTGCGAGCGCCTCGGCAGGCCGGGGAGGTGTCAGAGGTGCTGCTGCTGCTCGAGCATCTGGCCGGTGTACACCCGCGGTCGGCGCTCGATCGCGGCCGAGCTGCCGTTGGGCGAGAACTGGTACCGCATGCAGGGGGTCGACATAGTCGACGTCGATCGTGGTGGCAAGCTGACCTACCACGGCCCCGGCCAGCTGGTCGGCTACCCGATCGTCGCCGTCGACGCCGTCGGACTGCGAGGTGTCCCTGCTGTGGGATGCTGTCGTAGGCTCGTGAATGCTCGTGAATGGATCAATGCGGGTCGGCGAGGATTCGCGATGAGCACACCGAGACGCCGCCTCATCACCCGTAGGTGGCTGCCGGTGTTCGGCGTATTGTCGGCAGTGTGCTTGGGTCTGGGACTAGTCGGCGCGAGCGTTGCCGGCGGCTCGCGCGCGATCGCCAGGGACACGCCGCTGGCGCACGGGATCGGGCGTCTGGCGCAGTCACTGGCCAAGAAGTCCGAGTTCTACGTGCGGATACCGACCGCGATCCTCGGGCCGCGCCCCCGGCGTCTCTATGCCTACGGTTCCGCCTCTGCCACGGGACGCGGAGACTGGGGCATCTCGCTCTCGGGCGAGCGCTCCTGCCGCGGCGCCGAGGCGTGTACGCTCGCGTTCATCGCCGGATACGGCGAAGGAAGGCCGGTCGGCCGGGAGGTTCGCCTAGCCCGTGGAATCAGAGGTCGATATCTCCGAGAGAGCTGCGCGAACGCCTGCGTGACGCCGGATATCAGCTGGTGCCAGGACCAGGGCGAGCTGTACACCATCGGAGTGCTGGGCGCGAACCGGCAGGGAGCTGATCACGATGGCGAACCAGGCGATCACCGCCCGCTCGTTCCACGGGCCAATCCCCCCCAACGAGTAGCCCAACGTTCGGGTTCGTGTCACGAGCTGCAAGTAGGTTCGACTAATTCTCGCGAGTCGAACCCGACCTCCGGTCGGCATGTTCGTTTGAGGGAACGGCCAGCGGGCGTGCGGCGGCCGTCCCGGCGCGACGACGGCGTTCCGGCTCGTCGCCGCAAGCCGATCCTCTGGCGGAACGGCGTCAGGCTCGGTCGCCGGGCAGGGTCAGCATTGGCGTGACAGCATCGATTTGATGACGTCCCGGATCACCTCCCTTGACCACGTGCAGCTCGTGATGCCGGATGGTCGGGACGCGGAAGCTGATGAGTTCTACGCTGGTGTCCTCGGGTTCAGGGTCCGGCAGAAGCCCGAGCCGCTGGCCTCGCGAGGGGGACGGTGGTTCGCCTGCGGCACCGTGCAGGTCCACACCTCGGCGTAAAGTCCGCTCCCGTATCGGGAAGGACTTACAGCGAGCTCCGCGCCGACAGGATCTCGCGGGCGGCGCGCTCACCGGCCCGCACGGCGCCGTCCATGTATCCCTGCCAGTAGTCGGCGGTCTCCGTGCCCGCAAAGTGCACCCGGCCGATGGGGGAGCGAAGCGTGTCGCCGTAGCGCGACAGAATGCCAGGACGCGGTATGCCGGTGGGACAGCCGCCTGTCCACCTCTCCGAACGCCAATCGTGCTCGATGAACTGTGTCGGCGAGAGCGCTTGGGCGCCGACGTATTCACGAAAGCGTTGCAGAACCTGCGTGCGCCGTCGGGCGGTAGGGAGACTGGCCAGGCGATCCGCAGCCCGACCGCCGGTAAACGCGAACAGGACTCCAACGCTGCCGTCCGGCGGAGAGTTGTCAAACGGCACGGAGGCGATGCCCTCGTCGTTGACCCCTTGCCCGCTCAATCCCTCCGCCCGCCAAAACGGGGTCGGATAGACCGCCTCCGACTTGATCAGGTGCCCCATGTGCGTCCCGCTCAGGAGCTTGGCCCGCCGGTGACTGAGCGAGCGCGTGATCTCGAGCGCGAGCGGCGGCGGCACGGCGACGATGGCCCGGTTGGCGTCAAGCTCGAGGCCGGGGGCGTGGATGCGCACGCCTCCGCTCCTCGGAGTCAGCCCCGTCACCGGCGTTCCGAGCAACACTCGCGATCCCAGCCTCTCGGCCACCCTCTGCGCCACGAGCTGCGACCCGCCGAGGAACCGCCGCTCCTGGGCCCCGCCCGCGGTAGTGAGCAGGCGCAGCAGCGAACCTGGGTTCTTCTGGTCGCCGGCTGACGCCACATATGAGGCGACGTAGAGCAAGGAGAGCTGATCGGAGTCCACTCCCCAGAGGGAGTTGTTGACGGCCTCGAAGATTGGGCGAACCCGGGGGCTCAGGAAGGGCCTCGCGTACTCCGCAAACGTCATCGTGTCGAGTTGCCTTGCCCGCTTAGCCTTCCACGGCGTGAACGGTCCCACCTCCTTGGCCAGCGGGTCGATCTTGGTGACGAGATTGATGAGGATCTGCGCGGTTTCCGGATCGGTCGGCACCCCCGAGGAAGCCGGATAGGGCACGCGCTTGCCGCCGATTACCTCGACGTTGGACCCTTGGTTGTAGACCAGGAACGTGCCCACACCGACGGCGCCGGCGAGCGCCAGTATCCGGTCCTGGGTCGGTCCGACGTACTCGCCCCCCACCTCGACCACATGGCCACCGCCAATCGAGTGGTTCAGCGTGCGACCACCGACGCGATCGCGGGCCTCGAGTACGAGCACCTTGCGGCCGGCGGCGGTCAGTACGCGTGCCGCAGCCAGCCCGGACAGCCCGGCTCCCACGATGGCCACGTCGACTCGACGCCTGCGGACACGCGCGGCGAGCGCGGTCGGCGCCCCGCCAAGCGCAAGCGCACCTGCACCGGCGGCCGCGCGTCCAACGGCCTCCCGCCGCGTCAGACGCCCGCGGCTCAGGTCCTCATCCATATCGTCCATAGCCATCATCTTCCCACCGTCAACACGATCGCCGCGTACGAGTTGCGTACGGTAACGGAGAAGGGGCCTACGCCGGAAGCTGGATCACACCGCGACCTCCCACGCCAAGCGATGCAGCACGCCCGCCAGCGCCTTATAGCGCGGCGTTCTGGGCTTTCACTGCGCGGAAGCCGGGAGGCATCATCGGGCGCGAGCCGGCGGCAGACACATACCCGACCTACAGCGGCCTCCTGGTCGACCATCACCCGCCAAGGCTTCCTTCCGCCCCGTACTCTGGGACCGTGGCGATAACGAGGTTGCACACCGTTGGGCACGGCACGCTTCCCGCCGAACTGGGTATCCACTTCGCTCCCCCGATTCCAGGCAGGGCCTGGTTATGCGGCTGATTTGCCGATGAGAGCCTTGTAGGGGTGCGGTTCGGCCGCGAGCGCGCCCTCGAGCAGGCGGTAGAACAACAGCCCGCGGTGCCGTGCCCGGCGGCGGTTAAAGCGGAAGGTGAACTCGTCGAGGTAGTAGTCGAGTTGCGCGTGACTGACCGCTCCTTGGTGCGTGCCGAGCATCCACCGCTTCACCAGCGAGGAGACGAGGTGGACGTGCGGCAGGACGACGTGCGCTGGATCGCCGGTGGCCGACACGTTCGTGACGACGTGGGCGAACCGGTAACGGCCGATGTCGAAGTAGCCCTGCCAACCGTCGGTGCGGACCTCGCTGCCGCGGGCGACATGGTCGAGCACGAACTCGGTCAGTGTGTCCTTCATAACGTCTGGGATCCGCCTGACCCGGACCCGCTCGGGCGCTTGGTCGCCCTCGACTGCGATCGCGATGATCGCCTTGCCCGCGAGCTGCCGGCCGCCGACCCCGCCACGGCGGCGGCGAGCGCCGATATAGCTCTCATCGACCTGCACGACGCCGGACAGCAGCTCCCGGCCCGGGAGGACCATCGCGCGTCGCAGCTTGTGCAGCCACGCCCACGCGGTCTGATAGCTCCCGAGCCCGAGCACCCGTTGCAGTCCCAACGCGGAGACACCCTGCTTCTGGTTCACGACGTACCAGACCGCCGCGAACCAGCTCACCAACGGCGTGCGGGTCCCGCCGAAGATCGTCCCGGCCGTTACCGAGCTCTCCGACCGGCACTCGCGGCAGCGTCGTAGCCCGTCAGCCATCTGCCACCAACCACCGTCGGCCGTGCCGCAGAACCGGCAGGTGAACCCGCTCCCCCAGCGGATCCGCTCCAGGTACCGCAAGCACGCCGCATCGTCGGGAAACCACACCAGCAGTTCATGCCAATTTCTCGGATACTCGATCCCCGGCCGCGGATGCTCGAAAGCCACCTGTCCAAGCTATCCCTGCAGGGGGACGGAAGTGGATAGCCAGTTCTGCAGGAAGCTCTTGGCGGCGCTGACGTCGGTAACGGTGAGGTTGAGGTGGTTGAGGCGCATGGCGTACGTTTCCGTTCTGTCAGGTGGAAGAACATCGCTGATGTTTGACATGGAGCATGACTATCATAGTCAACATGCAACCGCAAGAGAGCCGAGACGATCCAGCGCGCCTCGATCGTCGAGAGGCGAGCGACTCGGTCGTGGCCGACGCGCTTCGCCTGAGCCCGGGGTATCTGCTGGCGCGGCTTGGCGGCGAGTCACGCGGCCTGTGGGCGCGGATGCTGGCCGAGCGTGATCTGACACCGCATCACTTCGGCGTCCTGACCGCACTGCAGCACCTCGGGGAGGCCCACCAGCACCGCCTTGCCACCATGATCGGCGTCGACGCACGAAACGCCGTCGGCGTAATCGACGGCCTTAGCCAGCGAGGTCTGCTGGAACGCCAGCCCGACCCGCGCGACCGGCGCAAGCACCGCATCTCACTGACCACCCAAGGCAAGGCGACCGTCGCCGAGCTCCAAGACGCCGGAACGGCGATCGAGGATGAAATGTTTCGCGGACTGACCGCCACCGACCGCGACGCGCTGCACCGTCTCCTGCTGAAGCTGTTCGACGCCCGCATCTCGCAGTGACGATGCCGCCCTCAAGGCCGCCCGTGCGAGCACTGTTCGTCGGTCCCGGCGAAGGATCAACCTCGTCCTGGGCGACCATCAAGGCCAGCGCAGCCGACACCGGCAGAGCGCTCGGCCTCGTCGTAACCACCATCCCGCAGGGTGACAGCACACCGCTGCACGTCCACCACGACGAGGACGAAGCGTTCTACGTGCTCGACGGCACCGTCGACTTCGTCTGCGGCCAGGAGCGCTTCCGCGCCGAAGCCGGCGCGCTGGCCTTCCTTCCCCGCGGGCTCCCGCACACCTTCCTCGGCGTCAGCGACCCAGGCGCCCGCGTGCTCATCCTCCTGCTACCCGGCGGCCTCGAAGAGCTCTTCACGCAAACCGATCCCGCACGACTCGATCAAATGCTCCGCGATCACCACGTCCAGATCGTCGGACCCGCACTCACCACCTGACCCACCCGACCGCCCTCCGCCGAAGCCTCCCGCGAGCCGATTGGTCACCGGGACCGCGGTAAGAGAGTTGCCTAATCGTATGCGCGCAGATAGTATGCGCGCATGACTACTCCTTCTTTCTCCTATACGCACACGATTGAGGCCGACGTTCCCGCTGCAGCGATCTGGTCACTGTATGAGGACGTTGGCAGTTGGCCCGCTTGGGACGCGCAAGCCGAGCTGGTCACGCGCGACGGGCCGTTCGCAACCGGCTCGACAGGCACGATGAAGTTCATCGGTCAGGACCCGCTGGCCTACCGGCTGACCAAGGTCGAGCCGTTGCACGAGTTCGTCGACGAAACCCCGCTGGGGGACATCGTCGTGCGCGTCTCTCATCGCCTGGAGACGCTTGAAAACGGGCATCTGCGGATCATCTACGCGGCAGAGATCGACGGGCCCCGAGAGTAAACCCAACAGCTGGGCCCGATGATCACCGCCGACTTCCCCGTGACGATGGCATCGCTGATCGCGCTGGCCAAGGAGCGCTCGGCATAGCCAACGCGCCCCCGAGCTCGCGCCACGAGATACCAGAGCAGAGCCCCGGCTTTCTGCTCTGGCGCGCGACGCTGTCATGGCAGCGCCAGATCCGCGAGGCGCTAGCCCCCCACGAGCTGACCCACGTTCAGTTCGTGCTGCTCGCCTCGCTGTGGTGGCTCGAACACAACACCAGCCAACCGCCCAGTCAAATCCAGCTCGCCGAGCACGCCGACACCGACCCCATGATGACCAGCCAGGTGATCCGCAAACTCGCGGCCCGCGGCCTGCTCGACCGCCACCCCGATCCCACAGACAGCCGTGCCCGGCAACTACGCCTCACGCCGCTCGGCGCCGCTGTCTTGACACGCGCCCTAGCCGACGTCGAGACGACCGATGAGAACTACTTCGCCGCCCTGCGCAGCAGACGCGACGCCTTCCTCGCTGACCTCGCCACGCTCAACTCCGCCAACAGCGATCGAGCAGCGCTCGCCGACGATGCGATAACAACCCCGCTCTCCCGCCCCTCATGAACGTATCGCCCAACCGGTCACCCGTACGGCCTCGTCACCGATGATCCCAGGATTCCGTCTCGTAGGCGGATCGGTCAGCGGGCACGTCAGCCTGACGGGCGGCATCGCGTGTGCGTCAACATCGGGCACGTGATCGAGCCCCTGCCTTCTGCGCCGAGCGCCTGCCCGGGCTGCGCGGCGCTCTTGCCCGCAGAGGAGGGGGCGACGCACTCGTACATGCGGTGCTCGCCGGCGTGTTGGAGGCGATTTGGGGAGATCCTGGCGCGCGAGTTCGGCGACCCAAGCTACTTCGCCGTGCATCAGATCACAGTCGACACCTATGCCGTGCAGCATCCAGGCATCGTGGAGCGGCGTGCGATCCAGTCAGTCGGGCTTCACCTGGTGACGCTCTGCCTGGTCTTGGAGGACGGGGCTGATCCATGCGAGGGTCCGCAGCTGCACAAGCGGATGGTGCAAAGCCCGCCGTTCGAGTGGCTCGAGCCACCGCCGATGGGCGACCGGCTGAAGGTCGTCGACGTCTTGCCGGCGCGCAGTCCCGCCGAGCATGGACGGCTCGTGTACGCCTGGGCCCGAGACGTCTGGGAAGCCTGGACGACTCACCATGACACCGTACGCGGCTGGGTTCGTCAGAGGCTCTCGTGAGGTCCGTGTGCGACGACGATCGAGAACCCCGTCTTCAGCGGCGGCAGAACGCAAGCGGATCCCTAACCGGACTGACGCCTGGAGGTCATCCCCAACGTCTGGGAACCGCCCGCCAGTGCAGTGCGGCTGCGGACTGTCGGCTTTAGGGGTTCCAGGCGGCCGCGTTCTCTGGTGCGCGTTCATGGTTTGGTGGGCATTGCGTCTGGCGTGGACTGTGTCTGCGCCCAGATGGCCCATTCGCCGAGGGCTTGGTTGAGTCGGGCGCCGGCTTCGGCAGCGATGCGCAGCGATTGTGTCTGGGGGCTGTGCCCGTAGTCGCCTCGGTCTTTTGCTTGGGCGATGTTGCGGTAGGTCGCTGCCAGCGTCTCGTAGTAGACCGCCTCGTTGCGGAGGTGGTCGGCGAGTTGCTCGGGCGTCATAAGCCAGAAGAACACCGATCGCAGCAGCGCCTCGAGGCGTAGGGTGTGATCGACCTCGCCCGACGTCAGCCAGTGCCGCACTGCGGCCAGGCCGGCGTCAGTGATTCGGTAGGCCTTGCGGCGGCGGGGACCTTCGGAGTCCACTTCGATGAGCCGCTCTTGCTCGAGCTTGCGCAGTTCACCGTAGATCTGGGGGTGGCCCGCGGGCCAGACCGAGCCGAGGACTTCGTCGAAGCGGTGACTGAGATCCCAGCCACTCGCGGGTTGCTCGGCGAGAAGGCCGAGCAATGCGTGCCTCAGGGACACCGAGCCTCGCTTGCGAAGCGCAGAGCACGTGTGCCCCTTGACATGTTGACGTAGTCATGTAGGGTCCAGGCCATATGTTGATCCTAACATGTCGCCTACAACGTCGGGAGGTCTGCGATGTCTGAGCAGCCGAAGGGAAACGTGTTCATCACCGGCGCGGCGGCTGGTATTGGCGCGGCGACCGCTCGCCTGCTGGCCGAGCAGGGCTATCTCGTGTTCGCCGGGATCCATGACGATCCCGGGGGGCTCGCCGCTCTCCCGCGCGTGCGCACCGTGCCGATCGACGTCACCGACCCCAGTAGCGTCGCGGCCGCGGCCGAACAGGTCGGCCGCGAGGTCGGTGATGAGGGCCTGCTTGCGCTGGTTAACAACGCCGGAGTGATCGTTCAGGGCCCGCTCGAGCTCGTTGCCCCGCAGGAGCTGCGCCACCAGTTCGAGGTCAACACGCTCGGCCCCGCCCACGTCACACAGGCCTTTCTGCCGATGCTCCGAACCGGCCGCGGGCGGATCGTGAACATCAGCGCACCCACCGCTCGCGTGCCGGTGCCGTTCATGGCACCGATCTCGGCCAGCAAGGCCGCGCTGGCGTCGCTGTCTGACGCGCTGCGCGTTGAGCTGGCCGCCAGGAAGATCCCGGTGGTGGTGATCGAGCCGGGCGGGACCGCGACCAGCATCTTCGCCAAGGCCGACGCGGCCGCGCAGGCCGCACTGGCCGCCGCTGAGCCCGGGCAGGTGGCGCTGTACCGCAATCACCTGACCGCGGTGGCGAGCGCCGCGGCCAAGCAGAAACCCGGACCGGTCGACACCGTCGCCAGAGTCGTCGTCAAGGCCATCCAGGCCCGCCGCCCGAAACGACGGTACGCCGTCGGACCCGGCGCTCGTCCTCTCGGGGCGCTATCGCACCTGCCTGCTCCCCTGCGCGACCGGCTGGTCACCAGCGTATTCGGACTCGCGAACATCCAGCCCGGCGCATGAGCGACCTGACCGTACTCATCATCGGCGGCACGGGCGGCGTGGGCAAGGCAACCGCCGGCCAGCTCGCTGACAGCGGACACCGGGTCCTGGCGATCGGTCGTAATCGCGACAAGGCCCGCCTAGTCGACGTTGACCTCAGACGGGTCGGCGGTGCCGCGCACGCCGTCGACATCGCGGCGCGACCCGGCTGGGACGCCGCGACCGAGTGGGTATCGCAGCACACCGACCACCTCGATGCGCTCATCCACGCGGCCGGCGTCATGCTGCCCGACCGCCAGACGACTACCGATGGAATGGAGCTGAATTTCGCCATTCACCACCTGGCCCCATTCGCACTGACGAGCAGGCTGCTGCCCGTCCTGCGACGCGGCGCCGTAGCCCACGGACCCGACCACGCCTCGCTTCCTCGAGTCGTCAACGTAAACAGCGCCGGGCACCAAGCCAGCCTGGCCGGACACATCAACCCCCTCCTCGACTTCGACGACCTTCAGTCGGCCAAAGGCTACGACCCGTTCCTCGCCTACAGCCGGTCAAAGCTGGCGAACCTGCTCTTCACCTACGAACTCGTCCGTCGCTACGGCGACGAACTAGCCATCGCCGCCCTGCACCCCGGCGTCGTGAGAACCGACATCGGCCGACACTTCCCCCGCATCCGCGTCGCCGCCGCCCAGGCCTTCGCGATCAGCCCCAGACGATCAGCCCGCAGCGTCCTAAGCCTCGCCACCCAACCCCTCCCGCACAACGGGCAGTACTTCGACCAAAGCACACCCGCGCGCTCATCTCCACCCTCCCATGATCCCGCCACCGCCGCGCGCCTCTGGGCAATCACCGAAGAACTCTGTGGGCCATTCCAACCGCACAACCACCGACGCCACTCAACTCTGCCATAGCGCCGACGCCTACCAGCTTCTGACGAGCCTCGAGAGCTGACGCTCCGGCTCGTCTGGTGACCGCGCCGTCAGGCAAACGCAGGAGTCCGGCCGATGTCGCCGTCCGGTCCGGCCGGACAACAGGCAGTAAACAAGCAACGCACTCGTCGCCGTGCGGCCCAGTCCCGACGCAGTAGCGGCCCGGCCATACGCTCGGCAGCCAAAAGCCCCGAGCGTCGGACCTGTCGGAGGCGTTCGTTCAAGGATCGTCGAACGGACGCTTGCTGTGGGGGTTAGGCGGCTCGGATCGCGGTCCACGCCTTGTTGGCGGCGGCTGGGGAAGGGGATTAGCCTTGGATTAGCCTGGGGTCAGCAGCCGGCCTGGATCCCCGTGCATCAGGGCCAGAGCAGCGACCGCGTCCAGTGTTCTTTAGCGAGGGCGTAGCGGAGGCGGATGTGGCGGCGATCGCGGTCTGCCTGCCAGAACTCGACCTCGTCTGGCTCGAGCTGGTAGAGCACCCAATGGTCGGGCACGAGGCTGGGTTCGCCGAGCAGCCGGATGCGAGCCTCGGTGAGCATGGCGTCGAGATCGGCGCGGTCAGGAAGCATTTCGCTTTGACGGCCGGTGAGCGATTCAACGCGTGACTCCAGCGGGCGAGCGAGGAAGTCTCGGGCCGCATCGGCCGGGCCGCCATCGAACACACGCCCTGCTAGTCGCACTTGTCGCCCAAGTTGTGGCCAATAGAAGCTCGCGGCGGCCCACGGCGTCGCGCTGAGCTGGCGCCCTTTCCGACTCCCCCGGCTTGAGGCGAACTGCAGCCGTCCGCCCGATAGGCCCTTGAGGATCAGGACGCGCGAACTGGGGCGCCGATCGGCGTCGACGGTGCTGAGCGTCATCGCATGAGGCTCCCGGACATCGGCATCGATCGCGTCGATCAGCCACGTACGGAAAAGGTCAATCGGCTGGTCGGGGGCGCTATCGGTGTCAAAGCCCGGCAGCTCGCAGTCGAACACGCGAAGGCTCCGGAGCCGATCTCGCAGCTCCTCCTCGGCCGTGGCGGATTGCTCGCCTTCGGTGTAGGTGGCGGTTGGCTTCGGGTGGTGGTGCATTGATCTCCGGTTCGGCTCGGTCGCGGTTGAACGTGTGCCTGGCCGCCTGAGCAGCGAACGGCAGCAGCTGGCATACCGAATGGTTCCTATGTTACATTGACTCCGCTATGTCAGCCGCTGATAGTGGCTCCGGCCAGCGCCGTTCGAGGCAGGAGGAGCGAAAGGCGCAGACCCGGGCCGAGCTGGTCGCCGCGGCTAGGACGGTGTTTGCTCGCCGCGGCTTTCACGGTTCCTCGCTCGAGCAGATCGCGCGCGAGGCTGGCTATTCGACCGGGGCGATCTACTGGCACTTCTCGGGCAAGGATGACCTGTTTCTGGCGGTGTTCGAGGACTACGCCACCACTCGGGTGCGCGAATGGGAGGACATCCACGAGCATGCCGAGGGCGATCTGCCGCGGCGCGCGCGGGCGTACGCGGATCAGTGGATGGAGCGGCTGCGACGCGACCCCGAGTTCATGGTGCTGACGCTCGAGTTCCTGGTCCACGCGTGGCGTAACCCGCCACTACGTGAGGCGTTTGGCGATCGAGCCGCTTTTGGTCGTCTCGCGCTGGCGCGCGTCCTCGAGCAGGACGCAAGTGCGCAAGGGGTTGTACTGCCGATGCCGGCCGAGGAGATCGCGGGCGTGTTGCGCGAGCTCGGCTCGGGACTCGCGCTAGCGAAGCTGGCGGACCCCGACGCGATCCCCGACCGGTCCTTCGGCGATTTCGTCGAGCTGTTCTTCACCCTCGTGCTCGAGTCCCGGGGGGACCGCCAGCCAGCGCCGACCAGCCCACAGGAGAGCGCCGGTCAGGACCGGCGCGAGGGCCGGAACAGAGACCAGCGGCGATGAGGGCACGCGCCGACGGACCCTTTGGAGGACTCCCAAGACGGGATCGGCGGCGGGCGATCTGGATGCTTGCCGCCATCGAGCTGGCTCAGCTCGGACCGCTGGGAGCGCTCGAGCGACGGATGAAACGCACCGGCGGACCGGGGATCATTCCGTTCGAGCTCGCCGGCAGCCCCGAGCGCGCACGGCGGATCATGGACACCTGGGGCAGCGACGGCTGCTCGGCGGCACGGCTGTCGCTGCTGCTGGACTGTCCCTTCCCGGCCACCTACGCGCCGTTGCACGCGCTCGCATGCACCGCGACAGCCGACGGGCTCGCAGGACTGGGTCACCGAACGCTCGCCGTTGCGGGAGGGCCGCTCGCGTGGGGCCAGCTCGCCGCAGCCGGCTTTGACTACGTCGAGAACACCGGGCTGTGGTTGATTCTCTCCGGCCGCGACGGCGCACTTCCGGCGCTCGCGCGGCGAGCGGCACTGACCAAGTTCGCGCTGATATCTGCTGGCTGGGCCTACATCCTGCTCGGCCTGGCTGGCGCCGCGCGGGACCGATCAAGCCCATGACATCCCAGCCGGCGTACGACGAGATCGGGCGGGGCTATAGCTGGGTTCGTCGTCCCGACCCGCGTCTGGCGCAAGCGATCTGGGGGGCGCTCGGGAACGCCCGAACCGTGCTGAACGCGGGCGCGGGCACCGGCTCCTACGAGCCACCGGACCGATGGGTGCTCGCGGTCGAACCGTCGAGCGTGATGATCGCCCAACGCCCCCTCGGCACCGCACCTGTGCTCAAGGCGACCGTCGAACAGCTACCACTCGCTGACCAGACGGTCGACGCGGCAATGGCGATTCTCACGCTGCACCACTGGGACAACGTCGAAACCGGCCTGCGCGAGCTGGTGCGCGTCGCCCGCGACCGGATCGTGATCGTCACCATGGACATCGAGAAGCTCGCGGAGCTATGGATCGTGCGCGACTACCTCCCCGAGCTGCTCGGCCAGCACGCCGCGCGCTTCCCCTCGATCGACCGCCTGCGCGAGCTGCTGCCAGGCGCGGAGGTCCAGGTGCTCAGCGTCGCGCGCGACTGCCAGGACCGGTTTATGGCCGCGCTCTGGGCGCAACCGCACGCGTATCTCGATCCGGCAATACGCGCCGCGACGTCGCCCTGGCACGACCTCCAACCGGCGGTCGTCAAGCGCGCCCTCGGCCAGCTACGCGACGACCTCGACACGGGCGTCTGGCAACGCCGCAACCGCGACCTGCTTGTGCGCCGAGAGCTCGACGTCGGACTGCGACTGATGACAAGCGAGAAAGTGAAGCGGTGACGGTGCGAGCTGCCAACGTCATCCGTCGAGATTCGACGAGCGGGGGCTACGCGGAGCGCTACGTGACGCATGCAACCTGTGTCGGTTGACGATCCTGAGGACCGTGTCGCGGTCCTTCTGGGGTAGGCCAGCAGTGGTGTGAGGATCAGTCGCTGGCCGGGGTGGCGGCCGTTGGCGTGGGCGGTGCGCTTGATCGTGGTTGGGCGTCGAACCGCTCGCGGGCGTCGCTGAGGTCGTCGATGTTCTCGACCGCCCAGGTGCGGATCGTCGCGACTGCGTCGCCGAGGCTGCGACCGAGCGGCGTCAGGGTGTAGCGCACCGTCACGGGGACGGTTGGGTAGGCGGTGCGGGTGACGAGGCCGTCGCGCTCCAGACCGCGCAGAGTCTGGGTGAGCATCTTCTGCGTCACGCCGTCGACGCGGCGGCGCAGCTCGGAGAAGCGCAGGGTGCCTGGCTCCAGTGCGAGCAGGACGAGCATCGACCACTTGTCGGCGATGCGGCTGAGGACCTGACGGGTCGGGCAGGCGGCGTTGAGCGGGTCGAACAAAAGCCTGGTTTCCATCAGGTACCTAGATTACTTGCCGGTGCCATCTTTCCGATTCGCGGGCAAGGATCTAGGGTTTGCTCATGACCCAGAACATCATCGCCTTCATCCCTTCGGCCGATCCCGTCACGCTTGTCGTTCGCGAGGAGGTCGCCGCGCCCATACCCGGTCTCGGCGAGCTGTTAGTGGCCGTCGAGGCCTATTCGGTCAACCGCGGCGAGGTCTTCCTGCTGGGCGCTCCACGACCAGGCTGGCGACCCGGGCAGGATGTCGCCGGACGCGTGCTGCGTGCGGCGTCAGACAGCAGCGGCCCGCATCAGGGCGCGAGGGTGGTGGCCCACGCGGCGCAGGGCGGCTGGGCAACCCAGGTCGCGGTGTCAACCGCATCGGTCGCCGAGCTGCCTGAGGACGTGAGCACGGAAGCGGCGGCGACGCTGGGCGTCGCGGCGCTGACCGCGCTGCGTCTGGTGCGCCGTGCGGGCGACGTCACCGGTCGCCGGGTCCTTCTGACCGGCGCCTCGGGCGGGGTCGGGCATTTCTTCGTCGAGCTGGCGGCGGCGCGAGGCGCGCGCGTGACCGCGGTGAGTGCGTCGGCGGTCCGCGGCGAGCGGCTGCTGGCCCTCGGCGCCGAGGCCATCGTCACGTCGGTCCAGGACGCGGCGGGCTCGTTCGATGTCGTTCTGGAGTCTGTCGGCGGCGATGTCCTACCAGCTGCGATCGCGCGCGTCGCCCCCAACGGCCTCGTGCTCTGGCTCGGGCAGGCAACTCAGCAACCGTCCACGCTGGACTTTTTCGCCATCGTCCCGGCGGGACCACCCGCCGCGATCGTGCCGTTCAGCTACTGGCGCACCGG
>JAABUJ010004587.1_pt1 | contig 14405 bp, 13 predicted proteins | sample 5559131 | NCBI WGS metagenome assembly JAABUJ01 (sample SAMN10711875, study PRJNA513366) | rock metagenome | isolation source: Antarctica rocks | place: Antarctica: Victoria Land, Mt New Zealand nord | collected 2016-01-07 | reverse complement strand
CTGGAACTTCACTCGCGAGAAGCTCGCCGAGCTGCTCGACGAACTCGACCAACGTGAGCGCGATCGAAGCCCGCCGCTCGCACTCGCCGCCTGATCACCGACCATACTTCTGGCGGGGAGCACTTAGTCCGCCAGGGCGGCCAGCCAGGTGCGCTCGTCCGTGTGGCGTTCGGCGGGCTGCCCGGTGCTCAGCTCGGCGCGGATCTCCCCCAACGTGCCAAACCGCTCGGCGACCACGTTGTGCTGGTGGATCGTCTCCAGGTTGACCTGACGCGCAGACACGAAGGCCCGATCGTCGAGGGTCGGGAATCGGGCGATCACCCCGCGGGCCATCTCACGCACGCAGTCCTCGACGAACCGCGGCCGGCGGTGGGCCTTCTCGACCACATGGGCTTCATCGGAGCGCTTCATCAGCTCATAGATCTCCGATGACATCGACGACTCGACGATCTCGAGCAGGGTGCCGGCCTCGATCTCCTCTTCGCACAGCTCGGTGCAGCCGACGAGCAGGGTCCCGAGGCCGCGCTGATTGTGAGTCGCCACCGGGACCGCCTCGAGGATCCGCTCGACCTCGCTGGCGTCGAAGCCCTCCTCGTGCAGACGTTCCCGCGCGTTGGCGGCGACCAGCTCCTGCGCACACGGGCAGGCGGTCATGCCCTGCGCGGTGACGCCGACCAGCCGGCGGGTTCCGAGCTCGGTGGCCACCGCACAACCGTGCAGCGTGTAGAGCTCTTGCGTGTTGATGGCCGATACCGGGGCCGGCTTGTGCTCGGGGAACCGGGCCTCGACTCTGACCTCGGCCCGGCGCGCGCCCTGGCGGGTGCGAACCAATTGGGCTATCCGCTCGGCCAGGGTCTCGGCCTTGAAGCTCACGTCTCCCAGCACCACCTCGCCGATCGCCTCGTTGATCACCTCCTCAAAGCGCGACATGTGGGCACCCTTCTGGTGGGGTCCCAGCTCGATCACGCATTCAAACCGCGCCCAGAAGAGCTGCTCGATGTCGTTCTGAAGCAGCCGGATCACCTTCTCGACTCCGGTGACGCCGACCCGGGAAAGGCTCAGGGCCAAGGTCGGCGCGCCGGCTTGGACGTCGACCAAGGCGGCAGCTGATGTTGGGTGGAGCGTCATCTCCGGATACAGGGTAGAGCCGTTGGCTCGCTCCCGGCGAGCGCCGGAGCGAAGGACCGCCCGAGATGTGGTATCAATCGCGCTTCGTATCAGAAGTGACGAGAGGGAGACGGATCTCTTCGGAGGCGTCTCGAGGCCGCAGACAGAGGGAGCTCAGGGGCTGTGAGCGTTGATGAAATCGTTCTGTTGAGCGATGAGGCTCCGATCGTGGAGTCAGACGAGCTGCGTCCCCTCATTGCCGAGGGACACGAGCGCGGGTATCTCACCTTCACCCAGGTCGAGGCCTGTCTCCAGGAGGTCGAGGTCACTAAGGAGCAGGTTCAGGAACTGCACGCGTACCTGGACGAGCAGGGAATCGACGTGGTCGGAGCCGACGGACGCCCAGCGAAGTCCGAGGCCGGCACCGTCGAGGCCAGCGCGCAGAATGGGGCCGAGGCCGATCCAGATCGGCGCAAGAAGGCAGAGCTCGATCTGACCGTCGAGCCCAGCCTGGACTCGCTGCGGCTGTACCTGCGCTCGATCGGCCGCGTCAACCTCCTGACCGCCGAGCAGGAGGTCCTTTTGGCCCGCCGGATCGAGCGCGGTGACATGCTGGCCAAGCAGCAGATGATCGAAGCCAACCTGCGGCTGGTGGTCTCGATCGCCAAGAGCTATCTGGGGCGCGGCCTGACCTTCTTGGACCTGATCCAGGAGGGATCCATGGGTCTGATCCGTGCGGTCGAGAAGTTCGACTACCGCCGCGGCTACAAGTTCTCCACTTACGCGACCTGGTGGATCCGCCAGGCCGTCACCCGGGCGATCGCCGACAAGGGGCGCACGATTCGGATTCCGGTACACATGGTCGAGAAGCTCAACAAGGTCGTCCACGTCGAGCGCCAGCTCATTCAGCAACTGGGACGCGAGCCCACGCCGGCCGAGATCGCCGCCGAGCTCGACACGACCGTCCGCGATGTCCGCGACGTGCTGCGCCTGGCTCAGCAGCCGATCTCGCTCGAGAAGCCGGTCGGCGAGGAGGACGACTCCCAGCTCGGGGACTTCGTCGAGGACCAGACCGCGGAATCACCGTTCGAGCTGGCCGCCGAGCACCTGCGCAAGGAGAACCTGGGTCGCGCCCTGGCGGCTCTGCCCGAGCGCGAGCGCGAGGTGATCGAGATGCGATTCGGGCTCACCGGCGAGCGGCCGTACACGCTGGAGGAGGTCGGCCGGGCGTTCAACGTTACCCGCGAGCGGATCCGCCAGATCGAGAACCACACGCTCAAGAAGCTCGAGGCGCTGCCCGAGGCTCAGCGGTTGCGGGACGCTTCGTAGGTTCCGGGTTTTCCGTCCGAACCCAAACGTATGTTTGGGTGCGTGGAGTGTGCGGTATGCGGTATGCGGTATGGAATCCTCGACGTCAGGGCGACATCGGTGAGCTTTCGGCGATCACCTGGCTGATGTCTGCTGGTCCGGTCGTGTCGTTGCCGATGTTCCATAGCCCGGACTACGACCTGATCGCCGACTTCGGAGATCGGCTCACGCGCGTTCAAGCCAAGACGTCCGTCGCCTGGCACAAGCGCCGGTTCGTGGTGGCGCTTTGCACACGGGGCGGGAACCAAAGCTGGAACGGTGTCATCAAGCGGTTGGATGCGACCCGTTGCGACCACCTGTTCGTGCACGTTGACGATGGTCGCCGTTGGTACATCCCCTCGTCCGCGCTCGGAGGGGGGTCGGCAATCTGCCTCGGTGGTCCGAAGTACGCCGAGTACGAGGTCGAGCGCGGCGAACCCCTGCTGCCGCGGTTCCCGACGCTAGACTCAGCGCCCCCTTGGCGGGGTTCCCGAGCGGTCAAAGGGGACGCGCTGTAAACGCGTTGGCTCTGCCTTCGCAGGTTCGAATCCTGCCCCCGCCATCGATCGATCGAGGCCTTTCGGCCTTTTTCATCAGTCATGGAATCCGGCGAACGCGAGCCCTCCGGAGGACAACCCGAGCCTCCGGCGTCACTAGCCGAGCGGGCCGGCGGGACCGAGCGCACCCGGCGGATCGAACGTCTGCGCCGGCTGGCGCTCAAGCTCGACACGCAGCCCACCCTCCTCACCGCCACCGACAGGCTGCGCCGTCGCCTGCCGGGCGACGACCGGTTCGGCGACCCGCTATCGACCGCCGGGGTCCAGCCGGTGTCGCTGGTCGCACGCGGCGTGTCGGCGCTCCAGCCCGGGCGCAAGAGCCTCGCGCAGGAGCTCGGCCTGGCCGGTCTGCAGGTCTGGCAGTCGCTGTCTGAGGCCACCGGCCGTGGACATGGCGACGTGGAGATGGCGACGTGGAGATGGCGGTCATGTTCACGGACCTGGTCGGCTTCTCCGCCTGGGCCCTGCGGGCCGGAGACGCGGTCGCCCTCGAGCTTCTCCGGGAGGTGGGGATCGCCGTCGAGGAGCCGATCCTCGATCAGCGCGGGCGGATCGTCAAGCGCCTCGGAGATGGGGTGATGGCCACCTTTCTCGATGCGCGAAACGCAGTCGATGCGGCACTCGACGCGCAGGCGGCTGTCGACCGGATCGAGATCGAGGGCTGGCATCCGCGGATGCGGGCCGGCCTGCATTGGGGTTCGCCGCGCCGCCGGTCAACTCGATCAGGCTGCCGGCCGGCCGCGCAGTCGCGCGGCGCCGCATCGGCTCCCGAGCGGCTGCAGCTTCTCTTGCACACGGCCGATCGTCCGGACGTCGGCTCCATGGTGGTGTTACCTTGGCCGCCTCCACCCACAGCAGGACAGGCGGTGCTGAAACGGCCGCGACGACCGTTCGTGAGACGCCCGATGACCAGCCCGAGAAGACCCCATCGCCGCCCGGCCGCCGCTCTCGCGACCATGTCCTTGGTCGGGCTGGCCGTGTTGTCGCTCAGCTCGCCCTCACCAGCGGCACGCGCCGCGGACACGAGCCAGCTTCAGCAGCGCATCACAGCGGGCAAGCAGCGGGCCTCGGCGCTATTCGGGGCCGCGCACGCCGCCGGTCAGCGGGTGGACAGCCTAGGTGTAGGTATCTCTCGGCTGGCGGGCCAGATCTCCACCATCCAGGTCGACCTGGACGCCAAGCGCGCCCAGCTGCTCGCTCTCCAGACAGCTCGGCAGCGCGCGCTGATGAAGCTGGCACATCTGCAGGCAGTCGCGCGTCACGCTCAGGCGGTGCTCTCCGAGCAGATGGTCGGAAGCTATGAGGCCGACCGGCCTGACCTGGTCAGCGTGGTGCTCGAGTCGACCGGGTTCTCGAATCTGCTGGAGCGCCTCTCCTTTGCCCAGCGGATCAGCGCACATGACGCGCAGATCGTGGGTAAGGTGCGAGCCTCGCGACGTGCGGTGGCGATCCAGGCGACGCAGCTGGGCAAGCTGGCGCTGCGCCAGCAGACGCTGACCGAGCAGGCTTTGTATGAGCGCAACCGGATTGCCCGCGCACGGGTCGTGCTCGTCACCCAGCAGCTCGCCGCGATCAAGATCCGTGACGCCAAGAACGGCCAGCTGAGCAGCGTCGACGGACAGGTCGGCTCCCTGCAGCAGCAGCTCGGGCGTCTACAGGCCGCAGAGCGGGCCAGCGCTGCTCGGGCCAGCGCTGCTCGGGCCAGCGCTGCTCGGGCCAGCGCTTCCGCGGGACCGCAAAGCGGCTCCAGCAGAGCGGGCGGTTTAAGCGGGTCGCCCGGCACCTCCAGCGCACCGCTGCAAGCTTCGAGCGGCGGTGGTGGTGGCGGCGGCGGCGGGTTCACCTTCCCGTTGCCCAAGTCGGCCGCGTCTCCGCCGGGTACCTGGTCGCTTGACGACGGTGTCGACATCTCAGCCCCAGGGGGCACGCCGGAGTACGCCGTCTGCTCCGGGACGATCGTGTTGCACGGGATCGGCGGCTTCGGACCCTCGGCTCCGGTGCTGCACTGCGACAGCACCATCGACGGATACGGCTACGTCTACTACGGACACGCCGGGCCGGGCAACTGGACCGCGGTCGGCACGCACGTGAGCGCTGGCCAGACGATCTCCGAAGTCGGCTCCGGGATCGTCGGGATCTCGAGCGGTCCGCACGTCGAGATGGGCTTCGCTGACTCAAGCGGCGCTCCGATCGGTCCGTCGAGTGCGTCGCAGATGATGTCCCTGCTGCAAGCTGCCTACGGCGGCTAGACGCTCGGCGCCGAAGCGCTCTGCCGAGCGTCTAATCGCTACGCTGCCTCCAGCGCCCTCTTAGCTCAGCTGGTAGAGCACTTCCATGGTAAGGAAGGGGTCTGGGGTTCGAGTCCCCAAGAGGGCTTCGCTGGATTAGCAGGGGTTTCGTTCATGCTTCACTCCTCTCTTCGTTTCTAGCGCGTCCATTCCGCGTCCAACAGCTTGACGCGCAGCACGAATTTGCCGGTCGGCGGGAACCTGTTTTCCGTCCCAATTCGCGATCACTCCGGCGTAATGTTGCTCGATCATCCGGACGCTCGTGCCAACCTCACGCGCGATCTGCGTAAGCGGTACGCCCTCGTAGACCCGCAGCGTCACGAAACTTGAGCGGAGATCGCGTGGACGCGTCCCCGCCGGAGCGCACCCGGCTCGGGCTGCCGCAGCATTCCGGCGATCCACCCGCTTGCGTTCAGGCTCACCGTGCCAGACGCGCTTGCGCCAGTTGCGCCAGTCGTCATCTGCCCAGAAGCCGGCATCGTGAGCGGGCAGGACCGGGCGGTCATCGGCGGGTCGACCCGAGGCAAGGAACCACTCGCGCAGGTCGTCGGCCAGCGGGGCCAGGAGCGGCGTGTAGCGGACGCGGTGACGCTTGGTGTCGACGTACCGGATCGCTCGCTCACCAACGTCTCGCCAGGCGAGTCGTCTGACGACCTCTTCCGGCCGGGGACCCGAGTAGGCCAACAGGGACACGAGCATCGCGCCTCGGGGCTCGAGCCTGGCGCGGATCTCCTCGACATCGACCGGCAGGAAGATGTGCGGCTCTCGCGCGCGTTGGTAGCGCGGCTTCGCGACGGCCGCGGCAGCGTTGTACTCGACGATCTCTTCGCTGACGGCGAATGTCAGGATCGACTGAACGATCGTCATCGCCTTGACGACCATTGCCGGGCCGACGCCGGCGCGCTCGAGCTCGACGCGGAATCGGTTTACGCGCTTCGGCGTCAGCTCTCGAGCTCCGTACTCGCCGAGCCGGGGGAGAATATGGAGCGCCCAAACTCGGGCGTAGAGATCCCGGGTCGCCTGGCTGAGGTTCGGGACGGCGTGAAGGCGCCAGTAGGTCTCGACCAGCTCACAGAGCGGCACGTCGTCGGGCACCGCGGCCTGGCCCAGCTGCTGCCGCCGGCGCTGCCACGCGATGAAGTCATGAGCGTCGCGCTTGCGATCAAACGTTCGGCCGCGACGGCGCGTTCCTTCTCGCCAACGCACCTCCCAACGTCCGTTTTGCTTGCGATGCAGGTCCACCAGATCAGCCCAGTTCGATTGCCCGTAGCCGCGCGAAGCTACCGCGTTGATCGGGATTCTTGTTCACGCGGGACCGTCCTTCAACGTCGGTTGGTGCGCGCGGCGTCGGATCGCGGCGCGCCGGCCTTCGCAACCAGCGCTCGTACTCGGCGAGATCGATCCGATAGTGGCCGGGCACTGGCTCGAATGCGTGAAGGTCACCGCGGCGAATCGCCCTGAGGATGGCGTGGTAGGAGAAGCCAGCTCGTTGCGCGACTTCGCGCGGGGACAAGACATCGCGACTTGCAGGGCTCACCCTCGCTCCTTCTGGACGCGCCGGGCGTCAGCGACATTTCGGCCGCGGGGATGGCGGGGCCGTCGAGTCATTTGAGCAGACATCTGAGGAAGACTTTCCCGCGCATGACGGTGTCGGCTAACACTACATCATCCTGTCGGCGGAATGTCGTGCTAAGTTGTGCTGCCTCCGCGGTCGGGAAACGTCGGCAGTTGCGAGCGCAGCTGTTTAATCGCACTGCTCTACCGGTCCAACACGAACCAATGGACGTGCGCGGTCCGCGTGTTCGCCCGGCCACGCTCCCGTGTCGGGATGTGATCGCGGTCCTCCCCGATCCGGACCGTTGCCCCCGCACCGCCGTCAGTCGCGATACGCGCCCCCGCGTGGGAGCACGCGGAGTACGACGATCGTGCGCGCGGGGTGGTCCAGGCGCAGGCGGATCCGCCAGTCACCGACGCGCAGACGCAGCTCGTCGCTGCCGTGCAACCGAAGGAGCTGCGCGTTCTCCTGCGAGCCGCTCAAGCGCCTCGTGGGTCCTTCGGCGGACGAGAGCGTCGAGGTTACGCAGGTCGCGCCGCGCTCGAGGGGTGACCTCGACGCCCCAGGGCGCGAGGTTCACTCGAATTCGTGGCAAATCTCGCGCAGCGGCACGGCCTCGTCGCGCTTGTACTCCGCCCACGCGTCTCGGGCGCTCTGATCCTCCTCGAGGCTGCTTGGCTCATCATCGAGCGCCGCGTGGCGGACCGCGTCGAGCAGCGGATCACGGGAGCGTTCATCGAGGAACCGCAGGGTCTTCGGTGAGGCGCTCGATCGCCTCGCGCAACTTCTCCTTCGCTGTCATCTCACCCTAAGGGTTACGTGCTCCAGCGCCGGGGAGCGCCAGCCGCCACGATAGATCGGGCCGGTAGGATCGCTCGACCGCCAGCAACCCAGGAGTCATGAGGTTGATCGACCGACTGCGCCGTGAGATTCAGGAACGCCTCGATCAGCTGCTCGTTGAGCCAGCGCGGCTCCGTGATGCGCTTGTAGCGTTGAACTGTCGCGGGGGCGCCTCGTCCACACGGTCCGGGGCCTCCGCGCCGCCGCGCGCGGAGTCTACATCTACACCGAAGCGCGCGCCTGCGCCGCCAGCGCCGGGCCGAGTCGCGCTCGGGCGAGCGCCAGACCAGGGCAGACCAAGCGCGACCTACTCGCCGCGCTCGGCGGTGGGCAGGCGATGACCGCTGGCGAGGTAGCCGCCGCGACCGGTCTGGGCCCGGGCGACGGTCTCAACCACGCTGTCGAGGCTGGCCAAGAACGGCGAGCTGCTTAAGGCCGACCGTGGCTACCGGTTACCTCCGCCGGACGGGTCGGCAGTCGCTTCGGCCGCCAGCCCGTGATGCTCGCCGAGGACGAGCAGCGCTTTGGGCGGATCAGGCGAGAATTCCTCGAGCGTCCCGCCGGAGACTATGCCGAGCTGCTGCGCCGCGGACACGTCAGCTCGCCCGACGGGGTTGATCCCGATCAGTGGCGCGAGGAGATCCGCCGGCAGGCACGCCACGACAAGATCCGCGTCAGCACCAGCCGCGACGGCGACCATGCGTTTGCGATGCTCAATCGAAAGATTCCCGACGACCAAGCGATGGCCGTCATGCGCGACGCGCTCGAACGCACCACAATGCTCAGCGAGCTCGCTGAGCGCAGTGCCGAGCTCGGCCATGAGCTGAGCAGGTGGCTCGGGCATCACGACGAATCGATCGCGTTCTGCGTGCGCTGCGAGGCACGCATCTACGCGCGATACGGACCGCTGAACATCCAGGACGGCGAAGCGCTCACCGACCCCTGCCCGGGCCAACCCGCCTGAGCGGACCAATCCGCTGGCCGCCATCCGCTGACAGCTCGTTGTCGTCGGACAAGATCGTCAGAGCACTGTTGGCGATTCGTTCCGTTAGGACGGCGCAGTTGAGGATACGGCTCTCGCTTCCCGGGCAAACGGGAGTACTTCGAGATCCGGTCTCGGCTGTCGCGCCTCGTCCAGGGCGAGGCGTCGGAGTGGAAGTGCCGACCATCAAGCGCGACGCTCTCGCGCTGGACGAGCTGCGAGAGGGCGCCGACGTCGATCACCTGCTGCCGGCTCACCCCGGCGCAGGACAAGCGCCAGGGTCGACGGCGTGAACATGCGGATCCGAACGAGCCAAGCGCAGACTTCCGCTACGCCGGACGAATTCGGTAGAGGCGCGTCGGCATTCTGGTGCTGCGCGCCTCGTCCTGAGCAGGAGAGCCGCTCCACGACTCGTCGGCGCTGGTCGTCGACCGCCTGTTGTGGGAACTGCAAGCTCCGGTGGCGCGTCGCAGTGACGAACGACACGACCGTGACGACTTCCGCAACCGTGAGGAGCAGAAGCTCGGCGCCGGCCTCGCCGGAGTTGCGAGCCTGCTCAGAAGGGACAGCGCTCACCGGGGCGCCGGGCACTTCGGGAACGCGTGGCTATGCGGCAGTGGGCATCTGAAGAGAGCCGTTGCTCTGGATACTCGTCTGCGCGACACCGGCGAGGAGCAGCTTGGGACGGGCGGGATCCTCGCGGTCAGAACCGGACGGATGGGTGTCCCGCTTGTCGCCCGGCGGATCCTGGCGGCTATCGCAACAGTAGTGGTCCGATCTCCTCGATCGGCTTCATGAAGCCTAACCGTTTGCGGGGTCGGTCGTTGAGCTCGGTCGCGACCCAGTCGAGGTCGATGGCGCTGTGCACTGACAGGTCAGTGCCCTTCGGAAAGTACTGACGCAGCAGGCCGTTGGTGTTCTCGTTGGTCCCGCGTTGCCACGGGGCGTGCGGGTCACAAAAGTAGATGTCGATGTCAGCGTCGACGCTGACCTGTTTCCAGTCACGCATCTCGGGGCCCTGGTCTGAGGTCAGTGACGCTCTGAGGATCTCGGGGATGGTCTGGATCTTGGTGGCGAGCGCGTCTGAGACCTGCTCGGGCTTATAGCCGTCGGGGAGGTGCACGAGCATCGTGTAGCCGGTGGTGCGCTCAACCAGCGTGCCGATCGCGGTGAGGTTGCGCTTGCCGATGATCAGGTCGCCCTCCCAGTGGCCGGGCACCGCTCGGTCATCAGCTTCGGCGGGGCGCTCGGCGATGTTGATCATGTCCGGGATCCGGTTCTTGCGCTGACCGGCCTGGCGGCACGGTCGGCGCATCGCCCGCCCGGTGCGCAGGCACCGCGTCAGGTCGCGGCGCAGCGCCCCGCGGGACTGGACATACAGCGATTCATAGATCGTTTCGGTCGACACCCGCATCTCCGGCGAGTCGGGGAATTTGACCCGCAAACGCCCAGCGATCTGCTCGGGAGAGTACTTACAGGCCAGGTCTGCCTCCACCAGCTTGCGCAGCTCGAGGTTGACCGCCAGCTTTGAGGGCTTGGGCCGGCTCGCCCGCTCATAGGCCAGCGCGTGCGCCGTCGTCGCGCGGTAGCTCTGACCGGCACAGCCGGCGTTGCGCGAAAGCTCACGGCTGACCGTCGACGGTGAGCGACTCAGCCGCCCGGCGATCGATCGCATCGACTCCCCGCCCGCGCGGGCCAGCGCGATCTCCTCCCGCTCTGAGAACGTCAAGCAGCGGCCTTTCAGATCCCGGCCGCGACGCGGACGCACCCCGCCCGCCGCGGCGACCCATCGAGTGCCCTTCTTACGATACGTCCCGATCTCGGCAGCAGCGTCGGTAATGAACTCACCACGCGCCAGCGCCGCCCAAAACTGTTGCACCACATCGGTGACCATCCGGTCAGAGAACCTCGCCATCGACACCCTCCGTTCACCCGCCAAAGGTCGACGAGACTCATGAACCCCAGGACCCCCCCGCACCGCGAGCCGCGCAGCGCGCCGATCGCCGCTACCGCCTCGCCCTCGGGCTCGGCTTCGCGACGACCGGCGCGCTACTCAACCACGGACGGCGGATGGCTCTGAAAGTCCCTCGATCTCAGCGGGTGTTGCGACGACCGCGAGAACCCAAGGCCCCCTCACCGGGCATTTCAGCGGGCGGGTGTTACGGGACACCTCCAACTCCCCGGTTGGCAAACCCACCGCGGAGCAGGAGAGACGCCCGCAAGGGGTTAGACGCGGTTCGCGGGCGAGATCGGCCGTTGCTGCGGACCAGGAAGACGCCGAGCCCTTGTTAGACGCGATGAATCAGGTCGGTTCGGACGCCGCGCTCAGCGCGTTAGCCTGAATTGTCGGTGCACTAATTCGACCTAGTCGCTGGGTCAGCGAGCGGGGAACCTGTAGTTGAGCGTCCGCCCCACCAGGGGACCTCGATGCGGCGGTCTTGGTAGCCGGCGTCGAGCAGGGCGGGGGTGTGGGTGCGGCGGCGGAGGTGGACCTCGATGTGGCCGGGGGTGAAGCGCAGCTCGCCGCTGCCGTCGATCAGGTAGTCGCGGATCGTGTCGGGGGTCTGCTTGTGGTAGGCGGGGTGCAGGCCGCGGGCGAAGCGGCGGTAGGTGATGTCGGCGAGGATTGTCAGCGCGACGTCGAAGTCGACGGCGAGTGGGACTTGGGAGCAGAGCGAGTCGAGGTGGAAGGCGCGGATCTGCTCGGCGAGGTGGTTCTCGATGCCCCAGCGTTGGCCGTAGCGTTCGATCAGGTGCTTGGGGGTGAGCTGGGGCTGGTTGGTGAGGATCAGCGTCGCCTGGTCGCGGCCGAGGCCTTGCACGGCGAGTTGGGGGAAGGTGCGGTCGTTGATCGTGACCTGGTCTTCGTGGTAGCTGGCGGTCTTGTGCTTGCCTGAGCGGTCGAGCCGGGTCTTGGTCCACTGCTCGGCGGGCAGCGCGTCGAGCCCTTCGATCAGCTTTGGGGAGCGCTGGCGTAGCGTGATGAAGCCGACGCCGAGCTCGTCGAGCTCGGCGAGGTGCTCCTGGGTGGTGAGCTTTCCGTCGAACACCAGCAGCTTGGGCAACTCGCCATGGGCCTTCTCGTAGAAGCGGCAGAACTCGAGCACTTCGCCTGACTGCGCTCGCGCGGTGAGCTCGGCGTTTGAGTAGATGATCGTGCGCTGCTGCCGTCTTGGGCGATGAACGTCAGCACCGAGCGGGTGCGCTGCGAGCGGCGGGGAACGTAGTGTTTGTCGAGGATCGTGTCCTCGCCGTAGCTCATGATCGCGTGAAAGTCGAGGTTCAGCCCGGTCTCGCCCAGCAACCCAGCATCCTTGAGCCGGGGCTGTAGCGCCTCAAAGAACGCGAGCTGCTGGGCGCGCTGGGTGCGGTATGAGTAGGTGCTCAGATGCCAGGTCTTGGGCAGCACGTTCAGGCCACAGAACAGCCCCAGCGCGGGGTCGTGCACGACGTTGCGCACGTGGCTGCGGCGGCGGCGGCCGGAGAGCTTGAGCGCCATCAGCGAGAGCACCGAGCGCAGCGCGGCCAGCTGCCCGGTCGACGGCCAGCCGGCCGCGTCGATCAGCCCGGGGAGATCGAGCGCGATCAGCTCGCCGACGAGCAGGAACAGCCCGGCGTGCTGCGTCTGCATGGTGCCTGACGACGGCCAGTCCTCGTCAGAGAGCACGCGCACCTTCGCCGCCGCGAGGCGCTCGGGCGCCGGCGAAAGCTGTGGCGCGGCGGGCGCCTTGGGCATCCTCGCCAGCCCCGCCTCCCCCAGGATCTCCCACACCGCGGTGCGCGACAGCGGCGTGCCGGCCCGCTCAAGCTCTGAGACGATCTCCTCCAGACCGTGGCGCTGGCGGCGCAGCTCGATCACCCGCTCGCGGGCGGCGTCCTTCTTGGGCTGGCGCTTGGGGCCGGGGCGCGGCGCCACGAACAGCTCGCCGAGGCGGCCCTGGCGGTAGTCGCGCACCAGCGTCTCGACGCTCGCGCGCGCATACCCCAGCCGCTCCGCGACCTGCACGGCCGAGACGCCCTCGACGAAGTACGCGCGCAGCGCCTCGTAGCGGCGCTGGTTTGCCTGGGAAGGCCGCGTGAACTGCTCGTGCCCGGGACGGGAAGCCATCTACTAGGTTGGACTGGTGGACTACGATCACATCTATAGTGGCAGTGCGCTCGGACGGAACCGCCGTCAGGATCCGCGATGCCAGCAGCCATCGACGATTTGGGGGCGAACCTCCGGCCAACCGACGCCACAGCACTCCGGGCACAGCGGCGTAGCGAGTTCACCAAACTAGCCCAGCCAGCTAGCGCAAGCCAACCGAAACCCCAGGCCCTACCGCGACGAGCGGCCTACCTCGCGCTCCCCAGCACCCCTACGCGGTGAACAACACCACCGCCGATAATCGAGGTTAGACGCGGTTGAAGGCACCGCCCGCGTGGCCGCACGCTCGCCGTTGGCGCGCAGGTGGAGCACGCGGCAGCGGACCCGGTGGTCACCGAGGACGTCCTCCGTACTCTGCCCGTCAGCGCCGTTGCTGCACCCTCGGCCAGGTTAGGCGTCTCGGTCAGCCGCCGCCCGCATCGCTTCGGCGATGACGGGCTTTTGGTGCGCGTCGGCGCCGTGCGGATAGGCCAGGCGCTGCTCGGCGAGGACGACGAGCGTCGCGCCTGTGTCGGGGTACTCGACGACGTCGGGGCGATTGGTCGTGGAGACCACGAGGTAGCGAACGGGCGCGTCGGAGCGGTTGACCAAGCTATGGGCACCTGCCTGGCCCCGAGGGAACGCGACCACCGCGCCGGCCGGCAGGAGCTGCGTCCCGTCTGGACCGCGCAGCGACGGCGTCCCGGCGAGGACGAGCAGTAGCTCCTCGTTGGCGTGGTGGACGTGCAACGGCGAGCCGACGGCGCCCGGGTCGAGCTCGTAGACATTGGCGGCGAGCTCCCGCGCCCCGGCCTGAGCGCCCACGGGAGCGACGTGGCGACCAGGGTACCTGGCCGCCTCCCAGCTTGGCTGCTTGAAGTCAACGGGCATCGGACGACCGTAGCCGACCACTGCAAGCTGGTACGGGCCGCGCTGTTACTACTGGAGCCTGTCGCTGGCCGACGCACCCCGAGGAGTGTGCCGGCTCGGGTTCCCCTTACGACAACCGCGCTCGGCGCTCGAAGCCCCTCGCCGCGTCGCCGTAGGAGGGGGGGTTGCCGTTGGGCTATCGGGACGGTGGAGCGGGTGGTGGTAAGTCGCCCCGGTGCTCCATGCCTACGGCGGGCGTCAAAATGCCGCCATGGCCGCGCTCGCCGATCGGATCACGCGTCACGCCGACGCGCTCGAGCGGGGTCGCCGTTCGCCGCTGTACGTCGCGCTCATGCGCGGCGCCGCCGACAGCGCGCGTCGCGACGGGCCGGTCGCCGACGTCTTCCCGGACGGCCCGGGGCCGCCGGGGTCGGTGCCGGCGGGGCGGCTATTGGCCGCGCTTCACCACCTCGTGCTCGCCGGAGACGCGCCGCAGCTCGCCCGCCACTACCCGAGCGTCGGTGGGGAAGAGCCGCTCGACCATGCCTGGGCGGCGGCGGAAGCGACGATCGAAGGCAACCTCGAGGAGGTCCGTCGCCTTGCCGCTCGGACCGTCCAAACCAATGAGCCTGGGCGCTCGGCCGCGCTCTACGGCGCCCTGCTGCGGCTGGCCGACCGCCACCGACTTCCGATCAGACTGCTCGAGCCGGGTGCGAGCGCAGGCCTCAATCTC
>JAABUJ010004586.1_pt1 | contig 14408 bp, 13 predicted proteins | sample 5559131 | NCBI WGS metagenome assembly JAABUJ01 (sample SAMN10711875, study PRJNA513366) | rock metagenome | isolation source: Antarctica rocks | place: Antarctica: Victoria Land, Mt New Zealand nord | collected 2016-01-07 | reverse complement strand
TGAAGCCGGCGGCCTGGAGGGCTTGCGCCGAGTAGCTGTAGCCGTAGCCGTCGAAGTTGGCCGCGCCGGGGGCGCTATCGGAGCTGATGCCGGCGTTGTTGGTCGTGGAGGACAGGCTGATCGAGCCAGATGCCGTCCCGGCCACGGGGGTGCTGGTGTTCGCGGGCAGGGGCGGTGGGGTGCTGGTGCTGGTGGCCACGGGGGTACTGGTACTGGTGCTGGTGCTGGTGGGCAGGGGGGTACTGGCGCGGGTGCTGGTGGGCAGGGGGGTACTGGTGCTGGTGGGCAGGGGGGTGCGGGTGGCGGTGGCCGTGGAGGACGATGCGGCACCCGCTACGGTCATGGCGAAGACGTGGAGCCCACCCTGAGTGGTCGTGGCGGGGAGCGTGACGCTCACCACCGCCTTGCCCGCTTGCAATGCGACGGCCGTGTAGAAGATGTACGTCTGGAGCGTTTGCTTGCCCCCAGCGCCGTTGCGGTAGGGCATGGACGCCGCGAGTTGCGCTCCCCCCGGCGTGAGTTGCTCTCCTCCCGCTATGAGCGTCCAGTCGGGGAGGTTCAGCGTGAAGCTTTGCCTTGAACCGTCGCTGTAGGTGATCGTCCCCGTGCCGGTCGAGGGGCCGTTGGTGGCCGCGCCGAGGACCGCCAACGTCGTCCCCCCGGTCGGCGTGGCCAGACTCACTGTTTGCCCCGCAGCTACCATGTTGTCTGTTGTCCCCGCTGGGGCGGCCGGCCACTGGAAGGCGACGCCGTTGACGACGACGCTGCCCCCCGCGGTGATGCCGGCGGTCTGGAGGGCCTGCGCCGAGTAGCTGTAGCCGCCCCCGTCGAAATTGGCCTGGCTCGGGGCGGCGTCGTCGCTGATCCCGGCGTTGTTGTACGCCGCACTCAGGTCGACGGGCGCGGAGGGCCTCGGGCTGGCGAGAGAGAACGCGTATACGTAGCCGTCGGTCGAGCCCTCGAAGATCTGGCCGTTGGACACGCTGGGCGCACCCCAAAGCGTCCCGCCGGTCATATAGCTATAGAGCGGCGCGCCCGTCGCCGCGTTGAGCACCTCCAACGTGGGGCCGGCGCCGTCGATGATGAGACCGTTGGCGGAGGCGATGGCGGGCACGATGGCCGCGGGCGACCCGTGCTGCCACTGATCGTGGTAGGACCACTAGCATAGTAGAGCCGCCCGTTGGCGAAGGCGCCGGACGACGCCATGCCATCCCCGCATTGGGGGCACGACCCAGGAGGGGTCCCTATCTTCTGCTGCCAGAGCGGGCCGGCCGCGACATCGGCGCGATCATAGGCGTAGAGGTAGCCGTTCTTGTTCGCCGCCGCCACCAGGTGGGTCCCCGTCGCGTCGTCGAACACGGTCGGCGTTGTCCCCCAGTCGGAATCGCTGATGGCCTGCGCCGCCGGGATCTGCCAGGAACTCTTCAACGTCAGCGTCGCGGCGTCCAGCCCGATGATGGCCTGGGAGAGCGGTTGGGAGCCCGCCTGCGTGCCGGTGGTCACGTAGACCGTGTTGCTCGCCGCGTCGATGGTGGGGGAGGTCCAGACACCGCCGCCCCCCTGCCCCGTTGGGACGACATTGAACGTATTGACCACTTGATGGGTGCTCAGGCTCACCTGCAGCACCTGGCCCTGGACCAGCGGGCAGTCCCCGAAGCTGGCGATCCCGATGTAGGCGTAGCCGTTGTAGAGCAGGGGACTGGCCCAGTTGTAGTGCCCTCCGCTCGCACTGTTGTCTCCCGTGTATACCTTCCAGAGTACAGCGCCCGTAGACGCATCGAGGGCATACCAGTAGGCGTCGCCGCCACCGACGTAGACGACGCCGTTCTGGACCGTCGCCACAGAGGTGACGCCCGCCGACGTGGGGTTGCAGGTGGGGGCCGATGTGATGCCGAGGTTGGTGCGCCAGATGAGGGTTCCGTCCGCAGCATTGAGGGCGTACTCATAGCCGTCCCATGAGCCGACGTAGACGACGCCATTGACGACGGTGGGCGAGGACGCGATTTTCCCCCCCGTCTTGAACATCCAATGCGCGGCGAGGTGTCCGGCGTTGGAGGGGGAAAGCGTCGTTTCGTCGCCACTCGCGGCCGTGCGCTGGCCGTCATGGCCGTAGGTGGGCCAGTCACCCGCTGTCGTCAGCAAGGGTATCAACAGCAGCGCTAGTGCGACGAGTAGGCGCATCGACCGCGCAGGTGACGTGTTCTTCATCGTTTCTTCCTAAGGGGCCTGTCCGCGAACGCATTATGGGCTGCTATAGTATCAATTTGAGAAGGTGCCGTAGCGTAAAAGGCCATCCCTCCCTTACAGCCTATCCAGAAAATCGCCAGAAAGGCTTATGCAGCCCCTGAGAGCGTGTTTAGGCACTTTCCGGTTCCGGATAGGCTGTTAAGGGGCGTCGTGCGCCGGGTGAGAGGCGGACCGCCTTCGATGCCGGGGTGATTAGCGCATGTAGGTCTGGAAGGCAAAACTGTTGACGGCAAGCCCGCGCCACGAGGCGGTCCCGTCCGGATACGGATTATCGCCCTGCCCGTCGTAGCCCCATAGAGCCGACGCATGGTTAGGCGACGAGACTTTAAGCTGCAGGACATCACCCGTGGCAGCATTGATTGGCTGGCTATAATCGAACTCGTACCAGGCACAGTCGGAGTAGTCGTGGGGCAGCTTGAGCGAGGCCGTACTCGATTGCGCGGAGCCACCCCCTGTAGTGCTGACCGTCAGATCGATGCGAGCATTCTTGGTGGGGGCGCACAAGGGGATGTCGACCCGGACGAGCTGACCGCTGATCCCCGTAGTGAACGTCTGCGTGGGGTTCGCGCGCACGCTCAAGCCACCAGTGCACTTGAGTTGCGCCTGATCGAGGAGGGGGGCCGTGGATGGCGTGGGGGTGGGGGTAAGGTCCGTGGGCGTCGGGGTATCCAACGCGACGGGGGTAACGGCTAGCTGCGGGGCGCAGGAGGCGGGCAAGAACCGTGGTGGTGGTGGTTTCGCCGCACTATGGGACGGGAGGGCCCTGCGTGGAGGAGCCGACGAAACAGAGGAGTAGGCCAAGTGGCCACCCGCAGTGAGCACGAAGGGTGCCAGTAGCAGCACGAACGGCAACCGCCGCCGCCCCGTTCGCGTGTGCAGTCCCCATCTCGAATAGGTCATCGTCTCGTCTCAACGTTAGTGTGGGCGCATGGGCGTGCGCAAGAGGGGCTGTTAGGGGAATTATAGCAGGTGGGGCAGGCGTCGTCAGGGTGCGGTGGGAGGGGTGGATGGGTGACAGTAGTGCGACGACAGGCCAGACGCAGGGCATCAGCGATGTCCACGGAGGAACCCCGCCTGTGTGTCCTTAGGGCGCTGGCTGCACCGGCCAGGCTGGCGTGACCGTCCGATGAGGGGTGCCTTTTGACCTAGGGGCGACGGCGTCCGTAGGCGGGCAGGGGGCGGTACGATCGGGGCGTCGGTGGGCGAGGGCGGGGGCGAAACACAGCGTGAGCACGCGCTGACCTGTGTCCAACGGGTGGAGGGTGACGCGCCAGTTGGGGTCGGCGCGGAGGGTAGCGAGGCCGGCGTGCAAGGCGTCGTCGGAGGGCTGGGTGTCCACCCAGGCCTGCACCTGGGCGAGGGTGGGGTGGGAAGGCAGGGATGAGGGGGGACTTAGAGTCGGGTCCGTCGGTACAACGTCCATACCACTGGGTATCGGCAGGGGAGGGGCGATCATGAAGGACAGGCGCGTCGTGATGCCCGTCGGCGACGGTGGGGTCGTCACCGACGATGTGCGGCGCGCGGGGCGGCCACAACCAGGGCGTCGGGCGCCCGGCACACTCTACCGCGCCATCGGACGCTTGCTGGACGATGGCCTGATCGTGCAGGCCGACCGGCGGCCCGACCCCATGCTGGAGGACGCGTGCCGGCGCTACTATCGCATCACCGCGCGCGGCCGGGCGCTGCTCGCCCAGCCGGGGACGCCCCTCCCCCCGCTCGCCGCGCCGCTGTCGTCCGACGATCTCGGCCCGGCCCACCGCCAGTACGACGTACTGCGCGTGCTCGCCGACGGCCAGGAGCGCCATGGGCACGCCCTCCTGCGCGCGGTCAACGCGCTGCCGGGGGCGGCTCCCGTTGGCCCGACCACGCTCTACGTCACGCTGCGCCGCCTGCGCACCAACGGCTTCGTCGTGGAGGGTGCGGTGCGGCCCGACCCCGCGCTGGGCGGCGAGCCGCGCGACTGTTACCGCATCACGCCCCAGGGGACGGAGGCCCTGCGCACGCCGGGGCTGCTGCCCCTGCCCGCGCGCACCGTCGCCCAGCAGCGCCAGTACGCCGTGCTCCGCGCCCTCGCCGACGGCCAGGAGCGGCACGCCTATGGCCTCCTCGCGGCCCTGCGCGCGGACCCCGACGGCGTGGGGCGCGTCGGGACCGGGACGGTGTACCACACCCTTGATGCTTTATGCGCTACCGGCCTGGTGGTCGAGGCCGGGGAGCGGCCCGATCCGGCCGTCAATCCCGCTGTGCCGCGCCGGCATTTCCGCGCCACGGCGCGCGGGGAGGAGGCGCGCCTGGCCCTCGCCGCGCTGCCGCCCTACCGCCCCGACGACGCGCCCCCCTGGCGCGGCGCGTTGTCGTTCGGCGTGACGTGGGGCGCGGCCACGGGCGGCCTGCTGCTCTTGCTGGGCGCGGGCGGCGCGGGCTGGGCGACGGGCGCGGTGGCCACGGTCATCACCACCGGCGCGGGACTGCTGCGCCGCGACGAGGCGACGTAGCGCGCCGTCACGGACACAGGGAGAGCGGAGAAAGGAACGGGCACATGGCAGACGAGAAGGGCGAGAAGGCGGGGGGCGGGGCCGGGGCCGGCAAGAAGCGGCCGGGGTACTACTTCTCCGACGAGATGATCCAGGTGGTCAAGGACCACGCCGCGCGCGGGGGCCTCTCCGAGTCGGCGGCGGCCGAGGACCTGATCACGCGCGGCGCGGTCGCCGCCTCGGCGCAGAGCGCGGGCGCGCAGGCGGTCCCGGCCATCGCGGCGGCCGTGGGCCGGACGGTGGAGGAGCTGCTGCGCGCCGTCGTGGTGCAACCGTTCGGCGCGGAGCTGGCGGCGATCCGCCACGAGGCGACGGTGGCCCGCCTGGAAGGCTTCGCGCACCTGGGCAACGACTACGGGCCGGACGTGGCCGAGCGGATCGAGGCGGCAGCCGAGGAGCGCGCGAAGGCGGCCCGCGCGGCGGGCGAGGTCGCGCGCCTGCACATCCGCGTGCTCAACGAGCAGATGGCCGCGGAGCAGGTGGCGTGATGACGACGCCGACGCAGACGTTCGTGGAGGGCCGCTACGTGCCGGTCGGGCCGTGGGCCGCGCAGAAGATCGAGGACCAGGTGGACCATCTCAAAGGCAGCTTCCGCCCCGGCGAGGCGCGCGAGGAACGGACCCTGTTCGACGCCTACGGCGACGTGGCCGACCGCGCGACCGCACGGGCGACCGTGACGGCCGCGATCGGCCCCAAGGTGGTGTTCCACCGGCTCGTCCTCTCGCCGGGGCGGCGTGCGGAGGTGGTCCGCCCCCTCGACCTGCGCACCTGGACGCGGCTGCTCCTGATGGACCTGGGCCACGACCTGGGACAACGGCTCGTGTGGGTGGCCGCCGTCCATCGCAACACCGACGATCCGCACATCCATGTGCTCCTCGCCGGCGCGGCCAAGCGGACGCAGTGGCCCCACGAAGGGAAGGTGCTGAGCGTGGAGCTACGGCCCCCGCACTACGCCCTGCTCCGTGCGCGCGGGGACGTGCGCGCGGCCGAAATCCGCGCGCTCACTGGCGATGGGACTGCGGCCTGACCGCACGAGAGGAGAGGGAAAGATGGACCAGAGGGCAGGGGGCAGCCTCGCCTACACCGTCGATGGCCAGGGCCTCGTGCTCTCCGTGGGGGAGGCGACGCCCCCGGACCCGACCCCGGCGCGCGCGGACACCACGCCACACGTCGCGTTACGGACCCTGGTGGCCCCGCTGACGTGGGAGCCGGTGCAGCGCCTGCTCGCCTGGGGTGCGCGGGAGGGCATGACCGCGGCCGAACTGCTCGATAGCTGCCGGACGGCCACGCGCCCCTCGGCGACACGGACACCGCGCGGACGCGCGATAGGAGATGAGAAACGATGACGGATTATAGCCGCGACGATAGGCTGCTCACGCCGTTCGACGGGATGCTCGCCGACGGCGGCCCCGACCGGCTGGTGTTCGAGCCGACGGCGACCGGTGACCCGGCGCTAACGTACTACACACGCGAGCCGGACGGCTACGGCCCGGACGACGTCCGCTGGCAGGCGATTGCCGACCCGGCCGAGATCGCCGCGATCGAGGGCGCGCTGGCGCGGGGCGTCGACCCGCCCTACGATGTGTGGGTGGACCAGCCGGCCGCGCTCGTCCCCGGAGACCTGATCCCGACAGAGGAGGGGCCGACCGTGTACGCCTGGGAGCAGACCGGTCCCGCCGTCGGCGACGGCCAACTCTACGAGGTGACCGATCCGGTCGTACGCGCCGCGTACGAGGAAGCACACCTCGCGCAAGGGACCATCGAGATCATCAACCCGGCCGACTTTTACGACGCGGCGTGGGCGACTGACGCGGCGCGTGCGACTGCCCCCGCGCTCTATGACGCGCAGATCGAGGGGCTCGTCGCCAGAGGCGACACCTGTCTTGAGGTCGAGCACGCGGGGGGCGGCTTCGCGCTCGGGCGCTACGACGTCGGTCCCATCGAGCGCGACACCAACGGCTGGGAGCCGGTACGCGTCGGCGACGGCCCCGACGACGGTCCCACGGGGAACGTCTATCCCAACGAGGTGACGGCCCGCCAGGCCGCGATCGCGTACAACGGCGCGGACCTCGCGGGCATGGACCTGACCCTTGATCCCGTCCCCGTCACCTTCGACCGGGACCTGACGCCGGCCCTCGACATCTAGGAGCCAGGAGACACACCGCATGAGCACACCCGCCAGCCCACCTATTACCGGCCGTCCCTGGGCGCGCGCCGGCCATCTCACCCGCCGCCTGCCCCCCCGCGCCCGCACGGGGGTCGTCAGCCTGCTCCGCCTCGTCCGTCGGCTCCTCGCTCGCCTGTTATGGGTGCTGCGCGGGTGGTCCGGCCTCATCGCCGGCCTGCTCATCGCCCTGGCGCTCTGGCTCGGGCCGCTCGCCGGCGCGCGCTGGATCGTCGCCCAGGCCACGGCCCTCTACGCGCACGCCACGGTGGCGGTGACGCTCTGGTATCAGATGGCCTACGACGCCGTGGCCTGGCCCGCAGTCAATGGCACGCTCGCCCTGCGCGCGACGCAGGCGTGGGCCCGCCACGGCTACCACGGGCTCGCCCCGGCGATCCGCACGACCCCCTGGGCGTTCTGGATGCGTCACGGCGTGGCCTGGCGCTACGCCACCCTGCACCGCCCGAGCGGGGCGCCCGTGCGCGCGGCGATCCCCCTGGAACTGGGCGGCGTGCTCACGTTCCTGGCGCTGTTCGCCGTCTTTGTCATGATCGGCCGTAAGAAGCGCGCCCTCGACCCCACGCGGGCCAACACCTACGGCGGCGCGCGCTGGCAGACCTGGGACGAGCTGCGACGGCGGCGAGCCAGGCCGGGCGACATGGTGCTGGGCACGGCGCGGCGCGGGCTCCGACGGATCACCGTCGGCGTGTCGTCGGCGCTGCTGCTCGAAGGGGTCGCCATCGACGCGCCGACCGGCCTGGGCAAGTCCAATGCCTTCTTCAAGACGCAGTTGTTGGAGCCCGATCCAGGGGTGGATTACGTCGCCACCGACAACAAGGGCGATGGGTGGACGCAGACCGCCGCAGCCATGAGCCGCACGCACGATGTCTACCGGCTGGACATGCAGAACCCGGCCAACAGCGTGACGTGGGCACCGCTCGCCCTGGTACGCACGCCGGCCAAGGCCGAGGACTGGGCGCGCGCTTGGCTGCACAACTCCAAGCCCGCCGACAGCGCCCCGCCGCAGCCCTACTTCGAGCAGGCCGTCCTCCTGCTCATGGCGGCGGGCGTGATGCACGTCCACGCCGTCGCGGCGGCGGCTGGCCGTCCAAGTGGCACGCTGGACGAACTGCTGGCCCTCCTCCTGCAACCCAACGTGGAGGCCATCGAGAAGGCGCTCAAGAAGGGACCATCGGGCGCGGAGACGGGACCGGCGGCGCAGTTCCTCGGGCTCATCGCCGAGCACCGCGACCTGCGCTCCTCCATCCCCTCGGGTCTGGCCCCGCGCCTCTCCGCGCTCGCCGACCCCGCCATTAAGGCCGTTGTCGGTGGCTTGGGTACGCTCGACCTCGACCGCCTCGGGCGCGTGGGTCGGCGTCCAGTGGCCCTCTACATCGTGATCCCGGCGGGGGACGACACGCTGCGCCCGCTCGTCGCCGCGCTGTTCACGACGATGTTCACCGTGCTGCTCGACCGCGCCCGCACGCTCCCGAATGGGGAACTGGCGCGCGAGGTGCGCATGCTGCTGGACGAATTCGGCACGATGGGCGCGATCCCCCACGCGCCGAAGTGGTTCAACATCTGCCGGCAACCATGCATCTCCCGCGTCATCAGCTTCCAGTCCTTCTCGCAACTCGTGGACGACTACGGGGAACTGGGGGCCAAGGCCATCATCGACTCATGCAACGTGTTGGCCTGGCTAGGCGGGACGCGCGGGGACGACGCCAAGTGGGCGAGCGACGCGCTGGGCCATCGCACGGTGTTGGCCCACGGGGAGGGCGACTCGGCCGCGCCGGGCGGCCTGTTTGGGCGACGGCCCGAGCGCGATAGCCGCTCGGCGAGCGAGGCGGGCGTGCCCCTGCTGTTCCCCGACGACCTGGCGGCCAGTTCGCGGCGGCGCGTCGTCGCCATCGCGCGCGAGGCACGGCCCCTGGACCTGCGGACGCGGCCAGCTTGGTCCGTCCGGGCCATGCGCCGCCTCATGACACGCCCAGCTCCCATTGCGTGCGTCGAAGCTCCCACGCACCCCCACCCCGCGCTGGCGGCCGTCGCACCCGCACAGACATCCCCGCTCAAGGGCACACAGGTCGTGGTCGTGCCCGACGCGGCACGGGGAACGACGCCGACGGGGCCGTGGGCGCCGGTGCGCGTGACGGCGAAGACACCTGCGGCGACGGCGACCGCGGCCCCACCCCCCGCGCCAGCGCCGGCGACATCTACACCATCGACGGCACCGGCGGCGGCATCCGGCCCGCCACGGCTGCCGACAGCGCCGGTGAAGCACGGCACGGCCTACGATTGGACGGGGCTGCCATGACCACACAACTGATGCGCCGGATAGCGCCTTTAAGGGAGGGGCAGGGCGTGCGCCCGCGCGCTGCCTTTACGCCGAGGGATGCGGTGGGCTACAATGCTCATCATGAAGGAGTGCGTCATGTAGCACAAACGCGTGGCTATAGCGGCCACAATGCAAGAGGCCCACCGGCGGGAACCGATGAGCCTCTTGCATGCCTGGACTGTTTTCAATATGACCGGCGCTGGTGTGACCAATTGAGAAGCGATCACCAGAGCCACCAAAACGGAGGCCGCGACCCCGAGGAGTAGCAAGCTCCGAACCGGGTAGCGGGCCTGCACAGGAGGTTTTTATGCTTCAAAGCACCCCCATGCTCTCTCGACAGGATAGCGCGGACGCGCGCGCCTGTCAACGGGATAACCCCGCCCCCGTGTGGACACGCACCGGGACGGTCGATACGTGGTCCCTCATCGTTGCCGTGGCCCGCGCCTATAACGACGCCTACGACCTCGCGGCCGACGTGACCCCCAAGGCGATCCTGGGGCCGAGTCGCGCGATCCACATCGCCCAAGCGCGGCACCTCTGCGCCTACCTGCTCGCCGAGGACTACCACCTGACGAATATGGCGACGGCCCAGGCGTTAGGCCGTGCCGACCACACCACGGCCCTCAACAGCCGCGCGCGGATCGCGGCTGCCCTGCCCCAGGACACGATCCTGACCCGCGTGCTCGATCGCGCGCGCGCGGATCTGGTCGGCCACCGCTGCGACGAGCGTATGCGCGCGCAGCGCGACGAGGGCCGCCGGCGTGCCCTGGCGGCGGCCTCCCCTCAGGAGTGGTACGAGTATCGCTACTGGCGGTTGCGCTCCCTGCGGACGGGAGCGGTCGGGTGAGCGTGCGCACGACCATGGTGGAGCCTCCCGTCACCACGCCCGCCCCGACGCCGCGCACGGGATGGACGCAGATACCGCGCCCGTTCCTCGACGCCGCGCCGCTGGACAACGAGCGGCTCGCCCATGTGCTGCTCATCTCCTATGCCTGGGACGAGGATGAGTGTCACCCCTACCAGGGCGACCTCGCCGCGGAGCTGGGATGCTCGACGCGCACGGTCAAGCGGCGCACAGCCGACCTGCGCCGGGCCGCGCTTATCACGGTGACGCGGGGTGGCCGCGGCCATGCCAACATCTACCACTTCGCCGCCGCGCCAGCGCGGGACGACGAGACCGGCTATGCCACCGTGCCCAACGCCGTGCTCGGTGACTCCGACCTGAGCCAGGGGGCGAAGCGGGCCTACGTCATGGTGGCGCACCACAGCAATCGGCAGGGACGCTGCATCCGCACGGTGGCGCGGATCGCGGGCTATGTCGGGGCCTGCTACAAGTCGGCCTATAACTACCTGCGCGAGTTGGAGGAGGCCGGTTATCTGCGCGTCACGTCCCAGGGGCGGGGATTGCCCAACAGCTACGATGTGGGGACGCCGCAGATGCGTCGGCGCGCGGCGCAGAAGGGGGCGGCGCCGGTCATGACCGTGATCGACCGCGAAGACATGGCCGCCGAGGATCGTCACTGGCGAGCCGTCTATCGTGAGCTGATGGGCGCGGAGCCGGCCGATCGGCTGAACACGCAGCTGCACACGCTCGCCGTCGATCCCGCCGTGGGCGAGGATCTGCTGATCGAGGCCCTGCGCGGCGCGGCTGACTTCCGCACCATCACCATCAACACGGTGCGCGTCGAACTGGACAAGATCCGGCGGGAACGGCTACCCGAGGAGGAGCCGGCCGCCCCCATCGACTACTTCGGCGGGAAGTATGGGCACTTGATCGCGTGCGCGGGGTGCGGCCGGCGCAAGGCGGACTGCACCTGTACGGAGAGGGATGCGCCGGCGGCGACGGGGCCGCCCGTTGTCTCGCGTCCCACTGTCCCTGTATCCAGAGCCTCACCCGCGACCATCGCACGCTGCGCCCACTGTCTCTTTGCGCCCTGTCGCTGTCCCCGTAAGGAACGGCGGGCACGGGAGCGGGCGGCCGGACGGGTGGCGCCATGACTGTGGCACACGTACCGCTGCGCCGTCCAGCGGCCGTCGCGGCGCGGGAACGGGCACGCGTTGAGCCCTCCTTCTGTGATGAGATCGAGCGCATGCCAGCAACCGGGGTCATGATGACCCTGGTTGGGTTAGCAACCGGGGTCATGATGACCCCGGTTGCTGGCCGGACAATGAAAGCAGGACGTCGGCGAGGATAGAGCGAGAGGGGAACAAGATGACAGTGGACGACGCGACGGGCGACAGCGTCACGCCCCGGACAGAACAGATGGTGGACTTTTACGGCGACGGCATCCCCGTCGCGGCGACACCTGACGGTGAGCCGTACGTCGCGCTCCGTCCGATCACCGACCACCTCGGCCTGGACCCGCGCTCGCAGCGTCGCCGCGCCCTGGGCGACCCGGTGATCGCCCCGCGCCTGCGCACGCTCGCCCTCACTGCTGCGGACGGCCGGCGGCGTGACCTGCTGTGCCTGCCGTTGGAGTTATTGCCGGGCTATCTCTTCGGCATCGACACGGGGCGCGTGAAGGCTCCCTTGGTCGACAAGCTCAATCGGTACCGTGCCGACTGCTTCCGCGTCCTGTGGGAAGCCTTCCGCGGCGAGACATGGGCGGTGCGCGCTGTCGTGGCCCCACCGGTTCCTGTTGAAACCGGGGCGTCGGGGGCAGCGTTGGCTCTGGAGATCGCGACGGCGGTGCAGCACCTGGCCCGACAGCAGTTGGATATGGAGCAACGCCTGGCCGACGTCGCGGGAACGCAAACCGTGATGGCCGACTACGTGCGCGGCTTTATTATCGAAACGAACCAGCGACTGGGGGCACTGGAGCGTGTCACGGCCACTGATGCGACGATCACCGAGGGGCAGGCGGCGGAGATCTCCCTCGCCGTGAAGGCGATCGGACAGGCCCTGCAGGCGGCGGGCAACCGCGAGGGGTATCCGCAGGTCTACGCGGCCCTGTATCGGCGCTATCGCATCAGCGCCTACAAATCATTGCCGGCGCGCTCCTTCGAGGAGGCCATGAACTGGCTCCACCAGTGGTACCTGGACGCCGCGCCGTCCGAGGCCTCCACCGCTGAGGGGACGGAGGAGTAGCGTGGCCACAGTGTCTCCCCACGGGTCCATCGGCGTGCTCGACGTGGATGGCCTGCGCCTGGCCGATCGACCTCTCGTCCCCATCCGAGGCGCGATCCGGCACGTTGGTGACCTGTATAATGGCGCGCGCCGGCATGGTCTGACCCAACTTTGGCTGACCGACGCCTGGGTCCGCACGGCCGGGCTGCCCGACGAACTCGCCGTGGCGGGGCAGTTTCGCGAACTGCGCCATCCCTTCGTGTTGGACGGCTTGGACGAGCTGCATGCCTTCCCGACGGCGCTCACGCCCTGGCTCGACCTGCGCCGGAAGGGCGAGGCGGGCTCGGGCGTGTCGATCGTGTTCCCGCTGTACGATGAGCACGCCGTGTGGGGCCTCGACACGGACGGCGCGACGCTGCTAGGGGCGCTCGTGGCCTACGCGGGGGCCGTGGGCGCGCCGTACTACCGCTCGCCGGGCCGCACGGGGCTCGACCTCTTGCAGGAACTGGGCAAGCGTGGGGCCGACGCCAAGCGGGAGTTTCCCGAGCGGCTGCCGCCACCGGCGGGGCAGGCCGACACGGTGACGGAGGTGAGTTGGCTGCGCACGCTCTCGCCGGCCGAACGGGGCAAGGCGTACCTGCACTCATACGACAAGAACGCGCAGTGGTTGAGCGCCGCCGGCGTCGTGGAATTGGGCCTGTCCGGTATCGAGGAACGGCGCGATCCGGCCGGCACGCTGCCCTTCGACAAGAAGCTGCCGGGCTACTGGCTGGCGCGGATCGCGGGCGCGGAGGAGCGGTGGGCCTGCACGCCGACGGTGGCCTGGGCGTTGGAGCGCGGCCAGGCCGTGGCGATTACCGAGGCGTACGTCTGGACCACGCATAGCCGAGCGATGGAAACGTGGTACGAGCGGTTGCGCGGGGCGCGCACGGCGCTCTACGCGGATGAGACGCCGGCGGGGCGGCTAGCCCTGGGCGCGCTCAAATACACGTATGCGCTCACTATCAGCAGCTTCAACAGCGCATGGCAGCGTGACAAACGGAGCCCGCTGTACCGGCCCGACTGGCGGCATCTCATCATCGCGCAGGCGAACGCCAACCTGTCGCGGGCGCTGCACAAGATGGACGCGGCCGGCTACACACCCGTGGCGGTCCACAAGGACGCGGTCTACCTGGTGAGCGACGAGCCCGATCCGATCACTGCATGCCCGCCGTCGGTCACGTTGGGGACGGGCCTGGGGCACTTCAAGGTGCAGGACGCGGCAATCCCGTTGGAGTGCGTGTTGCCGGCGTTCGACGGCACGCACGGCGGCGGGATCGGCACGCTGTTGCGGCTCCTGACGCCGTTGCGGGCGGGTGCGGACGCGCGAACGACCGTTGGGGCGACGTAGCGTGTCGGATCTGGGAGAGGACCTGGCGCGGGCCTACGAGGCGCGCGTGGCGGCGGCGGACGTGGAGTTGACGCCGGCGGCGATCCGCGCCGTGGTGCGGCAACTCGGGGGTGGTGAGGGGCGGGCACAGGTCGCGGCGGGCACGCGCGCCTTGGCTGGCGAACTGGGGGTGGCGGTGCGGACGGTGCAGCGCTGGCAGAAGGAGGGCGGGGAGGCGCGCAGCGTGGCGCGCTCGACACCGGGACTGCGGATCAGCGTGCGCGGCATCGCGACGGAGGTGCAGCGCGCGGCGAACGCGCGGGCCTTTCGGGAGCGGGTGCAGGAACAGGGGCTGGACGTGGGGGCGTGCCGCGTGATGGTCCTGGTGTACAACGAGGAGCGCGCGCGGCCGCGCAACATCGGGGACATGCATATCGACGGAGACGCCCTGACCGAGGCGCTCGATGCGCTGGAGGTGGGCGACGCAGCGGGAGCGGGCGCGGCGTTCGGGACCGCGTGGCTGGAGACGTACGGGCTGGATGTGGACGCCGCGGTGACCGACGTGGTGGGGGCATTCGTGGTTGGCGCATGATGGTCAGGAGGATGCCCGCTCGCTGGCGCATCTAGGCACGGCGGACAGGCGCTGACGGACCAAGCCTATCTCGTTTTGTCCTGCCCCGCTCGCGCTG
>JAABUJ010004585.1_pt1 | contig 14410 bp, 10 predicted proteins | sample 5559131 | NCBI WGS metagenome assembly JAABUJ01 (sample SAMN10711875, study PRJNA513366) | rock metagenome | isolation source: Antarctica rocks | place: Antarctica: Victoria Land, Mt New Zealand nord | collected 2016-01-07 | reverse complement strand
CAGATGAGATTGAAGAGATTGATGCTCACAGAACTCAGAAGATAGATGCTGCAGAAGCTTAAGAACAAGAAGATCTTATTTAAATGTATCTGAATTTGAACATAAATCTGAAGAATGTTGATAACTAAGAAGTTGACATGAAACTTAAGCAGAATTATAAGCATCTCAAGAACTGACATCTAGAACAACATGAAAGTCTGTTAGAAGAACAGCAGCAGACACTTTAAGAAGAAGTTATTATTAGTAAATGATATGAAGCAGAAATGATAGCTGTACAGCTAGAAGAGCTGATGGCAACAGTATAATTCACAATATAAGATCAAGAGATGTCAGAGTGATCAAGAAAAGATTATGAGATCAAGATATGTCTATTTACAGATTATGTAACACTCACAGAAGAACATTGAATGTATACAGAAGAATATATGTCATTTAAGTTTCTCAACAAAGTGAAAGCACTAAAGAATCTCATTCAACACAAATATGATCAGTATGAGATGTACTGACATTCAGAACAAATTGTTAAAAAAGAAATTGATGACTACACAAAACTGATCATAATCAGTGAAGAACTGATATGATTCAAAGAACTATGAAGAAAGTTTACTGAATCATAAGACAAACTTTGAAGCACAGACAGAGCTTAAGAGACTTTAATAGAAGTAAAGAGCTTAAAGAAGTCAAAAAATCTTAAGCTTTCTCAGTAAGATTAAAGATAAAGAAGTTTTTAATGTCTTAATGAACTGACAATGATCAAAAAATATAAATTAATGTTGAGATACTGCTGAAGAGACAACTTTGAGCAATGATAGATTCAGAAGCAATCAATAACTTTATCTTGCAAAAAGTGATTAAACAGTTAAAATTAATGCTGTGATGAGTGTCTAAGCTTACACAAGTGTATATGATTAACAAAGAATACAAATGAATTCATAAAGAAGTTTATATTGAAGCTATAATAAAGAATGATTTACAGAAGTTAAGACTAGATGTTCTTAAGTCAGTCAAGTATGACACTATATTAGAGATGCTCTGATTATGTAAAAAGAATTTACAGATTAACTAAATCAACAAAGAACTCTATGCAACAGAGAATGCATATGATGTCTCTGAACAATTAGAAAAGAGCTTATCAGAGCATAAGTTTTGAGACTATGAGATACTGCTACTAAAGAAAAGAGAATCAAAGTAAATGTTACTTTATCTTATGAGTAAGAATCAGCTGAAGAAAGTCTGAAACTATCTTGCTGAGAATTTAAAGAGAGAATTCATCAGATTATTAAAGTCATCAGTAGAATATTTAATTCTGTTTGTATTAAAGAAGAATGACATTAAGTAATTTTGTGTTGACTATAAACAACTTAACAAGATAACTTATTGAGACAGTTATTCTCTATCACTGATAGAAGAGTTGCAAGACAGATTAGAAAAAGCTAAGTAATTTATGAGTCTAGATCTGAAGAAAGTGTACTACTGTGTATACATAAAGAAGAGCAAAGAATGAAAAATGACATTCTGAATAAGATATGAACATTATGAATATACTGTTATGTCATTTGAGCTCAAAAATGTCTTAGTCATCTTTCAGAAACTCATTAATGACATATTGAGAGAATATCTTGATGATTTTGTAATTACATATCTTGATGATATTCTGATCTATTCAGATGATCTTGAAATGCATCACAAACATGTACACAAGATTCTAGCAAAGCTCAATGAATGAGTCATGTATGTGAAAAAGTTGAAAAGCAGATTCAAAATTAAGAAAATACAGTTTCTAAAATATGTCATTTAATCTAATCAGATCAAGAAGAACCTCAAAAAGACAGAGACAGTTTGAAACTGACTTATACTGTAAAAGATTAAGAAAGTACAAGTCTTTCTAGGACTAATGAATTACTATTGAAAGTTTGTATTTAACTATGCAAGAATTGTGAAATCTTTTATGTGTTTGACATGCAAGAACAAGAGATGACATTGAGATAAGAAATAGAAGAATGCATTCTGCACATTAAAGAAAAGTCTTTAGTGAAACTGCACATCTGTGAATACTCAATTAAGCATGTGAAAAGATACTGAAAATTGATGCATTAAATTTCACAGTTGAAGCATGTCTATATCAGATCAAAGATGAGCAGAAGAAGTCTATTGTGTATTGATCTAGAAAGTTGTCAGAACTCAAGAAAAGATATGAGATTTATAATAAGAAATTTCTTGTAATAGTGAAAGCACTGCAAGATTGAAGATCTTATCTTGTAAGTATAAGCAAGTCTATTCAGATCTTTATGAATCATAAGAATCTGAGAAACTTTATAATGATTAAGTAACTGAATCAGTGACAGATTCACTGAGTAAAACAGTTAGCAGACTTTGAATTTCAGATTCATTACAAGAAGAGTAATGAGAACAGTGATGCAGACACTTTAAGTAGATGATCTGATCACAAAGAAGTGAAAATGATTTATGCTGAAATTCTGTGTAAAGATAAGAAAGAAACACTCATGAAAGACTTAGCAGCAACATTTAAAATGAAGAATGCTTTCTTGATAGATGACAAACTCATTAAAGTATGTTATAACAGCAGAGCTGATGAGCATCTAGAAGTCAAACATACAGAAGATCTTGTATGAAGAAGATGCAACATAGACAATCTTTATAATTAAATTATGAAATACATTGTCAGATGTGATTCATGCTGACACAATAAGATTCAGAGAGATAAGTGTTACAATAAGATAACACAATTAAATGCACTGAATGCACTCTGAAAGTCTGTTATCATGAACTTTATCATTAAGCTATTAAAGTTCAAGAACCTGGCATAAGAAGTCAGATTTGACAGCATATTGATCATAGTGAATAGATTAACAAAATATATGATGTTTATTTTATTTAGAGAGACTGCAACAGCATCAGTATTGATGTACATTATACTGCAAGAATTGATTAGCAATCACAGACTATCAAAGAAGTTTATTATTAACAGAGATAAGCTGTTCACAAGCAAGTTCTGAGAAATGCTCACAGCAGAACTCAGAATAAAACATAAGATGTTAATGACATATTATTTATAGATGAATAAATAGAGTGAATGAATGAATCAGACAGTTGAGACATACTTATGACATTATGTTAATGCAAAATAGAACAATTGAGTACAACTGCTGTTGATGACACAGTTTATGTACAACAATGTGTGAAACAAAATCACAGAAAAAACATCATTTAAAGTAAATTATAAATATCATCTGAAGATTTGAAGAGATCTGTGAGCACATGAATCTTGAAGTCAGAAAGCAATGTTGAACATTGTAAAGCTTAAGAAACTGTATACTGATCTTATGAAGAGAATTGAAGAGCAGAAGGGATGAACAACAGAGATAAAATTATATGAGATTGATGAGAAAGTATATTTATAGATGAACAATATGCAAACAAAGAAGAAGAGCAAGAAACTCATGAATAAGAACATTGAGTCATTCATGATCAAGAGAAACATTAAGAAGCTAAGTTATGAGTTAAATTTATTTCAGAGAATGTGAATACACTTAATATTTTATGTATTAATGCTTCAACAATGCAATCAATTTATATCATTTCAAATCACATCAATGTCTGTTGAACTCAAAACTGAATATGAAGTAGAGAACATTTTAAAGAAGAGAATGATTAGTGAGAAAGCTCATTATCTTGTTAAATGAAAAGAATATGATGCTTTGAAAAGCACATGAAAACTTAAGAATAACTTACTTAACTGTATAAAAATGCTTCAGCAGTTCAAGAAGAAGAGACTGTAAAGATAAGATCATCTTAGAAATTTGAGAATAAGAGATTTAAAGAATAAAAATTGTTCTTATCTCTGAAAACATCATTATTATCATTGACAAGTTCACAAGCAAGGCAGAGTGCCTTCTCAGCAACTTTATCTTTTATATATTTTAATGTCTTATAAAGACAAGCAACTCTAGCAAAAATCTGTGTCAGTTCTTTCTCAGTAACAGACAGATTGAACTTGAGTTTATTGTGTATATAATTAAGAGATTCTCACAACACACTGATGCATAAATAACTGCAGCAAACATACTCAGTATACTTAGAATGATTCTTCATCTTTATGTAAAGAATTAAGAGATTGAAACAGTGAAGACAGACAGTCAACACTGAATCACTGTCTTTATTAATGAATTGATAAAGATGAAAATGATTGTGTGTTTTGAATGACTTCATCATGAAAAGCTTACAGATTATGAAGACAGAAACTTTCATTTAAATAGGCTTTAGAGAATTAGCATCTGAGAAGAGAGAATGATGTTATGATTATTGTTTTAATAGATTCATTAAACATGTAGATTCAGTGAACTATGTCTTGAAGATATACAGCTCAGTGTAAGCTCATGATGCTCATGAGTAAGCTGAGTAAGCTGACTCACAGTGCTTACAAGTGAGCAAGATAAGCAGTCTAATATATATACAGACTATCTTTCTTAAGAAGATAAGTGTGTTCAATGCAATCATTACTTAGCATACTACTAGCTATCAATTAACTTAACATGCCTGAAACTCTCTTATATCACAAGCTCTAACCTCTAGCCTCTATATCAGAGAAACCTTTGATCAGAATGTAACAATTAACAATATATACAGCAATTGTTAATGAGTCTGATTCAGACATCATCAACAATGCATAAACAGCAAATTGATTTTAAATGTTATTGATAAACATTTCAGACTCATCAATAATCAGAGATATCAGTTTTATCTTATAGTGCTATGTGTGTAAGTCACAATTAATATAAATATGTTGTCATTTCAGATCTAAAAGATCAAAGATGAGTTCAGATTCATTTTTATTTAAGATATAGAATAACTGCTCTTCAGTTTGCTCTTATTCTTAATTGTTGATGAGTTTATGCTTCATTAAATATGCATTATAACAATAAATATGTTGTTTTCTTAAAAGCTCTGATCTCAGAAGTTCTGCATCAACTTATATCAGTTAATGAGCAACAACATATCATTAAAACATCACATTAATCTCTGCTGCAGTGTTCAACAATACATTGACAGAAACTTAACTGAATTTAATTTAAACTTAATCTTTCTTTACAATATTAAATTTCTTTATGATCTTTGATCTAATTTTTATCACTAAAACACAGTTAATGAGACTTTGTCTTTTTTTACCTTAACTACATTAATCTTAATGTAATTAAGATTTTTTAAGAGACTTCTGCAGTTCTTTATGAAATGATCTGATCTTTCACAGTTATAGTAGTTATTCTTCTTGACATCAGTCTCAAAACAGAGTTTATCTACATTATTATAATAACTTAATTTTGTAACTTCAGAATTAAGATGATTGTTCTGCTGCAGCTTTGCTGTCTGAGTAAAAGAATGTGAACAGTGCTTATAAATTTTCTTAATAATATGACTTTAAATTATACAATCATCTACAGATTGCTGATTAATCTCTAGTTTAGCAGTCAGAACTATTAGACTTTTTCTTATCTTTAAGAAATCTTAATAATAGATTAAAGTCACTTAAATCTTCAATCAGAGTTTCATAAAAAGATAATTTATTTTCTATTTCTTTATATAGTTTAAGAGCTGATCTTTCAGTATGCTGAGATATGTCATAAAAGCTTAAATTAATTAAGTAAATTTCTATATAACTTCTGAGTATTTCTGTACTGTACTAAGTCTGCAGTTCACTGAGTTCTCAATAAGATTGAGCAGAAACTTTAAAAAGAATATTTATAATTTGTTATTTAGAAGTTTATTCTCATTAATGTGACAAAATTATGCATCTTAAGATTCTTCTGCTAAGAACTGCATGACAAAGAGAATTTTATTGTAATTATTGAAGAAGTTTTTAAAGATTAAGTGAAATGTCATTACAGCACTGTGTATAAACTTAATATGTTTATAAATGAACTTTTCATTATATATAAATAAGTTCTTCAGTCATTGCATCTGTTTTGCTGAAAATATATACACAACTTTAAATGCATGTCACTTCATTAAATTTAAAGAGCTAATAAGAGCATAAGAAGATTCTGTATGCAGTTTTCTTAAATGAAATTTAAGAATCTTTATCTTTCAGAAGTTCATCAATCTTATTATGTATATTAAATGCTTACAGTTCACAATTAATTTCTATAAATCATCATCTTTTCTCATCATTAATCTGCTTAATTTCAGTCAGATAAATCTATTCATTTAAACATCAATTCTTTTTCTTTATAATCTAAATAGCAGTCTGAATCTCTACAGATTCTTATTCTTTAAAGATTACTTAAATCTCAATATAATCAAAGAATAACTCTGTTTTATTTTGCTGACTTTTAGTCTATATATTATAATATAACAGATCATCATTCTTTAAAAAGATAGAGTTGTTAAAATTGTGAATTCACAAATCTCTTATCTATAAGAGGCTGATGAGTAAGATATGTAACAATGTGAAACACTACATTATAACAGCTATTTGATGAAGTTCTGATGTTAAAGTCTTGTATTGATGAAGATTAACAACTAAGAAACTTAAAAGATTTGTATGTAAAGACTGTCTATATAGTACTTTGCTTATCAATTATTGTGTAAGAAATTCAGCTATGATTCAGTATAAGTGCATAGTGATATCATAACAACTTATAAATTAAATCTTTATTCAATAACTCTGTTATCTGTTTAATCTGTTCATTTAACTGTAGCTGTAACAGAAAATAAGCATTTATGTTGACAGCATTAACATCATTAATGTTAATGCTATATTTAAATATTTATTTAAATAATAGTTTATCTGATAAAGTCAATTTAAATACAGATTAAAACTCTTCAATAACAGCTCATAGTCATTCATTCATAATAGTTAACAATTCAGCTTTTGACTTCTCTGAGTTTTGTTAAATTACTAATAAGTACTCAACAATTCTATACTTTTAAAGTATCTTCATAGTTATGTACTCTTCAATTACATTTAATGTCAATTCATTTACAGTTTGTTGTTACTTTTTCAGAAACAGATAGTGATGTTTCTATTGTCAATTCTGAATTGTTATACAGCTCATAGCTTAATCAATCTGAAAATTAGTGACTTTTAGTCAGATTAATCTCAGAATGAGATTATGTTCTTAAAGATTCACAATTTATGCTTTTAATCATTGTTAAAAGCTATTTATTTTAAGATAAAAGATCAGCTTTACAGTTAATTAAATGATCTGCTTATTTAATAAGAATATTTTAAGCAGTTTAATTTCATATTGACTATTAATTGATATTTAATTGACAACTATTAAGAAGATATATATTCAGTTTACATTTAAATTAATTAGTACTTTCACATTTATCTTATTCAGTTCATCTTAAATGTGATCTGCAAAAATATATGAATTTAAATTGAGAACATTAATTTAACTAAAGATCATACTTAATAGTAAGAATTCTGAGTTATTCAGTGTGAATACTTTACTCAAATCATTATTAAGTTAAATAGAAGCTTCTGTTAACTTATTTATGAACACTTCTATATCTGTGAATGACTTTAGTTTTTCAAATTATTTAAATTAACTTCAACAATCTTTAGCTTCTTCTTGTCTTTACTTTTCTTTTTATTTTTATTTTTATTCTTATCTTTACTCTTATCTTTATTCTTATCAGTGTTCTTATTGTCTCAGCAGTCTTTAGCTATATGCAAGAACTTTTTATAATGAAAGTACACTTTATTCTTTTTACATCAGATTCAATAAGCTTTCATATTTAATTTGTTTAATTTAGATATGATTGATCTCTCATAGCTTTGAGATTAATCTTAAGAATTGTTTAATGAGTTATTACAATTTAAATTTAAGTCATTAAAGACATTAAGATGACTTTTATTATGTGTTTTTTAAAGACTTTATTTAATTTAATTAACTCATTAAATTAACTCATTAAGAGTAGTCACTTCAGTTTCTGAATACTTTCAAAGTTTAGATTAAATCTTTTACTTTAAATCTTAAATAAACTGTCATTTCTGTTTATATTTAACTGATATAGACTAAAGAAGTTGTACAATCTTTGTAAACTTTACTTTATATTGTTAAATCAATTTTATTTATTTCAGTGCCTCATAATGACAACATTAATGTTTTATCTCATTAACATTTTCAAAGATCAGTAGAAATGCTAAAAAGAGATTATTTATATTTTAAAATTTAATATTTAATAAGTCTTTTTTAGCTTAAAGTTGTTCTTCTTTTTGAAGTCATCATACTTTGACAGTATCTTTTAAATAATTAATCATAACAATGATCTTTGCTTCATTGCTTAAAAGTTAATTCATTAACATTTTATAAAATTAAAAATAAGCTTTCATTTTAAAAGTCTATATCTCTGCAGCATTCACTTTTCAACTATTCTTATAAATAGATGATGTCTTCATCTTCAGAGAATTCTTAAACATTGTTATAAAGAAAAATGTTATTACATTAAATATTTCTTAAGTCTCTGAAGCTGCATTAAATAGAAATATGATCTCAGACATAAAGCTAAAAGCTAATTAATTAATATAAACATTTCTTAATTAAGTCTGAAGAAATGCAATTTAACTTATCATTATTTTATAATTGATTTAAGAAGTCATTTCTGACACTGCTGATTGATTAATGATAGTGAGTTTATTCATTATTATAGAAATAGAGTTGAGCTTTATACTGAGAGATTGTAAATGATGAAAGACATTAATTAACAAACTAATTTTGATTTAGTTTAAATTGCTGTTGAACATATTACAATATAAAAGAGATAGAACTTTTCTTTATACAATATAGTATAAGAATTTGTTTCTTTATTCTATAATCTTAACACTGAAGTAATGATGAGCACTGAAGAGAAAGTGAATACATAGTTTATGCATTACTGCATTAAAACTTTCACAATTAAAATACAAATTAAATTAGCTCAGATCAAAGCTCAAGTTTTAAAGTTACTTAAAAGTGTGCTTTAAATCTTTAATGCTATTAGATGTAAATCAGTCTGTAGAAAGTTGTTTTTATTTGTTTATGCTATATAGAGTATATATAGAAAATGATGACTAAGATATAAATAGAAGTGCTTAGTAAGAGATAAGTAAGTAACAATATTACAGTTAGAGATGTTGAGCTTTACATGCTGCAAATATTAAAAATGTCATGTTTTACTCTTAAATCTATAGCTAGAGAAGTGTCTAGATAATGAATTAGAGAACTTTTACAAAGTGTAAATAATTATTTATACTTTAAGTAGATTTGCACTTTCAATCAAAATATTGATTCTTTCAGTCATTAAATCTAATGAGACAATATAAAAATCTGTAAATATCTGATATATAATTTCATTACTTAAATTTCTCATCTTAATATATCACTTTATCTCACTGTCATCACAACATAAATAATTCATTGCTTATTGCTCTGCTTATTAAGCTTATTATAATGCATTTTAAGATCTTTAACAATCAGTCTCAGCATTAATATATAGCTTTAATGAAGTATAATTTCTTTGAATTTTGACTTAATGATATGAATGATGAAACACAGCATCATTATATGTAATAAAGTATTCAAATATCTACAGTACAATTATTTAACAATAATGTATAGATTTACAGTATTAAATATTCAACAGCTTCTTTTGTTTCTGAAGCTTGACATCATTTTATAATAAATACAATATCAGTTTTTCTTCAAACTAACTTTATGTCTTATTCTAATTTGACAGTCATTTTCACAACAACTTTTTCAGCTTTTCAATCTTTTTAAATGCTCAGAGTTCTATCTATTAACTATTTACAATGATATTATTGAGCATCTGTATCTTTGATATTGACAAATGCTTTAATGACATTTAAATCTTTAATATTAATGACTTCAATGATATGTCTGCACAATCAAGAGAGTTAAAGAATGAATGAATGAAGAAACAATTTAAGACTTTATTAATGAAATGTTTTGAGTTATTTATTAATCAATAAAGAATCAGTGATTCTTTTATTTAAGATATAAGAAACATTATAACTTCAAATATTAAGATATTGTGTATCTAAACAGTCTTATTGAATTGATTGCTGAGCCTTATAAGAACAAGATAAACAATCTTCAGATTATGAGAAAATCTTAAATGTAAGAAGATCTTCATTAAGTTTACAATAATTATTCACAGCTCTATCTGTACAACAATTAGACTTATCAGCAACTTTAAAATATTATAAAATTTTATTAAGATGATTAAACTCTCAATGAGCAGCAATAAACATTTAATAAGACTTTTTTCAGTGTTTAAATTGCTGTAAAGCAGACATTTAAACAGATTCAAAATCTTTAAATATTTAATGTCTTTAGCATTTAGCTTTAATCTCAGCAGCAGTTTATTGCTGCTTTTTATATAATATTTATCTTACTTATTAACTGTTTTACATATCTAGAAGATGTTGAGAAACAATGTTCTAGCTACTTCTATGAAGCAGAATAGAATTAACATCAAAGACTGAGTGAAGACTCTGTTTACATTAACTGCAGTTAACATGCTTTCTACTTCTTCTGTAACTCTCTTGATTAAGATATACTCATAGACAACATAATTTAGAGATTTCATTAAATAACATAGTATAGCATAAATATTTACTTTCTTTCAATAAATTATGAGCTCAGATTAGCAAGAAGCTTCTTAGAGAAAGTACATACTTTTAGTGTAATGATAGCTGTGTATGTCAGCTATTAAGATTCATAGTTAATTCAGCTTTAGCAGTATCATTAATTATTAAGATTTATGATAAATCTGACTTTAGCAGAATCAGCATTCTGCAGTAGCTGAGTATATTTAACTTAAAAGATTCATAAAGAATCAGTCTTAATAAAAATCAGCATTCATAATTACTCAGAAAGCACTGTTCTTTGATAGCTTAATATGAGTTATTGAGATAAATAAGCACTATTATTTCACAAAATAAAAGATACAAAAGCTTTCTATTTATTTTATTTATATTATCTTCAATGTATACATTGTTATTTTACTTTATTCACTTCTTATACTATGTGTCAACTATCATCATCATAAACTTCAACAACTTCTTTATAAAATAACAATTCATCTTAATTCTCACTTGCAAGAACTGCAATCAATGATTTATTCTCATGAAAAAATAACTAATAAAAAAAGATCTATAAAATATTGTTGAAATCTTAGCAATCAATATACTAATCAGTGAATTCTTAGATTTATTTTTCTTCAGCAGTCTTGACTTTGAAAGTCAGAAAACTGATGTAAAGATTTTATATTGATTTATTATTTATATAAATGTAGATAATTAAGAATATCTGATAAACAAAATCAGTATAAAGAATGTTTGAGATGCATTAAAGTTTAAGTATAAAAAGAAGCTGCAGATGACTGAGAGACAATATTTAATGAAGTTTGTTAAATATAAAATGTTAAAAAATATATTTATTGAAAAAGTATAAATTTATTTGAGTAAACTTAGCAAAAAGATTGCTGCAACTCAGTCTGATATAATTGAGTTGTTTAAATCAGAATGATAATTTTAGACACTGTTTTAAGCATTATTAATTAAATATATTATATATAATCTATGATATCATCAACACTTAAAACAATTCAGATGTCAAGAAAGATTTATAAAAGCTTTAAGAAAAAGATACACAGCTTAAGACTGATGAGACTGTCATTATCTTGTAAATAGATAAATAGAAAGAAGATTAATATTTAATGAATTAGAATTGTAATTTATTAAATCACTGCATAATTAATATTAAATAACATTATTATAGATTATTCAGCTCAGACAGTAATTATTTTTCTTGCTGTTTTATTAAGTACTTTCTTTGCAACAGCTTTCACTTCATTAAAGATTGTGAATTTCTTCTTGATATTAAGCAAAATATTTAAAAAAAGACAAGCAAATTAACTGTAATCAAGCTGTACAGATTGACTGCAGTTAAGTTGTATTAAAAGCCAGTTTATAATAAAAAAAAAAGAGATACAGAGTCTTTGATGCAGAAATCAGTAACAGTGATGACAATAACTTCTTCTTTAAATTTAAAAAGAAAAAGAAAGTTAACAATAAAATTGCTGCTCTGTTCAAGAAGACTATTAATAAAATACTTAAATTTAAATGAATTGCAGACTTTAAATTCTTCTTATACATAATTGATTAACTTTAACTCTTCAGTGACTTTCTTATATGAATGAGATGTCAGTAAATTAAAGTTAAAAAGAGACATTTATACTTTTATTATTGTGAAATAATTATTATATAAGTTAAGTCAGAAAATTCTGTAAGACTGAGTTCAACACTTTATGTATTTAAACTTGAGATCAATCTTCTGTTAAGAAAGTGAATATGCAAAATGAAACTGCATAAAAACTTTAATTAACACTGTCTTTAAATGTATAATAAGCACAGCAAAACTATAATAAAAGTATTAAAGCAAGACAGAGTCTATATAGTTAAGTATATTGTAAAGAGTCTTAATGAATTTGCTTTAATATCTATAATATATACATTATATTCAAAGATCATCTTCTCTGCTGCTGCTTTAGATGCAAGCTTACATATTTAGACTTATAAACATAATCTTATAACTGACTTCTTAAATGTTGACATTGCATCATTAAATGAAAAGATCAAGACTTATAGACTTTAATATTAATAATTTGCTCATCTTAATTTTGCAAAGTTATATAATCTTTACAAGATAACAATTCTTGAAAAGTCAATTCTCATTGTTGAGAACAACAAGAATATATGTGAAATTTATGCTCTGATTAAGTTTATCAATAAGTAAGATTACACTGTAAATAAAAGAAAGATTAACTAAAGTGATCATTAAGTTAAGTCAAACTCAGATTTTAGAACTTAACTCAACTCACTGAGCTCTACTTTGCAACTCAACTTAACTCTGTACAGAGTCAGGTTTCAGACAGAGTTAAGTCAGACTATTCTTGACAGTTTAAATTAAATTAAAATTAATTAACTTCTGTTATTAAGCAGCTTTATATTGGCAGCAGCTATTATTGCAACATTTTCAATTAACATTGTATACAACTCTTCTTGTTTAACTACATGTCTGCTTTATAAACATTATATGTAAGCATTATTAACTTAATTTATCAGATCACTCATTTTCTACAGAGCAAAAATACATTAATTAGTACACTTTATCTTTTTAATAAGTCTGCAATGTATGAAAGATTGCTTTCATCTTTTGCAATTTTTCTGATATTATCAGATTTTCTTTCTTATGTAGCTCAGCAACTATATCACAAATAAGTCATGAAAGAGATTCTTAATATATAAGAGCTTATACTTTTAAAAAATGTATAAAGATATGCTTCACTTATCTTCTGCAAATTTATAATGACTAACTAATTTCACTTTAAGCTGTCATTGTACTGATTAAAAATCTCTTCAATTAGCAGTGAGAAGAATTCTAAATTTAAAGTAAAAGAATGCAGCTTCTGTCAATACTGCTGCTGCTGCATTGCATGAGCTGATTAGAGAGCATTAGAATTGAGTGTTTTAATTTAATTTAATGATGCAATTATGTGACTCACTTAACTCTTTTTGTGCAGAAACTGATTTAAAAAAAGAAGAATTGTTAATGATTTAATTCTTTTCTTTAAAGATGTCATGCTTGACAATCTATTCTTTACTTTCATTTTATGAACTTAATTCTATCTTATACATCTTCATCTGTAATTCATATTCTGTTCTCTTCAATAAATCTTGTATTGTCAAATTCACAAGCTTTAAAATCTGCTTAATATTTCTTTGTAACTTTGACTTTCATTATAACTTTATCATGCTATACAACATAATTCTAATGTCAGTTTCTTTACTGTGAGAAGATCTATACTTAATAAAGAAATTGCAACTAACATGATTGAGATATTACACTTTACAAATTGTATGTATTGCTTTAAATTTTCTGAATAGTAGCTTAAGAAGAAATGATCATGAATTAATAAATCTAAATAATTGTGCAGCTTAATTTAAATTGATCTTAGTTATCTACAAATTTACTGATAACAAAAACACAGCATTCATGTAAACAAATGATAATATAGAGACTTAGCAAGTTCATTTATCTTTAATACAACACATTTTACATTTTCTTTCTACAGAACATCTTACTTTTTGTATTAAGCTTTTTACATTTTCTTTCTGCATCATGTAAGTAAAGTAAGTAATGAAAAGATATGATGCTGACTTTTATTTTAGAAATACATCATTAAAACAGAGAAAACTGAGTGCAAAAATTATCTTTATTAATGTAGTAAGAACATCAGACTTCACATTTTACATCACTGAACTGAATCAATTCATCAACATAGCAAAAGCATCAGACTTCATATCTTTCATTACTGAATG
>JAABUJ010004584.1_pt1 | contig 14410 bp, 17 predicted proteins | sample 5559131 | NCBI WGS metagenome assembly JAABUJ01 (sample SAMN10711875, study PRJNA513366) | rock metagenome | isolation source: Antarctica rocks | place: Antarctica: Victoria Land, Mt New Zealand nord | collected 2016-01-07 | reverse complement strand
CGACAAATGGTGCGTAGATGGCATCGTGCGCTCCTTTGATCGGGTTTTCGTGTCAGCAACGAAATCCTACCAAAGCAGCGCACATTCATAATTACTGCTGCCCACTCCGAGAATGCAAAAGCCCTGTTCCGTGGTGACGATCACGGCGCACGCGCCCCAACGGTCGCCGAGCCAGCCGCAGAGGAACTTGCCCGCCGCACCCGCCGCAAAGATCAGGCCGAAGAGGGCGCTAACAGACGCTGGATTCACCCCGTCACGCGCCAAAATGAAGGGCAGAAAGGTCAGGGCCGCGCCGCGCGTCGCAGTGTCGAGCGCGCCGACGACGAGCAGGAACGGGAAGCCGGGCCGCGTCACCGTATGCGCCTCGCCAGTCTCCGCCGCGCTGACCGAGACATCCACCGGCGGTAGCGCGACGCGGCGTCCGATCAGCAGCGGGAGCGTGAGCGTCGCCGTGACGGCACCGACGCTGACGAGCGCCATCCGCCAGCCCCCGCGCACGGCGATCACGCCGACGACGAGGGTGCCGATCACCTTGCCCAGATCGCCCGTGAAATTGAGTGTCCCGAGCGCCGTCGCCCGCCGCGCCCGGACGTAGGCACGGGAAACAATCGCCGTCGCGAGCGGGTGCTGCGCGTTACCGCCAATCCCTGCGATGAGCGACGTGAGCAGGAGCAGCGCGTAGCCGCCAGAAGTGGCCATCAGCACGAGCCCCAACCCGACCCAGACATTGCCGAGCAGCAAGATCAGCGCCTCGCCGCATCGCTCGCCGAGTATCCCGGCGGGGATCTGCAAGACGCTTGACGCGGCGGAGAAACTCGCCTTCACCATGCCGATCTGTGTGTACGAGAGGTGTAAGTCCGCCGCAATGAAGGGTAGCAGCGGATAGAGCAGCGCGAAACAGGCGTCGTTCATGACATGGATGACGGACGTGACAAGAAGCGTACGGCGCGCGGTGGATGCGACGGGGAGAACCTCGACAGTCATCGGACGGATTCCCTTCTCAGCTCACGTCTTATCTCTCGACAAGACATACCGAATCAGGTACCTCCGGCCTTCTCTGCCATCAGTTGTGCGGCCCGCCCGCGTGGGGCAAACCGTGGCGCCGCTTGGACCAGACCTCTCAACCTCTTGTTTATCCCGAACCAGCGAGGGAGAGCGGAACGCTAGGCACAATCAGACATGCGCGCAGCCTACTCGATAGGCGCGCCTGATTGCAAGCATGGACAGGCCCTCGGCGCAGTCAGAATCATTGGGTCCCGGTTCTCGTCACGTGTTCTGCACAATCGTCTGATCGGGGTGCGCTCTCTGCGATTTATCCGTCGCCCAGCCGCCGCACGGAGAACATGCGCGGGTCCACGGCGGGCGACTGCTCAACGAAGGTGGTTTGCGGCACCCCTTGCGGTAGCAGTGTTGTCGCCATGATACGCACCGGCGCGTCGGTCAGATTCCCGGCATCGTGGATGAAGGTCGTTTCCTCAACGAAGTGCTGGCCTGCTTGATAGGTCTGGATCGCGTCGTTCTGTCGCACGGTGAGCGTCCCGGTCAGCACGATGATGAGCACCGGGCCACCGTGATGGTGAACCGGCTGGAATGCCCCTGGGGCGAAGTCTGTCACCTTGTGAACGACGTTGAACGGGCCAGCCATCGTCACATTCGCGTACGTCGCCTCGTAGACACCCGCGAGCCATCGGCGTATTCCGCAAGCATATTGGCCTCAACCGCACGCTGAACAACATCGAGCAGGGCCATTTCCGAAACATGCGCGACTGTCGCCCACAGCGATAGGGGAATCTCCTGACCAATGACGGCGGCGATTGCCAGGGCATGTTGCGTCTCCTCGCCCAGGCGCATCAATCGCGCGTCAATCACCTGCTTGAGAAGCGTCGGCAACCGAACGTGTGTCAGATCGCCTATCCGCCATCCGTCGTCGTGCCGTTGCAGGATCGCCTCGTCTTCGAGTGCGCGCAGCAGTTCACCGATGAAGAACGGGTTGCCCTCCGCACGCTCACGCAGGTACGCAATGAGCCGCCCGCTTACCTGCTCCGGTAATACGTAGCGCGTCCGCACCAACGTCCGCACCGCCTCGTCATCCAGGCGCCGAAGGTCAAGGCGGCCCGCGTGCGCCTCGCGCACCAGCGCCGGGAGGAGCGTGTGGAGTGGATGGGTACGGGTCATCTCGTCGGCTCGGTACGTGCCGATAATCTAGTACCGGGAGGGCGGAGAGATTCCGTGCGAGTGTGCGGAGCAGGTCGAGACTGGCGGGATCCGCCCAATGGAGATCATCGAGGAAGAGCAGCACCGGCTGCTGCGCTGCTACTGCGGTGAAAAAGTCGCAAACCTGCGCGAAGAGTGTCGCTTGATTTGCGACCGTACCCACCGAGCCACGCTGGGTGAAGGCGGGGGAAGCGCGGGGCAAGCGCCATCCGATGCATAGCGCCCAAAAAGTTCGACCCACGGGCCGTGGGGTGGCGTCTCGGTCAAGTCGTAGCACCGCCCAACGAGGACGAGCGCACCGCGTTCCGCCGCCTCACCGCACAACGCCTCGGCGAGCGCCGTTTTGCCGATCCCCGCCTCGCCGCTAATAAGAACGAGACCGCCCTGTCCGCCGAGCGCAGCCGTGAGGGAGTCGCGCAGCAATGCCTGTTCCCGCTCGCGCCCAACGGGGAGCGGTACGGGCTTGCGCGGCTGAGAAGCGGGCATACATCACCGCCATCTGCGTCTCGATGGATGATACGACACGGTGCAGGTACCTGGATTGTACCATGACTGGCAACGAAGATCAGATAGGGATCGCGTCCGTCTGCCCCGCCGCACCCGCCATGATTTCGTCTATGACACCGAGGTCGGCAGACGAAAATTGCACGTCGAGCGCGCCGACATTGTGCTCGATCTCCTCCGGCGCGCGGATGCCCGCCAGCGCGACGCTCACGGCGGGTTGCTGCAAGACCCACGCGATGGCGAGTTTCGGCAGCGTCGTGTCGAGGCGTTCGGCAACTTTCTTCAGACGATCGGCGACAGCGATATTCTTCGGGAAGTTCTCCGGCGAGAAGAGATGCTGGCCGAAAGCGGAGCCGCGCGCCCGCCAGTCCCACTCGACAAAGGTCGTCTCCGTCGTGAATGTGCCGGTGAGCAGACCATGCGCCATCGGGCCGTACGCCATCACGCCGATGCCGAGTTCGCGGGCGGTTGGGAACATTTCGCGCTCCCAGCGGCGGTCGAAGAGGTTGTAGCCGACCTGATTGGCACAGATATTCGCCGTCCGCTTCGCCTCCCGCAGTTGCGCCGCGCTGTAATTCGAGACGCCAACATAGCGTGTCTTGCCCGCCTGCACGAGGTCAGCGAGCGTTCCTATCGCCTCGTCAATCGGCGTCTGTACATCCGGCCAGTGGATGAGATAGAGGTCCACATAATCGGTGCCAAGCCGTCGGAGGCTGTCATCCATCCCCTGGGTAATCGCGGCGCGGCTGCTATCGCGGCGCTGTGGCCCGCCGACGACATCCCAACTCAGCCCGCCCTTCGTAACGAGGATGATCTCGTTCCGCCGCGACCCGAGCGCCCGGCCGAGCACTTCCTCGGAATGTCCGTGCCCGTAGATCGCGGCGGTGTCGAAGAGCGTCACGCCGAGGTCAATCGCCCGGTGAACGGCGTGCGTCTCTTCCTGATCGTCCACATCGCCGTATTGATTGCCGCCCATCTCCCAGCAGCCGAAGCCAATCGCGGAAATCGTCAGATCAGACGCGCCCATTGTTCGATACTGCATCTCAGCCTCCCCGCATGCGACATGCACCTTCCGCCATCCGACCCTGCGAGTGTACGACTTTCGCACGGCCTGGGGGAAGGGATTGAGCGCAGAGGACGCAGAGAGGGAAGGAGAAAAGTATATGTTGAAGGAACATGAAGAACACATTCCTTCCGTTTCCCTTGCTTCCCTTCGTATCCTTCTCTCTCTGCTCTCTGCTCTCTGCGTCCTCTGCGCTTCGTGTCCTCTGCGCTTCGTTTCCTGCCATTCGAGGTATACAATCGTGATGGAAAGAGGCGGGATGATGCGTGACGATGCGGGGATGAGTGAGATTGATACGCGGCTCTGGGCGCTGGCGCATGCGTCGCCGTTTGGGGAGCGGCCGGACCTCGGGCGGATGCGGCGGCTCCTTGCGCATCTCGGCGACCCGCAGATCGGCCTACCCGTCCTCCATGTTGGTGGGACGGCGGGGAAAGGCTCGACCGCGACGATTGCCGCCGCACTGCTTACCGCCGCCGGATACCGCACCGGCCTGCACACGAAACCGCACCTGCGCCGCGTCAACGAGCGGATCGTCGTCAATGGCGCGCCGATCAGCGACGGCGATCTGCTCGCGCTGATAGAGGAGGCCGCGCCCGCCGCCCGCGCCGTCCAGCCGACATGGTACGAGTTCACTGTCGCCCTCGCCTTTCTCCACTTCCGCCGCATCGCTGTGGATATTGCCGTCATCGAAGTCGGCCTCGGCGGCACGTATGACGGCACAAATGTTGTGCAGCCGCTTGTCGCCGTGCTGACGAATGTCGGATTGGACCACACGGAAATCCTCGGCGACACCGTGGAGGAGATCGCGCGGGATAAAGTGGCGATCATCAAACCGGGCTGCATCGCGATTACGGGTGTCACACAGCCGAACGTGCGAGAAATCGTCGCCGAGCGCGCAGCGACAGTCGGTGTACCGCTCTGGCGGCTGGGAGATGAGATCAGGTTGAATGTGCTGTACACACATCAAAACAATTCCGGCGGGCGAGGTGCGACGTTCCACTTGGATGTGAACGAGAGAGAGCGAGAACACCTGCACCTCAACCTGATCGGCTTACATCAAGCGAAAAACGCTGCACTCGCCATCGCCGCAACTGATGCCCTAAGCAGTCACGGTCTCACGGTTTCTGATGATGTGATTCAGTGCGTATTAGAAACAGTTAGCATCCCTGGTCGTCTCGAAATCGTGGCTCAGAAGCCGACGATCATCCTTGATGGAGCGCACAATCCAGACAAGATTGATGCATTACTCGCTGCTCTCCGCCATTTCTCCATGCACCGGAGATTGGTCGTCGTCGCGGCGTTCACGCGGCGGCACGATGTGACGGCGATGCTCGCGCGCCTTGCCCCGGTTGTGGATCACCTTGTGCTAACGTCATTTGCGATGTATAGCGACTTCGGACCGGGGCAGGCGATCGCGCCGGATGAACTGGCGGCGCTGTTCGCGACGTTCCAGCCACGCGGTACGTCTGAAGTCGTCCCCAATCCCATCGCGGCCGTTGCAGCGGCACGGGAATGGGCGAACTCGGACGATTGTGTCTGTGTCACCGGTTCGCTCTACCTCGTCGGCGCCGTACGCGACGCATTAGTGACGTAGGCTGCAGCCTACGCTACCGGGATACGAACGATGCTCACTCCACGCGCACCAACCCACTGCGGCGATACCCTCCTTCACTGGGGCGCGAAGACGTACGTGATGGGTATCCTGAATGTGACGCCCGATTCGTTCTCCGGCGATGGCGTTGGGAACGATCTCGGCGGGGCGATTGCGCGGGCGGAGCAGTTCGTGCGGGATGGCGCGGACATCGTAGATGTCGGCGGCGAGTCCACCCGACCGGGCGCGGCTTTTGTGCCGGAGGAGGAGGAGCGGGCGCGCGTCGTGCCGGTGATCCGCGCGCTCGCGACGCGTCTCGCCGTACCGATCTCGGTAGATACCTCGCGTGCGTCGGTGGCGGCGGCGGCGATCGCGGCGGGCGCGACGATGGTCAATGATGTGTGGGCTTTGCATCGCGACCCGGCGCTGGCAGACGTCGTGGCGCGATCCGGCGCGGCGCTCGTCCTGATGCACAACCGCGCCGCGACGGCGACGGTGGACGCCCTCGGCGGCCATTACGATGACGTGCAGTACGCGGATGTCGTCGCGGACGTTATTGCCTGGCTCCGGGAGAGCATCGCGGTGGCAATCGCAGCGGGCATCCCGCGTGCGCAGTTAATCGCGGATCCTGGCATCGGCTTCGGCAAAACGGTCGCGCAGAACCTCACGCTGATGCGCCGTCTGCCGGAACTGGGCACGCTCGGCATCCCGATGCTCGCCGGTACCTCCCGCAAGTCCTTTATTGGTCTGACCCTTGATCTCCCGGTAGAGGACCGACTGGAAGGCACCGCCGCGACCGTCGCCGTCGCCATTGCCGGGGGCGTGGACATCGTGCGAGTCCACGATGTCTGCGCCATGGTCCGCGTCGCGCGGATGACGGATGCAATCATACGAAATGCTGAGTGCTGAATATCATATGGGGCACGCAGGGCTGAATAATAACGAAAAGAGCAGGCCCGAAAGCCTGCTCAACATTCTCAGCACTTAGCACTCAGCACTCGTCGTTACCCGAGCAGGCGTCCGATTTCGTCGCTGTGAATCTGGCCGCGCGCCTCGCCACCCGGATGCTTCACCGTGTGGACATTCGTGTACGCGTTACCACTCTTCATGGCGGCAAAGAGGTCATCCATCGTCTTACCCTTGAGGGGGCCGTCGAGATCTGTTGCGGTGATCGTGCCGGAGGAGAGAACGCCACCGACCGCGCCGGGGCTCTTGTTGCCGTAGATCTGCACGACGACTGGGCCATTGACCCCAATGCCACCGATATGAATATGCGCCGCGACGGGATCGTTGATCGCGTTGATCCAGAGCATATAACTCATGCTCTGCCCGTCACTATTGATATGGTAGGTCGCCCAGCCATACGTTCCTGCATCCGTGAGCGGCAATTCTTCGCCCGATGAGATAATCGAGATGTAATCGTGGTTTGCATCCGTCATACTGGCCGCAACCGGCGCACCGACGACAAAAAGCCCCAAAAGCGCTACCAACACCGCAAACCCCATGAAGCGACGCGACAATCTCTGCATGTCTCCCCCCTTACACAAACAATCAGGGCTTATTCATTGTCGGGAAAGTCAGGCGTTCGCTCAAACGATCCCTGAAGATCGTCCGTTTCCTCGCCGATTTTCCGACGGTGTGTAAGCAATGGAATGACTGAGGCGTGAACAATGTACGCGGACGCATAGTGCTCACGCCTCATCTGCCGACTTTGAATAAGCCCTGCACAAACAATAAACGACGGCGCTATGCTAGCATGGATGATAGTAGATTGCATCACTCACACGGAAAATTGATCGCGCGGATCATTCGCCCACCCCGCGCCGCATTCTCACGGGAAACATGTAGGCAGAAAAGCGTTGCGTGGTATGATAGGGCGCACTGCTTCACGGGCGAACGTAGGAGCGCGTTCATCGTCGTGGAGTAACGCAAGACGTCGTGTGGTGCTGGTCGAAGGGTCGAGGAGGCCGTGGCAATGAGCAGTGTGGTGGAAACGCCAGTAGCAGCGTTGGCGGACCCAGGTGATCTCTCAGACGAACAACTGAGGCGGATGTACCGGACAATGGTCACGGGTCGCCTTCTCGCGGAACGGTTCTGGATACTGTCCCGCCAGGGCAAGACACACTTCGTCATCACCAGCCAGGGCCACGAAGCGGCCCAGGTCGGCAGTGCGATGGCGATGCACAAAGGCAGCGATTACCTGTATACCTATTACCGCAGCATGTCCGTTGCCCTGACGATGGGCTTCACCCCTTACGACCTTCTCCTTGGCGTCCTTGGCAAGCGGGATGACCCATACAGCGGCGGGAGGCAACTGCCGAACCACCCATCGAGCGTTGCGTGGCGGATGCCGACCGGTTCCAGTAGCGTCGCCACGCAGATGGCGCATGCGGTCGGTTCAGCATATGCGGCGCGGGTAAAGGGCGAGGATTTCGTCGCGATCTCCTATTCCGGTGAGGGCGCGACCGCGAAGGGCGACTTCCACGAGACTGTCGCCATTGCCAGCATTCACAAACTGCCCGTCATTTTCCTCATCGAGAACAACCACTACGCGATTAGCGTTCCCGAGCAGTACGAATTGCCGGAAGGCGGCGTCGCGAACCGTGTGGCGAAGGGCTATGCGATGCATGCCGTCCTGATTGACGGCACGGACGTGATCGCCGTCTACAACGCAACGCGCGAGGCGCGGGAGCGCGCCTTGCGGGGCGACGGCCCGACGCTGATCGAGGCGAACTGCGTCCGCCTCGTTGCCCACTCCTCGGACGACAACGACCGCTACCGCACCGACGAGATGCGCAACGAACTGAAGAAATATGATCCTGTTCCGCGGATGCGCCACTTTCTGATCGAGCGCGGCCTTCTGGATGAAGAATCCGATGCCGAGATGGTGCGGGAGATCACGGCGGAAATCCGCGAATCGCTGGATCGTGCCGAAGCCGCCCCGGCGGCTGACCCGGCGGAGGCCTGCCGCCATATCTTCGCGGAAAAGGGGGACGCATAGATGCCCGAGAAGACGATTGCCGACGCGATCCACGACGCGATCCACGATGAGATGGCGCGCGACCCGACCGTCGTCGTGATGGGTGAGGATGTTGGCTACAAGGGCGGCGTCTTCAAGATCACCGATGGATTGCAGCAGGAATTCGGCATGTATCGCGCCTTCGATACCCCGATCGCTGAGGTCGGTATCGCGGGCATCGCCATCGGCGCGGCCTTTTCCGGCCTGAAACCGATCGCGGAGATGCAGTTCGCAGATTACAGCCTCCCCGCCTACGACCAGATTGTCAATGAGGCAGCCTGCATCCGCTATCGCTCGAACGGCGAGTGGGGCTGTCCGGTCGTCTTCCGCTCCCCGTTCGGCGCGGGCGTGCATGGTGGTCTCTATCACTCGCAAAGTGTCGAGGCGCTCTTTTGCCACATCCCCGGCCTGAAAGTCGTCATCCCCGCCACCGCGTACGACGCGAAAGGGCTGATGCTCGCCGCGATCCGCGACCCGGACCCCGTGATGTTTTACGAGCATAAGAAATCCTACCGCCGCTACAAGGAAGAAGTGCCGGACGGCGACTATACCGTGCCGATCGGCACGGCGAAAGTGCAGCGCGCGGGGACGACGCTTTCCATCATCACCTACGGTGTCGGCGTCCACTGGGCGTTGGAAGCGGCACAGACCGTCGAGGGCGAGGGGATCAGTGTCGAAGTGCTCGACCTTCGTACACTCCGTCCGCTCGACCTCGACGCGATTGCCGCGACGACCGCGAAGGCGGGCAAAGTGCTCATCCTCCACGAGGATAACAAGACGATGGGCATCGGCGCGGAAGTTGGCGCATTCATCGCCGAGAACTGCCTCGACTCGCTCGACGCCCCCATCGTCCGTATCGGCGCGCTCGATAGCCACATCCCGTACAACAACGAGCAGGAAACCGCCATCATCCCGAACCCGGTCATCGTTACCGAGGCGGTCCGCAAACTCGCGGCGTATTAGCACGAAGGACTGAGGACTGAGGACTGAGCGGGGAGCAGACCCGCTCAGGTTTTTTGCTCCCCCTCTCTATTGCCTGTCAGCAATGGAGAAGCGGGCGCCCTTTGGGTAGGGGATGAGGGACAGCGATGAAAATCACGGCGGTCACGGGGCATCCGGTCTGGGTCGGGCATCGGGATTGTTTCATCGTCAAGATCGAGACGGACGAAGGGATTTCCGGTATCGGGGAGGGCGGCATCTCCGGGCGCGAGTTGGCGATGCAGGGAATGCTCGACCACTTCGCACACATCCTCGTCGGACGCGATCCGCGCCAGATCGAGCACCTCTGGCAGGTCCTGTATCGCGGCCACTACTTCGAGGGTGGCAAGATCGCCGGGGCGGTCGTCTCTGCGATTGACATCGCGCTCTACGACATCCTCGGCCAGTCGCTCGGCGTGCCGGTCTATCAACTGCTCGGCGGCGCGTGCCGCACCGAAATCGGCTGCTTCGCTACCCCCGGTGGTCTCACCGGGCCGGACGTCGTCGAGAAGGCGTGCGAGGCGGTCGCGGAAGGATGGCGATTTCTCCGCTTCGGCCCCGGCATGCCGGACAAGGAGTGGACCGGCCGGGATGGCGTCGCCTATGAGGGCTGGACGGGCGGCGATGGCGCGGTCTACGAACCGATGGAGTCCATGGCGCTCGCGGCGCACTGGATTCGCGAAGTGCGTAGCGCGGTTGGCCCGGCGGTCGGCCTCTCGATTGACTTTCACCACCGCCTCTCCGTCGCGGAGGCGGCCTTGTTCTGCCAGCAAGTAGCAGACGTCAATCTGATGTTTCTGGAAGAACCGATCCGCGCCCAAAGCCCGGAGGCGTACACGCAACTGCGCACGATGACGCCGATTCCCTTCGCCATCGGCGAGGAGTTCGCCAGCAAGTGGGAGTTCTTGCCCTACATCGAGCAGGGTATCCTCAACTTCGCGCGCATTGACATTTCTAATGTCGGCGGCTTCACCGAGGCGAAAAAGGTCGCGGGGTGGTGCGAGGCGCACTACATTGATGTCATGCCGCACAATCCGCTCGGCCCCGTCTGCACGGCGGCGACGATCCACTTCTGCGCCGCGATCAACAACTTCGCGCAGTTGGAGTACTCACACCGCAACGCCGCTACCTGGACGCATGACGTCTTCCCGACCTTCCCAACAATCGTGGGCACGGCGTTCCCCCTCCCGACCGCGCCCGGCCTCGGCGTCACCTTCGATCAAGCGGTGGCAGCGGACACATACCCATTTGGCTACTGGGATGCCCCGAAATGGCAGCGGCGGGACGGGCAGTTCACGAACTGGTGAAGGCAAGGGAACAATGGACCGTGTCGTTCGCCGCATTCCACTTAAGGAGGCGCGACCTGCTTTACTCACGCCAAATGGGGAAAGTCGAGCTTAGTCCTCAATCCTCAGTCCTCAGTCTTTACCCCGGAGGCGCGGATGCACGGAGAATACAAGACGCCCGGCGGCAAACTGGTTGTCGTGGATTACACAGTTCGCGACGGCAGGCTCGCGGACGTAGCAGTGACGGGGGATTTCTTCCTCTACCCGGAGGAAGCCCTCGACACGATCATGCGCGCGCTCACCGGCCTGCCGACGAACCTGCATGCCGACGAAATCGCCGCCTTGATCCACATGAATGTCGGCGATGGCGTCACCTTCCTCGGCTTCTCCCCCGAAGCCATCGGCATCGCCGTGACACGAGCAATGAGCAATGAGGGGCACCCTATGGGCAGTAGCAATGAGTGAGCAGTCAGCAGGCAGCGGGCAGCGAGTAGCAGGTAATGGTTCGCACTCAGCACTCAGCACTCAGCACTCAGCACTCGATGCCCGCTGGCGGTCGTATGACTGGCATCTGATCCCCGCCGTGCCGCGCGATCCGGCGATGAATATGGCGCTGGACGCGGTGCTGGCGGAGCGCGTCGGGGCAGGTGCGCGGCCCGCAACGTTGTGGATTTGGGGCTGGAACGCCCCATGCGTTGTGCTTGGGCGGTTCCAGTCGGTACGCAACGAGATTGATGAAGAAGGCGCGCGGGCGCTTGGCATCAGTTTCGTCCGGCGCATCACAGGCGGCGGGGCAATGTTCATCCAGCCGGGAGGGGCGATCACCTATTCTATCATCGCGCCGGAATCGCTCGTCGCGGGATTGACGTTTGCCGAATCGTACGCCTTCCTCGATTCCTGGGCGGTGGATGGCCTGCGCGCCCTCGGTGTGGACGCGACGTACGTGCCGCTGAACGACATCTCCTCCTCGACCGGCAAGATCGGCGGCGCGGCACAGGCACGGCGCGGCGGCGCGGTCCTCCATCACGCGACGATTGCCTGCGAACTCGACACCGAGCAGATGGGGCGCGTTTTGCGGATCGGGCGGGAAAAGTTGAGCGATAAGGGGATCGCGAGCGCGGCGAAGCGTGTCTCCCCGCTCCGGCAGCAAACCGACCTCCCGCGCGACACGATCATCGAGCGACTCGTCACCTCCTTCGCCGACCGCTACGGCCTCAGCCCCGACACCGTTCATCCTAACGAAGAAGCCGAAGCCGCACGCCGCGTCATGGAGCAATTCGGCACGCGCGAGTGGCTGTATATCCTCCCATAACAGGAAGGGGTCGCGCGATTATTGACCCGGTTCGATCCGGGATAATCCCGACATCTTGTCGAAAACGGCATCCCAACTGTAGATTTCAGTCAGATCGCGCGACTGCATGTACACGGCGCTATACGCATCGGCGAACGAGACATTCTTTTCCACGTAGAGGTCAAACGCCTGCGAGCAGAGCGACTTCCCGGTGAGTTGTACGCCACGCATGGAAAGCACATCCCATACCAGTTCTCGCACGGTCGCCTTCGGCACCTTGTACCGCCGCTCCAGGAGAAAAACGGTCTCGAAGACGATCATCATTGATGTGACAACTGTCTCCTCGCCCCGCTCGATCCGCTCGATCAGCGCCAACGCCTGCGGCGCACGGACCGGATCATCGTTGGTGAAGTGCCGCATGAGGACATTGGTGTCCAGGAAGCACGTCACGGTTCGCGTCGGTCTTCGTTGGCAACGTCCTCGGCGACCAATTCCTCAAACTCTCGCCGCACGGCCTGCCAATCTTCGGGCGAATTGATCGGTGGCACCGCCCCGAATCCCTTCCGCGCCCTGGATTCCGCAGGCTGTACGCGAACACCGCCGTCTTCCGGCACAAAGCGCACTTTGTCGCGCGGTTTGAGACCGAGTTGCGCCCGAATCTCGGCGGGAATCGTTACCTGGCCTTTCTGCGTCATCCTGCTCTCCAATGTCTTCATCGTTCCTCACCTTTCTATCCTACGGGTATACACAGTCTTACCATATATCCATGTATTACATCGTAGTACGCGAGAGCCGACGCCGTCAACGGTCCAGTGCTCTACCGAAGTGCCGGATGTCCACGTAGACAGGGCATTCCCAACCACGTATACTAGCGCGCAATCCTGTTTCGGGGCTTTCCATATCTTGCGCGCCGTCTCCCATTGCTCAGATCGTCTCTAATGCCAATGACGCGGTGCGAACGTTTTCATGATGACCGCGCGACGTAAGACCGTTGTATTGGAGGGATGACATGCGACGCTGGTTTGTTCCGCTCACCTTGATGCTGCTCTGCGCCTTTGCCCTCGCGGGGTGCGGCGCGGGCAGCGCTGCCACCGCGACGACCGCCAAGCCAACGACGGGAGCGGCGACCACGGCTCCGGCAGCCGCGACGACCGCTGCCTCTCCCCGCCCGGCGGGTAGTAGTGTGGCAACGACAGCCCCGCCCGCTGCCACGACGAGCGCACTCGCTGGCACGGCCCCAGCCAGTAGCGTCACGACCGCAAGCGGCGGCACGATCAAGATCGGCATGATTACCTCACTGACCGGCCCGTACAACCCGCTCGGTGGCTTCAACAAACAGGCAGCGGATTTGCTTGTCAAGCAGATCAATGATGCGGGCGGCATCAATGGCGCGAAGATCGAACTCTCGATCGAGGACGATCAGAGCAACCCGAGCTAGGCGCTCACCGCCGTCAAGAAACTGATCGCCAGTAAAATCGTCGCGCTGATCGGTCCCGTCTTTAGTTCGAGTTGCGTGGCCATCCTTGATGAGGTCGAGGCGGCGAAGATTCCGATGATTACCCAGTGCGCGGCGGATTCGGTCGTTACACCGCTGCGGCCTTATGTCTTTCTCGGCCCACAATCCACCCGGATCGCCGCCGACCAGTTGCTCGGCTACTTGAAGAGCGAGGGCAAGACAAAGATTGCCTTGATGCACGACTCGACGGAATACGGCTCGCTCGGTGGGAGCATCATCAAGGCGGACGCCGCCAAGTACGGCATTACGAGCGTGGACGAGCAACTCTACGAGTTGACCGCGACGACCTTTATCCCGCAACTGACGAAGATCAAGAATAGCGACGCGCAGGCGGTCATTAGTTGGGGATCGGGCGCGCCCGCCGTGACGATCACCAAGGAGTACAAACAACTCGGTATCACGATCCCGCTCGCTTTCAGCGGCGCGCAGGCAAGTCCCTTGTACCTCAAACCCGCCGGTGATGCCGCGAATGGCATCATTATCCAAAGCCAACTCGCGCCAATTGGCAAGTATCTGCCGGATAGCAACCCCGCCAAGGCGCTGATTACCAAGTTCGACGCCGACTTCATGTCGGCATACAACACCGCGCCCGCGCAGTTCGCCTATAACGGTAGTTTGTGGGGTTCAGCGGGTGGATCATATCGGCGGGAGCAAGGAGGCATTTGCTGTAATACGTACACGCCAGCGGTATCACAGAGTGTCACGGAATGTCGCTTGTTTGGCCTCGGTTCGGCGTCGCCTTCCCGAATCCACAAACTACCGATAACACCGATGACGCCATCCAACTCTTCGCCGCCGCGATCAAGAAAGCAGGGCCGGACCCCAGGGCTTATGCATTCTCGGCAAGTGGGATGCCGAGGAAGGCGAGGACTTCCTTCGGATGACCGCTGTAGTAGCGTAACCGCTCGGCAATCGTCCGCCATCCCGCGCGATGCAGCACGCTGACGA
>JAABUJ010004583.1_pt1 | contig 14411 bp, 14 predicted proteins | sample 5559131 | NCBI WGS metagenome assembly JAABUJ01 (sample SAMN10711875, study PRJNA513366) | rock metagenome | isolation source: Antarctica rocks | place: Antarctica: Victoria Land, Mt New Zealand nord | collected 2016-01-07 | reverse complement strand
AGACCTGGAAAGCCACTTTTGCAGTGATGCATATGTCAGCAGTCGCAGGCCACATTCTCCTAAGTGGGCTTCGTTTCTGGGATCGACGTATGGGATTGAGGGCTTACCGATCTCCGTATGCGTAGTCGCTGCGACATCCATCGAATCAGCATCATGCGGATAACGACCGTATCCCGGGAAAGCATCGGAAATTGTACGTACGATGAAATGGTCAAGATGCTTTTTTCTCCCAGACTCATCCCCACGACTCCTTCATCCCAGCCTTTTGCAGTCAGTGTTGCCTGTTAGTAGCCACGACATGATCGCACCTCTGATGACTTTGCCCGTCCCTATCTCTGTCCGGAAGTCTCCACGGCCGACAGACGAGTCGAATCTAGATCTCACTTGAGTAGACGCACGGGTGGGGAAACGGTTGGGTGATAGTCACTGTGTCCCCCGGTAATGATTGTTTGCCTCGGATTCATCGTAGAGATTGCCAGTGTACTCGATTGTGACCTCATCACCCTTCTTTGGATAGTCCTGGCCATTGCCCTGCTTCAAGATTTCCTTGGTCACGCCCATAATATATATATGCTGACTTTTCAAAGTTGAGGCTTCGGAACTATCTCTTCGCGTCGAGGGAGAGGTTCGCCGAGTGCCAATATGGTAGCTGATGAGAAAGGGGATCGATTGAGGAAGCTCTGTAGGCTATTCGAGCTGCGGTTTGGCCTCCAATGGAGATATAGTGAATCGAGGAGCTTGCAGCAACTGGAATTGAGATTCCAAGACGGCTCTGGAACTTCGGACACAGAAGAATGTAGAGAAGGTGGGAGGGTGGGGAAGGTAGGGAGGTAAACGTCGGTGGATTGGACGCTTCGGAGAGCATGTGAGTTTTCGACAGGCATGTTTGCTAGGATGAAAAGCATCAGTCGGAGTCTGGCTCTTGAGCCAATAACGGGGCCACTATGAGGCTCGCCATGGACCGCTGGCCATGTTGTGGGCTGCTCTTCGAAACTGGACGAGGGTCTTGCTGCAAGCCGCATAGACGAAGTGGCAGGGCAGAGGGGCTCCGAGGGTCAGTGAAGAAATGTGGTCATCATCCCACTTGGTTCTTAAGCTAGAGATGCAAAAGGGAAGTGGATCAGGCTTGGAGCCCCGGTTTGGTCGTTCATCGTCCGGTCGACTACCATATCTGGGCTGGCACGTCGTGGTGGACCATGATATCCGACACTGTGGCTCCCCTTAGGCGACTCCGTGGATGCAGGACCAGGGCCGGCGACGGTCGAAGGGGCCGCCGGGAGTACTGCCAGCTTCCAAGGATCAATGTGGCAGTCGATCATGGTCGTCCTGTTGGTGGAGAAGGCATATTTCATTATTTCATGATTGCTAGGATGGGAGGTTTGCCTGCCCCTTCGATTCGATTGTGCCTTCCGTAACCGGCCTCCTGGCAAACATCCAACTGTCAAAACTGCAGATACACTAGTGACTACCACACCGGACGCACCAACAATTTTCGTAATGCTCGGAAGGAAACGAGGATCGGGAAACGGTATGTAGGTCGAATCTCTATTCTATCTTTCTCTACACTCTTCTCGTCTACCGGGTTCGCGATGTCAATCTTGCTGGTCTCGAGGGCCAGGCCAGGACGGAAGAGGTCACAAAGTCCATGGCTTGACCTTGACCTCTGAAACTCAATTGCAGTTGAGAACTTCTAGAATGTCATGCAGTTACTCTGTACTTGCGCTGCACAGTCTGATCCCTCGCACCAATCAATGCATTCACTCAATCGTCAGCCCTGATCTACTTGGACACCATCCTCTTAGTGTGCGCAGGCGGTCTGCAATCATTCCTTCCGCTGCCACTCACGGCTCTCACAACGTCCCGGGGATTCGCCCCTGGTACACTGTAGCTCCGGCTGTGTACCTCTTTATCAGCCGGTTTTAGATTTACACTCCTCGCTTCAGTGTTGGTTGTCTTGCGTGCTGCGCTTCCCAGAGCTGTAAGGTATGTGCTGGCAAGTTGTGGGGTTAGAAAGGGATAGTCGAGGACCATGGTTGAACTACTGCACACGACGTGGGGTCTTCTGCTATGGCCTCGCTTGGCTGTCTATCAGCCAATCTGGTGGCGGGAAAGGGTCATGGCGCGAAAACAGCGAGTAGTTGGCCAGGAAGAACCAACAGTTACTTGGTGCGCTATTTCGCTTGCACATCTTGAGCTGCTAAATGTAGAGACCCATCTTCATCAGGGACGTCTGCAGCTGTCAATCTGCAGTCACTCTATTTTGCCTGGTAGGGAAATGGACATCTTCGCGTGGAATCGTCATCCGAGAGGGACCCGATGTAGCTTGTGGGATAATCTGTACAATTCCTTCACCTTCGCCCGATCACTTTTGGAATCGACTGGAGAACTCTAATCAATAATATGCTAGAGACATGTGCTACTCTCCTCAAACAAATTCTTCCTACACCTGCAAGATATACCATTGCCATACATCATGACGACTTTGAACACCACAGTGCTTTTAGGTCTTGCACTGCAATGGTGCTCATCGATATGTTGGGGAACCTAGCATCCCTTGTCGTAGATCCTTTTTCTAGGTAGACAATCTCCTTGATGCCCATCTCTTCAACGAATCTTAGCAATCTATCATAGCTTGTGCCCACCTGGTCAACTCCGTGGCTGTCGTCTGATAGCGCGAACTGCCCCCTCCTCTCGAGGAACACCTACGCAGGCGATCAATGAATTTGAAGCGTGGGGGTACGCATAACGGTCCTTACCCTGCAGATCTCTGCCTTGGGATATGGCTCACTCAAACCTTTCCTTAAAGCCGCTGAGTTTAGTTCCATGATTCCGCCATACTCTGTTATGAGATCGAGATTCCTCAAGATCTTGTGCCACACACCTAGCCAATGCATGAAACTGCCATTTGGGTTATCGGCTTTCAGCCGTATCACGTCGAAGTGTCCAACAATTGGTGGCTTTAGTGCCCTCAACATTTCATATTGGAGGTCGAAGTAGTCCTCGAAGACTTTCTCATCGCTGCCTCCGGATATGTTACGAGCTGCAGCGTATAGGGCGTGGTCGTAATCCGTAGGTTTAGTGTGCACATGATGGACAGAGCCAATGAAGAGCTCAAAAGAGTACTTTCTAAGCAAGTTTGAGATATAGTCTTTGGACGAGGGCCTTATCCAATCAACTTCGACGCCGATCAGTATTTTGATTTCAGAAGCGTATACCTTCTGTAGTCGTAGAGCTTCACGATAGTAATCGTGGAAGAGCATTTCGAGGTATTGGGGGGTGATACCTTCACTGATCTATTGCTAGATATCAGTGGGGAGAGGGAGGAGTGATCAAGAATATTACCTCTTCGGGATACAGATCTTCTTCTTCGCGGGGCATATGTTCCGTCAGAGCAAAGACTTGCATGTTCTTCGCGATAGCTGCTCGCACCATCTGTTCGAGGCTATTTTGTGCATGGCCGCAGAATTGCCCAGAATGACTGTGATGGGAGAAGGGCATGGTGCGTTTACTCCCTCGTGACGCTCTTCAGTAGAGAGGGTCATACATCTCTCTCAAAGCCTTGAGAAATGGGCTAAAGAGAGCTTTGTCCAGGTAGGTAAGTTCGGAGAGCAGATTGACCAATACTAGAGAGTCTGTGTTGCAGGCTTCCCCAGATACGCACTAGACCCCCATCGGAACTAGCGTCCCTTCAATATACATACCTGAGATCCCGTCTCCTGTTTCGATCTCCATATGTAAAATGCTAACTGAATAGCCATCTCAAATACCAACCTAGCTATCCCTCACGATATCAAAGAAGTCAGGTACTTCCTCAGTATAAGGCATTCGGCAGCAATGTCACACAGCGAACTACAGCGAGCCCATTTCGGAAAGCTGATTAGCATTGGAACAATTTTGTAACGAGCAGCTCAAATTATCGGAGAAAGACAAATCCGAAGATGAAGACAAAAGACTCTGCTTAAAGTATCCAGATCAGAGATATTCAAGAGCAAAATTTTGATCATCAAGGGACTCGAACCCTCAACCTTGTCTTGACGAAGCTCTAGATAGGAGAGACACGCGCTACCATTGCGCCAAATGCTGAATATGTCAGTGCCTATCCAAACGGGAAATTGAATGTTGTTGACTTTGAGAGACATACACCATATTTGAGATTTAAAAATATCTTATTTTCAAATATATCCCATCAATATATTCCTGTGCTCTGGGATTTCGACAGGTTCAGCAAATCCCGACCCCCATGATCTGAACGACGGCTTGAGGCAACAGTTCACGTAAATACTTGCGTTTTCTCACTCAAGCTCGATTATTGAAATTACGTACTTTAATTTAGGGTCTTGATTACAAGTGATCTGCTAGCGTGATGATTTCGCGCAGAATCATACCTAAGGTAAGCGTGTTGCGGGACTCCAATAGTACATGTACTCAAGCCATCCAGATAACGGATACATCCTCATTGATGTAGGTAAGTCATCACGTAGCCACATCATCTCAAAAGCATGGTCGAGCAACATGGCCATGTGATTGAGCCACCTCGTCAACCTGATACTTCGGGTGAGGTTGGGCTTGATCATGACGAAATCAAAGCAGAGCTCCGCGCATTGCTTGACGACGTCGACACGCACTCCCTTGGATCTTTTGCAACATCCGGGAGTATTCCACATGCTGTCAATCCGGGAATCAATGTCGATGACCTAGGCGGCATCGGTTTGCCTTTGTCACGGAGGGACGCTCTCGAACTTAGCAAAGTCGCCCATCAAGCGCCGTTTGGCAAGAGGACTGAGACCATAGTAGACGAAAGCGTCAGGAAGACCTGGGAACTGAATTCGAGCCAATTCACGTTGCAGAATCCTCGCTGGCAGCAATGCATGCAGGGTCTGGTAGGTCGCGTGGCCAACGAGTTGGGAGTTATCGGTGGAGCCAAAGCTGTACGAGCAGAATTGTACAAACTGCTACTCTACGAGGAAGGCGCCTTCTTCGAACGTCATAAAGATTCGGAGAAGGCATCTGGGATGTTTGGTACTCTTGTCGTCGCCTTGCCCTCCAGTCATCAAGGAGGGGATGTAAAAACTTCTTTCGGCACTCAAGAGCGGATCTTAAAGACCGCACCAGCATCCAAATTTGGGTTCTCGTATCTAGCATGGTGAGTTACTGGAAGCGTGCAGCCGTGAATGTGCATGTGGATACCGCTTGTTGATACTTTCAGGTATGCGGATGTCGATCATGCCGTATTGCCCGTCACCTCGGGCTATCGTCTGGTCCTGACGTTCAATCTTCTGAGTCAGGGAGAACCTCAACTTGCGGCTAGTCTTGGTGACGATCAAGCAAAGCTCTGCAACTTACTGGCCTCTTGGGCTCGTTCCATTCAGCGTATGGATGGCGATGCACCTTTACAACTAGTTTACATATTGGAGCACGAATACACGCAGGCAGGCTTGCGACTTGACAGGCTAAAGGGCAACGACCGTCGAAAGGTAGCATATCTGAAAGGAGCTTGCGATGAGCAGAAATTCTGCGTTTGCCTCGCGCAGTTAGAACTCAGCAAAGTAGGAGGTGTCGATGAAAACGAAGATGGATATGATTCCGAGTGTCTTAACGATGCCGGATACCATGAGCTATATGAAGTCTGCGATACGCAGCTTAGCCTTTTGAAAATCTACGACATTGACGGGACTGAAATAGCAACGGACGTGGAACTGTCTGAGGAAGACGTTGTACAGGAAGACTCGTTCGAGGGAGTGGATCCGGACGATGAGGACTACTCCGGGCCTACGGGAAACGAAGGGGTGTCAGCCACCCATTTCTATCACAGGACCTGCGTCGTCATTCTACCGAGAAACAGGAAGATCAACTTTTTGTTCGAGGCGAAGCTAAAGGGTAAGACTGATCTCGAACCGTGGGTGGACACAATGTTCCAAAAACTCTATGAGAAACCAGGAGACACCAACCTTGTGAACGATCTGGAGTCATTCTGCCACTGCGTTATTGAACGCAACCACGGAAATAGAGGCAAGGCACAGATGGGCGGCATCTACTATCCGTGGAAGCAAACCCAATCGCTCCCTGACACGACCCTCAGTACTGCCGCGTTGGTATCCTTGCGTCTGCGAAGCGCTGATGTTCTTGAAAGGATTGCTAAGGTGTCCCATGATATGCTGTTGCCTTCAGTCTACGAAGGATTGGGCAAGATCATCGCCCAGGAAGGCTTGAAGAAATGGGAAATCTCGCTCGAGAAAGCCTTCACGTGCATCGCTAGTATTCGCAGTCATCGTGATGCCTTGTACTACGTCAGAAAAGGATTTAATACTGTTGACGGCCTTCTTCAAAGAGAAGCCCCTGACATTGATGACCTTAGCAACAAGATATGGGAGGCTCTACTCTCAAAGTTGGATTCAGTGGCATCGGTCGACCCTAGTGGCGCTGGGCCCCTACTTGAGATGGCCTCTAGATTGGGTGAAGGAGCCTTGTTGGGTCTCATCGCGTCTCTTGTGGAGAAGCACATATCTCAGGTCGAATTCGTGATGTCGTTCTTGTATCTTTTGAAGGGCTATCCAGAAATCGATATGAACACTTTGCAACAAGTGCATGGCGATATTCACGGCAAATTAGCAGCAAACTTCAGCATACATAAGGCTTTCGCTACCAGAAACATGTCTGACAAGCCCGCTTTTCCCTCTGCCTCTGGACCCAGGTATCGCTATGATCATCGCATGGCTCAGACTAAGGAAAAGACTGGGGCGACTACTCAGGACAAGATTCAGAGATTCGCGGTCTTCCTTAGTCAGAGCCTGTCGTGGAATCTGGCCAACAACGTCTTCCAAATCATCGACAAGATTGCTGCAGAAGTCCCGCATGTGGGTGACTTCTCGATCATACTCATCCCCTTCCTGCGAGCCACGGCCCTAACCGATTTAAAAGCAGATGAGTCAGGCCACTATCAAAACTTGATTCGGACAACCCTCACAGCGTACACCGAGCGTTTCGTAGGCATGGAGCCAGCCCGGCCACAGGACTGGACAAGGCCTCGCGCAGGCTGCGGGTGCCGAAACTGCGACATCCTGGGGAACTGGCTTACAGACCCATCGCAAAAGCAAATCCGATATGACGGCCTCGTTCAAGACCCGAAGAGACACCTCACGGATCGGCTAGGTCCTCAAAGCGAGTGCCGGTATGAGTATGACAGGTCTGCCAAACCGCAAGCCCTGGTCATCACGAAGACGCAGAGCCGCTGGGAGCAAGATCACAGAGAATGGAGTCGACGTTGCACCGAAGCCGTTAAGAACATCAACAGCATCGCTCCCAAACCCGACCTGGAGCACCTGCTCGGGAGCCTGTATAGCCCGCTCCTAGACTTAACAGCGCAGAGGCTGCCGCCGAATGCACCGCGAACGGAGCCGCCATCAGTGGCGATGTTGAAGGTCACGCCGAAGTCTCCAGAACCACGGACCATGAACGCCGCTTGGGGTACCAAGAACAAGATCATGGCAGGCACTAGGAATCCTCCGTCGCTAACGAGGCCACCGTTGCAGGCCACCACGGCGCCGAACCGACCGACACCGCCGCCGATAGCCGGTGTCAAGCGGCCGCACGCTCAACCGGATATCGTAGACTTGACTTGAGGGTTGAGTAGAAGCGAGTCTGGCACTGTAAGCGTCAAAAATCATCGAGCACATCTCAGACCCTATCATACGACTCCTAGCAGATGCTCGGCCGGGTTTTCAGCTACATGAGTAGAACCTTCCATCATTCGAGCACATCGCATACGACTCCTAGCAGATGCTCGGCCCGAATCCGAACTACATGAGTAGCAACCTTCCAGTATCCAAGCACAGAGCTATACAGGCTTCGGCACCGCGTTCAGCGGCCTCGTGCTTCCCGGCTGGCTCATAGATGGTCGTTGGCATCGATCCATTGTGAATGTACAATCAAAGAAGGCTCGATGTGCTGGAAATATTAGGTGGTGTATAAGTAATACTTATCATAATTACTACATATTGCTACAATATTCCTCACTTAAAGAACGCTTTGTTTAGACGCCACCCAGTACCTCCGGCCCCTACCCAAGCATCCGAAAAACATAGCACATCACATACACACACACATGCAAAGCAGCAGCATTATCGAAGTTTAACTTCATTCACATTTCACTATGCTCTTCCGCGCCCCTCGTCCCCCTGTAGAACAAAAAACATAAATATACACATCTCCCCCATCGGGAACCTCCCCAGTTCTCCTTCCTTCCTTCTCCTTCTCTTCTCTTCCCTCTGACGCTCACTTTTTCCCAAAAAGACGGCCTATCCATCCAGTCACCAATCTCATAAAAATCAACCCGAGGGGATATCAAAAAAGGTCGCCTGTGGAACCAGAAGACGACAAATGAAAAACAAGGAGGTGTGTGAAACCCATAGATACCAGGAAGTAAATCTCCGGTGGCGTAGTAGTGGAGGCGGATAGATGGCTGACGAAGAGGGTCGAATATCGTGGAAAATGTCGTCCGGGATTTGGTTATTGGTTAACCCCCCCCCACCGCTCGAAAATGCCCATTATGTAGATAGATGCTGCAAAGACCCCCGGAACCCAAACCGTTTTGTACACAAAGTCGCGAAAGGTCCCTCGTTCCCGCGTGGGAGATCAATTCCACCCCAGCGAGTTCTCAGCCATGACCGGCGCGCTGATCTGCTGTCTCCCTGTGCTGCCGCTCCTGCCGCTGCCTCTTGAGTTTCGCCCGTAGCCATAGCCATCCAGTGGACTTGTGCTTCGGCCGCCGTCGCCTCGGCCACCGGACATGAGTGCCGCGGACGCGAAGTCGTGGTTGCTGCCGCTCATGACGGGAGATGAGAAGAGTGAGGGGGAGCGCTGGTGCGAGAGTCTTCGTTGCTTGTAGCGCCGTGCGACGAGGAACATGGCTGCGCCGTATGCGGCGGCACCGCAGACGACCCCGGCGGCAATGCCGACGGATGAGGGGCGGACGTGCATGTCGTTGCCCATGCCGCCGCCGATGGGCGCACCGGGCTCTATGTACCCGGAGGCAGAGGACGAGGGAGCCCCGGCAGCGCCGCTGGTGGCAGAAGAATCGCCATTGTCCCCAATGATCGATATGGCGGAATTGATCATGCTGAAAAGGGTGTTGACGCTGGGATTAGGGTTATGATAGATGGGCATAGAGGGGATTTGAAGGTCCATGGTGAGCTTGTTAACTGAGCCGGTGGGAACGTAGGCTAGAGCTAGCGTGGTGATGTAGTTAGGCATGGTCGTATTGCAGGCCCGGAGGGTTTGCATGGTGATGTTGACCTCATCAATTCCGAGACCGTAGGCCAGGCCAGGCACGGTATACCTGAAGATCTGCCTTTGGGATACGCTGTTTGCGAGCACAAAGGGATAGTTGAGCGGGGACTTGAAGGCGATTTGAATCAGGGTCGTGTTCGGAGGCTGCGATGGTGCGCCACCCGGAGGGGCAATGACGTGTGGTAAGCTGGAGGGTATACCTGTGGCGGTGTATTGCGAGCTCTGCGAAGCTGACGAGGCCACTGATGGAGCAACGATGATGCTAGATGGAATCGCCTGCGAGGTGTACGTATCCGTAGCGGTAGGCTTGACGCTATGTGGGCCACTCCCGCCATAGGCTTGGGTCTGCGAATGAATATTGGGAGGAATGATCTGGGTTTGCGCAGGCTGTACAGCTGGGGTAGAGGTATCAGCTGAAGGAGTTGAACTTGGCGTTCCAGTAACGCCCGAAGCAGCGGTAGCTCCTGATGTTTTGCTGACGACGCCAGCTGCTCCACTTGAGCCTGATGTTGTACTACCGACGCCAGTTGCTCCACTTGAGCCTGATTGTGTGCTAATGACGCCAGCTGCTCCACTTGAGCCTGATGTTGTACTACCGACGCCAGTTGCTCCAGTTGAGCCTGATTGTGTACTACCGACGCCAGTTGCTCCAGTTGAGCCTGATTTTGTACTAATAACTCCAGCTGCTCCGGTGGCGCTAGATGCCGAAGCTCCACTTATAGTTGTAGACCCAGACACGCTCGACGCGGTGCCCTTAGTTGAACCTGAAGCTGCTGCCCCAATAGGGACGGTCGTTGAGCCAGAAGTACTGAGCATTGGACCAGATCTTGAGGCCGTGGCACTGGTAGCCGCTGAGCCTAAGTTGGTCGTTATCTGACTGCCGGATGTAGTCGGAATGACGACGGACCCAGACTGCGATGCGCTTCCCACATGTGAGGCGTCGGATGATTGCGACGTCAGTCCGGATTGAGCAGTCTGCGAGGTCTGGGGTGTCCCAATTACGGTTTGGGATAAGAGACTGGGTTCTGAGCCACTGGGTCGAGCTTGGGAATCACTATGGTGAGGTGTGATCAAAGGGAAGACCCCACCAGACACTGAGGTAGAGGAAATCGTCTGAGCCCCACTAGTGATTGGTGAGGAAGTTGTTTGAGTCCCACCAACGATGCCAGAGGCTGAGGACGTCGTTTGAGCCTCACCACTGATTGGTGAAGAAGTCGTCTGAGTCACACCACTAACTAGCATAGAAGTCGAAGAGGTTCCATCAACGATTGGCACTGAGATCGCAGAAGTCGTTTGAAGCTCACCACTAATTAGCATAGAGGTCGAAGAAGTTCCACCGACTGGCATTGACATCGCAGAAGTCGTTTGAGTCCCACCAACGACTGGCACTGAGATCGAGGAAGTCGTCTGGGTCCCACCACTAACTGGCATAGAGATCGTGGAGGTCGTTTGAGTCCCACCACTAACTAGCATAGAGATCGAGGAAGTCGTCTGGGTCCCACCACTAACTAGCATAGAGGCCGAAGAAGTTCCACCAACGACTGGCATTGAGATCGCAGAAGTTGTTTGAGTCCCACCACTAACTAGCATAGAGGCCGAAGAAGTTCCACCAATGACTGGCACAGAGGTCGAAGAAGTTCCACCAACAACTAACACTGAGATCAAGGAAGTCGTCTGGGTCGCACCAATAATTGGTACTGAGGTCGAGATAGTTGTCTGGGTCCCACCGACGACTGGCACCGAGATACTAGTGGATATCTGAGAGTTCCCTGTGCCTACTGTAACTGGAAGCTCGGTTCGACTGTTCGTGGTTGGAGATACCGGACTCGCGCCACCGCTGTTCGCCACGCCTGGAGTGCTTGTCGTCCTGCCAGGGGTTATAACACCAGAAAGACCGACTAGAGTCCCAGAAGCTGGTACGGCAGTCGTAGACATCGAAATGGTCTCTGGGCCAGCTGCGGTTCGACTCGCACTAGGAAGCACCACGTTCGAAGGTACACCACCATTGGACGACGTGGGTTTCGTATTGGGAAGTGGAACCGTGGCAGTGAAAGTTGTCTGCTGATTCGAGATCGTAATTGGCACAGAGCTGGGAGGAGTGACAGAAGTGACAATGCTGGGAATGCTCCCTCCAGTACTAGATATAACATTTGATATAGCGATACCCGGATTGCTGATAGGGATAGACGTCGTGAAGGTATTGTCCGATCGGGAAACAGTAACAGGCACTGAAATAATCGGGGTGGCTCCACTAGACAAGCCTGATCCAACGCTTGAGATGACACCTCCAGGATTGGTGATAGGTATACTCGTCGTAAAGGTATTGTCCGATTGGGAAACAGTGACAGGTACTGATATAACCGGGATAGCTCCACTAGACAGACCTGACCCTACACTTGAGATGACACCTGCAGGGTTGGTGATAGGCACGCTCGTCGTGAAGGTATTGTCCGAATGGGAAATAATGACAGGCACTGAAATAACTGGGGTGGCTCCACTTGACAAGCCTGACCCTGCGCTAGCGATAACACTTCCAGGATTGGTGATCGGCACGTTCGTCTTGATAGTTGTATCAGATTGTGGTACAATTACGGGCACAGACACGACTGACGCCGGGCTTGAACGTTGAGTACCGCTGTTGACCGTGACTGCCGTCGATGTGCCGCCAGGAATAGTCGGGACGTCCGACTGCTTTAAACCTGAGACTTGAGCGTTACTCAGAGATCCGACTGGCAGACTTATGGTGTTCGACGGATGAGAGACAACAGTTGAATCACTACCAGAGTTCGTGACCGGAATGGCAGTAACAACCGTGGTATCTGATCGAGAGATCGTTATTGGCAGGGAGACAATCGAAGGTTCCTTCGAGGTCTGACTGCCACTGGATTGAGCGATAGGAAGAATACCACCCCTACCGGAAGTTGCCGCAGGAGGCTGCGATTCCGATGAATGCGTCGATATCGAGTCGGTGTGCTGTGATCCTGAATTAAGGACGCTGTTTGATACCCCGACCAGAGTGCCAGTCGGCGTATCCTGAACACTCTTCGACGTGGTGCTAGTTTCCGAGCCGGACACAATAGGTATCACGGAATGACCACCTCCAGACAAGAGGGTAGATGTGACCCCACTTGCGTCCGATGGTCGCGCTAGCCCTATACTCGATGTGACAGCGGGTTTTGGCAATGAGGTGACAATGCTCCCTCCAGTACCTATCGTAGTACTTATGCCAGCACTTATCCCGGCGCTTCCTCTATCAGTGCTCGTTTTCGACTCTATAGGTAAGGGTACAATAGGGTTTGATACGCTCAAGGGCACGCTAGTTGACACGGTGCTAGCGGTTTGCGACTGGCTATCTCTCGACGTAGTGGATGTTGCAGTATTGGAATTGACAGGCAATAAATTGACCGGCTCGTGAGTAGCTGACTCCACAGTGTTCGATGAGATCTTGGAAGACTGAGACTGAGCTCCTGTCACGACACTGGCTTGGGCGGTATTGGAATTCGAAAAGGCAAGGACAGTTGGTGTGTGAGTACTTGAACCCTCTGTTCTTGAAGTACCTGTAGGGCCTTGAGATTGATTCCCCACCGGATTGCTAGTTTGTGCGGTGTTGGACTTCGAAGAGCCAGGGACAAATGGTGTTTGAGTACTTGAACCCTTTATTCTTGAAGTACCTGTAGCGCCTTGGGATTGAGTCCCTTGTGAATTGCCAGTTTGTGCGGGGTTGGAAGGTAAAGGTAATGGAAGAATAGTATTCGAAGTGCTCGATTGCGATGTGTGCGATTCTGTCCCGTCCGCCTTGGTGCTGCTGGTTCTGGCTACAGATTCACCCACCGATGCCGTGCTGGTTGGACCAATAGAAACGGACAATTGCGATCCGCCATTTGTGATATCAGCCAATGCCGAACTTAACTTCGGTAATTGTGGGGCTGTGGATTGGGTAATGCCTGTGCTGGCAGTCTCCAAACTGCCAGATCCAGATACTGCCGAAGTGCCGCTGGACTTTACAGTATTGGATTGCACAGGTAATGGGACAACTGGAGCCGTGCCGCTTGATTTGACCACGTCCGAGTTCGCCGAATTCGATATATCCGATGCCGTGGGCGTGGGTTTAGTAATCGATCTGGCAGGAAACCGCGTTGACGCCCCACTAAGAGGGTTGGCAGTAGCCTTGGACCCAATGGGCACCGGAATGATCGGTTTTGGTGCGTCAGAATGGATGGTCGAAGCTGGTGCGGAGCTAGATCCGGAGGAGCCCGAGCTGGCAGCGAATGCATCGGGTGATGTCGCAATCGACTGCGGCTCTGTTGACGAAGTGGCCGATGGCTCCGATGTTGAAGTTAAGCTCGTTCCAGATAGCGAGTTTGTAGACCTAATAAACGTTGAACTGGACCTGGACGATGTTGACACAATAGCTACCGTGTCAGAAGTACTCGTGATCGATAATGCATCGCTTGAAGATAACAAACTTGTCAACGCTGGACTTGTCGTTATCGGTGCACTCGGAATCGTTATGTTTGAAACCTCAGAAGGCGTCAGCGTCGGCTCGGAGATAACAGTGGAGATGCCAGGACTCTGCGGGTTGCTCAGCAGCTCTATAGTCGATTGTACCGTTGTAGAGCTACTGGTCGAAATACCAGAACTTTGCGTGGTGCTCAGTACCCCTGTCGTCGATTGTACCGTTGCAGAGCTAGTAGTCGAGGTGCCAGGACTCTGCGGGTTGCTCAGTAGCTCTGTAGTCGATTGTACCGTTGTAGAGCTACTGGTCGAGATACCAGAACCTTGCGTGGTGCTCAGTACCTCTGTCGTCGACTGTGGCGTTGTAGTGCTACTGGTCGAGGATGCAGTAGTGTTCGACGCCGTCGCTGGCTTCGATGTTGAGCTGCTAGTTGTAGAGACGACTACCGGAAGCGGCGTCGTGGAGCTGATTGTCGAAGGAACTACCGGAGGCAGCGTCGAAGTGCTGGTTGTCGAAGGGATGACAGGCAGCGGCGTCGAGGAGCTGGTTGTCGAAGGAGCTACTGGAGGCAGCGTCGAAGTGGTGGTTGTCGAAGGAACTACCGGAGGCAGCGTCGAAGTGCTGGTTGTCGAAGGGATGACAGGCAGCGGCGTCGAGGAGCTGGTTGTCG